>Ga0206117_100088_pt1 | contig 168624 bp, 146 predicted proteins | sample 3A5Ametagenome_FD_177997 | JGI IMG/M metagenome (GOLD analysis project Ga0206117, IMG submission 177997) | Enriched microbial communities from leaf-cutter ant dump, University of Wisconsin, Madison, United States - 3A5A | ecosystem: Environmental > Terrestrial > Nest > Insects nest > Nest dump...
GTTGCGACCACGGGCGACAATCAACTCGTGCTGTGGCTCGGCAGCCTTTCCAGCACAGCGGAAACCGGCGCGCTGACGGGCCTTTCGCTGCCGGAGGGATTCGTTCAAGCCGTTCTTGTGCAGGACGAGGTGCGCGAATCCATCGCCGCATTCGGCAAGGCGTTCGCGTCGCCGACGACCGCGACGTACGACGCGACGGCGACGCTGACCGGTTCGGGCGATCTGAATACCTACGCGTGTTGCCTCGTGATCGCTGGCGCTGGTCCGACGCCCATGCGCCTTTCCGGCACGTTGCCGGCGACGGCGACGGTTGGCGTGCCGTATTCCGGTGCGCTCACGGTCACGGGCACTTACACCGATCCCGTGACGCCCGGCGTCGACTCCGGCACTAAGCCTGACTGGCTCGACGCCGACTACGCCGACGGCGTCATCTCATACAGCGGAACGCCGGACGCCGATGGCTTCGTCACGTTCACGCCGAACGCGACGGACGCCGACGAGCAAGTTGCCGTTGGCGCCGAGCAGACCATCACTGTCGCAGAAGCATCGGCGTACACAGGCGTCGTGCAGACCACCGGCAAGAAGTCCGCGCTGCCGAGCGGCACTGGCCAAGCCTTCACGTTCACGCCCGCCGCGCCGTTCGCGGAGGGCAACACCGTCATCGTGCAGTTCTCTGCCTACACCGATACCGGCACCGCGGTCGCCGTCGACAACGCGGCTGTGACGATCAATGGCGAGGCTGCGGCGAAAGCGGCGTCTCGCTACAACGACAGCTTCGAGGCGGGCATGTTCTACGGCGCCGCTGGGTCGGGGTCTGCGGGCGTGACGATCACGTTCAACGCGCCGAACTTGCCGCTTGAGAGCGGCCTCTACATCGTTGCCGTCGCAACCGAGTGCGACGACATCGATTCGCTGGATGTGGGTTCGGTCGCGGGCGCCAGCGGCACCGACGCCGCTCCGACAGTGACTACCGGCGCGCTCGCGCAATCGGCAGTTCGCATCTTCGCCCAGTGCATGACCGGCAACGCGGCCGCGCGCACTGTCACCGTAGACGGTTCCGACACCGTCGTCTGCGCGGAGTCTGACGCCGAGAATTCATGCCCGACGACGATGGCCTATCGCGATGGAGACGGCACGACTGCCGCGCAGTCGATCGAGTGGTCGACGGATGACTCAACGAACTGGGCGATGTTCGCTGCCGCGTTCGCGAAGAAATCGGACGCGTGAAGACCCCGCCTTGCATCCCACTCCCGCGCTGGTGCCAGCCGCGAGCGGACCAAGGGTTCGTCGCGCGGTTGGCAACGTGGAAGTCGTCCGGAAGGAACCGGAACGGCAGAAAAAAAGAGGAGCGACCAGGCCGGCGCAGCAACGCCGAAATTACGCCAACGCGCCTTGAGAGCGGCCTGTCAGGCCAATGTATGGTGCCCAGGAGAGGACTCGAACCTCCACGGTTTTACCCGCTAGTACCTGAAACTAGTGCGTCTACCAATTCCGCCACCTGGGCACGGGCCCGGCCTTCCGGCCGGGGCGCGAACCTTACTGGCCGGGCTTTCGCGTGTCAACGCGGCAGGCGGTGCGAAAGCGGGGCGCGAGGCTCAGCGGTCGCCGACGGAATCGCGCAGGGACATGTCGCGGTGCGGATCGCCGGGATGGTCGATCCTTCAGTGGATCCGTGTCGAACGGTTTGTCGACCGGAACCGGCACTTGCGCATGGTCGTCGCAGCCGCTTTTGACGGCGAATTCATCGACGAGTACGCCGTGCGCAGGCCGCGGACAGTGAACAGGGTGCGCGCAGATCGGATCGTACCTGGTGCGCACGAGCGACATGTCCACGCGCGGTGTCGAAAGATCGGACGTCCAACGTGAACCGCAGCCGTCGCCGGAGTTGTAAATCCACGATTCCCTGTTGAATTTTACGTCGGCAAGCGCGTCCAATCACCTCGACCCCGGCGTGTGCCGGACCGTTGTTGAAGCAGGAGTCGATCGTGAAAGTCGTTGCCGGAGTCGCCATCCTCCTTTCGATCTGCGCGAACTTCGCTCGCGCGCAGGAAACGGCCGCGTCGGCCCAAGCCGCCCAAGTCGAGGCGCCCCTGCTGTTGCAGGTGCCCGCGCAGCCCGTCGTTTCGGCGTTGGCGCAGGAGAAGTCCGACAACGCGGTCGTCGACGCCCGGGACAGCGGCGTCGACGAGGACAAGCGCGGCCCGCAGGTGCACGGCAGCTTCACTACCGGAATTGGCTATTCGAAAGGCTACGGCACGAGCACCATGAATGCGGCGGACCTGGACATCAGCGGGCAAACCGACAGCGGCCGCACCTATGACATGCAGATCCATGTCATCCAGAGCAAAGGTCCGGGATTCGATCCCTATGGCTACTACGGACTGCGACATCGCGGCTTCTGAAAGCCTTTGCGTCAGCGCCGCTGCATCTCGGAATTTTCCTCTTCGGCGGGCGGCTGCAGCGTCGTAGCCAACTCCTCGAGCGCCACGATCTCCTCCTGCAACGCATCGTGCAGTTCGCCTTGGCGCGTCATCAGCGATTCGATGCGATCGGCTTGCCCAAGCTTTTTCAGATCACCGTCGAACAGCAGCCATTGCGTGGTCAGGTTCTCGACATTGTTTTTTGCGTAGTGATGCATTTCCTTGAGTTGCGCAAGGCTGGCGTTGACGTGATCGAGCGGAGTTTTCGCATCCGCGGACATGGCCATCTCCTCGAAATTGCCTGTCCCACACGGTAACCGCGTCAAGCTGGCTGTTGCCGAAACGCCGCCTCAGTCCGACGAACCACGCTTCGCTCAAAGCTGGCGGTCTTCCGCCGCGAATTGCCCGTTGGCGATGCCGACAGCGCCGCCGTGCCCATCCTTCAGGCGAAACTTGAACGTGCCTTTGTAAATCTTGCCGGCCACGTGCGTGATTTCGAAGCGGTTGTCGGCGCTGTCCTTGTCGAGCGTATAGGTGGCGTCAGGCGCGACGCCGTTGGACTTGGCGCCTTTCTCGAAGCTGACGTCGCACACGCTCCGGCTGAAGGCCATATGGTCCAGCACCATCGGCTTGCCGATCTCGAAGCCGTCGCAGGTGATCGACAGGCGATCGATGCGCGTCTTCGGCGGTGGCCATGCGGCGGCGCCCTTCGTGGATGCGCTGAGAGAAAACTTGTCGCCGATCGGCACAAGCGTGATTTCCTCGTCGCCGGATTCGAAAGTGATGTCGCCGACCTGCGCGCTCAGCGATTGCAGCTGGTCCGCATGCGCGACGGGGAAGGCAAGAACAGCCAAGGCGAAACAGGTGGAAAAAATCTTCATGGCGGCGCCTTTTGCTGGGGTTGACCGGGAAATACGCAATGCGGTGCCGTAGCGGGACAAATCATCGAGCTCGCCGTGCAATGGCCGTTTTCCCCGGCACCGGGGGATGCTGGCAACGAGCGCTCGCACGGCAGGCCAGGGCGAAAGGGAAGGCGGCGTCGTCCCCTTCGCTATAGGCGCGGAGGCCCGGCAACTGCGGCCGATAATGGGCATGACGCGAGCCGCGACGAAAACCTGCTTGACCGCGGGCTCGTGCGATGCCAGAAAGACGATCGAACCGCATAGAGGCCGCATGATGATCGTCCATACTTCGTTCTCCCGGATCCTTGCGCGAACGCTCCTGCTCGCATGCGTTTGCCTGCCCGCGACCGCCGCGGAACCTTCGCTGGCGTCGCGACCCGCCATGCGTGAAATCATCCTCGTGCGCCACGGCAACTACGTGGAGGATCCCGCCATCGACGAAAAGATCGGCCCGCATCTTTCGCCGATCGGCGTTGCCCAGGCGCGGCTCGCGGGCGCGCGCCTGCACGGCGAGCTGTCCCGGCTCGACGCGCTCCACGTGAGCCCGATGCAACGCGCCCGCGACACGGCGGCGGCGATCGGTGCGGAATTCCCGGATCGCACGTTCGACGTCAGCGACGATATTGCCGAATGCACGCCGCCGACGCGTCGCGCCGAGATCACGGCTAGGGAAAAGCCCGAAGACATGGCCGCGTGCAAGGCGCGCCTCGACCGTGTCTTCGCGACGTATTTCAAGCCGGCGCAAGGCGCGCCGCGCACCGACCTGTTCGTCTGCCATGGCAACGTGATCCGCTACCTCGTCACGCGCGCGCTCGGCGTGGACACGATGGCGTGGCTGGAAATGTCGGTCGGCAACGCGAGCATCACGCGCATCCGCGTCGAGGCGGACGGGCGCTTCAAGGTCATCGCGGTCGGCGACGTCGGTCACATCCCGGCGAACCTGCGCACCGGCGCGACCGGCGATGGCGAGCGCAGCCTCGCGGTGCCGAAGCTGGAGATCGCGCCGGCAGCGGGCAAGGACGCACGCCGCGGCGATTGACGCTCAGGCGTCGCGCAGTACGAGCAGCCGCCGCTCGGTCATGTCCTCGATCGCGTAGCGGATGCCTTCGCGCCCCAGACCGGAGCGTTTGACGCCGCCGTAGGGCATGTTGTCGACGCGGAAACTCGGGATGTCGTTGACCACGACGCCGCCGACCTCGAGCGCGTCCCACGCGCGCATCGCGTGCGCGAGCGAGTCGCTGAACACGCCGGCCTGCAGGCCGTAGTCCGAATCGTTGACCTGCGCGAGCGCGTCGTCGAAGGAATCGAATTTCGCGAACACGGTGACCGGGCCGAATGCTTCGAGGCGATTGAGCTTCGCCTCGCGCGGCACGTTTTCCAGGACGCTCGCTTCGAGGAAATTGCCCGTGCGCGTGCCGCCGCAGAGCAGGCGAGCACCGGCCGCGGTCGCTTCGCCGATCCATGTCTCGAGGCGTTTGGCCGAGGCTTCGTCGATGACCGGGCCGAGGAAGGTGTCGCGATCCTTCGGGTCGCCGGCCTTGAGCGCCTTCGCTGCCTTGACGAAACGATCGCGCAATGCGTCGTAAATCGACGCGTGCGCGAACACGCGCTGGACCTTGATGCAACTCTGGCCGGACTGGTAGTACGCGCCGAAGATGAGGCGTTCGACGACGGGGTCGAGCTTGTCGCGCTGGTCGGCATCGACGATGCACGCGGCGTTGCCGCCGAGTTCGAGCACGACCTTCTTGCGTCCCGCTTTCGCTTTCAGGTCCCAGCCGATCTGGCCGCCGGTGAACGAGAGCAGCTTCAGGCGCTCGTCGGACACGAACGGGTCGGCGTCCTCGATGCGGCAGGGCAGGATCGAGAATGCGCCTTTCGGCAGGTCCGTCTCGGCGAGGATCTCGCCGATGATGAGCGCGCCGATCGGCGTCTTCTCCGAGGGTTTCAGCACGAACGGACAGCCTGCCGCGATCGCCGGTGCGACCTTGTGCGCGACGAGGTTGAGCGGGAAGTTGAACGGCGTGATGAACGAACACGCGCCGAGCGGCACGCGCTGCACGAAGCCGCGATAGCCATCCGCGCGCTTGGAGATTTCGAGGTTGACGATCTCGCCGTCGATGCGCACGGCCTCTTCTGCGGCGACCTTGAAGGTGTCGATGAGGCGCGTGACTTCGCCTTCCGAGTCCTTGATCGGCTTGCCCGCTTCCACGCACAGCGCGAGCGCGAGTTCGTCGAAACGCTCGCGGAACCTGGCGATGCAATGTTCGAGCACGGCCTGCCGCGCATAGGGAGCGAATGCGCGCATCGGCGCTTCGGCGGCGACCGCGGCGGCAATGGCCGCGTCGATGGCATCCACATCGGCCAGCGCGACGCGCGCGGCGACTTCGCCGGAATATTTGTCGTGGACGTCGAGGGCGTCGTTCGGCGACTGCGCCGCGTTGGCGAGGTAGTACGGATAAGTCTTGACGGGCATCGCGGGCTCCTGTCGCGGGCGGATTGCGCCATCCTCGCGCAGTTGCGGGCGCTCGGCGCTGAACGGCGCGCCGGGTTCCACGAACGCCCGCTCGACCGCGAGGTGGACGGGTTTTCAGGAAGAACGACGCATTGCAAATGCGTTGCTCACTCCTCGTCGACGTGCAGCGGAATCTCGCCATCGGCCACGCGCGCGCGCAGCGCCTGTCCGCCCGAAACCTGCGCGACGCTGCGCACGACACGGCCGGATCCGGCGTCGAGCAGGATCGCGTAACCGCGATCGAGCGTCGCCAGCGGGCTGACCGCGTGCAGCGTGCGCGCGAGTTCGCCGAGCCGAGCCGCGTCGCGTTCAAGGTCGCGCCGTTCCGCGCCGCGCAGGCGTTCCAGCAGCGCGTGCAGATGCGTGCGTCGCTGCGCCAGCAGCGAAGCCGGGTCGCGCGCCTGCAGTCGCGCACGCAGCGCCGCCAGGCGCATCGCGCGATGCTCGAGGCCGCGACGTGCGCCGTCGGCAAGCCGCATGCGCGACGCGCGCAGGCGTTCGTCGCCGCGCGCGATGCGCGCCTGCGGCCGCTGCGCGTTGAGCCGCGCGAGCAGGTGATCGAGATGTTGCGTGCGCGCCTCGAGCAGGCGGCCGAGCAGGTGCGTCGCGCGCGAGTGCTGGTGCGCGAGCGCGCGCACGAGGTCGCGAATGTCCGGTACCAGCAGTTCCGCCGCCGCCGACGGCGTCGGCGCGCGCAGGTCGGCGGCGAAATCCACGATCGTGAAGTCGACTTCGTGGCCGATCGCCGAGACGACCGGGATCGCGCTCGCACGGATCGCGCGCGCCACGGCTTCGTCATTGAACGCCCACAAGTCCTCGAGTGAACCGCCGCCGCGCGTGAGCAGCAGCACGTCGTGTGCCATCGCGCGCGACGCGGCCGCGAGCGCGGCGACGATCGTTGGCGGCGCCTCGCGGCCTTGCACGGGCACGGAAATCACGTCGACGTGCGCGAGCGGAAAACGCCGCGCGAGCACGCTGAGCACGTCGCGCACGGCGGCGCCGCTGGCCGAGGTGATGACGCCGATGCGCCGCGGCATGCGCGGCAGCGCGCGCTTGTTCGCGGCTTCGAACAGGCCTTCCGCGGCAAGGCGCGCCTTGAGTTCGTCGAACGCGCGTTGCAGCGCGCCGGCGCCGGCTTCCTCCAGCGACTCGATGATGAGCTGGAACTCGCCGCGCGCCTCGTACAGGCTCACGCGCGCGCGGGCGAGCACGCGCATGCCGTCGCCGGGCTTGAAGCGCAGCCACGTGCTCTTGGGCCGGAACATCGCGCAACGGACCTGCGCGCCGGCGTCCTTGAGCGTGAAATACAAATGCCCGGACGCGGGTCGCGAGAAGTTGGATATTTCTCCTTCGATCCAGATCAGCGGCAGCGCGTCCTCGAGCAGGTCGCGCACGAAACGCGCCAGCGCGGTCGGCGTGTAGACCTCGCGTTCGGCGGCGGCTGGCGGGAAGGGCGTCGACATGGCGGAATGCGCGAGGCACCGAGCACGTCGCGGATACCGAGTCTGCGCGATCGGGCGTGCCGCGACAACTGCCCGTTCAGCGCTTGCGCCGCATCTCGACGAGCCGCGCGAACAGCGTGACCGCGATCCACGCGCCGAGCGCGCCGAGCGGCCAAGCGACGATGCGCGGCCATACCAGCGCGATCGCTGCGAGCGCGAGCAGCGCGACCGCGCCGATCAGCAGCGGGGCGGATTCGGCGCGGCCGAGCACGCGACGGTTGGCGATCGCTGCGCCGACCGAGTTGGCGATGCGCAGCGCGCTCGCGGCGGCGCGTCCGGAACTGCCGCCCTGCGGACCGCCGCGTTCCTGCTCGGACTTCCGACGTCTCGTGCGCGGCATCTTCAGAACGATCTCGGTCGTATTGCCGAGGTCGCGTTCGTACTGCGCTTCCATCTGTCGCGCGAAGTCGTCGTTCTCGATGGCGACGTCGATCTCGCAATTGCCGATCCAGCTGGCGAGGTTGAGGTTGGTCGAGCCGACGCGCGCCCAGCGCGAATCGGCGACGGCGGTTTTCGCGTGCATCATCGAGCCGTTCCACTCGAATACGCGCACGCCGGCTTCGAGCAATGGTCGATATCCGGCGCGCGACATCGAGCCGACCGCTGGAATGTCGCTCGAACCGGGCACGAGCAGGCGCACGTCGACACCGTCGCGCGCGGCCGCGACGAGCGCCTGCACGTAGGGCGCGACGCCCACGAAATAAGCATCGGACAACCACAGGTTTTTTCGCGCCGCGCCGGCAATGAGCTGGTCTAGGCGGTAGACGCCGGCCACATTGGGCACGGTCGCGATGACGCGCAAGTCGACATCGCCGACGTTCGACGGCGGCTTGCCATGCACGACGAGCCCCTCCGGCAGCGGCGCGCCCATCTGCGCCCAGACATCGGCGAAGGCCTGCGCGAGTTCGTCGAGCGCCGGGCCGCGGATCGCGACCGCGGTGTCGCGCCACGGCGGCACGTTGCGCGCGGGCTCGCCGAGCCACGCGCCGCTGACGCAGATGCCACCGACGAAGCCGACAGCGCGGTCGACGACGAGCAGCTTGCGATGGTCGCGCGAGAGCCAGCCGAACGGGCTGAGCAGGTGCGGCGCGTTGTAGGCGCGTACCTCGCCGCCGGCATCGAGCAGCGGTTGCCAGAAGCGCGCGCCCGACTGTCCCAGACAGCCGAGCCAGTCGTACGCCACGCACACGCGTACGCCCGCGCGAGCGCGCTCGGCGAGCGCGGCAATGAAGCCGCGGCCGGTGTCGTCGTCGTGGAAGATGTAGTTCTCGAGCAGGATCGTTTCGCGCGCGGCGGCGATCGCCGCATGCCAGGCTTCGAAGGTCGCCTCCGCATCGATGAGCAGTTCGACCGCGTTGCCGGCGATCAGCGGCGCACCGGCGGCGCGGCTTAATGCCTGTTCGGCGAGCAGGCGTTGCGAGGCGAAATGGCTGGAAACGGAGGCAGGCATCGGTCGAGTGTAGCGAACGCCGTGAGCGCGGAGAGGCAGCGCTGAACGACCGTGCTGAATGGATGGCAGGTTGTCCCGTTTGCGCGGTGCGCGGAACGTGCCATGTGCGAAAATGCGCGCTTGCGCCCGAGCGCCAGGTTTTCCGGAGTCGTCCGACCCATGAGTTCGTCCCATCCTTCCGCCGTCGCGCGCCGCGCGAGCGTGTCGGTCGTCGTCGGCGGCGTCGCCATCGGCGGCAGCGCGCCCGTCGTCGTGCAGTCGATGACGAATACCGACACTGCCGACGTCGCCGGCACGGCGAAGCAGGTCGCCGAGCTCGCGCGCGCCGGTTCGGAACTGGTGCGCATCACCGTCAACACGCCGGAGGCCGCCGCGGCGGTGCCGCGCATCCGCGAGCGGCTCGACATGATGGGCGTCTCCGTGCCGCTGATCGGCGACTTCCACTACAACGGCCATCAGCTGCTCGCGGCCGAGCCGGCCTGCGCGCAGGCGCTCGCGAAGTACCGCATCAATCCCGGCAACGTCGGCTTCGGCAAGAAGAAGGACACGCAGTTCGCGGCGATCATCGAATTCGCGCTCAAGTACGACAAGCCGGTGCGCATCGGCGCGAACTGGGGCTCGCTCGACCAGAGCATGGTCGCCGCGCTCATGGACGAGAACCACGCGCGCGCCGAGCCGTGGGACGCCGCGCGCGTCGGCCGCGAGGCGCTGATCCGCTCCGCGCTCGATTCCGCGGCGCGCGCCGAGGATCTCGGCCTGGCGCGCGACCACATCATCCTGTCGTGCAAGGTGTCGGGCGTGCAGGAACTCATCGCGGTGTATCGCGACCTTGCCGCGCGTTGCGACTACGCGCTGCACCTGGGCCTCACTGAAGCGGGCATGGGCAGCAAGGGCATCGTCGCGTCCACCGCCGCGCTTGCGGTGCTGCTGCAGGAAGGCATCGGCGACACGATCCGCATCTCGCTCACGCCAGAACCGGGCGAATCGCGCACGCGCGAGGTTGTCGTCGCGCAGGAACTGCTGCAGACGATGGGCCTGCGCGCGTTCACGCCGCTGGTCACCGCGTGCCCCGGTTGCGGACGCACGACGAGCACGCTGTTCCAGCAGATCGCCAAGACGGTGCAGGACCACGTGCGCGCGAAGATGCCGGAATGGCGTCTCAAGTACGACGGCGTCGAAAACCTCACGCTCGCGGTCATGGGCTGCGTCGTCAACGGGCCGGGCGAATCCAAGCACGCCGACATCGGCATCTCGTTGCCCGGCACGGGCGAGGCGCCGGCCGCGCCGGTGTTCATCGACGGTGCCAAGGCGATGACGCTGCGCGGCGAACACATCGCCGACGAATTCGTCGGCGTGGTCGAGGACTACGTCGCGAAGCGTTACGCCGCGCGCGCCTCGGCCTGAGGCATCGGCGGAGCGGGTTTCGTCGCGGAACGTTCCTGTCAGATCTGCGGCTCGGCCGTTTCGGGTGAAGGCGGCTGCGCGCGCCGCTGCCGCGCGAGCGTCGCTTCGCGGCGCGCGATGTACAGGCTCGCGCCGATCACGATCGCCGCGCCGAGCGCGGTCCAGCGGTCGGGCGTTTCGTCGAAGGCGAGCCAGGCAAGAAACGCGACGAAGACCAGTTGCAGATAGCTCAACGGCGCCAGCGAGGACGCTTCCGCGCGCTTGAGCGCATGAGTCCACGTGTACTGCCCGGCGCTGCCGAGCATGCCGATCGCGACGAGCAGCGGCAGCATCGACAGCGCCGGCCATTGCCACACCGTCAGCGCGGCCGGCAGCGACAGCGGCACCCACAACCAGGTCGTTAGCAGCACGATCGTGTCGGGCGGATCGCTGCGCGCGAGGAACTTGATGCTGATCGTCACCGCGCCCGAACATGCGGCGGCGAGCAGGGCGATGAGGCTCGCCGCCGTGAAGCCATCCGTGCCAGGCCGCACGATGACGAGCACGCCGGCGAAACCTGCGACGACCGCGCTCCAGCGTCGGGCGCGCACGATTTCGCCGAGGAAAAGAACCGCCCCGACCGTGACGAACAGCGGCGACGAATAGGACAACGCGATCGCCTGGGCCAGCGGCAGGTGCGCGATCGCCCAGAAGCCGGCCAGCATCGAAACGGTGCCGATTGCGCAGCGCAGGGTGTAGAAGCCGGGGCGATTCGTGCGCAGCGTGCGCCATCCGTTTCGCCACAGCAGCGGCGCGGCGGCGAGCGCGCCGAAGAAGCTGCGGAAAAAGGCGATCTCGAACGGATGCATCGACTTCGACGCGATGCGGATCAGCACGGCCATCGTGCCGAAGCACAGCGTGCTGCCAACCATGAGCACGGCCGCGCGCCGCGGCAACGAGTCGGTCGCGGTCGGAGCGGGGAAGGCAGGAAGGCTGGACGGGCGCACGGGGGCGCGCATGCTAGCACCGCGCCGGCACGATCCTGCGCCTTGCCGTCGGCATGTGCGCAAATCGCGTACGATTCGCGCGATCGCACGCTTACGACGCAAAAAGCCTTGGCCAAGCAGGAACCTTCCTCTTTCGTGGTTGCCATTCCCGCGCGTTTCGGCTCCACGCGCCTGCCCGGCAAGCCGCTGCTGCCGATCGCGGGCATGCCGATGGTGCTGCACGTCGCGCGGCGCGCGCTTGCCGCCGGTGCACGCGAGGTCGTCGTCGCCACCGACGACGCGCGCATCGAAGCCGCGCTCGAAGGTTGCGGCGTGCGCGTGGCGATGACGCGAGTCGACCATGCGTCCGGCAGCGATCGCCTCGCCGAAGTCGCTGCGCAGCTCGGCTGGGCCGACGACACGATCGTCGTCAACCTGCAAGGCGACGAACCGCTCGCGCCCGCGAGCGGCATCCTTGCCGTCGCGCAGGCGCTGGTCGAGGACGACGCGCCGATGGCGACGCTGGCGACGCCGCTCGCGTCGAGCGAAGAGCTGTTCGACCCGAATGTCGTCAAGCTCGTGCGCCGCGCCGACAGCCGCGCGCTCTACTTCAGCCGCGCACCGTTGCCGTGGCCGCGCGATGCGTTCGCGCGCGACCGCGCGACGCTGCCGGGCGATGTGCCGTTCCTGCGCCACATCGGCATCTACGCGTATCGCGCCGGCTTCCTGCGCCGCTTCACGCAGCTCGCGCCGACGCCGCTCGAACGCGCCGAATCGCTCGAGCAATTGCGCGCGCTCGAACACGGCCACGCGATCGCCGTGCGCATCGCGCCGGAACCGTTTCCGCCCGGCGTCGACACCGCCGAAGACCTCGCGCGCGTCGAACGCCTGCTCGCCGAGCGCACGCGATGACGCGCATTTTGTTCGTGTGTTTGGGCAACATCTGCCGATCGCCGACGATTGAGGCGATCGCGCGCACCGAGTTCGCGCGCGCCGGACTGGACGTCGAGGTCGATTCGGCGGGCACTGCCGGCTACCACGTCGGCGAACCGCCCGATCCGCGCTCGATCGCCACCGGCGCCGCACACGGCTACGACCTCGCGCCGCTGCGTGCGCGCAGGATCGGCGCCGACGATTTTCGCCGTTTCGACCACGTGCTCGCGATGGATCGCGACAACCTGCGCGCCTTGCGCGCGTTGCGTCCGCATGACGGTGTCGAACCGGCGTTGTTCCTGCGCGACGCCGAAGTACCCGATCCGTATTACGGCGACGCGGAAGGCTTTGCGCACGTGGTCGTGCTCGCGCGCGAGGGTGTTGCGGCGCTTGTCGCCCGATTGCGCGCGGCCGATCGCGAAGTCCGCGCAGGGCAGGCGATCGGCGCTTGAACGGCGGCGCTTACTGCCCCGCCGGCGGTTCCCAGAGCTCGAACTTGTTGCCTTCGGGATCGACGGCCCAGCCGAACTTGCCGTATTCCGACTCGTCGACCTTGTCCTCGACCTGCACGCCTTCCGCGCGCAGCGCGGCGAGCAGCGCATGCAAGTCGGCGACGCGGTAGTTGATCATGAAAGGCGCCTGGCTCGGCGCAAAGTAGTTCGTGTCCGCGGCGAAGAGGTTCCATGCCGTGGTGCCCTTGCCCTCCGGATTGTCCGGCCCGTTCCAGTGGAACGCCGCGCCGCCCCACGGCTGCACGTCGATGCCGAGGTGCGCCTTGTACCAGGCGCCGAGCGCCTTCGGGTCTTTCGCCTTGAAGAAGATTCCGCCGATGCCGGTGACACGTTTCATGGGAAGCACCTCGTTGAAGGAGCCTGCATCCTGAGCCCGCCGCGCCCGGGCCACAAGGTCCGCGGCAGCCTCTCGCGCGATACGGCCATGCCGCGGCGTTTGCAGATGCGATGGAAGCACCGCTCGGACACGCACTGCAATGTGGTTGAGCCGAAGCGACGGATCGCGGCATCGGTTCATCCGTCGAAGCAAAGCGTCCAGCGCGGGTAAAGCCCGGGTCGGCAGCGGCGGTAATGCCTGCGGCAAGGTTTGGTGAGAGCAATGCGGCAGGTTGGCACTCGATGGGCCAAATTTTCGACGGCAATTGACTTGGGGCGCGCCCGCAATCAATGAAAATCCCGCGATGCGAACGCGACTTCCGGCAGCAGCGGGGTGTAGTCGTGCAATCGTTTCGCGATGACGTGGCGCACGCCGTCCTCGCTGACCTGGAGCACGCCGTCGACGGCCATGATCGCGGCTTCGAGCAGGATGCGGTGCTGCTTTTCGGCGAGCGCGCGCCAGACGACGACGTTGATGGAGCCGGTCTCGTCCTCGAGCGTGACGAAAGTGACGCCCTTGGCGGTGCCCGGATGCTGGCGCACGGTGACGAGGCCGGCACAACGCAACGGTTGCTCGTGGCGTCTGGATTCGGCGACGAGGAAGGCGGGCACGACGCGGCGTTTCTGCAATTCCTCGCGAAGGAGCGCGAGCGGATGGCCTTTCAGCGACAGGCCTTGCGTGGCGTAGTCGGCGAGCACGTCCTGCTGCATCGACGGCGCGGGCAGTTCGACGCGCGCCTCGCGCGTGCGCGCATCGGCGAGCAGCGGCGTCGGCAGCTCGGCGCCGGCGCTGTCCCAGCGTGCGCGATGGCGGTGGCCGCTGAGCGAACGCAGCGCGTCGGCATCGGCGAGCCGCGCGCGTTCGCGCGCATCCACGCGTGCGCGCGCGACGAGGTCGGCCACGTCGCGGAATGGATGCGCTGCGCGTGCGGTCGCGACGCGCTGTGCAAGACCTTCGGAAATGCCGCGGACGAGTCGCAGGCCCAAGCGCAGCGCGAGCGGACTTGCCGGCTTCCCGTCGACCGCGGGCGGTGGCCGACCGGGCAGCCATTCGAGCGCGCAGTCCCAATCGCTTACGCAGACGTCGGCCGGGAGCACGCGCACGCCGTGCCGGCGCGCGTCCTGGATCAGTTGCGACGGCTGGTAGAAACCCATCGGTTGCGAATTGAGCAGCGCGCAGGTGAATGCAGCGGGATGGAAGCATTTGAGCCATGACGAAGCCCAGGCAAGGATCGCGAAACTCGCCGAGTGCGATTCGGGGAATCCGTATTCTCCGAAGCCCTTGATCTGCTCGAAAATGCGTTTGAAATAGTCGTCGTCATAACCGTTTTCCTTCATGCCGCGCTGGATCTTTTCGCGGAACGGCTCGAGGTCGCCGCCGCGCCCCCATGCGGCCATCGCGCGGCGCAGCTGATCGGCTTCGCCGGCCGTGAAACCGGCGACGACCTGGATCAGCTTCATCACCTGTTCCTGGAAGATCGGCACGCCGAGCGTGCGCTTGAGTACGTCCTTGACCGCCGATTCGCGTCTCGATTCGCGCTCGAAGCGCGAAAGCGGATAGACGACGTCCTCCTGCTTTTTGCGCCGGCGCAGATACGGGTGAACCATGTCGCCCTGGATCGGGCCGGGCCGCACGATCGCGATCTGCACGACGAGGTCGTAGAAGTCGCGCGGCCTGAGGCGCGGCAGCATCGACATCTGCGCGCGCGATTCGATCTGGAACACGCCAATCGTGTCGGCCTTGCAGATCATGTCGAAGACGCGTGCGCTGTCCTTGTCGGCGCGCGACGGCGGGATGTCGTGCAGGCCCGGCTTGTCGTCGCGGCAGGGCAGCGTCCACAAGCCGTGCGCGTGCAGCAGGTCGAGGCACTTGCGGATGCAGGTGAGCATGCCGAGCGCGAGCACGTCGACCTTGAGCAGTTTCATCTCCTCGAGGTCGTCCTTGTCCCACTGGATGATCGTGCGCTCGGGCATTGCTGCATTCTCGACAGGCACGAGTTCATGCAGGGGACGCTCGGAAATCACGAAGCCGCCGACGTGCTGCGAGAGATGCCGCGGGAATCCGCGCAGCTCCGCGGCGAGCGCGAACAGGTGCCGCAGCGTGCGGCTGGACGGATCGAAACCGCGCTCGCGCAAGGTCGCTTCCATGGGCTGGCCGCTGCGGATGCGCGAGAACAGGCCCGTCAGGACGTCGAGCTGGTCGTCGGGCAGGCCGAGCGCGCGGCCGATGTCGCGCACGGCGCTCTTGCTGCGATAGCGGATCACCGTGGCCGCGAGCGCGGCGCGTTCGCGGCCGTACTTGCCGAACACGTACTGGATGACTTCCTCGCGGCGTTCGTGCTCGAAGTCGACGTCGATGTCGGGCGGTTCGTCGCGCTCCTTCGAGAGGAACCGCTCGAACAACAGGTTGCCGTTCTCCGGCGTGACCGCGGTGATGCGCAGGCAATAGCAGACCGCGGAATTCGCCGACGAACCGCGTCCCTGGCACAGGATCGGCGGCTCGCGCGTGCGCGCCCAGCGCACGATGTCCTCGACGGTGAGGAAGAAGTGTTCGTAGCCGAGCTGCTCGATGAGGTCGAGTTCTTTTTCGACCTGTTCGCGCACGGTAGCGGGAATGCCATTCGGCCAGATGTCGCTCGCACCCTTCCAGGTGAGAACGCGCAGGTGCTCGATAGCCGTGAGTCCCGGCTCCACGACTTCCGACGGATAGCGATAGTCGAGCTTGCCCAGGTCGAACGTGCAACGTTCGGCAATGCGCAGGGTTTCGCCGAGCAGTTCGCCCGGATAGAGCGTTTGCAGGTCGTCGATGCGGCGCAGATGGCGCTCGCCATTCGGGAACAGCGCATGGCCGGCTTCGGCGACCGTGCGGCCGAGGCGGATCGCGGTCAGCGCGTCGTGCAGCGCGCGGCGCCGGCGCACGTGCATGTGCACGTCGCCGCTGGCGACGAGCGGCAGGCCGTGGCGCTCGCCGAGCGCGCGCAATGCGGCGAGGCGGGCCGCGTCGTCTGCTTCGCGATGCAATTCGACGGCGATCCAGGCGCGGTCGGGAAAGTGGCATTTCAGCCACGCGGCCTGTTCGTCCAGGTTTTCGAGCGAGCTCCCGTTTACGCAAACGCGAACGTCTTGCGGACATCGTCCGCTCGGTTCGGCAATCAGCAATGCGAGCACGCCGTCGCCGCAGCATTCGACGTCGGCGCGCATGAGGCGGTATTCGCCCTTCGCGCTGCGGCGTCGTCCGGCGGTGATCAGTTTGCAGATGTCCGAATAGCCATGCTGGCTCGCCGCGAGCAGCACGATCTTCGGCCCGTCGACGAGTCGGATTTCGGTGCCGACGATGAGGGCGACGCCGGGTTTGTTCGGCGTGGCTTCGCGTCCCCGCCGTTTCGATTCGTCGGATGCGGCGAGCGCGCGCACGATGCCGGCCATCGAGCACTCGTCGGTGATCGCGAGCGCGGCGTAGCCGAGCGCTTCGGCGCGTTCGAACAATTCCTGCGCGCTCGATGCGCCGCGCTGGAACGAGAAGTTCGACAGGCAATGCAGCTCGGCGTAGGCGGGCTGCGCGGTGGCTGCGTCGGCGCTTCGCGAGGCTGCGCGCGGATCGAATGCGATGGCGTCGCGCTGGCGATGCGCCGGATGGCGCGGATCGTCCTGCGGCGCGCTCGACAGTCCCGGCTCGATCGGCGCGCGCAGATGGCGCTTTTTTCGCGGCGGGTTCATGCGAACCAGCCGTGCAGCGTCCAATGTTCGTTCGTGCCGGCTTCGACGAAGGCCCAGGCGCGCTGGCCGGAACGCAGTTCCACGACGTAGTAGTCGCGACGCTGGTCGTGGCCGTCCCACCAGCCGCTTTCGATGCGCTCGGGGCCGGCGAGGACGCGCGCGGGCGGTTCGTGCAGCGCGAGCGGGCGATGCAGCAGCCAGAACGGACGCGCGGCGGCATCGCCTGGCCTTTCCGGAAAGCCATCGTCGCTTTCGCGAACGTGAACGTCGGTTGCTTTCGACTCGCTGATTCCGGGAACGCGACGACTGTTTCCACGCGAATCGCGAGCAGTCGCTTTTGCCGACGCCCCGGCCTCGACAGGCATCGGTGCGACGAAACGCCACGCGCGCCCGGGCCGGTGGTCGGCGGCGCAGGCGAAGCCCTGCAGTGCATCGTCGCCGAGTCGCGACCGCAGGCGTTCGGCGAGCGCGGGCCAGTCGAATCCGCCTTGCCTGCGTTCGTCGAACAGTTCGCGATGCATGGGCGCGAGCGGTGGCAGGTCGTCGGCATGCAGGGCGAGCGACTGCACGGGCGCGGACAACGCAACGCGTTCGAGCCGGGCGCGCGCGAGTTCGAACAGGCTCGCCGCATCGCGTTGCGGCGCGAGCAGGCCGATGTCGACGCGCGTGCTGGCGCCGCGTTCGTGGCCGAGCAGGAGCGAGAAGCGCTGCACGCCGCCGTCGCGCGCGGTCAGGAACAGCGTGAATTCTCGGATCAGCCGTTGCAGCGGAAACGCGAGCGCGGCAGTCGAATCGACATTCGCCTCGAAGTCGATGCGGCGTTCGAATCGTGCGGGCGGTTGCCAGCGCGACGCGCTGTCCGCGACGAGACCGCGCAGGCGATCCAGATGAGCGAGCGCATCCGGGCCGATGCGCCGCGTCAGTTCGGGGCGCGGCAGGCGGAACAACTCCCCGAGCGTGCGCAGGCCCATGCCGGTCAGCGCATTCGTGGTGTGCGGGTCGAGTCCGCCGCGCGCAATCGGCAAGGCGGCCAGTGCAGTCTGCAAGGCGGGCAGGGCGGCGATCGCGAGGGCGTCGGGCGAAGCGGCGAATACATGCGCTGCGGTCGCCGTCGGTGCCGCGGCGACGTGGCAGGAAAATCCGCTGCGGGCCAGTTCATCGCGCAGGCGGCGCTGCAGCGCCGGCCAGCCGCCGAACAGTTTCAGGCTTGCGCCGGCCTCGAACAGCACCGCGTCGGGCAGGCGCAGGTGGACGACGGCGCTGTGGCGATAGGCGAGCGCGGCGAAGGCTTCGAGCGACTGGCGTTCCGCGGTTTCGTCACGCGCGAGGACGCGCAGCGCCGGGCACAACGCATGGGCGTGCGCGAGCGGCTGTCCCGCGCGCACGCCGGTCGCCTGCGCGCGCGCATTGGCGAAAACGACGTGCCGCCGCAGGGCAGGACCTTCGATGACGGCGGTCGCGCGCACCGGGCCGCTCGACACGCTGCCCTGCAGCGCATCGAGCGCCAGATGCGGAAAGCGCAGGCAGACCCAGAGCATGGAGATCCGGCCGGGTCATGCGCCCAGTCGCATGCGCGCCGAGCCGCCGATGCGGCCACGACACTTGAGGAGCTCGATCTGCGGCTCGCCTTGCGTGGCGGTGATGCGCAGGCGCAGTGCGCTCGGGCTGGCTTCGTTTGCGGCGGCGAGCGGGCGGAACAGGAAGCCGATCGTGCCGCCGGCTTCGGCGGCGAGCTGCAGGCGCCGCAACTCGCGATAGTCCACGCGCGGCAGCCAGCCGAGCACGGCGCCGCAGCAGCCCGAGCGCAGGCATTGCTCGAGGCTCCAGTGCGTGTCCGCGGTGCCCGCGTCGATCTGCACGACCTGCTGCAGGTCGATGCCGGCCGCGGCGAGCGCCGGAGCGTAGGGAAGATATGGTGGCGTCACCAGCACGACGCGACGACGTGCCTTCGTCAGCGCGGCGAGGGCAGGCAGCACGAGCGTGCATTCGCCGATGCCGTCGTGTTCGACGAGGAATTCGCACAATGCGCCGCGCGGCCAGCCGCCGCCGGGAAGCAGCGCGTCGAGGGCGGCATGGCCGCTCGGCTGCGCTTCGATCGTCGGTGCGAGCGTCGAACGGCGGCGCCAGATGCCGGGATGGCGCAGCACGCCGGCGAGTGCGGCTTCGTCGCGCGACGGGCGCGCGGACGCCGAAGCCGCCGGCGCAACGACCGGCCATGCCGGCAATGCGTAGCCCGCTTCGTCGGCAATGAATTCTTGAGTCTGGTTGAACATCGCCGTCTATCTCCGCGACGGAAAAGAGGAATCGGGACGAATCAGCCCGACGTAGAGGCCTTCGATCGCGAACGCGTGCCGCTCCGCGTCGACTTCGATCGGCGCGAAATCGGGATTGGCGGGCAGCAGGCGGATGCGTTCGCCGCGCAGGTCCAGGCGCTTGACGGTGACCTCGTCGTCGATGCGCGCGACGACGATGCGGCCGTGGTCGGCGCTGGCGCTGCGGTGCACGGCGATGAGGTCGCCGTCGAGGATGCCGACGTCGCGCATGCTCAGGCCGGACACGCGCAGCAGATAGTCGGCGCGCGGACGGAACAGGTCGGGATCGACGGCGTGCTGCGCTTCGACGTTTTCGGCAGCGAGGATGGGGCTGCCGGCGGCGACTCGTCCGACGAGGGGGAGCGAGAACGCCGCCGGCGCCCGTGAGCGATGATGCGGAAGACGCAGCCCGCGATGGTGCGGCAGACGTTCCAGCGCACCCTTGCGAACCAGCGCCTCTACATAATCCTGCGCTGAAGTATGACTTGCAAGCCCCAGATTCTGCGATATTTCCCTCAGGGTCGGCGCGCGGCCCTGCTGCTCGAACCAGGCTTCGATGCAGGCCAGCACGCGTTGCTGGTTCGGAGTGAGCGGGATCTGCGCCATACGTACATTTGTACGTATTCCCGTGTCGTTGTGCAAGCGTTTTTCCGCGCCGTCTTGCAACGCATTGATGGCAAAAGGCGAATCCCCCGCGCGGGGCGGAGGCTTTACATGATGCCCCCTGCCATCCGGCCAGCGGGCGCGGGTATGCTCGCCCGACCGGTGCTGTGGGGGCGCCGGTTGCATCCATCGCTTTCTCTGGGGGAAAACCACATGCCTTCATCGAAGTCCGCCGGCGTCTTCGCGCGTGCGCGCACGAAACCTCTGGCCAGCGCCGTATTGGCTGCCTTGTGCCTGATCGCGGCCGCGCCGCTGGCCGCGTCCGACGCGGCGCCGGATGCCTCCGCGAATGCCGCTGGACAGGGCATCGCCCGCTACACGATCGTGCTCAGGGGCGAGCCGCTCGCGACCTATCGCGGCGACGTCGCCGGTTTCGCGGCGCTGCCGCATGTCGCCGTCGGCCGCAAGATCGGACGTCCGGACTTCCATTCGCCGCAGGCGCTCGCCTACGCGGCGCGGCTGCAGCAGCAGCAAACCGAGTTCGCGCAAAGCCTGTCCGCCACGCTCGGCCGTCCGGTGCAGACCGTGGCGACGCTGCAGCACGCGCTCAATGCGGTCATCGTCGAGATCGACGCGGACGAGGCGGCGCGCGTGGCGCAGCGACCCGAGGTCGACTTCGTCGAGCGCGAACACGAGTTGAAACTGCTCACCGATCGCGGCCCGGCGTTCATCGGCGCGCCATCGATCTGGGACGGCAGCGCATCGGGTGGCGTGGAATCGCAGGGCGAGGGCATCGTCGTCGCCGACCTCGACACCGGCATCAACTGGCAGAGCCCCGCGTTCGCGGCGGTCGGCCCGATCGACGGCTACGTGCACGTCAATCCGAACGGTTCCGGCAACTATCTCGGCCAGTGCGGCCCGAATCCGCCGAACGCCGATCTAGGCCACTGCAACGACAAGCTGATCGGCATGTACGACTTCACGACCACGTCGTCCACGCGCACGGCCAACGACCTCGACGGCCACGGCTCGCACACGGCGAGCACGATCGCCGGTAACCACTGGAACGCGCCGTTCGGCGGCGCCACGTTCACGATCTCGGGCGTCGCGCCGCACGCGAACGTGATCGCCTATCGCGTCTGCACCAGCGGATGCAGCTCGTCGGCGTCCACGCAGTCGGTCAACCAGGCGATCGCCGATGGCGCCGACGTCATCAACTACTCGATCAGCGGCGGCACTTCGCCGTGGACCGATTCGGTGTCCATCGCGTTCCGCAACGCGGTTTCTGCGGGGTTGTTCGTCGCCGCTTCGGCTGGCAACGACGGTCCGGTCGCGGGTTCGGTCAATCACATCGAGCCGTGGGTGGAAACCGTCGCCGCCTCGACCAAGGACAGCGTGATCGCGTTCCGCTTCAACCTTACCGGGCCGGGCACGCCGCCCGCGGAAACCCAGGGCCTGCCGCTGCGCCCGGCTGCGCCGCCGTTCCCGACCGCGGACATCGTCAATGCGCCGATCGTGCGCAGTCCGGGTTTCGACAACGGCAGCACCGACGGCTGCTCGACCTATCCCGCAGGCACGTTCATGGGCGATGCGCCGCCGCCGACCGACCCCGACATCGTCTTCATCGACGGCTTCGATCCGCCCGCGCCGCCCGAGCGCGTCGGTGCGATTGCCGTGCTCACGCTCGACCAGAACGACAGCAGCTGCGCCAGCGGCACGCGCCGCGCCAACGCGCTCGCCGCCGGCGCGATCGGCGTGATCTTCGTCGACCGCGACTTCATCAACCTCGGCGCGGCCGATACCTCGTGGTCGATGCTGCGCGCCGACTGGGACAAGGCCTGGACGCAGATCCAGACCGATCCCGACCATGCGACCGCCTCGCTGCTGTTGCCAGCCTCTTCGTTCCCGCAGCGCGGCGACGTGGTGTCCGACTACAGCTCGCGCGGACCGCTGGCGCGCAACGGCCAGTACCTCGTCAAGCCGAACATCACCGCGCCGGGCACGGACATCATTGCCGCGTACGCGGCGAACGAAGGCGGCGCGAACGCGACGGCAATGGAGAACGGCACGTCGATGTCGAGTCCGCACATCACCGGCTCGGCAGCATTGCTGCGCGCGGTGCAGCCGGACTGGACGCCGACCGAAATCCGTTCGGCGATCAACATGACGGCCAGGCTCGACGGCTTGATCCGCGCCGACGGCAGCGCGGTGGACGCGTGGGACCTGGGCTCCGGCCGCGTCGACCTGACCAAGGCGGCGCTGAGCGGCCTCGTCCTCGACGAAACCGTGACCAACTTCGCCAATGCGAATCCGGCGTCGGGCGGCATACTCGCGAACCTCAACCTCGCCGAGTTCACCAGCGCGAATTGCGCGACGAGTTGCACGTTCACGCGCACGCTGCGCAATCCGACGTTGGTGGCGCAGGATTACACGCTCGATTTCACCGGCCTGCCGGCGGGCGTCGCCGTCGCGTCGCCGTCGACCTTCACGATCGCGGTCGGCGCCACGCAGGTCGTCACCGTCACCATCGATGGCACGCAGTTGGCGAGTGGCTGGAATTTCGGCCAGCTCGTGCTGACTGCCAGCGACGTGACGAAGCCGGTGCTGCACATGCCGGTGGCGATCAAGCGCTGACGGAGGACAGGGCGGACGCATCCGTCGTCCGCCCCGCAACGCAGTCGGCTCACCTGCCCGTGCGGACAGGCGAGCCGCAAGCGGCGGTGCGTCTTGTGGCTGCGCGGACGCTCCCACACAATCCGTTGGTCCGTCATCCTGCGGGGAATCCGATGCGCTGGTCCATTGCCTTGCGCGGTTTCGCGCTATGCCTGCTTTCGATGGCTGCATCGACGGCCCGCGCCGCAGCGGCGTCGGCGAGCGGCGATGTCCTGCTGCTTCCGGACAAGGTCTGGACGGGCGAGGGCGACGCGGCGCAATCCGGCATCGCGGTGCTCGTCCACGACGGTGCGATTGCCGCGGTCGCGCGCCCCGAAGCAATGTCGATTCCGGTTGGCACGCGTCGCATCGAACTGCGCGGCGCGACGCTGACGCCGGGCCTCATCGACCTGCATTCGCACCTGTTCCTGCATCCGTACAACGAGGTGTTGTGGAACGACCAGGTACTCAAGGAGCCGCAGGATTACCGCACGCTGCTCGCCGCCGCGCACGCGAAGGCGACGTTGCTCGCCGGCTTCACCGCGCTGCGTGATCTGGGCACCGAGGGCGCCGGTTATGCCGACGTGTCGATCAAGCGCGCGATCGACGAAGGACTCATCCCCGGCCCGCGGATGTTCGTCGCCACGCGCGCGATCGTGGCCAGTTCGAGCTACGGGCCGGGGCCGCGAGGCTTCCGTCCCGATCTCGATTTGCCGCAAGGCGGCCAACCGGTCAGCGGCGTCGACGAGGCCGTGCGCGCGGTGCGCGAGCAGGCCGCGCGCGGCGCGGACTGGATCAAGCTCTACGCCGATTACCGCGTCGGCCCGAACGGCGAGACGATGCCGACGCTCTCCGCCGCGGAAATGAAGGCGATCGTCGACACCGCACACCAGATCGGCCGCCCTGTCGCCGCGCATGCGGGCAGCGACGCGGGCGTGCGCATGGCCGTCGAAGCCGGCGTCGACACGATCGAACACGGCGACGCCGCGAGCGAGGCGACGCTGCGCCTCTTGAAGGCACGCGGTGCGGCCTACGAGCCGACGCTGACCGCCGTCGCCGCGATCGGCGAATACTTCGAACACTACGTGCCCGGCGGCGAACCGACCCCGCGCATGCGCGAATCCGAGCACGCGTTCCGCACCGCGCTCAAGCTCGGCATCACGATCGGCAATGGCAGCGACGTCGGCGTGTTCCCGCACGGCGAGAACTGGCGCGAGCTCGACTGGATGGTCAAGCTCGGCATGACGCCTGCGCAGGCGCTGCACGCCGCCACCAATGTCGCGGCGAAGATCCTGCGCCAGCAGGACCGGTTCGGTCGCGTCGCGGTCGGCCTGCGCGCCGATCTCGCTGCGTTCGACGGCGATCCGAGTGCATCGATCGAAGCGCTGCGCAAGCCGGTATTCGTGATGAAGGACGGCGTGATTGCCTTGCCGTTGACGATGCCGCCAGGGAAAGTGGGCCAATAAGCGTCAGCGTCGTGCAGCCAGCCAGCGATCCAGTTGGTTGGCGAAGGCCTGGCGGTCGCGGGCATGGAACGCCGCCGGGCCGCCGGTTTGCACACCGGCACCGCGCAGCTCCTCCATGAAATCGCGCATCGACAGGCGCTGGGCGATAGTGTCGCGGGTGTAGCGCTCACCGCGCGGGTGCATGGCGTCCGCCCCGAGCTCGAGTACGCGCGCGGCGAGCGGAATATCCTGGGTAACGACGAGGTCGCCGGCACATGCGCGTTCGACGATGGCATCGTCGGCAGCGTCGAAGCCGCCTTGCACCTGCAGCGCTCGTACCTGTGCGATCGCGGGTGTCTGCAACCACTGGTTGGCTACGAGGATGACCGCCACGCCGGTACGCGCGGAGGCGCGGAACAGGATGTCGCGGACCGCCCCAGGGCAGGCATCGGCGTCGACCCAGATGCGCGGGCCGTTGCCGTCGCGGCTCATTTCGCCGGGGGCGTGGTGCCGGTCTTGGCTTCGCGTCCGGCGCGCTTCTTTGCGTCCTTCTCGTCCTGCTTCTTCTTTTTCGCCAGTTCGCGCTGACGCTTCTCGAATGAATAATTGGGTTTGGTGGCCATCAAGGTACTCGCAAAAAGGGCCTTGCAGTGTAAGCGAACTGCCTTCGCGGCGCGCAACGAGGCGCGTTCGCGTTCCGGCTTTGCCATTAATTGTCCGCAAGGTGAACGCCCCGGGTCGTTCAGACGCCGCTGGTCAATTCATTGCTAGCGTGGCGCAAACCCAGTGGAGGTCGCCATGCACAACGAACAAGCCATCCAGATCGCGATCGCGGAAGTCGCCGCGCTCATCGAAGGCAGCGAGGTCGTCATGTTCACGACGCGCAACGGACAAGGCCGGCTGGTGAGCCGGCCGCTTGCCGTGCGCAAGACGCCGTTCGATGGCAGCGCGTGGTTCCTCACCGCGCTCGACAGCGAAAAGATCGGTGAGATCGAAGCGGAGCCGTGCGTCAACCTTGCCTACGTCAACGCCAGCAATGGCGCCTACGTTTCGCTCGACGGCCGCGCGCACGTGTCGGTCGACCGCGCGCAGATCGCGGCGCTGTGGTCGGATGCGATCGACGCGCTGTTCTTTCCCGCCGGAAAGGACGACCCCAATCTTGCCGCGGTGCGCGTCGACGCCGATACCGTCGAGGCCTGGACGTCCGCGTCGACTGCGGTCGGCCGCGCCTTCGACTTCGTCAAGGCGACGTTGAGCGGCGATTCCGGCGCGCTGGGCGCACAGAAGCACTTCGATCTGCGCACCGGCCTGCGCACCACCTCCGGCCGTTGAAACGCCGGCGGCGTGCGAGCCGATACGAGAGGCGCCATGCCGGATGCCGCGAGGTCATCATCTCCGATCGGCGCGACGCCTGTCGTGCGCATCGGCTGCGCCGGCTGGTCGTTGCCCGCGCCGCCCGCGCATCTGCGCGCGCAGGCGCGAAGCCAGTTGCAACGCTACGCCGACCTTTTCGATGCGGTGGAGATCAACTCCTCATTCTATCGGCCGCACCGGCCGGCGACGTATGCGCGCTGGGCGCAATCGGTTCCCGATGACTTCCGCTTCGCGGTGAAGATGCCGCGCACGATCAGCCATCAATGGCGACTCAAGGATGGCATGACGGAGCTGGACGCTTTCCTCGCGGGCGTGACGGAACTGGGCGGGAAACTCGGAATATTGCTCCTGCAACTGCCGCCGACGCTGGCCTTCGACGCGGCGTCGGTGGCCGGCTTCTTCTCGGGCCTGCGCGAACGCCACGTGGGTGCGGTCGCGTGCGAGCCGCGCCATGCTTCTTGGTTCAAGCCGGCGGCGGAACATTTGCTGCGCGAATTCTCGATCGCCCGCGTCGGCGCCGATCCCGCGCGCGTGCCACGCGCAGCCGTTCCCGGCGGCGACCGCCGCATCGAGTACCTGCGCCTGCACGGATCGCCGCGCATCTATCACGACGCCTACACGGACGCCGCGCTGCGGCGCGTCGCGTGCCGGTTGTCGCGCAGGACGGCAATCACGAGGGAACGCTGGTGCATCTTCGACAACACCGCGGCCGGCGCGGCGCAGACGGACGCCGCGAAGTTGAAGCGTCTGCCCGGCTTGGGCGCTTGAGCCGCGCGCAGGGAATCGCGCAAGCCGCCGAAAAGGAAATCCTGTCGGCCCGGCCTGCACGGAAAAGCCGGTTGTCCTGGCAGCGATGTTCCCTTGTGTGGACGATGACGCGCGAAGGCGCGTCGCGCGTCAAATCGAGAGTCCGACGTCTCCTTCGAGCACGGTCTGCCGCATGCGCGGCGTTTCGCCGGCGTGCCAGAGCGTCACTTCGTGGCGCACGCGATAGCGCAGCGGGCCGCCGTCTTCGCGCTGGCTGCGTTCGATCGGGCGCGGGACGCAGACGAAATCGGTGGTCATCGTTTCTGCGTCGACGCGCACCGTCGCATAGCCGTGCCCGCCCATGTCGACGAAGGTCAGGTGCGGGGCCATCTCCGGATTGCTCGCCGCGTGCGCCTTCGCCAGGTCGCTGCTGCTGGCGTATTCCAGCGCCGAACGCACGCCATGGCGGAGCAGCAGGTTCATCGTGGGCTCCGGCGCCGCGCCGTCGCGGTCGACGATGAACAGCGGGCGCAGCGGATTGTCCTTGCGGCCGTGCTCGTAGGCTTCCTGCATGCCGGGCGAACAGATCGAACCGCCTACGAAGGTCACGCCAACCGGTTCGAACGCGGCTGGCGGCAGGGTTTTCGCCGCATAGCCCGCCCAGAAACTGTGGCGATCGCCGGACACGATGGCGAAGCCGGTGATGCCGGCGTCGCGCACGGCGTCGAAGATTTCGCCGCGCTCGTGGTAGATGCCGCCCCAGTCGCCGTTGGACAGCACGGCGTAGCCGTCGGTCCACTTGCCCATCGCGGCGGGCATGTGCTGCGGGTCGATGCGCCAGTCGGGCGTGCCCAGCGAATTGCCCCAGATCTTCCAGGTCGCCGAAGCGGTGCGCAGGCGCTCGAGGAACCACGCCTTCTGCTTCGCGCCCAGCATGGACTGGGGGGGGTCGCTTGCGCGGTAGTTCGGAATGGACTTGTCGCCGAAGGACAGCTTCGCCGGCGGATGGCCGTCGCCGAAGTCGCGCCCGCTGTCGATCTGCATCGACAGCGCTTCGGGAAAGAAGGGAAAGGACACGCCCTCGAACAGCGGGCCGATCTCGCTGCGGTTCGATGGGTCCGGCCCGCGGAAGCTGTGCTGGTCGGTGATGATGAGGTCGATGTGCCGGCCCCAGCGCAGGCTGCGATACGCGATCAGGCTTTCGATCGCGGCGATGTTGTTGGGCTCCCGGCCCAGGCCGGTGTCGTCGAACTCCGTCACCGGCGTATCGACCACGGGCGGCGCATCGAAGGCCTCCAGGCTGCCGCCGGGAACGGGCACGCGTGCTGGCAGGTATTCGAACCAGGCCTGGTTCGCCGCGACCTTGAGCGTCTGCGCGGGCACGAGGCCCTCGCCGAATTCCTGGATCGACTGCCAGCCTTGCCAGGAGAATTCGTGGTTGTCCCACATCGCCACGAACGGGAATCGCGCGCGCGCGTCCTGCAGGTCGGGATCGAGCAGGTAGCCCTTGTACAGTGCGCGGTAGTCGTCGAGCGAGCCCGGCACGGTGAAGCGGTTCTTGGCGACGGCCTTGCCGTGCGCGTACTTCACCGGGAAGGTGATCTTGCGGTCGTAGCGATGCCCGTCCTTGACCTGCTCCGGCGTCTGGACGACCTCGTAGACGAAGTCGCCCAGGTGCAGCACGAAGCCGATGCGTTCGTCGGGCGCGGCGCGCTCGTCTTCCCAGATCATCCTGCGATACGCGTTCAACGCGCCTTCGCAAACGTCCTGGCAACTGACGAAGGCGAAGCGCGAAGGTCGCGGATCGTCACGGCGGGGCGCGGTCAGCGTGCGGCCGATGCGGCTGCCGTTGCCGTCCTCGTCGACGAAGCGGTACCAGTACTCGCCGGCGGGACGCAGGTCGCCGACGAGGATGCGGCAGGTCCAGTCCGAGCGGGCGAGCACGCGCGCCCTCGCCGTCGCCACCACACGCGTGAACGCCGGATCCTCCGCCACTTCGAGGAATAACCCGGCGTGCTCGCGTCCGTCCGCGTACGGACGCCGCGTCCAAAGCAGCACGCTGTTTTCGTCGGGGTCGCCCGATGCGACGCCATGCGGATACAAGTCGCGGCGTTCGCGCCATCTGCTCGAAGACGGACGGATGGACGCGCAGCCCGAGGCCAGGGTCGCGCCGAGTGCGGCGGCGAGTTGCAGGAATTGGCGACGATCGAGCTTCTGCATGTCGTCCTCACGGTGGCGCGACGGATCGCGTGCGCAACCCTAGTACCGCCAAGGACGGCGGCGAGCGTGCCGAAAGTCGGAAGGACTCATGGCGGTGCGATCCGGCAATGGCCGGAGCCGCTGACCGCACCGCTTCGGGTCAACGGCGGCAGCGCGCCCGCGCATGCGCTCGATGCACGGGGCCAGGCGAAACATCCTGCCGCTGCACGCGGTGGACCCGCGCGGCGTGGGCGCGGCGCCCGGCCTGGCCTTCCATCGCTGGCGCGCACGTCCGCCATCGGCGCCTGCGAGTATTTCCGCGAGGACACGGTCTTCCACGGCGGCGGGGTCGAACGGTTCGAGTCCCGATTCCGGATCGTCACGGATTCGCGAAACCGGTTTTCCGCCACGGCGCCCGCGTGCGGCGGAACCTCAGGACGTGTCGCCCCGAATCCGCTGCACGCGCTGGCGATACGCGTGCACGTTGTCGCCGCGGATGCGTTTTTCGCGGGTGCCGGTTATTTCGTCGACCTTGCGGTTCGAGCCGGTCACCGGCTTGGCATCGACTTTCGTCTCGTGCTCGAAATCGTGCGACTTGTCCGTGTTGCGGTAGTACCGGTACAGGGCCCAGTACAGTCCGGTCGCGCCGGCCGGGCCGAGTGCGAGCAGCCAGAGTCCGCCACCGTCGCTCATGACGAATGCCCCAGAATCCAGAGTGCGATGCCTTCGAGGAAGGTGCCGACGGTGAGCGCGGTGGTGAGCAGCTTCCACTGCTGCACGGGTACGCTGCCCATCGTCTCGCCGGTGCGGCCGTTGACCGCGATGTAGTGCAGCATGCCGCCGTTGCTGCCGGGCTGGTGGTACGAATACAGCCATACGGGCAGGTACATCGACACCCAGCGCGTGCCGTGCACGTCGAGCGATTCCTGCTCCCAGCGCACGCCGCGGTCGTAGCGCTTCACCGAGTCCTCCACCTGCGAACGCGCGATCGACAGCAGCTGGTCCTCCAGTCGCGGGCGCAGTTGTTCGACGTCGCGATCGCGCTTTTCAGAGGTGACGCCCATCAGGTACGACGCGTTCCACTTCACTGCGTTCTTGGTGTCGAACGGCAGGATCGTGTTGATGATGTTGTTGGTATTGACCTTGGTGTCCAGGTTGCCGCGCTCGGTGGACGATTCCAGCGGCAGGTCGTCGACGGTGAAATCGACGTGGCGATCGATCTGGTAGACGTCGGCGTCGTAGTAGGTCTTCTTGTCGTTGTCGCTGCCGCGCGTGTATTCGCGCGTCTTGATCTCGCCCTGGCCGGCGATGCCGGCGCCGACGTTGGCGTCGACGATCATGTAGGGCAGGTACACGGGAACCACGTTCTCGGGCGTGAACTGTTCCTTGAATTCCTTGAGCGCGAACAGGCGGCGCTTGTCGACGAACTGGCGGATGCGCGCGACCGCGTCGTCCTTCTTGATGTGGAACGGCAGCACCGCGTCCGGCACCGCGCCGTTGGCGATCTGTTCGTTGACGCCGAGCACGTGGCGGCACCAGTGGCAGCGCGCGGTCATCGCGTTCGCGGTGTTGACCGTGACTTCCGCGCCGCAGCCGCTGCATTTGAACGTCATCATCGCGGCGGCGTCGGCGGCGATGTCGCGCGCGCCGGAGGCGATCACCGTGCCGTGCAGCTGGTCGATGCCTTCGCCTAGCCCGAATTCCTCCTCGACGCGTCCGCTCTGCCACTCGTTGCGGCAGTACAGGCAGACCAGCATGTCGGTGCCGGGCTTCTGGCGGATTTCGGTGGAGCCGCACTTGGGGCAGCGGTTGACGCCGTCCTTGAGTTCGTCGGCGCCGGTGTCGATGGCGACCGGGTCGGGCGCTTCGATTTCCTTGCGGATCGGATCGGGCAGGGTGGCCGGATCGATCGGGAACGTGCCGCGCGGCGGCGGCACGTCCTGCGGCGATCCCGGGCCGGTCGGAGCCGCCGACGGTGGGCCCGGCGGCGGCGTGTTGGCGTTCGACATGGGCGTATTCGCCGGTTGGTTTACAGGCCGAGGGCCTTGGCCTTGAGCGCGTCGTAGTCGCCCTGCGTGATCAGGCCGGCGTCGAGCATCTCCTTGGCCTTCTTCAGCTTGGCGACCGGATCGTCGGCGGCGGGCGCGGCCGGCTGCTGCAGGCCGCCGATGCCGCCCATCATGCCCGAAGCCATGCCGATGCCCATCATGCCCGCCGCGCCGCCGTTCTCGCCGGCGGACTGGATGCCCTGCGCGACGCTCGCCTGCAGGTTCGAATTGCCACGCGCGCCGGACAGCGCATCCGCACGCTGCACGGTCTTGAGCAGTTCGCGCGTGTTCGCGTCGTACTCGATCGAGACAATCGCCGTCTTGACGATGACGAGGCCGCGGTCGGACTTCCACTGGTAGGCGTTCTCGACCGCGTCGGACAGGCTTTTGGCAAAGCCGATCGAATCCTGCTGGATCTTGGTGATGCGGTTGCCCTTGGTCGGATCGTTCGTGTACGCGCTGAACGCGGGCGCGAGCGAACCGACGACTTCGTTGAACAACTGGCTCGCGGCGGCGTTGTCCATGTCCGTGAAGTCGAACACCTGGCCCGGCTGGAGATACGACGCCGGCACGAAGTTCTTCACGAACAGGATCGGATCGACGATCTTCAACGTGTACGAGCCACGCGTGACCGCGCCGACCTGCGTGTTGAGGAAACCGTCGTCCCAGTAGATTTCCGATTGCGTGCCGAAGCGGTTGTCCGGCAGTTCCTTCAGCGAGACGAAGAACGCGGCCTGTTGCGAGCCGGGCTGGCCGCCGAACTTGAAGCGCTCCCAGCTCTGCTTGATGAGCGAATCGACGAGTCCGCCGCCGGTGAAGATCGACCTGGAATTGATGTCTTCCGATTTCCATTCGTAGCCGCCCGGCTCGGACGCGAAACCCGTGACCTTGCCGTCCTGGAACAGCAACAGCCCGTAGCCTTCGGGCACGACGATTTTCGAACCGTTGGTGATGATGTTGGCCGACCCCTTCGTGTTCGAACCGCGTCCCGCGTTCGTGCCTTGCGGCACGGCGGCGAACAGCGCCGCGGTTGGCGGCAAGCCGGCCGGAACCGTGTAGAAGTCCTTCCACTGGTCGGCGAGCGTGCCGCCGATCGAACCCACGACTGCCTGTACAAGCCCCATGATGTCTCCTGCGATCCATGGCCGGGCACTGCGCCCAACGAGCGCGAACTATACATTCCCGCGTCCGCAGGGCGGCGAAGCGGCCCGAAAAATACGGGTTTTCCGATGCAAAGAGCGCATCGGCTGCCAGATGCTGCCGCCTGGCGCGATGCGCAGCCGTCGAGGTCCGCACGCGCGTCGACTCCGCCCCGGTGTCGAAGCTCGTCCCGCGCACCGGCCGCGTCGGTTCGTTGCACGCGCAGATGCGCATCCTGTTGAGGTGCTGTGCAGATCGGTTCGATGCGGCGGAGATCCACTTCGTTCCATCGGCGCCCTCGGTCCATGGCGAACCGGAATCGACGGCAGGCGCGACGCCATGATGATTACGGCGTAAATTCACGCTCATTGATCGCAACCGGCGATCCGCACGCGGCCTTGCCCGCCGCGCTGCCTCAACGAGGAAGAGACTTGAAAAGAAACAAATCCGGCGGCCCGCGAACGCCGCAGAAGCCATCATCGACGCGCCGCGGCCCCGGCAAGCGCACCAACGGCAAGGGCGAAAAGACGACCGCGCCGCGCGCGGCGAACAAGGGCAAGGCGCCGTCGCGTCCGGCACTGCCCGCATTCATGCCGCAGGTGCAATCGCCGCCGCGCGCACGCAAAGCCGCACCGCGTTTCGCCGATCCGTACGCCGAGCGCGAGGCGCAGCGTTACGAGCGCCCGATCCCGAGCCGCGAGGCGATCCTCGAACTGCTCGGACAGCACGGCGGCCCGATGACGATCGAATCGGTGTCGCGCGCGCTGCACCTGTCCGCGTCGGCCGATCTCGACGCGCTGACCAAGCGCCTCGCCGCGATGCTGCGCGATGGCCAACTCATCCAGAACCGCCGCGGCGGCTACGGCGTCGCGCGCAAGCTCGACCTGATTCCGGGTTCGGTCATCGCCAACTCGGAGGGCTTCGGCTTTTTGCGTCCCGATGCGGGCGGCGAAGACCTGTACCTGTCGCCCGCCGAAATGCGCAAGGTGCTGCACGGCGACCGCGTGCTCGCCAGCGTCGTCGGCGTCGACCGCCGCGGCCGCTCGCAGGGCGCGATCGTCGAGGTGCTCGAACGGCGTTCGTCGCGACTCGTCGGCCGCGTCGTCGAGGAGAACGGCCTCGTGCTCGTCACGCCGGACGACCGTCGCCTGCACCAGGACATCCTCATCGCGCCGGGCAAGGATCGCGGCGCGCGCGCCGGGCAGATCGTCATCGCCGAGATCACCGATCCGCCCACCGTGCAGCGCGGGCCGATGGGCCGTGTCCTCGCCGTGCTGGGTGAGCGCCTGACGCCGTCGCTCGTCGTCGAGATGGCGATCGCCAGCCACGACCTGCCCAACGAATGGCCGGCGGCCGTGCTGCGCGATGCAGCGCGCGTCGAGCCGGAAGTCACCGAAGCCGAAAAGCAGGGTCGCGTCGACCTGCGCGCGCTGCCGCTGGTCACGATCGACGGCGACGACGCGCGCGATTTCGACGACGCCGTCTACGCCGAACCGAACGGCAATGGTTACCGGCTCGTCGTCGCCATCGCCGATGTCTCGCACTACGTGCAGCCGGGTACGCCGCTCGATGCCGAGGCCTACAACCGCGCGACGTCGGTGTATTTCCCGGGCTTCGTCGTGCCGATGCTGCCCGAGACGCTGTCCAACGGCATCTGCTCGCTCAACCCGAAGGTCGAGCGCCTGTGCATGGTCTGCGACATGCAGGTCGACGCCGATGGCGAAGTCGTGCGCTCGAAGTTCTATCCGGCGCTCATGCGCTCGCATGCGCGTCTCACATACACGCGCGTGTGGCAGGCGATCGGCGAGAAGGATCGCGACGCGCAACGCGAATATGCCGACGTGCTGCCGCAGCTGCGCCACCTGCACGCGCTGTACAAGGTGCTCGCCAAGGCGCGCCAGCGTCGCGGCGCGATCGAGTTCGAGAGCCGCGAGGTCGAGTTCCGCCTCGGCGCGAACGGCGAGGTCGTGCAGCTGGGCAGCTACGAGCGCAACGATGCGCACAAGCTCATCGAGGAGTGCATGATCGCGGCTAACGTCGAATCCGCGAAATACCTGCAGAAAAAGCGCATTCCCGCGCCGTATCGCGTGCATGCGCCGCCGCCGGCGTCGAAGTACGACGACCTGCTCGAGTTCCTGCGCGAGTTCAAGCTGACCCTGCCGCCGCTGGCACAGGTCACGCCCGGCGATTTCTCCGCGCTGCTCAAGAAGGTGCGCAAGCGCCCCGATGCGAGCCTCATTGAATCGGTGCTGCTGCGTTCGCAGAGCCTGGCGGTCTACCAGCCCGACGATCCCGGCCATTTCGGCCTGGGGCTCGAGACATACACGCATTTCACCTCGCCGATCCGCCGCTATCCGGATCTGCTCGTGCATCGCGCGATCCGCTACGCGCTGTCCGGCGGCAAGCCGTCCGCGTACGAATACAGCCCGACGCAGATGGCGAGCCTGTGCGTGCACTGCTCGCACAACGAACGCCGCGCCGACGAAGCCGAGCGCGACGTCGACGAGCGCTACAAGTGCGCGTGGATGGAAAAGCACGTCGGCGGCGAGTTCGCCGGCATCGTCTCCGGCGTCGCCTCGTTCGGCCTGTTCGTCGAACTCACCGAATCGAAGATCACCGGCCTCGTCCACATCACGCAGCTGCCGAACGACTACTACCACTTCGACGCGACGCGACGCCTGCTCACCGGCGAGCGGCGCGGCCTGAAGTTCCGCCTCGGCGACCCCGTGCGCGTGCAGGTGCTGCGCGCGAGCCTGGAGGACCGCAAGATCGATTTCAGGCTGGTGTCGGGGCGATGAGGCATCGTGCTTCGCGAACGACGTCGTTTGCGGCCGTCGCGTATCCGGCGCCGGATGTGCATCGCTACACTATCCGGCCAACTGCAACCGCGAACCTGAAATGAGCCACGACCTGCTGATCGGCATCCACGCCGTCGAAGCCGCGCTCGACCACGATGTCGCCAATCTCGTCGAGTTGTACGTCGAGAACGGCTCGCAGAACGCGCGCGTGAAGGCGCTCGCTGAACGCGCGCGCGAGCTCGGCGTGAAGCCGCATGCGCGCGACCGCGCCGCGCTCGATCGCATGACCGGCGGTGCGCGCCACCAGGGCGTTGTTGCGCGTTACAAGGCTCCGGCGCCGCTGGCCGAAACCGATCTCGCGGCGCTCGTCGAAAAAGCCGGACGCGATGCGCTGCTGCTCGTCCTCGATGGCGTCACCGATCCGCACAACTTCGGCGCCTGCCTGCGCAGCTCGGAGGCCGCTGGCGTGACCGCGGTCGTCGTGCCGAAGGACCGCGCCGTCGGCGTCACGCCGACCGTGCGCCGCGCGTCGGCCGGCGCGGCCGATCGCGTGCCGATCTTCGCCGCGACCAATCTCGCGCGCACGCTCAAGTCGCTCAAGGACGCGGGCGTGTGGCTCGTCGGCCTTGCCGGCGACGCGACGCAATCGGTCTACGAAGTCGACCTCAAGGGCCCGATCGCGCTCGTGCTCGGCGGCGAAGGCGAGGGCATGCGTCGCCTCACGCGCGAGGCCTGCGACTTCGTCGCGAAGATCCCGATGCGCGGCGACGTGGAAAGCCTCAACGTTTCCGTGTCGACCGGCATCGTGCTGTTCGAGGCTTTGCGCCAGCGCGGCTGATCGCGCCGGCGGCGATCAACGCGGATCGTCGACCGCCAGCAGCGTGGTCGCGTCGCGCTTGCGGCGCTCCTGCTGGATCATCGTGCCGTGGACGAGGAAGTAGACGTTCTCGGCGATGTTCGTCGCGTGGTCGCCGATGCGCTCGAGGTTCTTCGCCATGAACAGCAGGTGCGTGCACGGCGTGATGTTGCGCGGGTCTTCCATCATGTAGGTGAGCAGTTCGCGGAACAGGCCGGTGTACTGCTCGTCGAGCTCCTCGTCGTTGGCCCAGGCGTCGAGCGCCTTGTCGGCGTCGCCATCGCGATAGGCCTCGAGCACCTGCTCGACGAGGTTGCGCGCGAGGTCGGCCAGGCGCGGCAGCGCGGAAACCAGTTGCACGGGCGCGGACTGGTTGAGCACGAGCGAGCGCTTGGCCACGTTCGCCGCGTAGTCGCCGATGCGTTCGATGTCGGTGGCGATGCGCAGGCCGGCGAGCACTTCGCGCAGGTCGCGCGCCATCGGCTGGCGCAGTGCGAGCAGGCGGATCACGTCGTGGCTGATCTCGTGTTCGAGCGCGTCGATGCGGGCGTCGCCGTTGACGACGCGCATCGCCGCGCTGCCGTCGCGTTCGACCACGGCGTCGATGGCCGCGTCGAGCTGGGCGAGGGCGAGTTCGCCCATGCGCTGCAGTTCGCGCGTGAGGCGGGCGAGTTCGGTGTCGAAACTCTTGACGATGTGTTCGGAGCCGGTTGCGGTGCTCATGGGAAACCTTCGATGGTCGCGATGACGGGGCGCGTCAGCCGAAGCGGCCGGTGATGTAGTCCTCGGTCTGCTTCTTCGCCGGCTTGGTGAACAGCGTCTCGGTGTCGCCGAACTCGACGAGTTCGCCGAGATACATGAACGCGGTGAAGTCGGAGCAGCGCGCGGCCTGCTGCATGTTGTGGGTGACGATGGCGATGGTGAAGTGGTCCTTGAGTTCGGCGACGAGCTGTTCGATCTTGCCGGTCGCGATCGGATCGAGCGCGGACGTCGGTTCGTCGAGCAGGAGCACCTCGGGGCGCAGCGCGATCGCGCGCGCGATGCACAGGCGTTGCTGCTGGCCGCCGGAGAGGCCGAGCGCGCTCTGCCTGAGCTTGTCCTTGACCTCGTTCCACAGCGCGCCCTGCGTCAGCGCCTGTTCGACGCGCGCGTCCATCTCGCTTTTCGACAGCTTCTCGTGGTGGCGGATGCCGTAGGCGATGTTGTCGTAGATCGACATCGGAAACGGCACCGGCTTCTGGAACACCATGCCGACCTTCGAGCGCAGGCGGTTGAGCGAATAGCCCGGGTCGAGGATGTTCTCGCCGTCGAGCAGCACGTCGCCCTTCGCCTCGAGCCCGGGATAGATCGAGTAGATGCGGTTGAACACGCGCAGCAGGGTCGACTTGCCGCAGCCGGACGGGCCGATCAGCGCGGTGACGCGCTTTTCGGCGATGTCGAAATCGACGTTCTTGAGCGCGCGGAAGCCGTCGTAGAAGAAGTCGAGGCCGCGTGCGGCCATCTTCGGCGCGGGTCGGGTTTCCCCTTGCACGGCAGGGGCGCGCGGCGCGGCGGCGACGGACTTGGCGGCGGGGGCGTTGGCGGGTTGGACGTCAATCATGGCGGGCCTTGTTGCGAAGCAGGATCGCGCGGGAAAGAAGACTCATGAGCAGCACGAACACGGTGACCACGAACGCGCCGGCCCAGGCCAGCGCGTGCCACGAGTCGTACGGGCTCATCGCGTACTGGAAGATCACCACCGGCACGCTCGCCATGGGCTGCGACATGTCGGCGGTCCAGTACTGGTTGTTGAGCGCGGTGAACAGCAGCGGCGCGGTTTCGCCGCTGATGCGCGCGAGCGCGAGCAGGATGCCGGTGACGATGCCCGGCAGCGCCGAGCGGTAGAGCACCTGCAACGTGACCTTCCACTGCGGCACGCCGAGCGAGAGCGCGGCTTCGCGCATCTGGCCGGGTACGAGCTGGAGCATCTCGTCGGTGGTGCGCACGACCACGGGCAGCACGATCAGCGCGAGCGCGAGCGAGCCTGCCCAACCGGAGAAATGTCCGGTGGTGTGCACGACGAGCGTGTAGACAAACAGGCCGAGCACGATCGATGGCGCCGACAGCAGGATGTCGTTGACGAAGCGGATCGCCTCGCCGAGCGGCCGCTTGCGCGCGAATTCGGCGAGATAGGTGCCGGCGGCGACGCCGATCGGCGCGCCAATGAGGATCGCGACCACACTCATGACGAGGCTGCCGAACAGCGCGTTGGCGAGGCCGCCGTCGGAGCCGGGCGGCGGCGTCATCTGCGTGAACAGGCCCGGCTTCATCGCGCTGATGCCGGTGCGCAGCGTCGTCCACAGGATCCAGACGAGCCAGAACAGTCCGAACAGCGCGGCCGCGCCGGACAGGAGCAGTGCGATCGCGTTCTTGATGCGGCGGTTGCGGTACAGCGTTTCCGACGTCGTGCTCACTTTTCGCCCTCCTGACGCGCCATGCGGCGCAGCATCCACTTCGCGCCGGCGAGCACGAAGAAGGTCACGACGAAGAGCAGGAAGCCGAGCGCGACCAGCGAGGAGCGGTAGATGTCCGAATCGGCTTCGGTGAATTCGTTGGCGATCGTCGCCGCGATCGAATTGCCCGGCATGAGCAGCGAGGCGGTGAGCTGATGCGCATTGCCGAGCACGAACGTCACCGCCATCGTCTCGCCGAGCGCGCGGCCCAGGCCGAGGAAGACGCCGCCGATCACCGCCGAGCGCGTGTAGGGCAGGACGATGTCCCAGACCACTTCCGTCGTCGTCGAACCGAGCGCGTAAGCCGATTCCTTGAGCCGCATCGGCACGGTCAGGAACACCTCGCGCATGACCGAGGAAATGAACGGGATGACCATGATCGCGAGCACGATGCCCGCGGTGAGCATGCCGATGCCCAGCGGCGGTCCGGTGAACAGCGCGCCGAGACCGGGAATCCTGCCGATGTGGTCGTTGAGCCACGGCGTCACGTATTCGCCCATGACCGGCACGAACACGAACAGGCCCCACATGCCATAGATGATCGAGGGGATGCCCGCGAGCAGTTCGATCGCCGCGGCGACCGGGCCGCGCAGCCAGTTGGGCGCGACCTCCGTGAGGAACAGTGCGATGCCGAAGCTGACCGGCACCGCGATCAGCATCGCGATGAGCGCGGTGACGAGCGTGCCGTAGATCGGCACCATTGCGCCGAACTTGTGGTTGACCGCGTCCCAGTCGGTCGACCAGAGGAAGCCGAAGCCGAAGGTGCCGAACGCTTCGCGTCCACCCCAGAGCATCGACAGCGCGGCGCCGAGCAGGGCGATCAGGACGAACAGGCCCGCAGCCGCGACGATCCAGCGGAAGCATCCGTCGGCGCGCGCATCGCGCGTGTTGCGGCGGTTTGCATGGCCAACGGCAACGGTCATCGTGGAAGGGATTGCACCGGCCTGGGACATCGGGAATTCCATGGAATATGGAAGGGAGAGCGCCCCTTCCGGCCTGTCGGCCACCTCAGGCTGCCGGAGGGCAGTCTTCGATCCCCGCTTCGCAGGGGAAGGGAGGCAAGTGCGCAGTCGCTGTTCCTTCCTCCGCGCAGCGGAGGAAGGTGCCGAAGGCGGAAGGGGACGCTTTTTGCCTCAGGCGTCAGAGCTTGATTTCGGCCTTCCAGTACGCCTCGATCTGCTCGACGAGCGCCTTCGGCAGCGGCACGTAGTCGAGTTCTTCCGCCTGCTTGCCGCCTTCCGCCCATGCCCACGTGAAGAAGTCGAGCGCGGCCCTGGTCGCTTCGCCGTTCTTCGGCTGCTTGTAGACGAGGATGAAGTTCGTCGCCGTGATCGGCCAGGAGTTCTCGCCCGGCGCGTTGGTGATGACGAGGTGGAAGTCCTTCGCGTTCTTCCAGTCGGCGCCCGCGGCCGCGGCCTGGAAGCTGTCTGCGCTCGGCTGCACGAACTTGCCGGCTGAGTTCTGCATGGCCGTGTAGGCCATCTTGTTTTGCAGCGCGTACGCGAGTTCGACGTAGCCGATCGAGCCCTTGATCTGCTTCACGTAGGCGGCGACGCCTTCATTGCCCTTGCCGCCGACGCCGACCGGCCATTGCACCGAGGTGCCTTCGCCGACCTTCGACTTCCATTCCGGCGACACCTTCGACAGGTAGTTGACGAAGTTGAACGTGGTGCCCGAGCCGTCGGAGCGATGCACGACCGTGATCGCGGCATCGGAGAGCGTGACGTCGCCGTTGATCTGCGCGATCGCCGGATCGTTCCACCTGGTGATCTTGCCCTGGAAGATGTCGGCGAGCAGCGGGCCGGTGAGCTTCAGCTTGCCCGGATTGACGCCTTCGACGTTGACCACCGGCACCACGCCACCGATCACCGACGGAAACTGGGCGAGGCCCGCGTCGTGCAGTTCGTCCGGCGTAAGCGGCTTGTCCGACGAGCCGAACGTCACCGTGCCGGCCTTGATCTGGGCGATGCCGCCGCCCGAACCGATCGACTGGTAATTGATCTTGTTGCCAGTCTTGTTGTTGTAGCTGTCCGACCACTTGGAGAGGATCGGATAGATGAAGGTCGCGCCGGCGCCCGTGATGTCGGCGGCCTGCGCCGACGCCGCGCCGAGGAAGGCGGCAAGGCCGGCTACTGCAAGGCGAGTCTGGATCGACTGGTACACGTGGGAACTCCTCTACTGGAAAGCGCCGGCCCGATGGCCGATGGCGTGCTTTGTAGAGGGGCGAATTTGCAGAACCGTGATGGTTTTGTTGCAGGAAGATTTCAGTCCCGATGCGGATGCCGCAAGCGGTCAGGAAATTCCTGCGCAATCAGCGCTGTAACGGATGTTTCTCGCGACCCAAATTCATGACGGAACGCCGTCATGAACCGCCGATTTCGTCGGGTCCGTCGCCGGCGATCTTCTCGTAGCGGCCCTTTTCGAGGCGGCGGTACTGGCTGAAACCGTGCCTGGCCACATGCGATTCACGCAGCACGTGCGCGCTTCCTTCGACGATGGCCGGCGCGCCGATCACGCGCCTGAGTGGACCGCCGCAGGCGGGGCAGGTCGTGAGTGCGGGCTCGTGCACGCCTTGCATGCGCTCGAAGCCGTAGCAGCACAGCGCACAGCCGGGGCCTTCGAGCGGGGCGTATTCGTGGATCGGCATGCGGGCAAGATGCGCCCGCGCCGCCGCAGGTTCAACCGCGGCGGCGCGGCGAAGGCGTCACTTGCGCGTGACGGTCAATTCGTAGGTCGACGCCTCGCCCTTGTTGACCGCGGACTGGGTCAGGAACACGTGGACGACATAGACGCCGTCGACGGTGGGATGGACCGTCCACTTCTTGCGCCCTTCGCCTTCGACCTGCGGCGCGCCGGGGCGGTAAATGTAGGTGTAGGTCGTGCCCGGCTTGTCGGTGAGCTGGACTTCGAGCGTCTGGCCCGCCTTCATCGGCACGGCGTAGTCGCGCGAAAAGTTCTTCCGGCCCTTGAACGCGCCCTTGGCCTTGGCGACCGCGCTGTCCTTGTCGAACTTGAGCGCTTCGGGCGCCTTGGCTGCGGGCGTGGCCTTGGCGATCTTTGCAGCCGGCCCGGCCGCGTGCGCGACGCCGAAGGCGAGCAGGGCGGCGAAGCCGATCGCCGGAGGAACGGTGCGGAAATGGAACATGGATAGGAACGCCTCGGCAGTCGTGGACAAGGCGCGATTGTCGCGCGCGTGCGCGGCGCGGTCGAGTGCAGGCTCAGGTCGGCGCGGCGCCGGTGCGGAGCTCGAGCATGCGCCAGCGGTTGACGATGTCGCAGAACAGCTCTGCCGTGCGTTCCGAATCGTAGACCGCCGAATGCGCCTCGCGTGCGTCCCAGCTCCGACCCGATGCCTCGACTGCGCGGCTGAGAACGGTCTGGCCGTAGGCGAGGCCGCCCAGCGTCACCGTGTCGAAGCAGCTGAACGGATGGAACGGGCTGCGTTTGTGATCGGTGCGGCGGATCGCCGCATTGAGGAAGCCGAGGTCGAAAGCCGCGTTGTGGCCGACGAGGATCGCACGCTGGCACTGCGCTGCCTTCGCCGCCGCGCGCACCGGCTTGAAGATGAAGTCGAGCGCTTCCTTTTCCGGCAACGCGAAGCGCAGCGGATGCGTTGGGTCGATGCCGGTGATTTCGAGCGAGCGCGGATCGAGTTCCGAGCCCGGAAAGGCTTCGACGTGCGTCGACACGGCGGGCTCGGGATGCACGAAACCGTCCTCATCCATGCGCACGGTGACCGCGGCGATTTCGAGCAGCGCGTGGCGCTCGCTGTCGAACCCGCCGGTTTCCACGTCGACGATGACCGGCAGGAAACCGCGGAAGCGTTGCGCCATGCGCAGCGCGGAAGAAGACACGTTCATGGCGCGAGCATAGCAAGTGGCTCGATCGTGCTGCGGACCTGTCCGCGCATGGTGAAGACGCTGCGGCCGCGACCGCCGATGTAAACATTCTTCGGTGTTCCGGGGCGCCGCCGCGACGCGGCTTGCGGGCGATGCGATGCGCGGAGTAGCTTGTGCGCGCCCGGATCCGCCGGTGCTTGACGAGGATTGCCCATGCTCTGGCAGAAAGGTCGCGCCAGCGACAACGTGGTCGAAGACAGCGGCGGCGGTGGCGGCGGTGGCTTCGGCGGCGGACGCGGATTGGGGCTGGGCGGCATCATCGTCGTCGTCATCGTCGGCCTGCTGTTCGGCAAGGATCCCGGCCAGATCCTGCAACTGCTCGGCTCGATGACCGGCGGCGACGACGGCGGCTCCGCGCAGCAGCAGGTCACCGCGCCGGCGAACGACGAGCAGACGCTGTTCGTGCGCAAGATCCTCGGCAGCACCGAGGATGTCTGGGGGCAGATGTTCCAGGGCGGCAAGTATCCCGCGCCGCGCCTCGTGCTGTTCCACGGCGCGGTGCAGTCCGCCTGCGGTGCGGCTTCGGCGGCGATGGGACCGTTCTACTGTCCCGGCGACCGGCAGGTCTACCTCGATCTCGACTTCTTCCAGGAGATGCAGCAGCGCTTCCACGCCGCCGGTGACTTCGCGCGTGCCTACGTGATCGCACACGAGGTCGGCCACCACGTGCAGAACCTGCTCGGCATCATGGACAAGGTCGATGAAGCCGCGCAGCGCGGCCAGCCGATGCAGGGCGCCGACGGCCTTTCCGTGCGGCAGGAACTGCAAGCCGACTGCTTCGCCGGCGTCTGGGCCAATCATTCGCAGCGGCAGCTCTCGTGGCTGCAGCCCGGCGACATCGAGGCCGCGCTCAACGCCGCCAACCAGATCGGCGACGACACGCTGCAGAAGCAGTCGCGCGGCTACGTCGTGCCCGATTCGTTCACGCACGGCACCTCGGCGGAGCGTGTGCGCTGGTTCAAGGCAGGTTTCGCGTCTGGCGACCTGAAGAGCTGCGACACGTTCTCGGCGCAGTCGTTGTGAGTATTGCTTTAGCCCTCCCCTTCAAGGGGGTGAGCCGGTCTTTCGAGCGATGCCCTCAGGCATCGCGAGCCGGCGAACGGCCGCACAGGGATGTGCGGACCGGGCTTGCGAACACAGGATGTGTGAGGGTTGGGTGGGGACGGTGTTGCTTCGACGTTTCGGTCTGCACGAAAACCGCCTCACATCCGTGTGTGGTTCGTTCCGCATCCCTGCGGGCCGGTTTCTTTCTGTGACTCCGGGCATCCTGCCCTCCGCCCTTTGGGCCAGCTACGCTGTTCGCGCCGCTCCTGCGGCGCAGTGCTTGCCCAGGAGAAAGTCGCCAAAGAGAAGGGCATCCCGACAGCGCCGCCCACGAGGCAGCCTGCCTCGTGGGTGCGTGAACGACGGCCGAGGTTCGCCGACGGCGCATCCTGCGCCAACGGCGAACTCGCGCGCATCCGTGCGCGCGCCCCTGCGGGCTGTTTCGTCCGTCGCCCACCGCCGCTGAAGGGGCCCGGAAAAGCAAAAGCGGCGCGCTCCTGCGCGCAGAAGCCGAAGCGGTGCCTTTGTAGGAGCGGCTTCAGCCGCGAGACCTGTACCGATCGTTACGGTGACTTCGCCGCCGCGCGCACCGGAATTGGCACGTTGCACAAGCCGATCTTTCCCGCCGGCACCTTGTACCAGTCGTCGTGGCGATTGCGGCGCGATTCGACGAGCGCCGTGAACGTCGGCGTGTCGGTGCGCAGGATTTCCAGCGGCGTGCGCTGCGCTTCCGGCACGTCGGCGGCGAGCCGAACGGAGCGGATCGCCACGCGCTGTTCGGGTCTTTCGTAGAAGCCGAGCGCACCCGTGCCGCGCGGCAGCGCGGAGAGCCATTCCATGCCCTGCACGACGCGTCCGACCAGCGCGATGTTGCGGTCGAGCTGGCGTGGTTCCTGCCCGATGACGACGTAGAGTTCCGCGCCGCTGCCGCTGTCGACGCTGTTGTCGCGGCCGGCACCGACCATGCCGTAGCAGTGCGCGAGCCAGGTCTTGCCGGCTTTCTCGTCGCGTCCCGCGGGAAAGCCGTTGGTGAATCCGACCTGCGGCGCGTAGACATCGCCGTCGGGCAGCGCCGTGAACGGCAGGTCCTTGTCGATCGCGCGCTCGAATTCCGGCGCGACGGTGCGGCCAGCGTCGCCGAACGCGCGCGCCTTCTTCGCGTCCTCCGCGTCGGGATCGCCCCATTGCGTGACGAAGTTGTCCTGCACGCGCAGGATCGCGAGGCCGTCGAAGTAATGTCCGCGGACGAGCGCCTTGATGTTCTTCGCATGCAGCGGCGCGAACGCCGGCGCGAGTTCGATGACGACGCGGCCCGCGGCGAGATCGAGATACAACGTGTTCGCCGGATCAGGGCGGCGCCAGTCGGACGGCCTGGATGCGTCGAGCACCTGCTGCATCGTCTGCGGTTTCGCCGGCGTCTGCGCGATGGCGGGCGTACAGGCGGCGCCGAGCGCCAGGGCCAGGCAACGGATCGTGGGCGACATGCGCGGTTCCTCGCGAGCGGCGCGCCAGTCTACGCGAACGTGCGCGCGAAGCAGGCGTATGATCGGTCGCGCAGATTCCTGCCGGGGAGGAAAACGCCATGATCGATCGCTTGATCGAACGCAACCGCGACGCGCTGATCCTGATTGCGCGCATCCTGATGATGAGCCTGTTCGTGATTTCCGGATTCGGGAAAATCACCGACTTCGCCGGAACGGTGAATTACATGCAGTACGTCAACGCGCCGCTGCCGCAGGTTGCGGCCGGCGTGGCGATCGTGATGGAACTGTTCGTCGGGCTTTCGCTGCTCGTGGGCTTTCGCGTGCGGGTGCTGGCGCTGGCGCTGCTGCTGTTCGTCGCCGGCACGTCGCTGATCGGTCATCCGTTCTGGACGATGACGGGCGACTCACGCGACCTCAACCAGGTCCAGTTCCTCAAGAACCTGGCGATCATGGGCGGGCTGCTGCTGCTCTCGATCAGCGGCCCGGGACGTTTCTCGGTGACCCGATCCTGACGCGCGCGCGGGCGCGCGAGGTCACTTCGCGTCGAAGCGCCGGATGAAGTCGCGCACGTCCGGATAGACGACGTCGCGCCAGCGGCGGCCGCTGAAGATGCCGTAATGGCCGGCGCCTTTCACTTCCAGGTGCTGGCGGTTCTTCGTGGGCACGCCCGTGCACAGGTCGTGCGCGGCACGCGTCTGGCCGATGCCGGAAATGTCGTCGAGCTCGCCTTCGATCGTGAGCAGCGCGGTGCGCTTGATCGCCTCGGGCGCGACGCGCACGCCGTCGACGTGCCACTGGCCGCGCGGCAGTGCGAATTCCTGGAACACGATGCGGATCGTGTCGAGGTAGAACTCGGCCGGCATGTCGAGCACGGCGTTGTATTCGTCGTAGAAGCGGCGGTGCGCTTCGGCGTCCTCGAGGTCGCCGCGCAGCAGGTTCTGGTAGAAGTCCCAGTGCGCGCTGAAATGCCGGCTCGGGTTCATCGCGACGAAGCCGGCATGCTGCAGGAAGCCCGGATAGACGCGGCGCCCCTTGCCCGGATAGTTCGGCGGCACGTCGAAGACGACGTTGGTCTCGAACCACGAAAACGGCTTGTGCGTGGCGAGGTCGTTGACCTGCGTCGGCGCCTTGCGCGGATCGATCGGGCCGCCCATGAGCGTGAGCGTGCGCGGCGTCGTCTCGCCAGCCGAGGCCATCAGCGAAACGGCGGCAAGCACGGGGACGGTCGGCTGGCACACGGAAAGCACGTGCAGGTTCGCGGCGCCCAGGTGCGTGATGAAGCGGCGCATCAGCGTGACGTACTCGTCGAGCCCGAACGCGCCTTCGGCGACCGGCACCATGCGCGCGTCGACCCAGTCGGTGATGTACACGTCGTGGTCGCGCAGCAGCGTGCGCACGGTGTCGCGCAGCAGCGTGGCGTGGTGGCCGGACAGCGGCGCGACGACGAGCACGACAGGATCGTCGCGCAATTGCCTGAGCGCGGACGGATCGTCGCTGCAGCGCTTGAAGTGGAGCAGGTGGCAGAACGGCGTCTCGAGCTTGCGCTCCTCGATGACCGCGGCCTCGCGGCCGTGCGCCTGCACCGAGGTGATGCCGAACGCGGGCTTCTCGTAGTCCTTGCCGAGCCGGTAGAACAGCTCGTAACCCGCTGCGATGCGGTCCACGCCGGGCAGTTTCGCCATCCAGTTGTCGGGTGCCGACAATGCATGCGAGACGGCGCCGGACCATGCGACCCACGGGTTGAGCAGGGCGCGGTTGATTTCGTGGAGGTGATAGAGCATCGATCTTTCCGGTTTTGCGGCAACGCACCATGTTAACAGGTGCGGCCGGCGGCTACCTTTTGCGGCCTGCGTGCCACAATCGTTTCCTTTTCCCTGGCTGCGGAGAGTGTCGATGAAGCAATGCGTCTGGATCGCCGGAATGGCTCTGTCGATGACCGTTGCAGGCGCTGCCTCCGCGCAATCGCCCAACGTGCCGCCGCCCGCCGACACGCCGTATCCAGGCACGATCCGCCTCCATGTGGACGCGACCGACCTGCCGCGCCACCTCTTCCGCGTCCACGAGGAAATCCCGGTCGCCGCCGGCCCGCTCATGCTGCTCTATCCGCAGTGGCTGCCCGGCAACCACGCGCCGCGCGGGCCGATCGACAAGCTCGCGGGCCTCATCGCCAAGGCGGGCGGCAAGACGCTGGAATGGAAGCGCGATCCGCTCGACGTCTATGCGTTCCATCTCGACATCCCGCCGGGCGCGGACACGCTTAGCCTCGATTTCCAGTTCCTGTCGCCGCAGGAATCCTCGCAGGGCCGCGTCGTCATGACGCCGGACATGCTCAACCTGCAATGGAACGCGGTCGCGCTGTATCCGGCCGGGCATGCGTCGAGGCAGATCACGTTCGCGCCGTCGGTGAAGTTGCCGAGCGGCTGGCAATTTGCGGGCGCGCTCGACATCGCCGACGGCGCGACGCCGAACGCCCCCGGCGCCGACGGCGTCGCGCGTTTCAAACCGGTGACGTTCAACGTGCTCGTCGACTCGCCACTGTTCGCCGGGCGGTATTTCAAGCGCATCGAACTCGGCAAGGGCGTGCCCGTGCATCTCAACCTCGTCGCCGATTCGCCGAAACTCCTTGCTGCGACGCCGGCGCAGGTCAAGGTGCACGAGAATCTCGTCGCGCAGGCGCGCAAGCTCTATGGCTCGCAGCACTACGACCACTACGATTTCCTGCTCGCGCTGTCCGATCAGCTTGGCGGCATCGGCCTCGAACACCATCGTTCCAGCGAAAACGGCTCCAATCCGACCTATTTCACCGAGTGGGACAAGAATGCCTCCGGCCGCGACCTGCTCGCGCACGAATACACGCACTCGTGGAACGGCAAGTTCCGCCGCCCGGCGAGCCTGGCCACGGCCAACTTCAACGTACCGATGCAGGGCGATCTGCTCTGGGTCTATGAAGGGCAGACGCAGTACTGGGGCTTCGTGCTTGCCGCGCGCTCGGGCCTGTGGAACGCCGATCAGGCGCGCGACGCGCTCGCGCTGGTCGCCGCGAACTATTCGGACAATCGCCCCGGTTTCGCCTGGCGCAACGTGCAGGACACCACCAACGACCCGGTCATCGCAGGGCGCCGCGCGCTGCCGTATCGCAACTGGCAGATGAGCGAGGACTACTACAGCGCCGGCCAGCTCGTCTGGCTCGCCGTCGACGCCAGACTGCGCGAACTCACGCACGGCAAGCGCTCGCTCGACGATTTCGCGCGCACGTTCTTCGGCGTCGACGATGGCCAGTGGACCGTGAAGACCTACACCTTCGACGACGTCGTCGCCGCGCTCAACGCGCTGGCGCCGTACGACTGGCATGTGTTCCTGCGCGAACGCATCGACGGCCACCAGCCGCCGCTCGACGGCTTCGCGGCGAGCGGCTGGAAACTCGTCTACACCGACACGCCGAGCGCCTACCAGAAGAGCGAGGAAGCGCGCCGCAAGGGCCTGGATTTCTCGGCCTCGCTTGGCCTCACCGTCGGCGGCAAGGACGGCCGCGTCAGCGACGTGCGCTGGGACGGGCCCGCGTTCAACGCCGGCGTCACGCCGACGAGCACGATCGTCGCCGTCGATGGCCGCGCGTTCAAGGCCGACCATCTCAAGGATGCCGTCGCCGCGGCGAAGGATTCGAAGGCGCCGATCGAACTGCTGCTCAAGGACGGCGAGACCTATCGCACCGTCCGCGTCGACTATCACGGCGGTTTGAAGTATCCGCACCTCGAACGCATCGCGGGCACGCCGGATCGCCTGTCGGAGATCCTCGCGCCCAGGCGCTGAGTCATCCTTCCCCATCTTCCCGGCAAGAGCCGGGAGGACGGAGCGCCGTCTCGAATCCGATGCCTCACGCAGCCATGACTCCAGCGCCGCGCATCACCCTGCAGCAAGCGCGCAACCTGCATCTCGCCGCGCAAGGCCTCGCGGCGCCGCCCAAGCGCCGCGCGCGCAAGGCGGACGTCGCCGCCGCGGTCGCGCGCATGCGCGTGCTGCAGATCGACACGATCCACGTCGTTGCGCGCAGTCCGTACCTCGTATTGTTCTCGCGGCTCGGTGCATACAAGCCGCAATGGCTCGAAGAACTGCTCGCCGACGGCGCGCTGTTCGAATGCTGGGCGCACGAAGCCTGTTTCGCGCCGATCGCCGATTTCGCGCTGCATCGCGAGCACGCGCGCCACGACGCGCGACTCAAGCATTGGGCGATGCGCATCGCCGAGCGCGCACGCAGCGAACACGCCGACGGCGTGCGGCGCCTGCTCGAGCACGTGCGCGGGAACGGGCCGGTCAAGTCCTCCGACTTCGAGCGCAGCGAAGGCAGCGGCGGCGGCTGGTGGGGCTGGAAGAACGAGAAGCGCTGGCTCGAGGCGCTGTTCGCGCTCGGCGAACTCATGATCGCGCGACGCGAGAATTTCCAGCGCGTCTACGACCTTTCCGAACGCGTGCTCGCCAATGCGCGCACGCGGCACGCCTTCGACGAGCGCGCGCCCACCGAGCGCGACGTGCGCCGTGCGTTCGAGCTCGGCGCGGTACGCGCGCTCGGCATCACGCAGGCGCGCTGGATCAACGACTACTTCCGCAGCGGCGGAAAATTGAAGGACGCCGCGCTCGATGCGCACGTCGAACGCGGCGAACTGGTCCGTGTCGACGTCGACGGCTGGGACAAGCCCGGGTACGTGCACGCCGATCATGCCGACCTGCTCGCATCCGCGCGCGCCGGTCGCCTGCGTGCGACGCACACGACGCTGCTCTCGCCGTTCGATCCACTGGTCTGGGATCGCGAGCGCGCGGCGACGATGTTCGGCTTCGACTACCGCATCGAGTGCTACACGCCGGCGCCGAAACGCCGCCACGGCTACTACGTGCTGCCGATCCTGCGCCGCGGCCGGCTGGTCGGGCGCTGCGACGCGAAGGCGCATCGCGCCGACGGCGTGTTCGAAGTGAAGGCCTTGTTCCTCGAAGGCGGCATCGAGCCCGGCGAGGCAATCGCGCGCGACGTCGCCGTTGCGCTGGCGAGTTGCGCGAGCTGGCAAGCGACGCCGCGTGTCCGCATCACGCGCTGCGAGCCGCGCGCTTTCGCCGCGCTGCTGCGCGCGGCGCTGCGCGACGAGGCTGCCGCCTGAGCGGATGTGCGCGTACCATCGTCGCATCCATGATTTCCCCGCTCGACATCGTGCTTCGCCTGATTCTCGCCGCCGCGCTCGGCGCAGCGGTTGGCATCGAACGCGAGCGTCGCGAGTGGGAGGCCGGCCTGCGCACGCACATGCTGGTCTGCGTCGGCGCCGCGCTCGCAATCATCGTTTCCGCGTTCGGCTTCGCCGACGTGCTCGGTGCGCGCAACGTGGTGCTCGATCCGTCGCGCATCGCCGCGCAGGTGATCAGCGGCGTCGGTTTCCTCGGCGCCGGCACGATCATCTTCCTCGAACGCGAGAACGTGATCCGCGGCCTCACCACCGCCGCGGGGTTGTGGGTGGTCGCTGCCGTCGGACTGGCGGCCGGCGCGGGCATGTACCTGGCGGCCATGGCGGCGACGGCGATCGCGTGGCTGACGCTCGCCGCGCTCAAGCCGGTGGAGCGGCGTTTCCTGGCGCGCCGGCGCTTGCCGCGCATTCGCGCCCACCTCGAAGCGGCAGCGGAGTTGCACGCCGTGGAAGCCGTGCTCGCCGCGGGCAGTGTGAGCTTGCAGAGGATGGTCCTGCGCCGCCGCGACGACGGCGACGAACTCGACCTGCTGTTTCCACGCGGCGCCGATCCGTCCGCGATCGCGCACCTGGCGGATGCGCTGCGCGCGTTGCCAGGACTGCAGTCGGTCGAGGTGCGGCGCTGAGTGACCTTCACCGCCGTCGCGCTACAGGAACGGCGATCGCCTTGAAGTCCTCCCCTTCAAGACGGAGGCTTGGAGGGGAAGGGCATTCGTGGCGGCACCGCCCGCATCGCGGAAGCCGCGATGCGGGCCAAGCGGGCGTTACGCCGGACGCGAGCTGCGCTGTCCGCTGCCGCCGCGACGACGTTTGCGCGAAGTCTTGCCGCTCGGCGCGGCCGCGTTGTTGGCGTGGCCATGGCGTGGCGCGCGCGGACCGGGTCGACCCTGGCCCTGACGCGGCTTCTGCGTCGGCCGCGCGTTGGCGCCATCGTCGGTGCGCAGCGGGCGCGACGGCGCGAAGCCGTCGACCGGCGCGATCTCGATGTCCTGCTTGAGCAGGCGGCGGATGTCGCGCAGCAGACCTTCTTCCTCGTGCGAGACGAGCGAGATCGCGAGGCCTTCCGCGCCGGCGCGGCCGGTGCGGCCGATGCGGTGCACATAGTCCTCGGCGACCATCGGCAGGTCGTGGTTGATGACCATCGGCAGCTGGTCGATGTCGAGGCCGCGCGCGGCGATGTCGGTGGCGACGAGCACGTTGATCTTGCCGTTCTTGAAGTCGGCGAGTGCGCGCGTGCGCTGGGCCTGGCTCTTGTTGCCGTGGATCGCGGCGGCGCGCAGGCCGGCGTGGCCGAGCATCTTGGCGAGCTTGTCCGCGCCGTGCTTGGTGCGGCCGAAGACGAGCGTCTGGCGCGCGTCGTTCTCGAGCAGGTGCAGAAGCAGGTCGCGCTTCCTGTCTGCATCGACCGGATGCACGCGATGCGTGACCGTCGAGGCGACGCTGTTGGGCTTGGCGATCTGGATCTCGACCGGTTCCTTCATGAACTCGGCGGCGAGCGCCTTGATCTGTGGCGCGAACGTCGCCGAGAACAGCCAAGTGATGCGGTTCTGCTTCGGCAGGTGGCCGAGGATGCGCTTGATCGACGGCAGAAAGCCCATGTCGAGCATGCGGTCGGCCTCGTCGAGGACAAGCACTTCGATGTGCGACAGGTTCACGCTGCGCTGCTGGATGTGATCGAGCAGGCGGCCCGGCGTGGCGATGAGGATATCGGTGCCGCGGCGCAGCGCGTCGATCTGCGGATTGATGCCGACGCCGCCGAACACCGTCGTCGCGCGCGCGCCGAGGTGCTTGCCGTAGGCGCGCACGTTCTCGTGGATCTGCGCGGCGAGTTCGCGCGTGGGCGTGAGCACGAGCGCGCGCGGCGTCTTCGGTTGCGACGGCTTGCGGTTGTCGACGTACAGGCGTTGCAGCAGCGGCAGCGAGAATGCGGCCGTCTTGCCGGTGCCGGTCTGGGCGCCGGCGAGCAGGTCGCGGCCTTCCAGCGCCGGCGGGATCGCCGCGGCTTGGATCGGCGTGGGCTCGGCGTAGCCTTGTTCGGCAAGCGCGCGCAGCAGCGCGGGCGCGAGCCCGAGGGTTTCGAATGACATGGTGACTCCTTGTGCGCATGCATCGCGACGCTTTCGCGCGCGAGGCAGGCGAATGACGGGCCGGCCGTCTTGGCCGGCATCGCCCGCGCGTTCCCTGGAACCGCGCTGCGGACGAAACGAGATGGTCGGACCAGCATGCCCAGCGGGCGCCGGTTCCGGATTTGCGGCGACGAAAGTCGAACGGTGCGGGGCGGAAGCGATGGTCTTGCGACGCATCGCCGCCGTGGTTCCCGAAAGGGAAGATCGCGCAGCGGCGCAACAAACGCGGCGGATTGTACGCGAAACCGAAACGCAAGCGGCGATTTCGGCAACGCGCGTTCAGGCGCTGGCGTGGCGGGTGCGGCGCTAGAATGGCCTCGATGCCAAGGAAACAAGTCCCATCGTCCGTTTTCCGTCTTTGGCCCGTCGTCTTGGCAATCGCCTTCGCTTGGTCGGGAGCCTTTGCCGCGGCGTTGTCGCCTGGCGCACACGAAGACGTGCGTTTCGATGGCTATTCGCCGCTGGCGACGACGACGCAACTGTTCTTCCGCACGATGAGTCCGCTCGCCGAACGCCGCGCCCTGGCGCTGTATGCGGAGCGCAAGCAGGCGGTCCCGCCCTACACGCTCGACATCGGAGCCGAGCATTTCGCCGTCTACGTGCCAAGGAATCCTGCGCCCGCGAAAGGCTACGGCTTGCTCGTTTTCGTGCCGCCATGGCCGCAGGCCGGAGTGCCGCGCCGCTGGCGGCAGGCGTTCGAGGAGACCGGCACCGTATTCGTCACTGCCGCAAACTCCGGCAACGACCAGCTCATGGTGCCGCGACGCATCGCGCTCGCGATCCACGGTTACGCGAACATCGTCTCGCGCCTGAAAATCGATCCGGAGCGCGTCTACGTCGGCGGGATGTCGGGCGGCGCGCGCGTGGCGCTGCGCGTCGCGCTCGGTTATGCAGACATTTTCCGCGGGGCCATCCTTGATGCCGGCAGCGACACGATCGGCACCGATCTGGCCATGCTGCCGGCGCCGCCGCTGCTGCAGGCCGCGCAGGAGCACCTGCGGCTGGTCTATCTGTACGGCACCGAAGATGTCGCGAGCGGGGAGCGAGCGCGGTATTCGATGCAGTCCGCCGCGCAATGGTGCCTGCCCGAAGCCATGAAGATCGCGATGGTCGACCGCGGCCACGTCCCCGCCGATGCGACGACGATGCAACGCGCGTTGCGCCTGCAGGAACCCACGCACGAACCGATGATGGGTCTCGCCGAGTGCCGGGAACGGCACGAAAGCGAGCTTGCCGCCGCCGTCGCGGGGGTCGACACGCTGCTCGCAGCCGGCAAGCACGACGAGGCCGTCGCGGCGCTGCGCGATCTCGACGGGCGCTATGCGCATTTCGCGGGCGAGGACATCCAGCGCCTGGCCGAAGCGGTGCACTTCCGATGAGCCAGTCGTCCGGGGCACCCCCGCGGGAGGCGAGCGTCCGCCTTGATGTCTGGCTGTGGGCCGCGCGTTTCTTCAAGACGCGCTCCCTCGCCAAGCAGGCCGCCGATGGCGGCAAGGTCGAGGTCAACGGCGCGAGCGGCAAGCCGTCGCGCGGCCTGCATGAGGGCGATCGCCTGCGCATCACCCGCGGCGAGGAGCGGTTCGAGATCGACGTGATCGCGCTCGCCGAGCAGCGCGGGCCGGCGAGCGTCGCGCAGGCTCTTTATCGCGAAACGCCCGAAAGTGCGGCGTCGCGTGCCGCCGCTGCCGAAACGCGTCGCCTCCAGGGCGCGTCGATGGCGCGTCCGCCCAAGCGCCCGGACAAGCGTGCGCGGCGCCTTATCCGCGCGCTCGGCGACATCGACATGTTGTGACCGTTTGGCGGCGCGGGTTCAGCGCTTCGCGGCCGCTTCGGCCTTTTCCCTGGCAATGCGCTGATCGAGCACGCGCGTGAATTGCGCGGCGTAGTCGCGGCAGGCGTGGGTGTCGACGAGCGAATCCGGCTTGGCTTCGCCGCCGGCGATGCGCGCGAGCTTGCGGTCGAGGCCGATGGAGTCCGGATGCACGGGCACGAGGATGTCGCACGGCAGCGCGGCGAGCGTGGCGATGCTTTGGCGGATGCGCGGCACGAGGTCGCCGTGCGTCTGGTCGGCGAGAAAATGGAAACCCGGCGCGGAGATGGCATTGATGCTGTCGCCGTAAACGAAATCGAGGCAGCGCTGTTTTTCGCACGAACGCCAGGTCCACGTCGTGCTGCCCGGCGTATGCCCGGGGGTGAAGTGCGCGGTGATCGCGACATTGCCGAGGCGCAGCGCCTCGCCGTCGGCGATCTCGCGGATCGGCGTCGTCACCGGCGGAAAACCTGCGTCCTTGAATGCGGCCTGCGGATCGTCGGCAACGGCGCGCCCCGCGCGCAGCGCCTGCGCGCCGGACGCGCTGACGACGACCGTCGCTGCAGTGTCCCTGGCCAGCGCGGCGATGCCGCCGGCGTGGTCGAAGTGCGCGTGCGAGTTGAGGATGTACTTGACGTCCTCGAGCCTGAAGCCGAGCGCGCGGATGTGCGCCTCGATCATCGGTGCATTCTTCGGCAGCGTGCCGTCGAGCAGGACGAGCCCATCGCCGCTGTCGATGAGCACTGAAGAGAGCCCCGCCGAACCGACGTAGTAACTGTTGCCGTACAGGTGTATCGGCGCCTGCGGCTGGCTCCAGTTGTCGGCGGCGAGGGCAGGCGCGAGTGTTGCGGCGAAGGCGAAGGCGAGCGATGTGCGGACAAACGTGCGCATGGATTTTCCTGTCGGGTGCGGTCGTGCAGTCTCGCGCCGGCGCATGGCTTTTTGCGGGCGCGTGACGGACGCATTCATGTCCTTGCCCGCAGGACATCGACAGCGATCCGCGATCGGGCGCCGCATGCGACGCATTCGTCACGTCATCGACTTGAGTCGATACAGCGCATCGAGCGCCTCGCGCGGCGTCAGCGCGTCGGGATCGAGCGCACGCAATGCTTCCTCGGCGGCGGAGGGCAACGCGGGCGCGAACAGGCCGAGTTGCGGCGTCGCGGGTACGTCGGGCGCGCGCGCGGGCGCGTGGCCGGCTTCGAGCGCGTGCAGCGTACGTCTCGCGTCGTCGATGACCGCGCGCGGCAAACCGGCCAGCGCGGCGACCTGCAGGCCGAAACTGCGATTGGCCGGGCCTTCCTTGACCGCATGCATGAAGACGAGCTGGTCGCCGCGTTCCTTGTCGTGGAATTCGACGGCGTCCAGATGCACGTTGGCGATGCCTTCGTAGTCGCCGGCGAGTTCGGTGAGCTCGAAGTAGTGCGTCGCGAACAATGCGAAGGCGCGGTTGCGCGTCGCCAGCGCGAGCGCGCAGGCGCGCGCGAGCGCGAGGCCGTCGTAGGTGCTCGTGCCGCGGCCGACTTCGTCCATGAGCACGAGGCTCGATGCAGTCGCGTTGTGCAGGATGTTCGCGGTTTCGCTCATCTCGACCATGAAGGTCGACTGCCCGCGCGCGAGGTCGTCGCCGGCCCCGATGCGCGTGAAGATGCGGTCGACCGGGCCGATCGTCGCCGCGTCGGCCGGCACGTAACTGCCGATGTGCGCGAGCAGGACGATCAGCGCCGCCTGGCGCATGTAGGTCGACTTGCCGCCCATGTTCGGGCCGGTGATGACGAGCATGCGACGGCCGTCGTGCAGGTCGAGGTCGTTCGGCTCGAACGGGTCGTCGCGCACCTTTTCGACGACGGGATGGCGTCCGCGCACGATGCGGATGCCACTCGTCTCGACGAGTTCGGGGCAGCCCCAGCGCAGCGCCTCGGCGCGTTCGGCGAGCGTGGCGAGCACGTCGAGTTCGGCGACGGCGCCCGCGGCCTGCTTGAGCGCGGCGAGTCGTTCGACGAGGAAGTCGATGACGCCTTCGTAGAGCGATCGCTCACGCATCAGCGCGCGTTCGCGAGCCGAGAGCACCTTGTCCTCGAAGGACTTGAGCTCCTCGGTGATGTAGCGCTCGGCGCCCTTGAGCGTCTGCCGTCGCGTGTAGTGCGTCGGCGCCTTGTCGGCCTGCGCCTTGCTCAGCTCGATGTAGTAACCGTGCACGCTATTGTAACCGACCTTCAGCGTCGGGATCCCGGTCGCGGCTTTCTCGCGTTCTTCCAGATCGACGAGGAACTGGTCGGCGTTCGTCGACAGCAGGCGCAGCTCGTCGAGTTCGGCGTCGAAGCCGGCGCGGATCGTTCCGCCATCGCGCGCCAGTGCGGGCGGCGATTCGACGATCGCGGCGGCAAGATAGGCCGCGGTGTCGGCATGGTCACCGATGCGTTCGACAATATCCTGTAGAAGCGGGCTATCGCAGGCGGTTGGTTGAGAAGTGCGGCCATGGACGGCCGCTTTTTGATTCTCGCGCTCATCGACGAGCGCCGAAGTTGCCCCTGAAGTGCGGCCATGAATGGTCGCTTTTTGATCTTCGCGCTCATGGATGAGCGCATTGGTAAACCCGGCGAGGGTTCCCGCAATCTCCGGCGCGAGCGCCAGGCCATCGCGCAGCGTGGAAAGATCGCGCGGGCGCGCCGAACGCAACGCGACGCGCGCAAGGATGCGTTCGAGATCGCCGATGCCGCGCAGGGTTTCGCGCAAGGCTTCGCAGCGTCGGCCGCCCTGCAGTGCATCGATCGCCTGCTGGCGGCGCTTGAGCACGTCACGGCTGCGCAGCGGGCGGTTGAGCCAGCGCCGCAGCAGGCGCGCGCCCATCGGCGTCACGCTCGTATCGAGCACGCCGAGCAACGTGAATTCGCTGCTGCCGCTCACGTGCGTGTCGAGCTCGAGATTGCGCCGCGTCGCCGCGTCGAGCGCGATCGTCTCGCTCGCGTTTTCCACGGCGAGGCCGGTCAAGTGCGGCAATGCCGATTTCTGCGTTTCCTCGATATAACCGAGCAGCGCGCCCGCGGCTGCAGTCGCGAACGTCAGGCCGTCGACGCCGAAGCCGGACAGGTCGCGCGTGCCGAAGAAGCGCGCGAGTTCGCGCTGCGCGGTCGACGCATCGAAATGCCACGGCCCGCGCTTGCGCAAACCGGGCAGGGCGGTGACGAACTTCGGCCACGCCACGTCCTCGCCGACCAGCGTCTCCGCCGGCGCAAGCCGCGCAAGCTCGGCGGCGAGCGTCTCGGCATCGGCAACTTCGCTGAGCAGGAAACGCCCGGTCGAAAGGTCGACCCATGCGAGGCCGAACCCGGACGTGCCCGCCGCGATCGCGAGCAGCAGGTTGTCGCGGCGCTCCTCGAGCAGCGCCGCATCGGTGACCGTGCCCGGCGTGACCACGCGCACGACCTTGCGTTCGACGAGCCCCTTGGCCAGTGCCGGATCGCCGATCTGCTCGCAGATCGCCACCGATTCGCCGAGCCGCACGAGCTTGGCCAGATAGCCTTCCGCCGCGTGATACGGCACGCCTGCCATCGGGATCGGCGCGCCCGCCGACGCGCCGCGCTGGGTCAGCGTGATGTCGAGCAGCCGAGCCGCCTTGCGCGCGTCCTCGTAGAACAACTCATAGAAATCGCCCATGCGGAAGAACACGAGCGTGTCGGGATACTCCGCCTTGGCGGCGAAGTACTGGCGCATGAGGGGGGTGTGTTCGGCGGCCTTGGCGGGGCTGGAGGTCATCGGCTTCGCTTGCGCCATCGGTGCGGCGCGGCGCGTTGAATGGGGTTGGCCCGCCATTGTGCCGGAATCGCTGCGGGCATCGGGCGCCAGGACGTCGTCGCCGGATCGTTTCAATCAAGTGGCACCGCCTCGCGGTCGTTTCCGACGGCAGCCGGCGAGTATCCAAAAAAAACGGAGCGCCGGACGGCGCTCCGTGAAGCGGTGATTGCGGGACTTGCTCGCGATGGCAGGTCAATGCAGCGCGAGCGGCGGCGCGTCGGCGGGTTGGCCCGGACCTGCGCCGGGTCCTGCCGGCGGACGCGGCCCGGGCCCGCGCTGCGTCGCCCATTGCGCGTAGGCGCGGAAGCCGTCCTCGCCGAGCGCGCTGCGCAGCTTCTGCGTGGTCTGGTCGGCGATGCGCTCGTGTTCGCTGCGTTGGCGCTGGTCGAGCGCTTCGCGATCGCTGCGCAGGCGCGCGTGCAAGGCATCTTCGGCGTCACGCTGTTCGCGCAGGATCTTGCGCAGGTCGGCCTGCTGGCTGGCGTTGAGACCATCGATCGTCGCCAGCATTTCCGCCGACGGCACGCCCGGGCCATGGCCATGCGGGCCGGGCATCGGGCCGCGTGGACCGTCGGGCGCGGTGGCAAGCGCGACGCCCGCGGCAGTCGTCACGGCCAATGCAAGCGCGCAGGCGATCTTGTTCTTCACGTTCATGGTGCCGTTCTCCTCTGTGGTGGGGCGAGCGAACTGTGCGCCGCGCCCGCGCAGCGGTGGCGCAGAAAGCATGGAGAAATCGTGGAATCTCGCGATGACGCTTGCGTGTCCGCGGCGCGACCGTATCGTTGGCGACATGCGCTTTCGCCTTTGGCATCGCCTGTTCCTCACCTTCGCCGCACTGAGCGTGCTGGCGCTGCTCGCGTTCGCGGGATGGCAGCAGCGCGCGTTCCACGAAGGTTTCCTCGCCTATCTCGACCAGGCCGCGCTCGAGCAGGTGCAGCCGGCGACGACGCGCCTTGCCGAGGCTTACCGCGGACGTGGCAGCTGGGATTTCCTGCGCGGCGATCCGCGCCGTTTCGACGCGCTCGTCGACGGCCGCGAGTTCCGTGCGGACGAACCGCCGCCGTTGCCGCGTCGCGACGATTTTCGACCGCGCGACGGCGGTCCGCCGCCACCACCGCAGGGTGACGATCGGCACGAAGATCGGCCGCCGCCGCGCGACGTGCGACGTCCTACCGGCGAACCAGGCGGCCATCCGCCGCCAGGCGGTCCACGCCATGTGACGCTGCTCGACGCGAGCGGCGCGCGCGTGGCGGGGAACCCGCGTTTCGACGCGAACGCACATGCGCTGCCGATCACGCTCGACGGCGCGACGATCGGCAGCCTGCGCGTGCAGCGCCTGCCGCGCATCAGCGGCGCGCAGGACATCGCGTTTGCGCAGGCGCAGGCGCACAGTGCACTGGCGGCGCTGCTCGTCGTGCTGGTTGGCGCATTCCTCGCCGCGTTCCTGCTTGCACGCTGGCTGCTCGCGCCGGTGCATGCGCTCGCCGACGGCACGCATGCGCTCGCCGCGGGCGACTTCTCGCGACGCGTCGACGCCTCGCGTGGCGACGAACTCGGCGCGCTCGCCGCGGACTTCAATCGCCTTGCCGCAACGCTGGAAAACCATCGCGAAGCGCGCCGTCGCTGGGGCGCCGACATCGCGCACGAGCTGCGCACGCCGCTGAGCGTGCTGCGCGGCGAGGTGCAGGCGCTGCAGGACGGCATCCGCGTTCCGGACGAACGCTCGTTCGCCTCGCTCGATGCCGAATGCGGGCGCCTGTCCGCGCTCATCGACGATCTCTACCAGCTCGCCCTCGCCGACGCGGGCGCGCTCGAATACCGCTTCGAACGGCTCGACCTCGCCGAACTCGTCGGCGAGGTCGCCGAGGCGCAGCGGCCACTGTGCGAGAACGACGGGCTGCAGCTGACGCTGTCCATTCCGGCCGCGCCGCCGGTGTCCGGCGATGCGCATCGCCTGTCGCAACTCGTCGACAACCTGCTTGCCAACGCGCGGCGCTACACCGATGCGCCGGGCACGGTGAGCGTTTCGCTCGCGACGCAGCCGGGCGCTGTCGTGCTCGTCGTCGAGGACAGCGCGCCCGGCGTCGCCGGCGAACATCTGCCGCGCCTGTTCGAGCGGCTCTACCGCGTGGAATCGTCGCGGCGGCGCGCCGCCGGCGGCGCCGGACTCGGCCTTGCGATCTGCAAGGCGATCGCCGAGGCGCACGGCGGCCGCATCGCGGCAGGGCATTCGCCGCTGGGCGGATTGCGCGTCGAGGTGCGCCTGCCATTCGCCGCGGAGGCGCACGCATGACCGCGCAGACGCATGTGCTCGTCGTCGAGGACGAGCCGAAGATCGCGGCGCTGCTTGCCGAGTATTTCCAGGCTGCGTGCTGGCGCGTCAGCGTGCTCGATTCGGGTGCGTTCGTCGCGGGCTGGGTCCGCGAGCACGCGCCCGATGCGATCGTGCTCGACGTCATGCTGCCCGCGAAGAATGGGCTGGATGTCTGCCGCGAGGTGCGTGCGTTCTCGAACGTGCCGATCCTCATGCTCACCGCGCGCGTCGAGGAGATCGACCGCCTGCTCGGCCTCGAACTCGGCGCCGACGACTACATCTGCAAGCCGTTCAGTCCGCGCGAGGTCGTCGCGCGCGTGCGCGCCGTGCTGCGCCGTTCGGCGATCGCCGCGGGGCAGCTGGCGCCCCCGCCGCGCGAGCGCGCGATCGACTTCGACGACGAGGCGATGGAGGCGCGCTGCGACGGCGAATCGCTCGGCCTCACCCGCGTCGAATACCGCCTGCTGCGCAAGTTGCTCGAACGCCCCGGTCGCGTGCTGTCGCGCTCGCAATTGCTCGATGCGCTGTACGAGGACTACCGCATCGTCAGCGACCGCACTGTCGACAGCCACGTCAAGAACCTGCGCCGCAAGCTGCAGGCGCACGGCGCGGACGGGGTCGGTTCGGTTTACGGCGTCGGCTACCGCTTCGAATGGCCCGAGGAAAACGGCGGACGCTGACGCGGCGCCCGCCGCAAGGCATCAGTCTTCGAAGCCGTTGGCAAAGATCAGGTCCGACGAGGTCGCGCCGACGGCGAGGCCGACTTCGAGAAAGGCCGAGTAGCCGTCGCTGTTGTTGCCGCTCACGGTCGCGAGCTGATGCACGCCGCCGTCGTCGCCGAACACGCCGTCGGAATTCAGGGTCACGCGGCTGAGGTTGCTCGCGCTGTTGGGGTACAGCGTCGATTGCGCGTACACGGCCGAACACGCCGCTTCCGGCAACGCGAGCTGCGAGATGCGCCCGGCGTTGTGGCCGTTGGTGGCGTCGGCGAGCGAGGCGAATACTTCGAAATGGATGTGCGGCCAGCGTCCCATGTAACAGCCCGGGAAGACCGTCGTGAACGTGACGCGTCCGCTGGCATCGGTGACCTGCACGCCGCGCAGGTAGTTCTGGCCGGTGACGCCCTGCGAATACAGCGAATAGCGTCCCTGTGCGTCGCAATGCCAGACGTACACGGCGAGGCCTTCGATGAAGCCGCAGGCATCGGTCGTGCTGAGGAATTGCAGCGTGAAGGTCAGCGGCGTGCCGATCGCGGTCGCCGGGCTGGCGATGCCGACGCTGGAACGGATGTCGGAACGAACGATGCCGCTCGTCGCGAGCGCGTTCGGGCCGTTGGTGCCGTCGCCCGGATAAGGCCCTTCGGTTTCCTGCGGGATCAGCGTGCAGGCGAGCGGACTGCGCGGCAGCAGCGCGGCGAGGCCGGCGCCGCCGAGCAGGGCGAGCACGCGGCGGCGCTCGTTCATCACGCGCAACGTGTCGGCGAGGTTGGCGTCGGGGTGGGCGAGTCGTGGCAATTGCGGAATGCGGAACATGGCTTCTCCTCGGCGTCCCCTGGGGCGGAACGCAAAGGGGAAGCTACCGGGCGAATGTGCAGAAGCGATGCAGGCGCGGGCCGGATCGCCGGCGTCGCGCTTCTTGAGATTGCCGCGCGCTATCCATACGGTGTCGGGACGCGCGGACTTGGCCGCCGCGGCCTGGGCGCGGGGAGCCACGAAGCGGGATGATCGACACGGACCAGGGACTCATCGTCTACCGCGCCAGCCGCGTCGAGGCACTGCTCGATCCTCTGCGCGAGTTGCTGCGTGCGGCGCCGCCCGCGCACGCGCTCGCGCCGCAGGAGATCATCGCCGCGCATCCGGGCATGCGGCGCTGGCTTGGCCGCGAACTCGCGCTGCGGCAGGGACCGCACGGCGTCGCCGCGAACCTGCGCATCGAACTGCCGAGCGCATGGCTCGACCGCCTCGCGCGCGACGTGCTCGGCGAGGAAGCCGTCGCGCTGCGGCCGTACCGCCGCGAACTGTTGCGTTGGCGCATCCACGAGAAGCTCGTCGCAATCGACGACGCGGAACTGGCTGCGTATCTGCAGGGCGAGGCGACCACGCGCGAACGCCGCCGTTTCCAGCTCGCCGACCGCCTCGCACGGCTGTACTCGCAATACCTCGTCTACCGCCCGGACTGGCTCGCCGACTGGGCCAAAGGCCGGCGCGGCGCCGTGCAGGGCGGCTTCCTCGCGCCGCTGTGGAAGGCGCTGCGCGAGGACATCGGCGTACCGCATCGCGGCGAGCGCGTCGCGCAGCTCATTGCCGCGCTCGATCGCCACGAGGGCGGCGCGAAGGAGCCCTTGCACGTGTTCGGCATCGCCCATCTCGCGCCCGCGGAACTCGCCGTGCTGCGCGCGGTGGCGAGGCGACGCATGGTCGCGCTCTACGTGCCCGATCCGTGCCGCGCGTACTGGGGTGGGCTGCGCGGCGAGCGTTCGGCATTGCGCGAGCTGGTCGAGCGTGATCCGGCGGGCGAGCAGGCCGAAAGCGCATTCCTCGAACAGGGTCATCCGCTGCTCGCCGCGTGGGGACGCCTCGGCCAGCATTTCGTGCTCGCGCTCGACGACGTCGGCGCGCAGGTCGACACGCGCCATTTCGAGGACGAGGGCAATCGCGCGCCGACCACGCGCCTGCAAGGCGTGCAGGAAAGCATCCGCCGTTTCGATCCGGCGCTCATCGGCGAACACGAAGCCGACGCGCGCGCCGACGCGTCGCTGCGCGTGCACGCCTGCCACACGCGCCTGCGCGAGCTCGAAGTGCTGCGCGACGCGCTGCTCGATGCGCGCAGCGCGCGCCCGGAGCTGAAACCTTCGGACATCGTCGTGATGATGCCGGACATCCACGCCTACCTGCCGCTGCTGCCGGCGGTGTTCGGCGAAGCGGGCCGGCACGAAGGCCCTTTGCCCTACCACTGCGCCGACGTCGCCGTGGCGCGCGCGCATCCGCTGTTCGAGGCGTTCCGGCGCCTGCTCGACCTGCCGCAATCACGACTGACCGCGCCGGAAGTCGCCGACCTGCTGGCGACACCGCCGATTGCCGCACGCCTCGGCCTGGGCGGCGACGACGTCGACGTGCTCGTGCGCTGGCTCGAATCCAGCCGCGCCGCGTGGGCGCTCGACGGCGACTTCCGCGCACGCTTCGGCGTGCCGCCGATCGCCGAGCACACGCACGCCTGGGCGATGGATCGCATGCTCGCCGGCTACGTGTTCGGCGCGGGCGACGCGAACGAATCGCCGGCAGTGACCTTGCCCGACGGCAGCGCGATCGCGGCGCTAGACGGCGTGCACGGCGCGCAGGCCGCGCTGCTCGGATCGCTCGACCGCCTGCTCGTCGAACTGCGCGACGCCTGCGCGGACGGCGGCCTGCGCCTGCGCGCCAGCGAATGGGCCGAGCGCCTCGAACGCCGCATCGGCGAATTGTTTTTCGTCGCCCCCGACGACGCCGACGGCCGCGATGCGCTGTCGACGCTGCTGCAATTCGTGCGCGGCCTGCGTGACGAGCCCGGCGACGGTGGACTCGATCCGGAACTCGACTTCGGCGTCGTGCGCGACGTGCTGCTGGCGCAGATCGACGGCGTGTCCGAGCGCCAGCGTTTCCTGCTCGGCGGCGTCACCTTCTGCGGCATGGTGCCGCAGCGCGCGATCCCGTTCGAGGTCGTCGCCGTGCTCGGCCTGAACGACGGCGAGTTCCCGCGCGCAAGTCGCGACGGCGGCCTCGATCCGATGGCGCGCCATCCGCGCCTGGGCGATCGCGACGTGCGCAGCGACGATCGCTACCTGTTCCTCGAAACCGTGATGTCGGCGCGCTGGCGCCTGCATCTGGGCTACATCGGCGAAGGCGTGCGCGACGGCAAGCCGCGCAATCCCGCCGCGCCGCTCGCCGAACTCATGAGCGCGCTCGACGCCGGCAAAGGCATCGAGCGCGTCGCGCCGCCCGGCGAAAGCCAGGACGCGAAGTGGAAGCGCGAGCGCCCGTGGTGGATACGCCATCCGCTTCAGCCTTTCGACGCGCGTTATTTCGACGACAGCGATGCGGCGCTGTTTTCCTACAGCCGCGCATTCGCGGCGATGCGCGAAGGCGCGGCGGACGCGACGGCGAATCGGCCGTTCGTCGAGTCGCGCAGCCGCGACGCCGCCGCATCCGGCGCGGGTGAGCCGATCGCACTCGCCGCCGTGCTCGCCTATTACCGCGATCCGGCGAAGCAGCTGCTCGAAGGCGCGCTCGCGCTGCGTCTCGACGCGCTCGCCGACGACCGCCTGCGCGACAGCGAAGCGCTCGAGCCGAAAGTCGAAGGACTCGATCGCGTGGGCGCGCGGCTGTTCCTCGAACTCGCCGAGCGCGGCGAACGTGCGGCGCCGGAAACTGCGCCGGATTGGGTGCGTCTCGGTGGCGTCCTGCCGCCCGGTCGCGTCGGCGCGCAGGCGTGGGAAGGCGAGCGCGAGAAAGTCGACGACCTCCTCGCGAGCGTGGCCGCGCCGGGCCACGATGCGCATGCGCTGTTCGCGCGGCCGTTGCCGGAAGGCCGCGCCGTTGTGATCGATCGCACGATTGCCGGCCATCCGCTGCGCGGCGAACTGCGCGACATCTTCGATACCGCCGAGGCGCGCTGGGTGCTCGACGTGAATCCCGGCAAGTCCGAAACCGGTCTCGCCTTCCGCGAGCGCATCGGCCTGTTCCTGCGCTGGGCGCTGCTGCGCCTCGACACGCCGGCCGAACGCGCGGTGCGCGCGGCGCTGGTCGCGGCGCCGCATCGTGGCAGGGGTGAAGCGGATGGGTGGTCGCATCGTTTCAATGCCTGGGACGCGTCGTTCGTTGCCGCCGATGCGGCCACGCAGTCGCAAGCCTTCGCCGACCTCGAACGCCGCGTCGGTGGGCTGCTCGATTTCTTCGCCGCCTCGCAGCGCCGGCCGCAGTGGTATTTCCCGAGGACTTCCTGGGCCGCGCTCGATGATGATGCCGACGCGGCGACAGCCCAATGGGTGGGCGGCGAATACCAGGTCGGCGAGCGCGACTACGCACCCGGCTACGCACAGCTGCTCGCGGGCGAACGCGATTTCGCCAACGGCGTGGATCGCGACGAACTCTCGCGCCACGCCGCATGCCTGCGCGCGCTCATCGACTTCGACGCGCCCGCGGAGGATCGCGCATGACGACGCCCGCGCAATGGCAACGTTGGGAAGAACTCCCGCTTACGCCCGGCGGCCGCAGCCTCATCGAAGCGAGCGCCGGCACGGGCAAGACGTGGACGATCTCGGTGCTCTACCTGCGCCTGCTGCTCGAGCAGCGCCTGTCGCCCAGGCAGGTCGTTGTCACCACGTTCACCGACGCGGCCGCGCAGGAATTGCGCGAGCGCATCCGCGCGCGCCTGCTGTGGGCGCAGCGTTTCGCCGACGGCACGTCGTCCTTCGGCGACGAACCGCAACCCGACGAAGCATGGCTGCAGGCGCGCTGGTCGCATGCGCCCGACGCGGCGCGCGCGGACCTGCATCGCCTGCGCCTCGCGCTCGCCGAACTCGACCTCGCGCCGATCGGCACGCTGCACGGGTTGTGCCGGCGCATCCTTGCCGATTTCCCGTTCGAGTGCGGCGCGCCGTTCGAGCTCGGCGAACTCGTCGACGCGACCGCGTTGCGCGAGGAATTGTTCGACGACCTGTGGCGCCGGCTCGTGCAGTCGCCGGGCGAATTGTCCGAAGAGGACAGCGCGGCGTGGTCGCGCGGGCGTCGCGCCCTCGCGCGATACCTCGACAAGGCGCTCGTTCCCGACGTTGCCATCGCGGCGCCGCAAGCCGGGCTTGCGGTGCTGACGACGTCGGCCAACGCGCGGCGCATCCGCGACTGGCTGGCCTCGGTCCAGTTCAAGCGGGCGGATTCGAAACTGCTGACGCGCATGACCCGGCTCGCCGACGTGCTCGACGGCGAGAGGGTCGACGACAAGGCCGCGAGGGATCTGTCGCGCGATCTGCTCGCCGCGCTCGCCGATCCCCTGGAAAAGCACCTCAAGGCCGACGCGCTTGCGCGGGGGGATCATGCGTCGATCCTCGAATTCACGCGCGATGCGGCGCAACGGTTGCCGCTCGTCGCGATCGCGCCGTTCCAGCGCGCACTGGTCCGCTATCAGGGCGAATTGCGCGAACAGGCCGCGCATCGTCTTGCCGCGAGCGGCCAGCTCACCTTCGACGAACTCATCGCGCGCGTGCACGACGCCTTGCACGTCGAAAGCAATGTGCTCGCCGCGCGCCTTCTGGAAGCGTGGCCGGTCGCGCTCGTCGACGAATTCCAGGACACCGACGCCCTGCAGTACGGCATCCTCGACGCCATCTACGCCGATGCCGAGGACGTGCCGCGCGGGCGGCTGGTCATGATCGGCGACCCGAAGCAGGCGATCTACCGCTTTCGCGGTGGCGACATCGACGCCTATCTCGAAGCACGCCGCAGCGCGACCGACGTGATGACGCTGGACGTGAACTTCCGCTCCTCGCGCGCGTTCGTCGAGGCACTCAATGAATGGTTCGCGCACGCGGGTGACGTGCTGAGCACGGACCCCGCGCACGAGATCCGCGTCGCTCCGGTGCACGCGAGGGGCCGCGACGACGTCTACACGATCGATGGCCAGGCGTGCGGGTGCGCGCTGCAGGTCCATTACCTTGGCGAGGCGCCCGAATCGCAGCCCGAACGCAAGGACGCCGCGCTCGAAGCCTGCGCCGACCACATCGTCGACCTGTTGTCCGGCGCGCATCGCATCGGCGCGCGTGCACTGCAACCCGGCGACATCGCCGTATTGCTGCACAGCCATGCCGACATTGCCGCGTTGCGCGCGAAGCTGCAGGCGCGCCACGTGCCGTGCGTGTCGTCGAGCCGCGACGACGTGTTCAAGTCCGACTGGGCGCGCGAACTGCAGGTCGTGCTGCATGCCGCGCTGCATCCACGCGACGACGGCGCTGCGCGTGCGGCGCTGGCGACGCGCCTGGGTGGTCGCGGCTGGGACGAATTGCGCGCGCTGGCCGCCGATCCGGATGCGTGGCAGCGCGAGACCGCATTGCTGCGCGAACTCGATGCGCTGTGGCGTCGACGCGGCGTGCTCGCCGCCGTGCGGTGCGTGATCGAGCACGCCAGTGCGCGCCTGTTCGCGCGGGTCGATCGCGAGCGCGCGCTGACCGACCTGCGTCATCTCGGCGAGTTGTTGCAGGCGCAAAGTGATGCATTGCCCGGCCGTGACCTTCTGCTCGCCTGGCTGGCCGACCAGCGCGACGGCGATGGCGACGGCCTGGATGCCGCCGACGAGAAGCAGTTGCGCATCGAGTCCGATGCCGCGCGCGTCACGCTGATGACGCTGCATGCGAGCAAGGGACTGGAATTCAACGTCGTCATGCTGCCGCTGATGTGGGCCAATGTCGGGCGTCCCGGAGAGATCGCGCTATTGCACGACGCGGCGGACGGTCGGCGCGTGATCGCGTTCGACGAGGCGTCACAGCGGCGCCACGCTCAGAAGGGGCAGGATGAACGCTTCCGCCTGCTCTACGTCGCGTTGACGCGCGCGCGTCATGCCTGCCACGTCTACGCGCTGCCGCCCGATCGGCCGAAGCAGAAGAACTCGCGCGAGTCCGAGAAGGATCCCGTCCGCGCGCCGCTCGATGCGATGCTCGAACGCCTGCTGCACGACGGTGTGCAGCAAGCGATGTCGCACGTATCGTGGTCGACCACGCCGTGGCCGTGCTCGCGGCAACGCTGGTTAGCGGCTGAGGTCGGCGGGGAGCCGCCGCGCCGCGCGCGCGACGAGCCCGTCGACGCGCCGTTCGAATTCCGCTACAGCTTCTCCGCCCTGTCGCAGGGCGCTCATGCAGGCGCGCGCGAGGACGCGGCGGCCACGGACGAAGGCGCCGCGGACGGAGACGACGCGTCCGCATCGTTCGCTGCCGAGCCCGCCAATCCGGCGCTGATGTGGCTTGCGCCGGTCGCCGGTCCGGAATTCGGCAACGCCGTGCATGCCGTGTTCGAGCGTCGGCGCATCGGTGTTCCGATGGCGCAGCAGCATGCATTGGTTCGCCACGCGCTGCGTGACGAGAACGTGCGCCTGCGCGAACGTTCGCTCGATGAACTGGTGCCTCATCTCGCCGCGCGCGTGCAGGCCGTTCTCGACACGCCGCTGTTGCCGTCATCGGGTCGTTCGCTCACGCTCGGTGCCGTGCCCGCGCACGCCCAGCGCGCCGAAATGGAATTCGATTTCGTCCTCGATGCGGTTTCGCTGCGCGAGCTGCGCCGCGTCTGCGACTTCGTGCCGGGCGCGTCCACGCAGGAACTGCGCGGACTCATGAACGGCAAGATCGACCTCGTCTTCGAGCACGCCGGCCGCTTCCACGTACTCGACTACAAGACCAATCGCCTCGGCGATGGCGCGCATCTTTCCGCCTACGCGCCCGCGAGCCTCGATGCGGCGATGGATCCCTCGCACTATCGCTTCCAGGCGCTGCTCTATACCGTCGCGGTCGATCGCTACCTGCGCCAGCGCGTGCCCGGCTATCGGCGCGGCGAACACCTGGGCGAAGCGATTTACCTTTTCGTGCGCGCGGTTGGCATCGCGCTGGACGTCGCGCCCGAGGCCGGCATCTGGACGCATCGTTTCGACGAAGCGTTGCTCGACGCGGTGGATCGCGTCCTCGCCGGACGCGCCGGCGCTAAGGTGGCCGCATGAGCGCGTATTCGTTCCGGCGCGCCGCGGGCGAGCTCGCGATCGAGGCTTGGCGTCCGCTCGATCGCGCGTTGTATCGCTGGGTCATCGACCACGGTGGCGGCGACCTGCTCGCCGCGACGGCGGCCTGGGCGAGCTTCGCCGACGGGCAGGGCGACGCCGCATTGCCGCTCGCCGAAAACCGACACGGCATGGCGCCGCTGACGGCAGACCGGATTGGCGATTTGCGCGCCTCGCCGTTCGTCGCCACGTCGGCCGATGCCGGGCGGCGTCCTTTCGTGATCGACGCGGACGGCCGCTTCTATCTGCATCGCAACCATGCCGACGAAGCCGCCGCCGCCGCGCACATCCGCGCACGCCGCGCGGCGGCGACGCAGGTCGGCGACGACGCGCAATGGGAAACCGACCTGGATGCGTTGTTCCACTCTGATCGTTCCGCCGCCGTCGATGCGCAGCGCGCGGCCGTGCGCGCCGTCGCCGGCAAGCGGCTGTTCGTGCTCACCGGCGGGCCTGGCACGGGCAAGACCACGACGGTGCTGCGCATGCTGCTCATGCTGCAGCGACGCGCGCCGTCAGCGCTCGCGATCCGCATTGCCGCGCCGACCGGCAAGGCCGCGCAGCGCCTCGTGCAGGCCTTGCGCGAAGGCAAGTCGCAGCTGCGCGATCACGCAAATGCGCCGTTGCCGGACGACTGGCAGCCGCTGCTCGACGCGATTCCCGATGGCGAGGCGCTGACCGCGCATCGCCTGCTCGGCTACGAGCCCTGGCGCAATGCGTTCCGGCGCAATGCGCGCGATCCGATTGCTGCCGACGTCGTCGTCGTCGACGAGGCCTCGATGCTCGATCTCGCCATGCTGCGCAGCCTGCTCGAAGCGGTGCGACCGGAGGCGACGCTGATCCTCGTCGGCGATGCCGAGCAGCTCGCCTCCGTCGGCACCGGATCGATCCTCGCCGACCTCGTTGCCGCGTTCGAGGCCGAGCCTCGCGGCGATCTCGTGCGTCTTTCGCACAGCTTCCGCGCCGAACGCGAGCTCGTTGCCGTCAACGAGGCCGTGCGCGCGGGCGATGTCGATGCGTTGTCGGCTGCGCTCGCCGCTTCGGCAGGACGCGTCGTTCGGCACGTCGTCGCGGACGAACGCGCATTGCTCACGCGTCTTGCGCGCTGGACGCAGGCACTCGTCGCGACGAGCGCGTTGCGCGCGATGGCGCCGGCCACGTCCGACGGCGCGGGGCCCGGACTCAAGGCGTCGCCGGTAAGCGATGCGCCGGTTCGCGCCGCCCTGGTCGCGCTCGGCGAGCGTCAACTCCTGTGCGCGCTGCGCGAGACGCCGTTCGGCAGCATCGAGATCAACGCAATCGTCGAAGCGCAACTGCGCCGCGCGTGGCGCGTCGATGCGCGCGCCGAGTGGTATCCGGGCCGCGCCGTCATCGTCACGCGCAACGACTATCCGGCCGGCTTGTTCAATGGCGACGTCGGACTCTGCCTGGCCGATGCGGACGGGCGGCTGCACGTCTGGTTCGAAGGCGCCGACGGCGGCATGCGCTGCTTCGCGCCGCACGCGCTGCCCGCGCACGAGCCCGCGTTCGCGATCACGATCCACAAGAGTCAGGGTTGTGAATACCGTCACGCCGCCGTGTTGCTGCCGCCGGATGCGGAGCACCGCATCCTGTCGCGCCAGTTGCTTTACACGGGCGTGTCGCGCGCCAAGCAGTCGCTGGAAATCTGGAGCGCGCCGGCTGCATTGCAGTCGGCGCTGTCGGTGCAAGGGTTTCGCAGCGGCGGCTTGCGCGACCGGATCGCCGATGCCGCGTGGGGCCCGGCGTCCGCCGTCGAAGGCGGGTGCGGACCGGGCCTGCGCGAGCCGCCTGCGTTGCCGTGACGCGCTTCGGCGGCCCCGCACCGAGGTGAAGTCGGCGCGGGGCCATCGGTGGCTCGCGGCGACTCGTCAGCCGCCGTCGCCGTCGAAGTCGTCGGCGAAGATGCGGTCCACGCAATGGACGACGACGTCGTTGACGTCCGCGCCGGCGACCGTGCCCGTGTTGTTTTCCGCCGTGCAGGCGAGGCCGTCGGGCAGCACGTTGACGCGCACGTCGTAGTGCGCGCCGTCGAGAAGCCCGGTGGGGAAGTGGAAGCTCGTCGCGCCCGCCGGAACATCGAGCGACTGCGCGCCATGGTTGAGCGAGAGCCTGAGTCCGTTCGCATCGAGGCCGTCGATGCTGCCGCCGATCGTGTACGTCGGGATGGCGCCACAGGTGACGACGATCGATGTGACGTCGGCGCCACCGACGACTCCGGTATTGCCGGCTATCGAGCAGAGCTGACCGTCCGGCTGGGCCTCGATTTCGACGTCGTAGGCGGTGTGGTCGTCAACGGCGGCGGGGAAAGCGAAGGCGGTCGCGCCCGCGGCGATGTCGAGGGTCTGCGCGCCGCCGTTGAGGGAAAGTTCGAGGCCGCTGGCATCGAGGCCGCCGATCGTGCCGCCGATGCTGTAGGTCCCCGCGGTCGTGAAGCTGAAGATCGCCGTGCCGCCGCCGCACGAGCCTCCGCTGTAGGCGCCCCAGTAGTAGGTCGTGCCCGGATTCAGCGCCGAGGTGGTGAATGTCGTGCCGGCCAGGTCGGCCGAGACGACGATGTCGTGCAGCGCGGCGTCCGTGGCGATGACGAGGCGGTAGGTTTCGGCGTTCTGCGCGGCTTGCCAGGCGAAGGTGGTCGGGATTGCAACGCCGGTCGCGGCATCGGGCGGAGACGACAGGGTCGTCGTCGCCGCTGTCGCGCGCACGTCCAGATGCAGCGGCAGCGAGTGGCCCGGGCTGCCGGCGGCCGTGCCGGCGATGGTTACCACGTATTCGCCGACCGGCGGCAGCTGTCCGCCCGGCGCGGGCGTTGGACTGTCGATGGCGACATCCGCGGAGAATCCGGCCGCTGCGGACGATGGATCGATCGTGACCACGGTGCCTGCCGGCGCGCCGCTCGCGGTTAGCGTCACGATGTCCTGGAAGCCGCCGCTGGAGCCGACCAGCAGGTTGTATCGGGCCGGCGTGCCGCTGCCCGCGCAAACCGTCGCATGGTCCTCGCCGGTGACCTGCAACGTGAAATCCCCCGTGTTGGCGGAGCAGGCCGGGCGCGCGCCGCAGGCGATGCCGTGCGCGTTGAATGCATCCCAGATGAGGCAGGCATTCGGTGTGCCGTTGGCGAGATTGCCGTCGTCGTCGTCCGCGGCGAGGAACACCGTGTACCAGTTCGACGAGGCGCAGCCGTCGACGGTCGCGTTCGCGTTGCAGGTGCCGCCGGACGCGATGCGATACGCGCTCTTCGACGGCGTGAGGCTGCCGTACCAGATCCGGTCCATTTCCGCGTAGCCCGCATCGGTGCCATAGCGCGCGATGAGCGCCTGGGCGAGATCCCAGTTCGCCGTACTCGCGATGTAGCTCTCGCAGTGGCCTTCCCAGCCCATCGGTCCGCGGTAGGCGGTGCCCGTGTCGGGACGGTTGTATGGGCAGGCGATGTTGCCCAGGCCGCGGTAGGCGTTGCAGTCGATGCCGCTCGTGCTGGTGACGTTGGCGGGCTTGGCGATCGTGTGCGAACCGCCGAGCGCGAACGAGGCGATGTCACGCACGCCGGTACAGGTGCTGTTGCAGTTGTGGCAGGCGATGCCGGGCTGGAAGTTCTTGCCGATGCAGGCGTCGCGTGTTTCGAGGAACGCGAACGTGTCGCCGACGGCTTCGCCGCTGCCGTATTCGTTGGCGGCGCCGCCGGTGTTGGTGTCCAGGCCGTGGCCCCATTCGTGCAGGAACACGGCGGCGATCTCGCCGGTGTTCGAGCAGCCGCTGCCGGACTTGAAGAAGTTCAGCGCGAAGCCGTCCCAGTAGGCGTTGCAGACCTGGTTGAGGTTCATGTTCGCCGTCACCTTGGACTTGAGCCAGGTGTTGGTCGGAAGGATCGCGCGTGCCTTTTCGTTGATTTTGGTGAGATGGTAAAAGCCGGTGCGCGAGGCGTGCGTGTTGCCCGATCCGCCGATGCCGGGCGTCGTGCAGTCGGTGCCGCTGCTGCTGCCGAGGTTGAGATTGCCGTCGGTCGAATTGGTGAGCGAGATCGAACCGCAGGTGTCGCTCATCCGGAAATACTGACCGTTCAGCGTGACCGTCGCGGCGCCGCCCGTGTAGTCGTAGATGCCGAGTGCGTCGGTGATCTTCGCGCCGCCGTTGGTCACGCTCGTGTATGGGAAGGCCACCATGGTTTCCGGATCGGTGTTGGTGGTCGGATAGATGCCGCCGCTGACCATCGCGTCGGTGTAGTCGTTGAGATCGCGCACATCGACGAGGCGATTGCTCTTTGCATCCAGCAGTGCCTCGTAGGTGGCCGGGTTGTCGCCGACGCGGAACACGAAGCGCCAGACAAGGCGGTGCGCGTAGCCGGCGCCGTCGACGCCGAGCCAGGCGTCGTGCGCATCGGCGCCATTCGCGGCGACGGGCACGAACAGCAGTTCGCCGGGTTCGATGATTTCGGTAACGGCGCTGCCGGCGGGAAACGCCATTTCCCGCACGGCGAGGTCGAACGCATTCGCGGCGGTCGACGTCGGCATCGCATCGATCTCGACGGGAGCCACGAGATGGCTGCCGAACTGCACGATGTTGCCGTGCGAAAGGCGGAAGAACAGGTGCGCGTCCTTGACGCGGACGCCGTGTGCGTATTGCGCGAGTTCGATGAACCAGTGCGTCGAGCCGTCGCCGTATGGCGCGCTCGCTTCCGGGTCGAGGCGGAATTCGAGGCCGCCGGAGCGGAGCAGGTCGTCGTTGGCGGCGATGAAGTCGCGCAGTCGCGCTTCGACGAAGGCGATGTCGACCGGCCCCGCGTTGGGCAGGCCCAGCCCGCTTGCCGTCAACGTATTGCCCGAACCCGGGACGAGGGCGATACCGCTGCCCTGGATCAGTTCGGGTCGGTCGGCGCGCCGATCCCAGCGCATCTCCCATTCGCCACTGTTGCGGGCCAGGAAAGCGGCCACGCCGGCATGCGCGGGGGCGCCGGGAACGAGGCCGATCGTGGCTTCGAGCTCCGGCTGCACATCGAGATCTTGCGCATGGACCGCCGCCTGTGGCGCGACGCGCTGCGTGGACGTGACCGGTTGAATGGCGAAGGCAAACGATGCGCATGCGGCGAGCATCGCCGCCGCGAGCGCGCCGCCGGCGCGCAGGACGAATGGTCGGCATGCGCGCGAGGCAGCGCGAGCCGGATAGCCGAATTTCGACGTCATGATTTTCCCCGAGGAACGCAGTGGCACGTGAGTGTTGACGCGCGGCTGCGGACTTCCCCGCGTTCGCCGGAAGCGTCCATCCCCTGGCGCAGCACGCCGTCGTCGACGTTAGCACATTGCCGGCGCGGCAATTGTCAGGACCGATCAGGCGCGGCGGCGTTGCCTTGTCCGCGCAAGACGTGCGCCAGCGTATCGATGCTGTCGGTCATGCGATCGAATGCCTCGGCGAGCTGCGCGGTGAGGCCGGTGCCGCTGGCATCGCCTTCCTCGCGCAGGCGGGCGGCGAAGGCGCGTTCCTGCGCGCGCAGGGCGGCGCTGCCGACCGGCGCTGCACCCTCTCCGCGCAGGTGATCGGCGATCGCGGCGAGCGTCGCATCCATCCGCGAGGCGACGTCGAATGCCGCTTCGCGCGCGGTTGGCGCGGAAGCGTCGTGCAGGATCGCATCGAGCGACATGCAGGCCCGGATGAAACGATTCGCGTTGGCGAACACGCCTTCGGCAAAGGCGAGCAGGCTGCGGTTCGGCCGGGGCTCGCCGCGCAGGCGTTCGATCGAAGCCTGTGCGTTGGTGCGCGCGTTGCGGGCGATGTTGCGTGCCACGACGCGTGCGTTCGCGTCATCGCCGAGCAGGATCAGGAAATAGCGTCGGTAGGCGTCGATCATCGCTGCCAGGGCGGGCTTGAGGCGACTGTGTTCCCAGGTCGGCCAGATCGCGTAGGCAAGCAACGCCGCAGCGCTGCCGATCGTGGTCGCCTCGCCGCGCGCGACCATCGTTTCCAGCGGCGGGATGCCGGCGTAGGCGAGCAGGATGACGACGATGCCGGTCAGCATCATCACGCCGAGGCCGTAGTGCACGGTGACCAGCATGCGGAAGCCGACGCACAGTGCGCCGAGCAGGAGCAGCTGCTGCCATGCGCTGCCGGAGGCGAAGTGCAGCGCGACGGTCGTCAGCACCAGCCCGAGCAGCGTGCCCGCGACGCGCAGCAGTCCGAACTGGAACGTGCCGGCGAAGTCCGGCTTGAGCACGATTGCGAGTGTCATCGGGATCCAGTAGCCGTGCGCGATGCCGGCGATGCGTTCGATCGCGACCGCGATCGCCAGGCACACGCCGCAGCGCAGCGCGTGGCGGAACGCGACCGACGAAAGGCCGAGGTTCGCGCGCAGCGTCGCCAGCGCGCTGCGTGGACGCAGCGCGCGCGGCAGCAGCGCTTCGGCCTGCTGCGCACGCAGGTCGCCGCGGCTGCCCGCGATGTCCGCGTTGCGCAACAGCGCGCGCAACTGCCCGGACAACGCCTGCACATGACCTATGGCGACGCCGATCAGGCGGCGGTCGTCCGCTTCCGACGTCTGCACGCGCAGCTGCGATAGCGCGTCGAGCGTCGCGTCGATGCCGGCCATCGACGCGCTCCCGGTCAGCGGCTGCGTGCCCCGTTCGAGCGCGACGGCGACGGCCTCGAGCGTGCGTGCCGCGTAATCGAGCGTGCGCGTCACCGTCGACTTCGCCTGCTCGTCGGCAAACGCGCCGCGCAGGTCATCGAGCGCGACGAATTCGCGGCGCACGCGCTCGGCGAGTTCGGCGAGCACGCGGAAGGTCTGCATGATTTCGCCGCGTGCTCGATAGGCGCCATGCAGCAGGCTCTCGACATCGAGGATTTCCTTCGTCACCGGCGGCTCGTACGACGCGCCGGCGCCGCGGCGCGTGCTCGCCGCGAGCTGGCGGCACATCTGCGCCAGCGCTTGGCGTTCCGGCCGGTAGCGTTGCAGCGGCCACGCCGCGACCGCGAGCAGCGTCTGCAGGACGCCGCCGCCGAAAATCAGCAAGCTGGCCGCAGCCGCGCCCGGCAGCGAGCGTGGCTGCGATGCGGTGATGACGAGCAGGATCATGCTGGTCAGTCCGGCGCGTCCGGCATCCGGCCCGAGCGCGACGAGCAGGCCGCCACCGACGCCCCACAACAGCGAAACGAGCACGATGATCCATGCGTGCCCGCCGACGAGGCTGCCGACCAGGGCCGACAAGGCCGCGGCGACTGCCGAGGCCAGCATGCGGTAGGCGCGCAGCCGGTATGGCCCGGGTTGATCGGTGAACATCGCGTTGAGCGCGCCAGTGGCGATGCCGAGTCCGGCCTCGACGTGTCCGCTGGCGATGCCGGCCGCAAGCGGCAGCACCACCCCGAGCGCGTTGCGCAATGCGACCCGCGGCGGCACGTCGCGCGGGTTGAACTTGATCAGGGTTCGCAACATGGCGGCATTGTGCCGCAGGGAAGTCACGGGAGCGGCGGGAGGCGGCTTCGCCCAGGCTCGCGGAACCGATCAGATCTCGGTCGACCGATACCGCTCCGGCGCCGGATTCACGTGCCCGCACGCGCGGCAGGTACGCGCGTCGTCCGAGCGGTAGAAATGCTCGAACACGCGCGGAAAATCCTTCTCGATGTCGACGAGGTGGAAGAATTCCTCGTAGAGCTTGCCGTTGCAGCGTTCGCAGAACCACATGAGCGCGTCCTGCTCGTGCGCCAGGCGCTTGCGCTCGATGACGAGGCCGATCGAATCGGGCATGCGCTGCGGCGAATGCGGGACGTGAGGCGGCAGGTAGAAGACTTCGCCGGCGCGGATCGGGATGTCGCGCACGCGGCCGTCTTCCTGGATGCGCAGCACCATCTCGCCTTCGAGCTGGTAAAAGAATTCCGGGCCTTCCTCCAAATGGTAGTCGGTGCGCAGGTTCGGGCCGCCGACGATCATGACGATGAAGTCGCCCTGCACCATGCACTTGTTGCCGACCGGCGGCTTGAGCAGGTGGCGGTGTTCGTCGATCCAGGCCTGCAGGTTGAAGGCGGCGGGAAGCATGGGATGTCCTGTGGTGCGGTGCCGTGGAGTTTAACCCTGCATCGTCGTCAGGTCGCCGGAGGCCCAGGAGGGGCGCGACGTCGTGTTCATCGCCTCAACGCAAACCTTCGGGATATCCAGACCACGCCGTTGCAGCGAACTGCCTGACGGCGCCGGAAAGGAATCTCCTCCGCCTGCGCGCGGCGGAAAATGTCGAGGCTCTACCGACGCAACGCCGCGACGCACTTGAGCTCGATCGCGATCGGCGTCGGCAGCGCGGTAATGCCGAGCGTCGTGCGGCACGGTGCATTCGCCGTGTCCGGGAAGTATTCGGCGTAGACATGATTGTAGGCGGCGAAGTCGCGGGCCATGTCAGTGAGGAACACGGTCACGTCGACGAGGTCGTCCCAGTGCGCGCCGCTCGCCTCGAGCACGGCGCGCACGTTCGCGAAGACCTGACGGCATTGTGCTTCGATGTCGTAGGCGACGAGACTGCCGTCGGTATCGTGGACATTGCCCGGGATCGCGTTCGTGCCCGGCATGCGGGGGCCGACGCCGGAAAGGAACAACAGGTCGCCGACGCGGCGCGCGTGCGGGTAGCGCCCGACGGGAGCGGGCGCGCTGGTGGTTTCGATCGACGACACGGGCAAGCCTTCAGGAACCGGAAACGGTAATCGTATTGGTTTGTGTGCGGTTGTCGGTGTCGCGTGCGCTGAGCTTGTAGCGGCCTGGCCGCAGATAGAGCAGGTTGAAGTCGCTCGGCTTGTCGCCGGGCCGTACGCCGGCCTGCAGCAATATGCGATCGGCCGGAATCGCATCGTCGCCCTCCGCTTCGTAGCGTGCCTCGATGAGGCAGGGGAAACGTTTGGCGCACAGGTCTGCGCTGAGCTGGTATGGCTTGCGCAAGCCGTCCAAGTCGAGCCAGGTCGGACGCCCCCGCCGGAGTTTGTCCGGCGGGAAGAACACGCTCACGTCGTACCAGCCGGGCTTGAGCGTCCACGGCTTGCCGTTCTTGCCGACGTAGACGACGGGCGACTGCGGACGGTTTTCCGGATTGAACAACGCGCGGTAGTAAGGATGGTCGTGCGCGACGACATCGTGCTCGATGAGCATGGTCTGCTCGATCGACATCGGTTCGATGCCGCTGGCCTTGTGGAAGTAGTACGCCATCGCCTTGCCGTCGAGATACTTGCCGTCCTTCTGGATGTGCGCGTAGCCCGCGTTGACAACAAGGCGCGCTTTCGGGTCGCGCTTGAACACCTGTTCGTAGAGCGCCTTGGCCTGCTCGCGTTCGCGCGCGTCGCCCTCGGCGTTGCCGCTTGAATCGTAGGCGACGACGGTGAAGCCGAGCTTGAGAGCTGTGCGGATCATCTCGGCGTAGATCGGTTCCTCGACATAGAAGCCGCTTTCACTGGTCGGATACCCGCGCCTGGCGAGCCCCTTGTCGGTGTCGTAGAGCGTTTCCGCAGCGAAGTAGTTGAAGCCGTCCTTGCGCAGGCGCTCGAGCAGTTCGAGCGTGACCGAGCGCGTCAAAGGCACGTTGTGCGCTTCGTTGAAGAACACTGCCTGCCGGCCGTGCGCGAGCTCGGCAATCGCATCGAGCGCAGGACGCTGCTCGAAGTTTGCGTCGATCAGCGGTGAAGGCGCGTCGTTCTTCTCCGGCAACTGTCGAATCGAGTACAGGCGCCGCGCTCCGACGTAGTCGCCCACGTAGGTCTGATACCACGACAGGTACTGGCTGAAAATGATGCGGAACGGCGCGGTGGGGTCGGCGTCGTAGGCATTCAGCATCACCCGGTACTGCGCGAGCATGCCGGGCAGTTTCTGTGCCTTGGTGAAGATCGTCTCGGACTTTTCGAAAGCCTGCTTCTGCATGAGCTTCCATTGCGCAGGCGTCACCTTGGGCACGGCGACTTCGGGCGCGGCAAGCGTTGTGGCAGTGGCGCCAAGCGCCGCCAGCAGCAGCGTGCAGCGGATCGCGATGCGACGGCGCAGAGGTTGACGATGGATCGACATGGCGGCTCCCCGGATGGTGACCGTATCGGGACGGTCGTCGTCGTGCTTTCGTTGCACACCGATGCTACGCCGGCCTCGCGTGGTCGTGGAAGTGCGACGCAGCACGATTTGCGCGCATGAATGACGGATATTGCGTATTGACGCTCCGCGCCGTCAGGCCGATGCGTTGGCGAGAATGCGTTCGTACGCGTTCGTGCGCGCAGCCGCGAGCGCGTCGAGTCCCGGCACGTGCATGCGCAGGTCGCGTACGCGGCCGTCGCCGAGGCTGTAGATCCAGCCATGCACGATGAGTTTCTGGCCGCGCTCCCAGGCGTCGCGCACGATCGTGGTCTGGCACACATTGGCGACCTGCTCGACCACGTTGAGTTCGCACAGGCGATCGTGGCGCGCCCCGAGCGTGGCCAGCGCGCCGAGCGAGTCGGCGTGCTTGTGCTTGACGTCGTCGACGTGGCGCAGCCAGTTGTCGACGAGGCCCAGCCGGCGCTCCTCGAGTACCGCGAGTACGCCACCACAACCGTAATGGCCAACGACGAGGATGTGCTCGACCTTGAGCACGTCGACCGCAAACTGGATCGTCGACAGCGCGTTGAGGTCGGTGTGCACGACGACGTTGGCGACGTTGCGATGCACGAACACCTCGCCCGGCGCCATGTCGATGATCTGGTTTGCCGGCACGCGCGAATCGGAACAGCCGATCCACAGGTATTTCGGCGCCTGTTGCTCGGAGAGACGCTTGAAGAATTCGGGATCGCTCGCGCGCAGGCCTTCCGCCCACAGGCGGTTGCGTTCGAGGAGGTCGCGCAGGTCGGGCATGGCAGTCAGCTCAGGCGGAGACAGATGTTCTTGGGTTCGGTGAAGAAGCGCAGCGCCTCGACGCCGCCCTCGCGGCCGACGCCGGAATGCTTGACGCCGCCGAACGGGGTGCGCAGGTCGCGCAGCAGCCAGCAGTTGATCCAGACGATGCCGAATTCGAGCGCGGCGGCGAAGCGATGCGCACGGTCGAGGTCGCGCGTCCACAGCGACGCGGCGAGGCCGTAGCCGGTGCCGTTGGCGAGCGCAAGCGCGTCGGCCTCGTCGTCGAACGGGATCAGCGTGACGACGGGGCCGAAGATTTCTTCCTGGTTGGTTTCGCTCGCGTTCGACAATCCTTCGATGACCGTCGGCGCGATGAACCAGCCGTCCGCGCAGCGCCCGTCGATCTTGACCGGCGCGCCGCCGCAAAGCACCGTTCCGCCTTCACCGCGCGCGCGTTCGATGCAGGCGACAACCTTGTCGAAGTGCGCTTTCGAAACGAGCGCGCCGAGATCGTTCGATGCCTCGCGCGGATCGCCGACGCGCAGCGCGCGGACGCGTTCGAGATAGCGCGCCTTGAACGTGTCGTAGATCGAGCGTTCGACGAGCAGGCGCGAGCCGCACAGGCAGATCTCGCCCTGGTTGGCGAACCCCGAGCGCACGATCGTGTCGAGGTTGGCGTCGGAAAGATCGGCGTCGGCGAACACGATCGCAGGGTTCTTGCCGCCCAGTTCCAGCGAAAGCTTCTTGAAGCGCGGCGCGGCGGAGGCCGCGATCGTCGCGCCCGTGCGCGTGCTGCCCGTGAACGAGATCGCCTTGACGCGCGCGTGCTCGACCAGCGCCTGGCCGACGCCCGCGCCCGAACCCTGCACGATGTTGAGCACGCCGTGCGGAAAACCCGCTTCGATCGCGAGTTCGCCAAGCCGCGCCGCGGTGCACGGCGTGACTTCCGACGGCTTGGCGACGACCGCGTTGCCGGCGGCGAGCGCGGGCGCGATCTTCCAGGTGAACAAGTACAGCGGCAGGTTCCACGGCGAGATGCAGGCGACCACGCCGAGCGGCTGGCGCAGCGTGTAGTTGAGCGCGCGGCCGTCCATCGCGTGCGCTTCGCTCGCCCATTGCGTGATCGCCGCGGCGAAGAAGCGCAGGTTCGCGATCGCGCGCGGAATGTCCAGCGAACGGGCCAGTGCGACCGGCTTGCCGCTGTCGCGCGACTCGAGTTCGGCGAACGCATCGAGGTCGGTTTCGACGAGGTCGGCGAGACGCGAGATGAGCCGCGCGCGTTCCTCGGCAGGCATCGCGGCCCACATCGGCGCGGCGTGGCTGGCCGCGCAGACGGCGGCTTCGACATCGCTCGCGCCCGAGTCCGGGCAGCGCGCGAACACGGCACCGGTCGCGGGCTCGAACACGTCGAGATAGCGGCCCTCGCGCGGCGCCTGCAGGCGACCGTCGATGAGATTGGCGAGCGTCGTCGTCATCCGGCGAGCTTAGCAGGCGGCGCCGTGCGCTCCCGCATTGTCACGCGGTGATGGGATGCAGCGCCGGGTCGAGCGCGACGCGTTCGTCGAACACGAAACAGGCGCCGTCGTAGCCATGGCCGCCGACCTGTTCGAAATAACCGAGGATGCCGCCGTCGAGCTGCCAGACGTGGTCGAAGCCGTTGGCCTGCATCCACAGCGCGGCCTTCTCGCAGCGGATGCCGCCCGTGCAATAACTGACGATCACGGCGCCTTCGAGCGATTCGCGCGCGGCGTTCATCGCGGCGGGCAGGTCGGTGAAGCGGTCGATCGGCAGCGTGGTCGCGTTCGCAAAATGGCCGTGTTCGACTTCGCAGCGATTGCGCGTGTCGAGCAGCACGAGGCGCCGGCCGTCGTCGTCGCGTCCGCGTTCGAGCCAGCGCGCGAGCGTGGCGGGCGCGAGCGCAGGCGCACGCCCTTGAAGCGGCGAGGCGTCGTCCTGGCGGAACGCGATGATTTCCTGCTTGCGCTTGACCTTCAGTCGCGCGAATGGCTGCGTTTCGCTCCAGCTGCGCTTGACGGCGATGCCTGTGAAACGCGCGTCCTCGCGCAACGCGTCGACGAACGTTTCGACTTCGGCTTCATCGCCGGCGAGGAACAGGTTCACGCCTTCCGGCGCGACGAGGATCGTGCCGCGCAATGCCGTCACCGCAGTGCGTTCGCGCAACGTCGCCGCGAGCGCATCGGCGTCGTCGATGGCGGCGAAGTGATAGGCGGCGATGTTGAGGATCATGCGGGAATTGTAGCGGGCAAATCCCGCGGGCCCTTCATTCAAGCCTTCACGTCTTTTCATGCGGAGCTGATGTTCGTGAAAAGTGCGGCCAAGGCCGCGCTGGACGATCCCGGTGTCTCGTGCTTCACGCCGGAATTCGCGATGCGGATTCCGGCGATCAAGGACGATCGCTAAAGCGACAGGGTCCGGCCGCCGTCGACCGGCACGTTCACGCCATTCACATACGCCGCAGCGGGCGACGCCAGAAAGGCCACCACCGCCGCGATTTCCGACGCTTTCGCGAAGCGTCCGGCCGGCACGCTGGCGAGCATCGCCGATTCGATTTCAGTGGCGCTCTTGCCGGTCGCGCGCGTGCGCTCGGCGAGGATCTGGTCGAGGCGCTGCGTCTGCGTGTAGCCGGGCAGCACGTTGTTGACGGTGATGCCGAAACCGCCGAGTTCGCCGGCGAGGGTCTTTGCCCAGCTCGCCGTCGCGCCGCGGATCGTGTTCGACACGCCGAGGTTCCTGATCGGCTCCTTCACCGAGGTCGAGATCACGTTGACGATGCGTCCGTAGCCCGACGCCTTCATGCCCGGCAGCAAGGCCTGCACGAGCGTCTGCGCGGCGATGACGTGCTGCTCGAACGCGCGTCGGAATTCGTCGGGCGCTGCGGTGCTCGCCGGGCCGCCTGGCGGGCCGCCACTGTTGTTGACGAGGATCTGCACGGCGCGCGCGTTCGCGGTCGCCTCGGCTTTCGCGCGCAGCGTGTCGGCGTCGCTCATGTCCGCCGCGATCGTCGCGTGCGATTGCGCGGCGTGGGTTTTCGGCAGCTTTGCCAGCGCTTCGTCGAGTGCTTCGCGCGAGCGCGCGAGCAGGGTCACGTCGGCGCCGAGCTGGGCGAGTTCGACGGCGGCGGCGAAGCCGATGCCTTGCGAGCCGCCGCAGACGAGCGCGTGCTTGCCGGTGAGGTCGAGGTTCATGCGAATGCTCTGCAGTGGAGGAGGGAGCCGGGGCGCGCGCTCAGTGCTGCGAAGGCAGCTTGCGCACCATCTGCGGCAACAGGTCTTCGTCGTTGTCGGCGCGCGGCGGTTCGACTTCCTCGAGGTCGAAGCCGAACGCGGCCGCGTCGTCCTCGTCGATGCCGTCGAAGGCGCGGAATTCGGCGTCGAGCAGGGCCATGCGCGCGGCGGTTTCGTCGTCGTAGCGCAAGATGCCGCCGTCGCTGTCGAAGACTTCGGCGAGGCCGTCTTCGAGGATGGTCAGGCGCGCCCAGATCAGCGTGTCGCCGACGACGGCGAACCACCATTGCAGGTCGTTTTCGCTCACGGCGAGGCTCCGGTCAGCGAGAGCAGCTTGGCCACGGTCGCCATGATCGCGCCAATGACGATCGCCCACACGCCGATCGAGCCGGGCAGGGCGAGCGCGTCGAGGGTGCGGTCGCGCAGGCGCCGCCAGCGCGCGACGAGGAACCAGCCGGCGATGCGCGGCGTGAACGGTATGCCGCCGAGGCGCTCGCGTTCGGCCGCGTGGCGGTCGCGCAGCGTCACGCTGACCAGCGCCCAGGTGATGATGTAGGTGGTCAGGCCGGCGACGACGAGTCCGAGGCCGCCGATGAAGATGAACTGGTGCCAGGCCGAGATGCTCACATTGCGAATCCACTGCGAAAAGTCGATGCGCGCGCCAGGAATCGCGCGCTCGCCGGACATGTGGGTCCGGACATGCGCCGGGTGCGGCGAGTCCGCATGAGTCCGGAGGGAACGAATGCGGGCATGGTCAGCTAGAACTCCGCCGAGCCCGGCACGCGCGGATACGGGATCGCATCGCGGATGTTGCCGAGGCCGCAGACATAGACGACGAGGCGTTCGAAGCCGAGGCCGAAGCCCGCGTGCGGTACCGTGCCGTAGCGGCGGAAGTCGCGGTACCAGGAATACATCTTCGGATCGAGGCCGAATTGCGCGATGCGCTTGTCGAGGATGTCGAGGCGTTCCTCGCGCTGCGAGCCGCCGATGATCTCGCCGATGCCGGGCGCGAGCACGTCCATCGCGGCGACGGTGCGGCCGTCGTCGTTGAGGCGCATGTAGAACGACTTGATCCTTTCAGGGTAGTTGGTGACCACGACCGGGCCGCCGACGTGTTCCTCGGTGAGGAAGCGTTCGTGTTCGGTCTGCAGGTCCGCGCCCCATTCGACCGCGTAGTCGAACTTGCGGCCGGACTTCTTGAGGATGTCGACGGCCTCGGTGTAGTCCAGGCGCGTGAACGGCTGCGTGATGATCGCCTCGATGCGCGAGATCGCGCTCTTCTCGACGCGTTCGGCGAAGAAGGCCATGTCGTCGGGCCGCTCGGCGAGGACGCGCCGACACACGTACTTGAGGAAGTCTTCGGCGACGCGCGCATCTTCGGCGAGGTCGGCGAAGGCGATTTCCGGTTCGACCATCCAGAACTCGGCGAGGTGGCGCGTGGTGTGCGAGTTCTCGGCGCGGAAGGTCGGGCCGAACGTGTAGACCTTGCTCAAGCTCAGGCAGTACGCCTCGACGTTGAGCTGGCCGGAGACGGTGAGGAATGCCTCCTTGCCGAAGAAATCCTGCTTGAAGTCGACCGCGCCCTTGTCCGTCTTCGGCAGGTTCATGAGGTCGAGCGTGGAGACGCGGAACATCTCGCCCGCGCCTTCGGTGTCCGAGGTGGTGATGATCGGCGTGTTGACCCAGAAATAGCCGTGTTCGTTGAAGTACGAGTGGATCGCGTTGGCGATCGTGTGGCGCACGCGGCTGATCGCGCCGAACAGGTTCGTGCGCGGACGCAGGTGCGCGACCTCGCGCAGGAACTCGGGCGAATGCGGCTTGGGCTGGATCGGGTAGGTTTCCGGATCGTCGATCCAGCCGGCGACCTCGATGCGGCTCGCCTGCAACTCGAAGGACTGCCCCTTGCCCTGCGAGGCGACGAGTTCGCCGGTGGCGACGATCGCGCAGCCGCTGGTCAGGTGCAGGATCTCTCCGTCGTAGTTGGGCAGCGTATTCGGCGCGACGACCTGGATCGCGTCGAAGCACGAGCCGTCGCTGAGGTTGACGAAGGACAGCCCGGCCTTGGAATCGCGCCGCGTGCGGACCCAGCCGCGTACCGTCACCACGGCTCCGGCGGCGATCGCGCCCGACAACGCCTGCTTGACGTCCACCACGTTCGCGCCAGATTCGCCGATCGCCGACATCGCTTGAAACTCCTGCGGGGCGCGCGCATGTGCAGGGTTCGCGCGCCGGATGAATGGAACCGGCGATGATAACGGAAGAGGCGGGCACGCAGCGGCCGGCACGTGCGTCGCGCTACAATCAGTCGGTATTTTCGCGCCACGAATCACCCATCCCCAACCACGGCTCCTTCCATGGCCATCCAGATCACCGAAGCCGCGCGCACGCGCATGCAGGACTTCCTCGCGAAGCAGCCGGGCGCGTACGGCGTGCGTTTCGGCATCAAGCGCACGGGCTGCTCGGGCTTCGGCTATACGGTCGACCTCGCCGACGCGGTTGCCGAGAACGATGCCGTGTTCGAGCAGGACGGCCTGCGCCTCGTCGTCGACCGCAAGGCCTTGCCGTTCATCGATGGCACGCAGATCGACTTCCAGCGCCAGGGCCTCAACGCAAGCTTCGTGTTCCGCAACCCGAACGCGACCGGCGAATGCGGTTGCGGCGAGAGCTTCACCGTCGACGCGACGCATTGAAGCCGGCCATGGACGCGCCAGCGATCGAATCCGTGCCGGGCGGCGAACCTCCGGCGGGCGAAACGGTATCGCCGCTGCTCAGCCTGCTGCCGTACGTGCGGCGCTTGTTGCACCGCGAACCCGCCCTGGTGATCACGCTCGGCTACCTGCTGTTGGCCGTCGCGGGCTTGGCCTATTCCTACGGGTTCTATCGGAGGTTCGATGTTCCGATCCTGAGCCTGTTGCAGATCGGCGATTTCCTCGTCGCCGGCATCGTCGAGCCCGCGGCAATCCTGCTCATGCTTTCGACCTTGCCGTTGTGCTGGCTCATGGACCGCTGGAACATGCAGGTCTTCCGCAGGCAGGTCGTCACTGTCCGGCGGCTGCGCGCGCAAGGGGAGTTGTCCTGGTTCCAGCGCAAGCGTCTGGCGTATCTGGAATCGCATGTCGCCCAGGTCCGTCATGGCGGACAGCTGCGGATGGCCTACCTGCTCGTCGTCACAATGTATGGCTGGCTGTTCGTGAGCATCTATGGCGGCTATCGCGCCGCGGCGATCAAGCGCGGCGAGGCGCAGTTCGTGGTCGTGTGGCTCAACGGCGAGGCCTCCCGGCTGGCGCCGCCGAAGGCGGAGAACTGGACCTATCTGGGCGCCACCGGCAGCTACCTGTTCGTCTATGACCGGCAGGCGGCCCAGGCCGAGGTGCTGCCGGTGAATGCGGTCGCGCGCATGGAGCCGCTGCCTTTGCCGGTCAAGGCGGCCAAGATGCCGCTGATTGTCCCGATCCCCTGATTTCGCGTACACTTGTCGGTTCCTCGGCCGCCCAGGTCGAAGAAACCTTGCCTCACCGCGCCGCGGGAGGCTGCCGGCGGAAATCCCTCCGCCCGGCACCCACAAGGAGTTTCCATGCGTCATTACGAAGTCGTGTTTCTGGTCCACCCTGACCAGAGCGAGCAGGTGCCCGCGATGATCGAGCGCTACAAGGCGCTCATCGAGAACGACGGCGGCAAGATCCACCGCCTCGAAGACTGGGGCCGTCGCCAGCTCGCCTACCCGATCCAGCACCTGGCCAAGGCGCACTACGTGCTCATGAACATCGAGTGCAGCGCGAACGTCCTCGCCGAGCTGCAGTCGGGCTTCCGTTTCAACGACGCGGTGCTGCGCCACCTCATCGTGAATCGCGAAGGCCCGGTGACCGAAATGTCGCCGATCATGAAGAACAAGGACGACAAGGGCGGCCGTCGCCGCGATGACGAAGGCTTTGGCTTCGGCGATTCGGACGACGATCGTCCGCGCCGCGAACGCGCGCCGCGCGAAGAAGCCGCTCCCGCCGAGCCCGCCGCCGAATAATGAAGAGTGCAGTCAGGACGACTGCTTTTTGACTCTCGCGCGCAGGATGCGCGCACAAATCAGGAATCCCGATCATGTCCAAGTTTTTCCGCCGCAAGAAGTTCTGCCGTTTCACCGCCGAAGGCGCAACGAGCATCGACTACAAGGATCTGAACCTGCTGCGCCAGTACATCGGCGAGACGGGCAAGATCGTGCCGAGTCGCATCACCGGCACCAAGGCGCGCTACCAGCGCATGCTCGGCACCGCGGTCGAGCACGCGCGCTTCCTCGCGCTGCTGCCCTACAGCGACGCGCATTGATGACCACCGTGGGGTCGGCGGCCTGACCGCCGATCCCGCCGCTTCCTTCGGACAGCGCAAGCTGCGCCGGACATTCCGACGCTAACGAACAGGAAAATCCCATGGAACTCATCCTCCTCCAGAAAGTGAAGAACCTCGGCAACCTCGGCGACAAGGTCAAGGTCAAGCCGGGCTACGGCCGCAACTATCTCGTGCCGCAGGGCAAGGCGACGGCGGCGACCGCCGACAACATCGCCGAGTTCGAGAAGCGCCGCGCCGAATACGAGGCCAAGGCCAACCAGCAGCTCGCCGGCGCCGAAGGGCGCAAGGCGCAGTTCGAGAATGCCTCGGTCACGCTCAAGGCCAATGCGAGCCCCGAAGGCAAGCTGTTCGGCTCGGTCGGCCCGCGCGACATTGCCGATGCGTTCACCGCGCAGGGTCTCGCGCTCGACAAGAGCGAAGTCGTCATGGGTGAAGGCCCGATCCGCCACATCGGCGAATTCGAGGTGCAATTGCACCTGCATGCCGACGTCAACACGGTCGTCAAGGTCAACGTCCTCGCCGACGAATGATCCCTGCGCCTTGAGGCGCAACGAACGACACGCAGACGGGCGCCGCGAGGCGCCCGTTTTCGTTCGCGCGCGAAGCGATGCGGATGTGCGGCGTTCCGCCCGTCGCAGGTTTCCGACCCGCATTCACCCGGCCGCGCCGCGGTGGCGGACGGGCGGTGACACACATCCTGTGTACAGGGTTTTCCACAGAAATCGTCGAGTTCTCCACCGGGTTGTTCCGTCGCGCGGCCTGAGACGACGACTTAGTATTTCCATCCCGCCTTTCCACGCACCGTGTTTCGATGGCCGCCCAGACCGAACGCCGCAATCTCCCCGCCAACATCGAAGCGCTGCGCGTGCCGCCGCATTCGATCGAGGCCGAGCAGGCCGTGCTCGGCGGCCTCATGCTCGCGCCGGAATCTTGGGACCGCGTCGCCGACCGCATCAGCGTCGACGACTTCTACCGAAAGGACCATCGCCTGATCTTCCGGGCGATCGAGGAACTGTCGAACAAGAGCATGCCGTTCGACGCGGTCACGCTCGGCGACTGGTTCGCGGCGAACAACCTGGGCGAACTCGTCGGCGGCGCGGGCTACGTCATCGAGCTCGCCAACTCGACGCCGAGCGCGGCGAACATCACCGCCTACGCCGACATCGTCCGCGAGAAGTCGGTGCTGCGCCAGCTCATCGATGTCGGCACCGAGATCGCCGGCGATGCCTTCGTGCCGGAAGGGCGTTCCAGCCACGAACTGCTCGAGGTCGCGGAACAAAAGGTGTTCCGCATCGCCGAGGCCGGCGCGCGCGGGCGCAAGGGCTTCGTGCCGATGCGCGCCGCGGTCAAGGAAGCGTTCCAGATCCTGCACCAGCGCTACGAAAACCGCGGCTCGGTGACGGGATTGCCGACCGGTTTCATCGACCTCGACGAGATGACCGCGGGCCTGCAGCCGGCCGACCTCGTCATCGTCGCGGCGCGCCCGTCGATGGGCAAGACCGCGTTCTCGGTGAACATGGCCGAATACGCGGCGATGAAGACGAAGAAGGCCGTCGCGATCTTCTCGATGGAAATGTCGGCCTCGCAGCTCGCGTTCCGACTCATCTCGTCGATGGGCCGCATCAACCAGCAGAACCTGCGCACGGGTGATCTCGCCGAGGAGGAATGGCCGCGCGTGACGTCCGCGATCACGATGCTCAGCGAAGCCAAGATCTTCATCGACGACACGCCGGCGCTGTCACCCGGCGAGCTGCGCGCGCGTTCGCGCCGCCTCAAGCGCGAGCACGATCTCGGCCTCATCGTCATCGACTACCTGCAGCTCATGCAGGTGCCCGGCACCAAGGAGAATCGTGCCACCGAAATTTCAGAAATCTCGCGTAGCCTGAAGGCCCTCGCCAAGGAACTGAACATCCCGGTGATCGCGCTCTCGCAGCTCAACCGCTCGCTCGAACAGCGCAGCGACAGGCGCCCGGTCATGGCCGACCTGCGCGAATCGGGCGCGATCGAGCAGGACGCCGACGTCATCATGTTCATCTACCGCGACGAGTACTACAACCCGGACGGCGCGGAGAAGGGCGTCGCCGAAATCATCATCGGCAAGCAGAGAAACGGCCCGACCGGCACGGTCAAGCTCGCCTTCCTCGGCCAATACACGAAGTTCGAGAACCTCGCCAGCGACCGCTACTCGGCAGGCTACGAATGACGGCGGGACGCTGATGCGCGCAACCTGCGCCACGATCCACCTTGGCGCGCTGCGCGAGAACCTGCGCCGCGTGCGCGAGCTCGCGCCGGGCGCGAAGGTCATGGCCGTGATCAAGGCCGACGGCTATGGCCACGGACTCGAGCGTGTCGCGCGCGCGCTCGAGGGCGCCGACGCGTTCGGCGTCGCCGGCATCGCCGACGGCCAGCGCCTGCGCGCGGCCGGCGCTTCGCAACGCATCGTCGTGCTGTCCGGTCCGGACGAGGCAGGCGACCTCGCCGAACTGCGCCGACTCAAGCTCGACGCGGTCATCCACGAGGAAGCGCAACTCGACCTGCTCGCCACCGACGCCGACCCGCGCCCGCTGCGCGTCTGGCTCAAGATCGACACGGGCATGCACCGACTCGGCTTCGCGCCCGAGCGCGTGCGCGACGTGCACGCGCGGCTGCGCGCGATGCCCGGCATCGACCGCGACATCGCGCTGATGACGCACTTTGCCAATTCCGATGTGTTCGACGAGGCGACGACGACGCAGCAGATCGAACGCTTCGAGCGTGCGACCTCCGGGCTGCCCGGCGAGCGCTCGCTGTCGAACTCGGCGGGCGTGCTCGGCTGGCCCGAGGCACAAGGCCAATGGGTGCGCGTGGGTGGCGCGTTGTACGGCATGTCGGTCGTCGCCGGCCGCATCGGCGCGGATTTCGGCTTCCGGCCGGCGATGACGCTGTCGACGAAACTCGTCGCCGTGCATCGCGTGTGCAAGGGCGAGCGCGTCGGCTACGCGGGCGCGTTCGAATGCCCCGACGACATGCCGGTCGGCGTCGCCGCGATCGGCTACGGCGACGGCTACCCGCGCCACGCTGCGACGGGCACGCCCGTGCTCGTCGGCGGCGCGCGCGCGAGCGTGATCGGCCGCCTCTCGATGGACCTCGTCACGATCGACCTGCGCAACGCACCCGAGGCGAAAGTCGGCGACGCCGTCGTGCTCTGGGGCCGCGGCCTGCCGGTCGAGGAAGTCGCTGACCACGCCGGCACGATCGCCTACGAACTTACCTGCGGCGTCACGCGCCGCGTGCGCTTCGTCGAAGACGAAAGCTGAGCCGAGGCTCGCGGCGTCCACGCCGCCGCGTCGAACGTCTGGGCGGCGCGTGAGCCCGATGACGATCGGCGTGCCGATGCCGGTTTCCTGAACGCGCGCCGATGCGCCGCGTCGATCGGCGTTGTCGTCGCGAGTATCGTGCGTGCGATGGCGGCCGTTCCGGTTCGCGTTGGGGGCACTGGCGATGGTGGGAGATCGGGCGAGGCGCGAATCCGCGGGCGGGCATGGCGTGGTCGAAGCGGGCGATGCACAGGCAGACGTGAACGTGATCCGCGGTGGATCTGCTCCGCCGGCCTTGGCGCCGCTGCTGCCTGCGCTGCGCCTGCTCACCGGCCTGCTCATCGCAACGATCCTCATCGCGGCGCTGTATTTCGGTCGCTCGCTGCTGATTCCGCTCGCGCTCGCTGCGCTGTTCGGCTTCCTGCTCGATCCGCTCGTGAGCCGCCTGCATCGCTGGGGCGCGCCCCGTGCGATCGCCGTCTTCGTCGTCGTCGCGCTCGCGCTCGGTGGTGTCAGCGGCATCGGCGTCTACGTGACCACGCAGCTCACCTCGCTCAGTGCTGACCTGCCTTCCTACCGCAGCACGATCCGCAACAAGCTGCATGCGCTGCGCGTGGCTGCATCGAAGCCGAGCGCTTGGGACGGCGCGCTCAAGACCCTGCAGACCGTGCAGAAGGAAATCGACCCCACGCCCGCGGCGGGCGGAGCGACGTCGGCGCCGGCGAAGGTCGAGATCGTCGGACCGGAATCGCGCCCGGCCCAGATCGCGCTCGACTGGCTCGGCCGGGTCAGCGAGCCGGTTGCGACTGCGGGCATCTGCCTGCTGTTCGTGATCCTCATCCTGCTCGACCGGCGCGACCTGCGCGATCGCCTGCTGCGCCTGGCTGGCGGCGACCTGCATGCCGCGACCGACGCGATCGACGAAGCGTCCGAGCGCATTGGCCGCTACCTGCGCATGCAGTTCGTCATCAACAGCTGCTACGCGGTGCCAATGAGCCTGGGCCTGTGGGCGATTGGCGTTCCGGCCGCGCCGTTGTGGGGTTTCGTCGCGGCGATCATGCGTTTCGTGCCCTACGTCGGGCCGATCGTCTCCGCGGCGTTCCCGCTAGCGCTCGCCTTCGCCGTGTCGCCCGACTGGAGCATGGTGCTGTGGACGGCCGGTCTCATCCTCGCGCTCGAACTGCTGTGCGCGTATGTCGTCGAACCGTGGCTGTATGGTTCCTCGACGGGCCTGAGCGCGCTGTCGATCATCGTCGCGGCGATGTTCTGGACCGCGCTGTGGGGACCGATCGGCTTGATCCTGTCCACGCCGCTCACGGTCTGCCTGCTCGTGCTCGGCCGTCATCTGCCGTCGCTGCATTTCCTCGAGGTCCTGCTCGGCAGCGAAGGTTCGCTGGCGCCGCCGCAGCGGCTCTACCAGCGGCTGCTCGCCGGAGATGTCGAGGAGGCCGTGGATTTCGCAGGTGAATTTGTCGACGAGCATGCCGGGCCGCGTGCCGCGCAGAAGGATTTCGATACGGCGCTCGTCGCGTTCTACGACGAGGTTGCCGTGCCGGCGTTGCGCATCGCCACCCATCATCACGTCGACGCGGCGAGCGCGGGCCATCGCCTGCGCCTTGCCACCGGCATGGACGAATTGCTCGGAGAGCTGCGCGAGGAATATCCCGCGCCGCCCGCGACGGCGCGCGGGCCGGTGTATTGCCTCGGCGCTCGCTGGGAAATCGACGTGCTTGCCGCACAGATGGTCGCGCACGCGCTGCAATATCGCGGTTATCCGACCTGGATGGCGACGCATGCGCTGCTTGCGCCGGTTTCGGCCGAATTGCCCGAAGACGGCGCGCGGCCGGCGATCGTCTGCGTTTCCGTATTCGGCAATTTGCCGCAGGCGCGCATTCGCCTCATCGTGCGCCGCCTGCGCCGGCGCCTGCCACGGGTGCGCATCGTCGCCGCAGCTTGGAATGCAGGCACCGATCTGCTCGAGGCCGACAGTGCGCGCAAACTCGGCGTCGATGCGCTCGTCGCCAGCGTGCGCGAACTGCTGCTGCATGTCGAACATCTCGCCCCGCGCAGCGACGGCGCGCCGATGATGCGCTCGGCGCCCATGCCGGATGGCGACGACGGGCGCGTGGCGGCGTTGCACGCCAGTGGTGTCCTCGATCCCGCGTTCGATGCGCTGTACGAGGAAACGATCCGCCATGCAGTGAATGCGTTCGACGTCAAGTATGCCGAAGTTTCCTGGGTCGATGCGGCGCGCGTGCACAAGCCGTCAAGTCCCGTGCCGGATGCGGCCGGCGGCGTTCCGCGCGGGCTTGCATTGTGCTCGTGGGTGATCGGCGATGACGCGCCCCTCGTCGTCGAGGATGTCCAGCGCGACCCGCGCTTTTCCGACAATGCGGCGCTGGCTTCGCAGGCGATCCGCTTCTACGCGGGCGTGCCGCTGCGCGATCGCGATGAGCGTGCGCTCGGCGCGTTGTGCATCTTCGACGATCGGCCGCGCGAGATGAGCGCCGAGGATCTCGCCGTCCTTGTGGCGATGGCTGACACCTTGATGCAATCGGTCCGCGAACGTGGCAAGGGCGCAAATGCGCAGACGCCGCCGGCCCTGTCTTGAACGTCGCGATCCGCGATCTCACCGGGCGAGATGCCGGGTTGCGATGTTCGTCGAAGCGCGCGGGTCGATTCGAGCGCGTTCCACGCTAGGATCGCGTCCTGGGTCCGCGCTGGTGGCGCGCTCGGGATGACGAAATCGCCCAAGCCTGCAGCGGCGCACCGCGCGGCGGCGACACGACAGAGGAGAGGGCATGCCCGTACTGAACTGGATCGGCAAGGACGCGGTGGTCGCGCACGATGCGCAGGTGCCGTTCCGCCTGTTGCATGACGTACCGGAACTGGCCTGCGGCGATGCCGACAGCGGCAACCTGATCGTTGAAGGCGACAACCTGCTGGCGCTCAAGGCGTTGCTGCCGCATTACGGCGGACAGGTAAAGTGCATTTATATCGACCCGCCGTACAACACCGGCAACGAAGGCTGGGTCTACAACGACAACGTCAACAGCCCTCAGATGCGCGAGTGGTTGGGCAAGGTGGTCGGCAAGGAGGCCGAGGACCTCACCCGCCACGACAAGTGGCTCTGCATGATGTATCCGCGTCTCGCCCTTCTCCGTCGCATGCTTCGAGATGACGGCGTCATCTTCATCAGTATTGGTAAAGATGAGTTCGGATATCTGCGAGCCGTGTGTGATGAGATCTTCGGTAGGCAATGCTTGTTGGAGTGTTTTATTTGGCAGGTGGAAGGGAATGTCGAAAATCAAGAGGCAATCACGGCAACGCACGAGTACGTGCTCGCGTATGAGCGATTGCCTGGGAAGTCCAAGATTAATGGTTCCATCGATCCGAATGTCGATGATGAATCCAAATTACTGCGAGACTTTGCTGAAAATTCCGTCATTAAAAATGGCGACAAAAATCCCGCTTCAATCATCAGACTCCCCGCTGGTTTTCCTTGTAGCGTATCACAATTGAATATGCCCAGTCACGAGTTTGCCGACGAATTCATCTATGCGGTAGAAAAAAATGGAGGCTGGATTAGCCGCGAGTTGAAAAGGAAATATGAAATTGAATTTCCGATTCGACTTGATGACATGACTGTAAAAAATGGTGAGTTGGTGTCCGCCTGCAGGGTCTTTTCAGGGTGGTCATCAGCGCGAAAATTTAAACGCTTTATTGAATCAGGCTGTGCTCCTCTTGTAGACGACGATGGGTCTTTGATTAAGTATTTTCTGTCACACACCGGCGTGCCGAACTATCGGAGGGATGGCCGGAGCGCTCATTTTGTATCAACGATCCTGCGAAACATGGGCACTACCGAGCGCGCATCGAATGAGCTAGAGCGCATGGGTGTCCAATTTCCATATCCGAAACCCGTCGCGCTCATTGAGTATCTACTGAGCTTGTACACCCGGAAGGGCGATATCGTAATGGATTCTTTTGCAGGTTCTGGAACGACCGGGCAAGCTGTGCTCAGACTCAATAGCGAGCGATCACTCGGGCTCAAGTTTGTCCTTTCCGAAATTGATTCGGACACGGCGAGAACAGTGGCTGCCAGACGGATTGCGGCCGTCGCAACAGGCTACAGCGCAAAGCGCGGCGCAAGAGTTGACCGCGTCACTGGTCTTGGCGGCGGCTTCCGCTACGCCACGCTCGGCAAGCCGCTGTTTGGGGCCAATGGGCATATCGATCCTGACGTGCGGTTCGCAGAGCTCGCGCGCTTCGTCTGGTTCCTGGAAACCGGGACGCCACTGGCCTCGAAGAAGCCCGCGTCGCCGCTGCTGGGTGTACATGAGGGCCGCGCGGTGTATCTGCTCTACAACGGCGTCCTCAAGGACAAGTCCACCGGTGGCGGCAACGTGCTGACCTCGGCGTTGTTCGCGGAACTGCCGCCGCACGACGGCCCGAAAGCCCTCTATGGCACGCGTTGCCTGATCAAGCCCGAACGCTTGCGCGCCTTGCGCCTGGTCTTCAAGCAACTGCCGTATGAATTGAAGGTGGCGCGATGAGTCTGAAGGACTACCAAGCCCAGGCGCTCGCTGTCTTCGAGAATTTCCTGCGTCGCTATCGCGATGAAGGCGCCACGCGCGCCTTCGAGGCGTGCGCGCGCGAGCATTTCGGCTTCGGCATTCCCTACCGTGCGCCGCAGGCGTTGGCCGGTCACGACATTCCTTGCGTGTGTCTGCGCATTCCCACCGGCGGCGGCAAGACGCTGATCGGCGGACACGCGATCCGTCTCGTCAACGACGCACTGCTGGGGGTCGAGCGTTCGCTGACGCTGTGGTTGGTGCCGACCGAGGCGATCCGCGAACAAACGTTGCGTGCGCTGAAAACGCCGGGAAATCTCCTGCACGATTCACTGGGCGAAAAGCTCGGGCTGTTCAACGTGATGACGGTGGACGAGGCACTGTCGGTGCAGCCCGGCACGCTGGACGGCGGCAACACCGTCGTCGTTGCCACCATGCAGTCGTTCAAACAGGAGGATACCGGCCGCCTGGCCGTGTACAAGCAGAACGGTCAATTGATGGCGAACTTCGCCGGCGTGCCGAAGGATGAAATCGGCAATGAGTCGCTGGTGGACGTGCTGCGCCTGCGCCGACCCTTCGTGATCGTGGACGAAGCTCACAACCAAGGCACACAACTTGCGTTCGACACGCTGGGACGGCTCGCACCGTGCGCGGTGCTGGAACTTACTGCGACTCCGGATCGCAGCTATCAGCCGTCCAACGTACTTTTCTCCGTATCGGCGGCGACGCTGCAAGCGGAAGACATGATCAAGCTGCCGGTGGAACTGGCCGCGCACGGCGATTGGCAAATTGCGTTGCGCGAAGCGGTGAATTGCCTGGAAAGCTTGCAGGCGCAGGCCGACGCTGAAAGTGCGGTCACGGGCGAATATATCCGTCCGGTGATGCTGTTGCAGGCCGAGCGCCGCAGCGAAGGGCAGGAGACGCACACGGCCGAGCGCGTGAAGCAGGGACTGATCGACGACTTCAACGTGCCGGCGGACACCATCGCGATCTCGACCGGCACGGTCGACGAACTCGGCGACATCGACATCGCCGATCCGGCATGCAAGCTGCGCTATGTGATAACCGTGGACAAGCTGCGCGAAGGCTGGGACTGCCCTTTCGCCTATGTGCTGATGAGTTTTCGCGCCAGCGCGACGAGCACCGCACTGGAACAGATTCTCGGTCGCGTACTGCGCATGCCGCGCGCGCAACGCAAGCAGCGCGAGGCGCTGAACAAGGCGTATGCATTCGCGGTTTCGACACAAATCGTCGAGGTCGCAAAAAACCTGCGCGACGGATTGGTGCATGCCGGCTTCGAGCGGCAGGATACGGAGAGCCTGATCCAGGCAGTGGGCGCGCAAGGCAGCGAAGACCTGCTGCGCGCGCAGGACAGTGTGACTGTGCCCCTGCCGCAGGCGGAAGATCGGGTCGAGTTGCCGGATTTTTCTGCGTTACCTGAAGCTACACGCAAGCGTTTCGAGAAGAACCTTGAGTTGTCGCCGGAAACCGGCAGCATGACGCTGAAAGGCGATTGGAGTCGCAACGACCAGAAGGCGTTGAAGGAAGCGTTCCGCTCGCCGCAGGCTGCGGTGATCGTCGAGCGCGCATTTACGCAAATGGCCGAGAAGGACGTGAGGCATGTGCCGACGCCTTCGGAGCTGGGCGAAACGTTCTCCGTGCCGCTGCTGTCCTGGCGTCAAGGCGAACTGTCGCTTGAGGCCGGCGAATCGCCGTTACTGGAAGGCGCTTGGGATCTGCACGGTGCACCGTGCGAGCTTTCGGAGCAGGACTTTCCAAAAGGCCTGGAAACGATGCAACGCGGACGCATCGCCGTGACCGGCACTGGCGAAGTGAAATACGACGCGGGCGAGAAGCTCGACGTGCAGATGCAGATGTTCGTGCGCGAGCCGGCCAGCGAGGCCGCACTCTTGTGGTGGCTGGAACGGCAGTTGAGCGACGACAGTATTGCCCCGAACGAATTGGCGGCGTGGTTGTGCGGGGGCGTCCGCTATCTGCAGGAGCAACGCGGTTTCGGCACTGATGAGCTGTGGTATCGCAAATTCCGCTTGCGCACGGTGCTGGCCGAACGCCTGAAGCAGGCCAAGCGCGGCGCGACGGCGCAGGGATTTCTGGCGCTGCTGGGGGACGAGGCGCACCTGTACGCCGATGACGGCTTGCGGCGGGTTTTTGCATCCGGTCATTACGCATGGGATTGGCAATACAACGGCCTCGTCACGCTCAAGCGTCATTTTTTTCCGCAGATCGGAAATCTGAAGCCGGACGGCGAAGAGTTCGATTGCGCGCAGTTCATTGCCAACGAGATGGAAGACATCAATTGCTGGATTCGCAACGTCGAACGCAAGCCATCGTCGTTTTCGCTGCCGACGTCGACGGATCGGTTCTACCCCGATTTTCTTGTCCGCATGAACAACGGCGGCGTCATCGCTGCGGAATACAAGGGCGCGCATCTCGCCAGCGGCAAGGACAGCGACGAGAAGAAGCGCATCGGTCAATTGTGGGAGCGCCGCAGTGGCGGCCGTTGTGCCTTCGCATGGGTGGAAAAGAAGGAATGGGCGTCTTTGCGAGACGCGGCCAAACGTTGTGCCGCAGTGCGGAGCACCGGTTGACATGGCCAAGGCGAAAACCGCATACGTCTGCACCGAATGCGGTGCGGAACATTCCAAATGGCAGGGCCAGTGTGTCGAGTGCGGCGCATGGAACACGCTGTCGGAAATCGTGGTGCAGCCGGCGGTGAAATCCGTCGCCGCGTCGCGCACGGGTTACGCGGGCGCGGGTGGCGCGGCGAAGGTCACCCAGCTCGCGACTGTCGCCGCGGAAGCCGAGCGGCGCAGCGCGACCGGCATCGGCGAACTCGACCGCGTGCTCGGCGGCGGCCTGGTCGCGGGTTCGGTCGTGCTCATTGGCGGCGATCCCGGCATCGGCAAGTCGACGTTGCTGCTGCAGATGCTCGGCACGCTGGGCCAGCGCGTGCGCGGGCTGTACGTGACCGGCGAGGAATCGCTGGCGCAGGTCGCGTCGCGCGGGCAGCGCCTCGGCATCGCGCTCGACGGGCTCGAAGCGCTCGCGGAAACCTCGATCGAACGCATCCTCGCCGAAGCCGCGAACGCCAAACCCGACGTGCTCATCGTCGATTCGATCCAGACGATCTGGACCGAACTGCTCACCGCCGCGCCGGGGTCGGTATCGCAGGTGCGCGAATCGGCGGCGCGGCTCGTGCGCTACGCCAAGGAATCGGGCACGAGCGTGTTCCTCGTCGGCCACGTGACCAAGGAAGGCGGCATCGCCGGTCCGCGCGTGCTCGAGCACATGGTCGACGCGGTGCTGTACTTCGAAGGCGAATCCGGCTCGCGCTTTCGCGTGCTGCGCGCGTTCAAGAACCGATTCGGCGCGGTCAACGAGCTCGGCGTGTTCGCGATGGGCGACAAGGGCCTGCGCGAGGTGCCCAATCCGTCCGCGATCTTCCTGTCCGCTCATGCGCAGCCGACCGCGGGAAGCGCGGTCATGGTCACGCGCGAGGGCACGCGGCCGCTGCTCGTCGAAGTGCAGGCACTGGTCGACCAGAGTTCGCTCGGCAATCCGCGGCGCGTCGCGCTCGGCCTCGAGCAGAACCGCCTCGCGATGCTGCTCGCCGTACTGCATCGTCACGGCGGCGCGGCGGTCTACGATCAGGATGTGTTCGTCAACGTCGTCGGCGGCATCCGCGTGCAGGAAACCGCAGCCGACCTGCCGGTGCTGCTCGCGGTGCTGTCGAGCTTTCGCGACAAGCCGTTGCCGGACAAGACCGTCGCGTTCGGCGAAGTGGGACTGTCCGGCGAAATCCGGCCGGTGCCCAACGGCGAGGAGCGCCTCAAGGAAGCGGCGACGCACGGTTTCCGCCGCGCGATCGTGCCGAAAGCGAATGCACACAAGAAGAACCGCATCGGCGAGATGGAAATCATCGCCGTCGAGCGGCTCGCCGAGGCATTGCAGGCGGCGAGGGAATGAGCAATACCCTGCGCCGACGCTCGCGCATCGGTGACCGGTGGCTTCATCCGTTGCGTTCCGGAGGCGCTGTCGCGGTTGCGGAAGATGCGGCGCCACGGCTGGCGGCTGCCTGTTCCGAACCGCGTCGCGGCGCTTCGACATCCCTCGTCGCAGACGGGGCGGCATCCGCATCCGGCAGCGAGGCGAGCAGGTCCGCACCGTTCGGCAGCGTCTCGACGTACAGCGATCGGCTCGGAAAGGCGAAGCCCGATCCCGCGTCCTCGACGATCCGCTTGATCGCGTAGGTGAGCGATTCCTTGATTTCGAGCCATTCGCCCCAGACGGTCGTGCGCGTGAAACAGTAGATCATCAGATCGATCGAGGAGTCGTTGAACTTGTCGACGCGAACGAACGTCGGCACGGCCGGCGGATGGGCGAAATCGTCGTTGCCGAGCAGGTACGCCTCGATCTCGTCGCGAATGCGGCGCAGCTGATCGATGTTGGTGCCGTATTCGAGGCCGACGATCCAGGAGATGCGCCGATAGGTCATTTGCGTGTAGTTGGTGACGGCGTTGTCGGCGAGCTTGGCATTGGGCACATAGACCGGCGCCTTGTCGAAGCGGCGCACCTTGGTGGTGCGCAAGCCGATGGTTTCGACCGTGCCCTCGACGACGTTCTCGGCGAGGATCCAGTCGCCGGTCTGAAAGCGCCGTTCGGCGATGATGAAAATGCCCGCGATCAGGTTCTTGAAGACGTCCTGTGCGCCCAGGGCCACGGCGGCGCCGAACAGGCCGAGTCCGGCCAGAATCGGTCCCACCTTGATGCCCCAGATGTCCAGAATCGTGGCGCCGCCGATGGCGGCGACGAAAATGCGGCCCATGCGCGTGGCCCAGCCGACCATGACCGGGCTGAACAATGCGGCGCGGCCGTCGAGCAGGGCGCACAACGGCGCCACCAGCTTGAACATCAGCCAGAAGATCGTGAAGGCGATGAGGGACCGGTTGATCTCGGCGAATACCGTCGCCATGTCTGGATTCACGGTCGCGAACCGCGAAATGACGAACACCGCGAGCACGAAAGGGATGAAGCGGATCGGCGGCCCCACGGCGTCGACGAAGGCTTCGTCCAGCCGGCTGGCGCCCAATCGCGCACGCAAACGGTGCACGACGAAGGAGCCGAACAGCCTGCGCATCAGCGCGGCGACGGCGAGGACGATCAGCGCGAGCACGATCTGGCCGATGGCAATGCCCATGAAGCCGTGTTGCCACACGTCGATCACGAGCGCCCAGAAGTCGGAAAGGGTTTCAACGTGCGCGAAGCGATCCATTCGATCGGGTTCTCCGTTTTTCTGGCGCGTCGTCGGCCGCATGCGGCCGGTTTGCGCAAAGGGTGCGGGAGGAAGGCGAGCCGGCCGCTGGGCAGGTCCGCAGCGGCGGCCCGAGTCGACGCCGTGAGGCGCAAGCGCTCCCGTGGCGCATGACACGGCGCAAAGGCGCGGACGGGGAATCCCATTCTAGTCGCGCGCGACGCGTTCCGACAGTCTGTGTTGCATCGACATTCACTCCTAAGATCGTTCGCATGTCTGCCGTTATCGATACATCCGCATCGCTGCTGCCGAGCCGTTTCGAATGGCTCATGGGCTTGTACGCGGAGAACTACCATCGCCTCGTGCGGCTGTTCGCGCCTGCGCAGCTCGCGCTCGGCAGCTACCGTTCGTCGCTCGACGATGGCCTCGACGTGCGCCTGGACGTGCTCGAGCGCCATCGCTACACGCTCGACCTGCATCTGACTTACGACTTCGTCGATACGGCGACGGGAGAGGCTTCGCCATCGGCGCAGCTGCGCGTCTATCAGGACGCGCACATGGCCGAAGTGCTCGACCTGTGCGCCGATCGTCGTCTCGTGCGCGCGATCGGTCCGCTGCATCCTGCGCGCGGCGTGTTCCAGCGCCGCGTGCGCATGAGTTCGTTCCTCAACCGCTGGCTCGAATACCTCGCCGAGCAGGGCCATTCGGTCGGCACGCTGGAGCGTGTCGTTCCCGCCGATCGCGGCATCTGAACCCAACGCATGAAAAAGCCGGCCGCATGACGCAGGTTTTGCGTCAAGCGACCGGCTTGCGGAATTGGTCCGCAACGGTGTCACGTCCCCGGGCGCGCTTCACAGCGGACCCGCGTACTCCCGCCACGGACTTCCAGCTTAACCGTGCCATGGTTTGAAAATGGTTAGGCCGGCGGCAACAAAACATGGTCGCGGCGTGCGGACTGCGTCGTCCGCAACGGCGGATCCTGCGCTATGTTTGGCGGCGACGGCGGAATCGAGGACGAGAGGCAGGCGATGAACACGGCGATACACGGTCCCGAGCGCGGTTCGCTCGTCGTCGCGATTTCCTCGCGCGCACTGTTCGATCTTGGCGAGAGTCACGATCTGTTCGAGCGCAACGGCGTGGAGGCGTTCGCGCGCCACCAGGTCGAGCGCGAGGACGAGCTGCTCGCGCCAGGCATCGCGTTCCCGCTCGTGAAGAAGCTGCTCGCGCTCAACAACGGCGCGAGCGGCGCGCCGCGCGTCGAGGTGATTCTCCTTTCGCGCAATTCGGCCGATACCGGCCTGCGCATCTTCAACTCGATCGAGCATTACCAGCTCAACATTGCGCGCGCCGCGTTCACGCGCGGCGCACCGACCTCGCCCTACGTGCATGCGTTCGGCGCCGACCTGTTCCTGTCGGCCAACCCGGACAGCGTCGCGCAGGCGCTGCGCGCAGGCGTCGCCGCGGCAACGATCCTGCCCTCGAAGGCGCCGCAACGCAGTTCCGACCAGCTGCGCATCGCCTTCGACGGCGACGCCGTGCTGTTCGGCGACGAGTCCGAACGCGTATCCGAGGAAGGCGGCATCGATGCCTTCCATCGCCACGAAACCGAACGCGCGCGCGAACCGCTTTCGGGCGGCCCGTTCCGAGGCTTCCTCGATGCACTGCATCGCCTGCAGGATGCATTCCCGAGCGAAGACGCGCCAATCCGCACCGCGCTCGTCACCGCGCGTTCGGCGCCCGCGCACAAGCGGGTGATCCTGACGCTGCGCGAGTGGGGCGTGCGCATCGACGAGGCGCTGTTCCTCGGCGGTCGCCCGAAAGGCCCGTTCCTCGAAGCCTTCGGCGCCGATATCTTCTTCGACGATTCGGCGACGAACGTCGAATCCGCACGCCAGCACGTCGCGACCGGGCATGTGCCGCGGCGCAAGCGCGAAGCCTGACGCGAACCGCGGCTCAGAACGGACCGAGCGCCTCGACCTTGGCGACGAGCGCGCGTCGCACGTTTTCGTGCAGCGGCTTGTGCCAGTGCGCGATCACGTGCTCGGGGCCGGCGTCGACGAAGCCCGCCGCGTGCGCGACTTCGAGCGCGCGACGATCGCCGCAATGGCCGAAGAACGCATCGCAATCATCCGCATAGCGCGCAAACGCGTATTTGAGGATGAGATACCACACGCCGCCCGCGGCCTGGATCGCGTCGCGATGCGCTTCGGACATTGCGCGAATGGTTTCGCCATCGCTGCATGAGCCGCCGGACAGATAGACATCGCCGAACGCCCGCATGTGCGAATAGCCGGCGACGCGCAGCGCGCCGTCCGCGAGCCGGTAGAGCGCGAGGAGGTGATGGCCGACATCGGGCGGTGGCGCATGGAACTTGCGCCGGAACAATTCGCCAACGAGAACTTCCGCATGGTCGATCTCGGTAATCACGAGAAAGCCGCGCAGGGCTTGCGGCGTGGTGAGGCGTGCGTCGTCGATCATGCGGAAGCGGCTCGAAAGGCGATACGCGATCCTACCCGATGCGCAGCCGGGCACGTCGTCGCAGGCTATTTTGCGAATTCACGCAGAATCCGCTCGAACTCCTCCGGCGAGCGCCAATGATGGCCGCAGACGTAACGCGGCAGGTTCCAGCGCTCGCCTGCCTGCGTGATCGGCGCGGGCGTCGTGCCGAAGGCGGCGCGCACGCGGTGTTCTTGCGCGAAGCGAGGCAGGTATTCGTCTCGCAGATAGGCGTTGCTTTCGCCGTACGGATAGGCGAACAGCGTCGCGCGATGCGGCGCGAGATGCGCGTCGAGCCAATCCGCGGCCTGGCGGATCTGCGCATCCGCATCGGCGTAGGAATCGATCGCGGTGAACGTGCCCCTGCGCTGCTCGCGCTGGGCGGTCGCCGGCAGCGTGTCGTGGTTGTGGTCCCAGCTGTGGCTTTCGATCGCGATCAAGCCCTCGCGTTGCGCGAGCGGCCACCAGTCATCGCTCCACCAGCCGCGGCCGGCGAGGCAGGTGACGTCGAGTATCGCGCGCGCCGTCGGCGAGGCGATGACGAAACTCGTCGCGTGCGCAGGCGTACCCGCCTCGCGCGCGAACGCGCGCAGGATGCCGGCGAAACCTTGCTGCAGGCCGAACGTCGGATGCTCGATGTCGTGCCAGTCGAACCACGAACCGTCGTCGAACGTGATCGCGACGGCGTTTTCGACCTTGCCCGCATCGATCTCGCCGAGCAGGGCGGCGACGACGCGGTGCAGCGGTACGATGCGCAGGCCGGCGCGCGAGATCGCACGCAGGTCGGCGGCGAGCGCGAGGTGGTCGTTGCTCGCGTAGTCGGTGCCGCTGACGTTGTTGGAGTGGTAGGTGAAGATGGGGACGCGCATGGCTTTAGTATCGTCGTTTCGACGTGTTGCGGGTTCGCGGACCGCACGCGTCGGCCTCGGTGCGGCTGTCCTGGTTATTGCGGCGGTCGCTTGGCTGCGGTTGCCGTCGTCACCGCCGCAGCCCATCGCTCAATCGACGCAATCGGTGGCCGCGGAAACGACGTCCCGGCCACGCGCCCGGGCGAACGGTGCGGCGAGGCGCGACCGTCATTTCGATCGGACGGCGTCTTCGCGACTGTCCGTTGCGATGCCGCCGCGCAGGGCTGAGGACCTGCCTTCCATCCTCGCTCCCATCGACGAGCGTGTTGCACTGCTCGAACCGATGGCGCGCGCGGGGCGCACGGATGCGATGCTCGCACTCGGCCGTGCGCTGCTCGATTGCCGTCTCGTCGACACGCTTGACGACGATGCGATTCGCGACCATTTCATCGATTTGTTGCTGGAACACCAGCAAGGGATGCCGGACGTCATCGACGACGACCGGCTCGAGACGATGACGCATGACATCGTGGACAGGACGATCAAGCTGCGCGACGGTTGCGCGCGCCTCGGCGAGATCGGCGACGACGCATGGCTGGAATGGATCGGGCGTGCCGCACAAGCGGGCGACGTGTGGGCGATCATCGATTACGTGACGCTTGCGGTCGGTGCGGAATCGATCGATGGCTCGGCACTGGAGACATCATCGGAAGAAATTGCCGAGCGCAGAGCGCGTGGCGACGTTTATCTGCAGAGCGCGTTGGGACGCGGTGATTGCATGGTGTTGTCGCTGCTGGCGCAAGCCTATGTAGACGGCCCGACCGGGCCGCTCGCTACTGATTTCCCGGCCGATACTGGCAGTGCGTACGCCTTTCTGACGGCCGCCCATCTCCGGGCCAGGCAGGTTGCGCCACAGGACGACGATGCCGATCAGCAGTCAACGCTGGAGCAGGTGGCGACCGCGCTCACGCCCATTGAGCGCGCACAAGCACAGGCAAACGGCGAGGCGATCTACGCACGCTGCCGCGCCCACCCCTAAAGCTGGCGAAACACGGTCGCGGAGGCCGCGACGCATGGCCCGGATGCGGCTGCGACGCTAAACTAGCCCACTTTGCCCGCCCTCCGGACCCGCCATGCCGACCGCACCGCTCAACCCGACCGATCTCTACGACGTCCGTTCACTGCTCACGGAAGAGGAGCGCATGGTGCAGGACACCGTCGCGCGCTTCACCGACGAGCGCGTGCTGCCGATCATCGGCGACTGCTTCGACAAGGGCCGTTTCCCGATCGAACTCGTGCCGGAGATGGCCGAACTCGGCCTGCTCGGCGCGACGCTGCCGGCCGAATACGGTTGCGCCGGCATGAACGGCGTCAGCTACGGCCTGATCTGCCAGGAACTCGAGCGCGGCGATTCGGGCATCCGCAGCTTCGCCTCGGTGCAGTCCTCGCTGTGCATGTACCCGATCTACGCCTACGGCAGCGAAGAACAGAAAAAGCACTGGCTGCCGCAGATGGCGGCCGGCAAGGTCATTGGCTGCTTCGGCCTGACCGAACCGCACGGCGGCTCCGACCCGGCCAACATGAAAACGCACGCCAAGAAGGAGGGCGGCGACTGGGTCATCAACGGCGCGAAGATGTGGATCACCAACGGCAACCTTGCGCACATCGCGATCGTCTGGGCGCAGACCGACGATGGCATCCAGGGCTTCATCGTGCCGACCGATACCAAGGGTTTTTCGGCGCAGGAAATCCACAAGAAGATGAGCCTGCGCGCGTCGGTGACGAGCGGCCTGTTCTTCGACAACGTGCGCGTGCCGGACGCGAATCGCCTGCCGAACGTTAAGGGTTTGAAAGGCCCGCTCGGCTGCCTCACGCAGGCGCGTTACGGCATTACCTGGGGACCGATCGGTGCGGCGATCGCCTGCTTCACGGAAACCACCGAGTACGCGAAGAACCGCATCCTGTTCAAGCGACCGCTCGCGGCGAACCAGGCCGTGCAGCTCAAGCTCGCCGACATGGCTCGCCGGATCACGATGGCGCAGCTGCTGTCGCTGCAGCTTGGTCGCCTCAAGGATGCGGGCACGATGCAGCCGACGCAGGTGTCGCTGGCCAAGTGGAACAACTGCCGCATGGCCATCGACATCGCACGCGAATGCCGCGACATCCTCGGCGGCGCCGGCATCACCACCGAGCACGGCCCGATCCGCCACGCGCTCAACCTCGAGTCCGTGATCACCTACGAAGGCACCGAGACCGTGCACCAGCTCGTGGTCGGCCGCGAGGTGACGGGCATCAACGCGTTCTGAAGTTCCGCGACGCCAGCCGTACTGCAAAAAAGGGCAGCCCGCGTCGACTGGCGCGGGCCGTTCAGTAGGGCTTCTGGCCGTTGTAGTTGCCCGGCGGCGTGTAATTGCAGACCACGATCGTCCAGCTGGGATAGTTCGCGCCGAACGGCGAGCCCGTGCTGCAGTTGGCGATGCCGCAGCCGACCTGGGTCGTGCTGCGCCAGACCATCTGCGTGTAGTGCCCGCACTGCTGGTTGGCGGCGCAGCGGTTGGCCGCATAGTCATAGTTCGCATATTCGGACGCCCACGACGTTGCCGCAGCGGTTTGCGCGGCCGACGGCGGCGCGGAGGCATACAGGTTTTCGCCGAGTCCGCTGGTGCCGCTGTGGGCCCAGACGCACCGGTTCGCGTACGTTTGCGCAGCATTGGCAAGCGCGACGGACCAATGCAGCGGCAGAATGGGCGTGGCCGGCGCGGGAATCACGGTCCTGCGGGCGCAGTTGTGCATACGCAGGTTGCCGGCCCACGCCGACGGCGCCGTGGATTCGCCGTCCAGGCCGTCGAAGAACACGCAGTCGAGGAAAGCCGCATGCGCGCACACCGGTACGGACAGCAGCAGGGTCGCGATCGACCAAGCCTTGAAATTCATCGTGGTGTTTTTTTCCGGATTGACGCGGACGAGCCTACGCGCCCCGGAGTTAGGAGAACGTGATGCAAAAGGACATCCGCATCGAAACCGAACGCCTCGTCCTGCGCCTGCCGCGGATCGAGGACTTCGAGCGCTACGCCGAACTGCACGCCGACGAGGAAGCCGCGCGGCACATCGGCGGCGCGCTGCTGCGTGCGCCTGCATGGCGCAAGTTCCTGCAGATGCCGGGCGCGTGGATGGTGCAGGGCTATGCGATGTTCTCGGTCGTCGACAAGGCGAGCGGGCTGTGGATCGGCCAGGCCGGCGCCTGGCAGCCCGAAGGCTGGCCCGGCACCGAAGTCGGCTGGGCCTTCCATCGCTCCGCGTGGGGCAAGGGCTACGCGATGGAAGCCGCCGTCGCCGCGATCGACTGGGTGTTCGATGAACTCGGCTGGAGCGAAGTCATCCATTCGATCGCGCCGGAAAACCACGCCTCGCAGGCGCTCGCGCAGCGGCTCGGCTCGGTCAACCGCGGACCGGGGAAACTGCCGCCGCCGCACGAGGATGTGCGCATCGACATCTGGGGTCAATCGCGCGAAGCCTGGCAGGCGCGTCGCGCCGTGCGAGGCAAGGCATGAGTCCGTTCGACATCCGCATCGAAACGCCGCGCCTGATCCTGCGCCCGCCCGTTGCTGCGGACTTCGACGCCTGGGCGGAGCTCGCCGCCGACGAAGACGTCATGCGCACGCTCGGTGGCGTGCAGCTGCGGCCGGTCGCATGGCGTTCGTTCCTGTTCGTCGTCGGCGGCTGGCAGATTCTCGGCTTCTCGCCGTTTTCGGTCGTCGAGAAATCGAGCGGACGCTGGATCGGCCGCGTCGGCCCGTTGTATCCGGAAGGCTGGCCGGCGCGCGAAGTCGGCTGGACGCTCGCGCGTTCGGCCTGGGGCAAGGGCTACGCGAGCGAAGCCGCGGCCGCGGCGATCGACTTCGCTTTCGACCACCTGGGCTGGGACGAGGTCGTGCATTGCATCGAGGACCACAACCTCGCCTCGCAGCGCGTCGCCACGCGCATGGGCGCGCGACGCCTGCGCGAGGCGCGCCTGCCGCCGCCGTTCGACACGCCCGTCGTGCTCTGGGGCCAGAGCCGCGAAGAATGGGCTGCGCGCCGCAAGGAGGTCGCGTGATCACGATTCATGGCTACTCGCCTTCGGGCAACTGCCACAAGCTGCGCATGCTGCTCGGCCATCTCGGCCGCGTCGAAGGCCGTGATTTTCGCTGGATCGAAACCGATAGCGCGCACGGCGCGACACGCACGCCGCAGTACCTTGCAAAGAACCCGAACGGCAAGGTGCCGATGATCGAACTCGAGGATGGCCACGTCATGGTCGAATCGAACGCGATCCTCGCCTGGCTCGCCGACGGCACGCCGCACTTTGCCGGCGACGCGTGGCAACGCGCGCAGACCTTGTCGTGGATGTTCTTCGAGCAGTACAGCCACGAACCGTACATCGCGGTCACGCGCTTCATCTGCGGCTGGACGCCGCTCGACTCAAAGCGCCGTGCCGACCTGCCGCGCCTGCGCGAACGCGGCAACGAGGCGCTCGCGGTCATGGACAGGCATCTCGCGTCGAACGCATGGTTCAGCTCGACTGGCTACGGCATCGCCGACATCGCGCTGTTCGCCTACACGCATTGCGCGGAAGACGGCGGCTTCGATCTCGCCGCGTATCCGGCGGTTTCCGATTGGCTCGCTCGCGTGCGCGCGCAGACGGGTTTCGTGCCGATGGCGCCGGTCGCGGCGGAAAACCAGGCCCTGATCCGCGCCAGCCGCGGCGATTGAGGCGGTCGGCCGTTCGCCGCGGCGCGGACGGAGTCCGCCGGATCCGCGGTTTCGCTACTCGACGCCGCGCCGGCCCGGTATCCTTATGTGTTTCCCGCGCCGCCCAACGCGCTGGTATGTGTTTTCGCATCGACACAGGATCGTCCATGTCCGCGCAGCCGATTCCCGCCCGTCACAAGAACGTCAACCGCGCCGAGGTCTGCGACCAGAACTTCGTGGAATTCGTGCAGGACTGGGCCGGTTCCCCGCGCCGCGCGCCGCGCGCGGACGAGCCGGTATTGCCGGAAAGCCTGTGCAGCGCGCAGGACTTCATGGACCTGTTCGAGTCGCAGCTCGTCTCGCGTCACCTCGACCTCATGGCGCGCGTGCTGCGCGTGAAGAACAAGGTGTTCTACACGATCGGCTCGTCGGGTCACGAAGGCAATGCGATGGTCGCGCGACTCACGCGCCATACCGATCCGGCGTTCCTGCATTACCGCAGCGGCGCGTTCATGGCCGAGCGCTTCCGCAAGTTGCCGGGGATGGATCCGATCATGGACTCGGCGCTGTCGTTCGCGGCAAGCGCGGAAGACCCGGCCTCCGGCGGCCGCCACAAGGTCTGGGGTTCCAAACCACTGTGGGTATTGCCGCAGACATCGACGATCGCCTCGCACCTGCCCAAGGCGCTCGGTACCGCGGTCGCGATCGAGCAGGCGCGGCGCATCGGCCACGCGCTGCCGATTCCCGATGATTCGATCGCGGTCTGCTCTTTCGGCGATGCCTCGTCGAACCACGCGACCGCGCAGACCGCGTTCAACGCGGCGGCGTGGACGGCCTATCAAAAACTGCCTGCGCCCGTGCTCTTCGTCTGCGAGGACAACGGCATCGGCATTTCGGTGAAGACGCCAAACGACTGGATCCGCGCCAATTTCGGCAATCGCCGCGATCTCGACTATTTCCACGCCGACGGCCTCGACCTCGCTGCAGGCTACGAACAGGTCGCGCGCGCCGTGCATCATGTGCGCACGACGCGCCGGCCGACATTCCTGCACCTGCGCACGACGCGCATCATGGGCCACGCCGGCACCGACTTCGAGATCGAATGGCGCAAGCTCGATGAATTGGTGCTCGTCGAGTCGACCGATCCACTGCTGCGTTCGGCCGCGATCGCGCTCGAATCCGGTCTCTACACGAAGCAATCGCTGCTCGCGAAGTACGAGGACGTACGCAAGCAGTGCTTCGCCGCGGCCGAGGAAGCCGACCGCAAGCCGAAGATCGAAACGCTTGCGCATGTGATGGAGCCGCTTGCGCCGTACACGCCGGACAAGGTCGCGGCGGAAGCCAGGCGCGCCGATTTCGGCGCGAAGCGCGTCGAGGTCTTCGGCAGCGCGGACAAGCTGCCCGAAAAACTGCCGCCGCGGCATCTGGCGATCCAGATCAACAACGCGCTGCACGACCTGTTCTGCAAATATCCAGACACGCTGCTGTTCGGCGAGGACGTCGCGCAGAAGGGCGGCGTGTACACGGTCACGAAAGGCCTGCACAAGGCGTTCAAGAACGCGCGCGTGTTCAACACGCTGCTCGACGAGACGATGATCCTCGGTCTCGCGCAGGGCTACGCGAACATGGGCATGCTGCCCGTGCCGGAGATCCAGTACCTCGCGTATTTCCACAACGCCTGCGACCAGATCCGTGGCGAGGCGGCCTCGCTGCAGTTCTTTTCGAACAACCAATACAAGAATCCGATGGTCGTTCGCATCGCCGGCCTGGGTTATCAGCGCGGTTTCGGCGGGCATTTCCACAACGACAACTCGATCACCGCGCTGCGCGACATTCCGGGTCTCGTGGTCGGTTGTCCGAGTCGCGGCGACGACGCGGCATTGATGCTGCGCACGCTCGCCGCATTGGCGAAGGTCGACGGCCGCGTCAGCGTCTTCCTCGAACCGATCGCGTTGTACATGACCAAGGACCTGTACGAAGCCGGCGACGGCCAGTGGTTGACCTCGTATCCGTCGCCGGATCAGGCCATGCCGCTCGGCGAAGGCCGCATCTATGGTGAGGACGCGGACGATCTCGTCATCTTCACCTACGGCAACGGCGTGCCGATGAGCCTGCGCGCCGCGCGCGAGATCGAGAAGAAACTCGGCTGGAAGGTGCGCACGATCGACCTGCGCTGGCTCGTGCCGCTCAACGAGCCGTTCATCGCGGCGCAGGCGAAATCGGCCAAACGCATCCTCGTCGTCGACGAGGGCCGCCACTCGGCCGGCGTCGGCGAAGGCGTGATCACCGCGATCGTCGAAGGCGGGCAGGGCGCCAAACCGCTGCGCCGCGTCGTAGGCGCCGACACCTATACCCCGCTCGCCGGCGCCGCGTTCCTCGTGCTGCCGGGCGAGGCGGACATCGTCGCCGCAGCGAGCACCTTGTTGCAGGACTAAGGTTTATCGGGCCGAAATTGCGCGGTGTGAAACCGGGACGGTCCGTTGATGGGCCGCGCCAGGTCGTCGCGGATGATTCGTCAGGGTGCCGAATCGAAGCCGTTCACGAAAATCTTGTCTTCGGCCTGCACGTAACATTCTCCGTCGGGCACCGGCGTCGATACAAAGGTATCCGGGTCGATCGTGACTTCGACCAGGCGCAGCCCCGAAATCTGGACATCGAGTTCGGTTTGGCTTTCGGCCGCGGTATCGGCATAGGTCAACGCTCCGGCTGTCTGGAAAAAGGTTTTTGCCGGTCCGGTGTCCAGGCCGATGTCTCGGTAGAGGAGCACGCAATGTGCGCAGGTCGCGTAGTTGGCATCGTCGCCGGCCGACAGATCGAACGTGCCCGGCGAGCCGTCATAATAAATTTCGAGATCGAGAAGATCGGGGGCCGGGCCGCCGAAACCGAGGTTGGAGGTTCCATCTCCGAGCAGCCCGTACTCCCAGGAGGTGTCGTCATCGTTCCCGCTTAGAAGTTGCGTGCTCAGCGACGACGACATCACCAGCGGCTGGCAAGTGACATCGGCGTGTGCGGCGCTGCAAAGCATGGCGGCCGCCAGAGCGAGGAAGGCGGTTGGAGTCTTGAACATGGCGATCTCCCTGGAATCGACCGTGTCGAGCGACGGCCGGACGCCGCACGATTTTGTCATGGATGGTGATGGATCGAAGAAGCGCCTGACGCTCCAGGCGCTTCAGGCTGCCGCGTGTCCGCATCGACTGCGCCGCGCTATCATCGCCGGATGACCGACCGCCGCGCCCTCACGATCCTGTTCGCCGACGTCTCGGGCAGCACGCGCCTGTTCGAGTCGCGCGGCGACGAGGAGGCGCGGCGCATCATCGCGAGCGTGCTTGGCGCGCTCGGCGAGATCGCGGCGCGTCATGGCGGCCGCGTCATCAAGACGATCGGCGACGAGATCATGTGCACGTTCCCGGCGGCGCTCAACGGCCTGCTTGCGGCGACCGACATGCAGCGCCGCGTGAAGTCGGACGAGGTGTTCCAGGCGGACAACCTTGCGATCCGCATCGGCCTGCACCACGGCGAGGCGCTGGTCGAGAACGATGATGTGTTCGGCGACGCGGTCAACATCGCCGCGCGCATGGCCGACAAGACGCTCGCGCGGCGCGACCAGATCGTGACCACCGCGCAAACCGCCGCCGCCGTCAATGCCGTCACCGGCCTGCGCATGCGCCCGCTCGGCAATGCGTGGGTGCTCGGCAAGCAGGCGCCGATCGATATCTTCGACGTGCTCTGGCAGGAGGACCTCGCACCGGTCACCACCGTCCAGCGCATCGTGCAGACGGGCGCCGCAAGCGGCGACCGCTCGCGCCTGCTGCTGCGCCATCGCGGCCAGGTGTTCGAGCTCGACGAGGACGCGGCGTTTTCCATTGGCCGCGATCCGGCGAGCAGCCTCGTCGTTGAAACCGAATGGGTCTCGCGCAACCACGCGCTCATCGAATGGAAGCGCGGCCATTTCATGATCGCCGACCGTTCCACCAATGGCACCTGGCTGCGCATTGCCGACGCCGACGAGCTGCTCGTGCACCGCGACGAAGTGCACCTGCGCCGCAGCGGCACGATCAGCCTCGGCCAGGCGCACGGCGCGAACGAGGCCGACGTCGTGCATTTCCAGTGCGGCGAAGAGTGAGTTTCGACACGGGCGCGACGCCGCGGGTTCGTGCATCTTGAACGACGTGTGGCGGTTCGCGCCGACGTGTTCTCCGGGGGAAAACCAGATGAAACCGATTTGCCTCGTGCTGTCTGCGTGCGTCCTTGCCTGCAGCGCAACCGTGCGTGCGGCGGTACCCGCCGCGTCGCCGAGCTTCGCCCAGCCCACGCTCTCGCCCGACGGCAGCCGCATCGCCTTCGTCGCCAACTCGGCGATCTGGAGCGTGCCCGCGCAGGGCGGCGAGGCGCACCTGCTCGTCGCCGACGGCGGCGACGATCGCCGGCCGCTGTATTCGCCGGACGGAACGCGGCTTGCCTTCGTCTCCGATGTGACCGGCAACGGCGACATCTACGTGCTCGATCTCGGCAGCGGAGCCCTGCAGCGCGTGACCTGGTCGGACGCGGCGGACGAACTCGATGCCTGGTCGCGCGACGGCCAATGGCTGTATTTCAGCTCGGGCAACGACAACATCGGCCGCATGCAGGGCGTGTTCCGCGTGCGCGCGGGCGGCGGTACGCCGATGCCGGTGTCGGTCGAGACCTATCGCAACGAACAGCAGGGCGCGCCATCGCCGGACGGCAAGTCGCTCGCGCTCGTCGCCGGCGGCCTCGGCAACTGGCAATGGTGGCGCCACGGCCGCAGCCATATCGATGAAGGCGCGATCTGGCTCATGCGCGACGATGCTTCGCGCACGTATCGCCGCCTCACGCCCGACGATGCGCGCGCGGACTGGCCGATGTGGAGCGCCGATGGCCGCGCGCTGTTCTACATGAGCGATCGCGGCGGCAACGAGAACCTCTGGCGTGTCGCCGTCGACGACGGCGCGCCGACGCCGCTGACGACGTTCCACGACGGCCGCGTGCTGTGGCCATCGATTTCGGCCGACGGCCGCAACATCGCGTTCGAGCGCGACTTCGGCATCTGGCTGGCTGACACCGCGAGCGGGCAGGCGCGTCCGGTGGCGATCACGCTCGGCGGCGCCACGCGTGCGCCGGCCAGCCGCCACGAATCGCTCGACAAGGGCTTCTCCGAACTCGCCGTCGCACCCGACGGCAGGAAACTCGCCTTCATCGCACGCGGCGAAGTGTTCGCCGCCGATGCCGACAAGGGCGGCGAGGCGACGCGCATCACGCGCGGCGCGGGCGAGTCGTACGCGCCCGCCTGGGCGCCCGACAGCCGCCGCCTCGTCTACGGCAGCGTGCGCGACGGCGGCCGCCATCTCTACCTTTACGATTTCGCCGACGGCAGCGAAAAGGCGCTCACTTCAGGCGACGGCGAGGACACCGCTGCGGCGTTCGCGCCGGACGGCAAGTCGCTTGCCTTCGTGCGCGACGGCCATGAGCTGCATTGGCTCGACCTCGCCAATGGCCGCGCGAAAAAACTCGTCGACGTGCGCATCGACCTGCGCCGTCCGCTCGGCTCCGACCGCGCGATCGCATGGTCGCCGGACGGCCGCTGGATCGCGTACCTTGCTTACGGCGAGCGCATGTTCCGCAACGCGCATGCGGTGTCCGTCGCAGACGGCAAGGACGTGACGCTGAGCCTGCTCGCCAATACCGCCGCCGACGACATCGATTGGAGCGCGGACGGCAAGTCCGTGCTGTTCGCGACGTCGCAGCGCACCGAACCGGGCGATGTCGCACGCGTCGATCTCGTTGCGCGCACGCCGGTGTTCCGCGAGGACGGTTTCCACGACCTGTTCAAGGAAACCAGGCCCGCGCCGGCACCGCAGGCAGGCAAGCGCGCACGCAGCGACGACAAGGACAAGCACGAAGAAGCCGGAAAGCCGGCCAGAACCGAGCCCGTGCGCATCGATGCCGCCGGCATCCGCGAGCGCCTCGACCTGTTGCCGATCGGCCTCGACGTGCAGCTCGCGCGCATCAGTCCGGACGGCAAGACGCTCGTCGTTGCCGCGGCCGTCGCCGGCAAGACCAATCTCTACGCGTGGTCGCTCGATCCGCTCGACACCAAGGCGCCGGTGGCGCGCCAGCTCACCGCGACGCCGGGCGACAAGGCCTCGATCGGTTTCGATGCCGAAGGCAAGAACGTGTTCTACCTCGACGACGGCCGCATCTTTTCGGTGGCGCTCAAGGATGACGGCAAGCCGAAGGCAATCGCGGCGACGGCCGAGCTGGACATCGACTTCGCTGCCGAGAAACAGGTCATGTTCGACCAGGCCTGGCGCTGGCTGCGCGACAACTTCCACGATGCGGCGATGAATGGCGCGGACTGGAACGCGGTCCGTGCGCGCTACGCGCCGCGCATTGCCGGCGCGCAGACGCCAGCCGCGCTGCGCCGCCTGCTCAACCTCATGGTCGGCGAACTCGATGCCTCGCATTCGGGCGTGTCGGGCCCGGACCGGCCACAGGAAACGACGGGTCGGCTCGGCCTGCGGTTCGACCGCGCCGCCTACGAGCACGACGGCACGCTGCGCGTCACCGGCATCGTGCCGCTATCGCCGGCCGCGGTCGGCGGAAAAATCGAAGTGGGCGATGAGCTGCTTGCCATCGACGACACGCCGGTCGGTGCCGGCGTCGATCTCGCGCGCCTGCTCGATCATCGCATCGATCGCAAGACGACCCTGCGCGTGAAAGGCAAGGGCGGCGCGCGGAACGTCGACGTCAAGCCGATCGGCGCGCGCGTCGAAACCGAACTCGCCTACGCGGCGTGGACGGCGGACAACCGCGCCTACGTCGATCGCGTCAGTCACGGCCGGCTCGGTTACGTGCACCTGCGCGACATGTCGTCGCAATCGCTGCAGAACTTCTACCGCGACCTCGACGCGCAGAACAGTACGCGCGACGGCGTCGTCGTCGACGAACGCAACAACTTCGGTGGCTTCGTCAACGCCTATGCGCTCGACGTCCTGTCTCGCCGTCCCTACCTGCGCATGACCTTCCGCGGCTTCGACGCGCAGCCGGCGCGCAGCATCCTCGGCCAGCGCGCGCTGGAACGCCCGAGCGTGCTCGTCACCAACCGCGTCACGCTGTCCGACGGCGAGGACTTCAGCGAAGGCTATCGCGCGCTCGGCCTTGGCAAGATCGTCGGCGAGCCGACCGCGGGCTGGATCATCTATACCGACAACGCGCGGCTCATCGACGGATCGAGCGTGCGCCTGCCGTTCATCACGATCACCGACAACCGCGGCCAGCCGCTGGAAATGCATCCGCGTCCGGTCGACGTGCCGGTCGAGCGTCCGCTCGGTGAGAGCCTGCGCAGCGTCGACAGCGAGCTCGACGCGGCGGTGTCGACGCTGCTGCAGCAGATCGGTATGGAGCATTGATCGGGAGTTGCCTCTTTCGGTTGGAGCGGTAGCTCGCTTTCCCTTCCCCTGCGCAGCGGGGGAAGGTGCCGCAGGCGGAAGGGGGAGCTTTTGCTCGCTTTTCAGCAAGGCCCCTTCCGACGCTGCCGCGCATGTGCATTCGGTACATCCCCTGCGCCTCACCGTCGGCGGCTACGCCGTGCAAATCGGCAGCCCTGCCGATTTGTCTCCCGCTGCGCACGGGAAGGAAAAGCAGGCGCTTCTCTCAACTCCCGTCGAACCCGTTCCTGAAAATTGCGTCGTAGTTCGCCGGCGGAAGATCCGTGCCCTGGAAGATGCCGAGCGGCGTGTAGCCCGAATAGCCCGGAAATGCGTAGTAGATGTTCGGATTGCCCATGCGCCGGACCAGCGCTTCGGAGATCACGCGGCGGTAATCGGTGGTGACGGCGACGTCATTGCCTTCGTACAGCGCATCGAGTCCGAGACCGGGGAACGTGCCGTAGACCTTGCCGCCGTTGACCGCGCCGCCGACGACGGTGATGACGTTGCCGTAGCCGTGGTCGGTGCCGCTGTCGGAGTTCTCGAGCACGCGGCGGCCGAATTCGCTGACGACGACGACGCTGACGTGCTGCATGTAGTTCGTCGCGCCGCCCGACAGGTCCTTGTAGAACGCGGCAAGCCCGTCGGACAGGCTCGACACCTGGTTGCCGAACCAGTCGTAGCTCTGCGTCGGGTTGCCTTGGCCGACGTGCGTGTCCCAGTTGCCGAGATCGATCGTCACCGCGCGCAGGCCGACGTTCTTCTTGATGAGCTGCGCGACGTTGCGCAATTGCGTGCCGAACGAACCGTTGTAGGCCAGCGCGTAGTTCGCGCCGCCTTCGGGCTGATAGCCGTCTGGATGGCTCGTCGCGTTGTACAGGTCGAAGTCGATTGGCCGCAGCAGCGCGAGCGAGCCGAGCGTATCGAGGCCGGCGCGTTCGAGCTGGGTCGCATTGCCGTTCCACAGCGAATTCATCTTCGTCACGCCGCCGACCAGGCCATGCGCGGCGTCGTCGTTCTGCCACGACCAGTGGAACGTGTCGAGGCGGAAGTCCGAGCCGCTGTTCATCGTGATCGCGTCGCTGCTGCCGAGCAGGCTGTAGGCGGTGATGCTGCCCATCGAAACGGCCGGCAAAGGCACGTTCGCGGGCAGGCCGCCGCTGACGAGATGGCGCGTGAGCCAGCCGATGCCGTTGCCGCCGCCGCCGAGGCCGAACTCGAGGTTGGCCTGCGCCTGGAAATGGCTGCGCACCACGGGATCGGGCTTGACCTGTCCGGCGGCGACGACGAACGCCGCGTGGCCGGCGTTGTAGAGGTCGCGCAGGCCGGTCGCGCGCGGATGCAGCGCCCATGTCGTGTTGTTCAGCGCGAGCGCGGCGCCCATGCCGCTGGCGGGCACGCGCGTGTTGGTGCGATTGGTTTCGTAGTCGGTGCGATAGGGACTGGACGCGCCGGGCGGCAGGAAGCTCAGGCCGTCCATCGCGCCGCGCAGGAACACGACGACGAGCGTGTCGTTCGTCGCTGCGGCAGGCTCGATCGGCGGCGCGAAATACGCCGTCGCACGGCTGCTGGCGCCGAGCGCGCCCGCGGTGACGCAGCAGTTGGCGAGGAATTCGCGGCGGTTCATGCGGATCATGGCGGCGTTCTCCTCAGCGGCGCAGGAATTCGGGCGAGCACAGGATCAGGCCGATCGCGACGCGCAGGCGCGCGATCGTGTAGTGCTGCGACAGCTGGTTGGCGGGATTGAGATGCCACTTGCCCGTGTGCTGCGGGACGCCGTTGTTGTCGGTGTTGTCGCTGACGAGATCGAGCGGCGCAGTCGCTGCCGCTTCCTGGCGGAAGAAGTCCAGCGCGGCCGTGTAGGTCTGCGTCGGGCGAAAGCCGAGGATGCAGTCGCACCAGAAGCCGATGATGTTGGCCGCGGTGCGGTTCGCCGCGTTCGGAAACGTCGCCAGCGTCTGCGCCTGCACGTCGGCGATGAAAGGATGGGCGTTGTTGTAGCTCTCGATCTGGTGCATCTCGAGCAGGCGCGGCAGCAGGCGCAGCGTCATGCCGAGCGCGCCCGTGCTCGACCATGCGACCTGATTGTCGGGATAGCCGTTGGGCGCAGGCCAGTAGAACAGGCGTTGGCCGCAGGCCTGCAGGCGACCGACGAATTCCTCGGTCGGCGTGTAGGTGGACGTATTGTCGGGCCGCGGCGTGAAATCGGCGGCGAGCGCGCGCAATGCGCTTACCGCCGACATCGCCGGTCGCTTCATCTTGTTGCCCCAGCCGTTCTTGAATTCGGCCGACTGCAGGATCAGCAACAGGACCTGTTTGATCTGGTCCGGCGCCTGCCATTGCGCGTGGAAGAGGTCGGCGGCCTGCTGCACGAGCGTGGCCGAAGCGTCGTCGCCGACGAAGCGCCGGCACAGCTTGCCGGCGACGAAATGCGCGGTGCCCGGATGCTGCGCGAGCATGTCGAACAACTGCGTGCCATCGTTCTGGCCGCCGCCGGCGGAGAAGTTGCGGTGCAGGACGCGCTTGACGCCCGCGTCGTGCAGCGACTGCACGTATTCGAACGTGCCGGGATTGGCGTCGTTGCGCGTCTCCCAGGTACTTTGCGAGATCGTCCAGCCGGTGAGCACGCGCGCGGCTTCGTAGACGTCGTCGTCGACGTACTGCAGGCGCTCGACCTTGCCCTGCCAGTCCACGAACGTCGGCAGCGAAGGATCGTCGTCCGGATCGTCGACGATGCCGGCGTAGTTCTCGGCGCCGAGCGTGTGCAACTCGTGCAGTTCGCGGGCGTAGTTCTCGTTCGGATGGCCCGAGTAGCTCGTGTAGAGGTCGAGCATGTACATCATCGACGCCGACTGGCAGACCGCCTGCAGCATCGTGCGGAAATTGCCGAACACGTTCGGCCGGATCGCGTCGCGGTCGAAGGCGGGGAACATCGGGCCGCCGTCGTAATCCCAGCCGAACACGCTGAAGTGGTCGTGCCAGAAGTCGGTCGTAACCTCGAACAATTGGCGCTGGCTGTAGACCTGCCGGATCAGCGTCGCGCATTCGCTTTCCGACACCGGCAGCATGCGGTTGTAGTAGTTGTCGGTATCGGAATGGTGGTCCGCCCACAGTTGCGCCGCGCTCTTGCCGAGCGTCGTGAACGCGGCGCTCGCGATGCGGCTGTCGCAGGCGCTGTCGACGATCGTCGCCGGATCGAGTTGCTTGCCGAGCCAGGCTTGCCAGCGCGCATCGTCGCTCGCGCCGAGCGCGTTGAAGGCGGCGAGATCGAACTGCGTGAAACCGAACGTGCCGCGCGTGAGCCAGCGAACGGCGGCCGGCGGAATGGACAGCGCGTCCGGCTGGACCGGAAGTGAGTCGTCGACGAGGCCATCGCGGCCGTCGCGGCGCCGCGACAGGCGCGCATCGAGCGGCGCGTCGGCGATGCTGCCGAGCAGGGCATTGAACAAGCGGCGTCGGCTGGCGAGCGCGGCGGTGACGGCCATGACGGTCTCCGGTTCCTGCGTTGGCGGCAAGCGCACGTGGGGATGCGACCAAGCATATGTCCCGTGCCGTCGGCTCGACTGTGATGGCATCGCGGAATTGGCCGTGGAGCGTCGCGGCTGAAGCGACTCCTGAACGATCCGCGTTGCGGGAGCGGCTTCAGCCGCGATAGCCGTGCGCGCTCAAACCACGCGCGGCTCCGCTTCGAGTTCGACGCCGAATCGTTTGCGCACGCCATCGCGGACGCGCTGCGCGAGCGCCCACAGCTGCGCGCCGCTGGCGTGGCCGTGGTTGACGAGCACGAGCGCGTGCCGTTCGGAAATGCCGGCATCGCCATCGCGCATGCCCTTGAAGCCGGCACGCTCGATGAGCCATGCCGCCGAAAGCTTGGTCTTGCCGTTTCCGCCGGGCCAGGCCGGCAGATCGGAATGTTCGCGGCGCAGCGCGTTTGCAACGGCATCGTCGAGGAGCGGATTCTTGAAGAAACTGCCCGCGTTGCCGATGCGCGCCGGGTCGGGCAGCTTGCGCGTGCGCAGGCGCACGATCGCTTCGGCGACGGTGGCGTGCGTCGGCGTTTCCACGCGCATCGCGGCGAGCTCCTCGCGCACGCCGGCGTACTCGAGCTGCAACTCGCGCTCGCGCGGCAGGCTGAACGTCACGGCGACGACGACGTGGCGATCGCGCTGTCGCTTGAACAGCGAATCGCGATACGCGAACTCGCATTGCGCGTTGTCGAAATGCACGAAGCGCGCATCGACGCGATCCCAGGTTTCGACCTCGGCGACGAATTCGCGCACTTCCACGCCATAGGCGCCGATGTTCTGGATCGGCGCGGCGCCGACCGTGCCCGGGATCAGGGCGAGGTTCTCGAGTCCGGCGAAACCGCGACCGAGCGACCAGTGCACGAAGTCGTTCCAGTGCTCGCCGGCCTCGACGCGGACGCGCACGCGACGGCCGTCGTCATCGAGCACGCGGATGCCGCGCGCCGCGATCGACAACGCGACGCCGGGCCAGTCGCGCGTCAGCAGCAGGTTGCTGCCTTCGCCGAGCACGAGCACGTCCTGCGTCCTCAGCATCGCGTAGCCGAACAGTTCCGCGAGCGCTTCGGGTTTCACCACCTCGACGAGCATTGCGGCGCGCGCGTCGACGCCGAACGTGTTGCGCCCGCGCAGGGATGCGTTCTCGATGATCGCGTAGCCGTCGCCGTGCGCGCGCGTGCTCATGCGCGTTCCGCGCGAGCGCGCAGCGCGTCGACGCACTCGGCGATGAGCGCGGGACCGCGATAGACGAGGCCGGTGTAGAACTGCACGAGACTCGCGCCGGCGTCCAGCTTTGCCGCCGCGTCGCCGCCGCGCAGGATGCCGCCGACGCCGACCAAGGGAACCTTGCCGCCGAGACGCTGCGCCATGCCGCGCAGCACGGCGGTGGATTTTTCGAACACGGGCCTGCCGGACAGGCCGCCGGCTTCGCCCGCGTGACGGTCGCCGGCGACGACAGTGCGATCAATCGTCGTGTTCGTGCAGATGAGGCCGTCGACGCGCGTGGCGATCAGTACTTCGGCGATCGCGTCGAGTTCGGCTTCGGAAAGGTCCGGCGCGATCTTGAGCAGCATCGGCTTGCGCGCGCCATGTTTAGCGCCGAGGCGTTCCTGCGCGTCGCGCAGCGTGCCGAGGAAGCGCTTGAGCGTTTCCTCTTCCTGCAGGTCGCGCAGGCCTTGCGTGTTGGGCGAGGAGATGTTGACGGTGACGTAGCTCGCGCGTGCATGGACGCGCTCGAGGCAGAACAGGTAGTCGTCGACCGCGCGTTCGTTCGGCGTGTCCTTGTTCTTGCCGATGTTGATGCCGAGCGGGCCGGAAAACCTCGCGCGCTCGACGTTGCGCACGAGCGCCTCGACGCCGCCGTTGTTGAAACCGAGGCGGTTGATCACGGCCTCGTGCGCGGGCAGGCGGAACATGCGCGGCTTCGGATTGCCGCCTTGCGCACGCGGCGTCGTCGTGCCGACCTCGATGAAGCCGAAGCCGAGCGCGGCGAGCGCGTCGACGTGCGTACCGTTCTTGTCGAGGCCGGCGGCAAGGCCGACGGGGTTGTCGAAGGCGATGCCGAATACGTTCGTCGGCAGCGGTTTCGGTTTCGCCGCAAGCAACGGATTCGTGCCCGTGCGCCAGGCGGTTTCGATCGCGGTCAGCGCGAGATCGTGCGCGCGTTCGGCATCGAGGCAGAACAGGAAGGGGCGAGCGAGCGAGTACATCTCGGATCAGGGGACGCCGACGAACAGCCGCGTACGATAGACGAGTTCGACGCGGCCGTCGCGCGCGGTGGCGTCGAAGAGCTCGCGCAGCGCGGCGACCATCGCCGCGTGCCGAGGATGGCCGGGAGGCGGCGCGTACGACGAGGATAGCAGTCGCCCGCGCAGCGCGTCGAAGTCGAGCGATTGCGCGTTCGGAAACTCCGCGAAGTCGTGCAGGCCGGCGCCGAACCAGCGGCGCATCGCCGCGTCGTCCTGATGGCGCTCGGCGACGCGGTCGTAGTCGACGCCGAACCTGCGCAGCAGGGTTTCATAGCCTTCGAGGAACGCGCTGCCGTCGAGTCGGCGCGAGTTCCAGAACACCGCGGCGACGCCGTCCGGGCGCAGGATGCGCCGCCACTCGCCGCGTACCGCGTCGGTGTCGAACCAGTGGAAAGCCTGCGCGGCGGCGACGAGATCCACGCTGGCGTCGGCGAGCGTCGTCGCCTCGGCGCGGCCGTCGACGGCATGGAAACCGGCACGATCGCCCAGTCGCGCCCGTGCTGCCGCGAGCATCGGCGCGTTCGGTTCGACCGCGTGCACGATGCAGCCGGCGTCGAGGAACATCGCGGTCGAAATGCCCGTGCCCGCGCCGATGTCGGCGACGACGGCCTGCGGCGGCAGCCAGCCTCCCGCGCGCAGGTGCGCGATGAGTGCGGGCGGGTAGCCGGGACGGTGGCGGACGTAGTCCCCGACACGATCGTCGAAGCGCTTCGTCGGATCGCGCGGCGCGGCGCTCGCGCTCATGTCAATGCATGAAATGGATAAGGAAGGCGAGGCCGCCGAAGAACAGGAAGAGGCAGAGGATGCCGAGGACGACCAGCGCCAGATGCGCCCAGCCGAGGATGAGCCCGGCGACGGCCATGCCATCGCCTTCGATCGCACCTTGTGGCGCGCGGCGGATTTCGGCGCGCGCCGAATGCCCGCAGATCACGGCGATGACGGCGCCGATGAACGGCAGCAGGCACCAGCTGAGCACGCCGAAGACGAGGCTGACCACCGCCATCGTGCTGGTCTGGCGTGGGGAGGCGGGGACATTCATGCGCATGGGCCCTGACGACGCCCATTCGGCGTCGTGGCAAGGGTAGTGGGATGCGTGCGGGCGTTCAAACCGCTTCGAGGCTGGCGCGCAGTCCTTTGCCGGGTACCGAAGGCGCCCACGCGCGAGGTCGTTCGCTGTCGTACCTTCGCGATGGGTGCCGGCCGTTGATGTCGGCGGCCACCGGGCTGCATCAGATCGCCGGTGGCGCCAGCAGCTTTGCGCCCTGTTGGAGAGGGAACAGGCCGTGATCGGGCAGGGCGTCCGGCGCGTCGGCGGCATTCAGAAAGTCATGCGCCCACGGCATGTCCGTGTTGCGCGGGCCGGGAATGTAGGTCTCCCACTCGCCCGGCTGCGGCATCTTCTCGTGGTCGAATAGGAAATTCACCGGCGCGCGCGCAAACCAGCTGTCCCGGCCCGCATCTTCGCCCGTGGTCGGCGGCTGGAACGTCCAGCGCCGCGCCGCGCGGGCTGCTTCGTTGCCGAACAGCTTGCGCAATGCGGCCATCTGGTCGGCGGGGCCGATCACGCGCAGGTTGACCTGTTCCACGCCGACATTCATCACCTTGCCATCCCGGCCGATTTGCAGGAGCAGATAAGCCGTGCCCTTTCCGCCGACCCTCGCGGCGCCATCCGGATATTTGGGCGGGTTCATCTTCAAAAACCGCACCGAGTCCGTTGCCGGGTGCGATCCGCCGAAGTAGGTGCTGGCGATGCGGAGATTGAACCTGTCGTCGTCCAACCGCGTGGCCACCAGCCGGAAGCTCATGGGGACGCTGGCGCGCACCACGCGCCCATCCACCGTGACCGGCTTGAAACGCCACCGGGTCAGCGACTGGCTCACGAATGCGGACAGTTCAGGTGTCAGGTGGATACGCGGATCGATCTCGTGCGACTGCACCTTGCCGTCCGTGTCGATGACGATCGTGCCGGTGACGCGCAGGCTGGATTCAACCTGCTTGCGCGCCGTTGGTCCGCTGGCGGACAGCGGCGAGGCGAGCAGCAGGGCCAGTAAACACAGGAACGCGCGCAGCATGGCCATTTCCCGGGAGCAGGCGAGACAACAGTATATCCAGCGCATGGTGCGGCGACGTAATCGCCGTCCCGCTTTGCGCGATCTGGCGAAAGCGGCCGACGCTGCCGCGGCAAGCGGTGTCGCAGGCGCGCGGCGTTTCAAACCGGCGGTTGGTTCAATGCGCGGCGATCCGCGGTGGTGGCGCCGGCCACTGCACCACCGGACCCGTTGCAGCGACGCCGGGCGGCAAGGCGGCTGGTGCGGGCTGGCCGGCTGGACCGAGCGAACGCACGAAGGCGTGGAGCGCTTCGAGATCGGCATCGCTCATCTCGTTGAGCGCCCAGTACGGCATCGGCGGGCGCGTGCGCAGCGCATGCGCGTAGGCCTTGAACGTGGCGAGGTCCATCGACGCCAGGCGCAGGCGCAGGTTCGGTGCGTATGTCGTACCCCAGGGGCCGGAGAAGCCGAGCGCGTCGCCGGTCAGCCATTCCGACTCCGGAACCTTGCCGCCGCTCGGCGCGTAACCGTGCGTATGGCAATCGTTGCAGCCGCCGATCATCGTGACGTAGCGGCCGCGCTGCACGGTTTCGGCGGAGGGCGGCTCGGCCGCGCGCGCGGACGCGGAGACTGTGCCCATGGCAAGGACGGCGAGGAAGGGGAATCGGGACATGGGCGTCCTGCGGCAGCGCGCACGATGCGGCTTTCTTCCCATGCAGAACGCAAGGCGCGGGATGTTCCTATCAGCGCCGGCAAACCGCCGGCTCCGCCGCGTGGCGCGGCGAAGCCGGCGTGATGCGGATCAGAACTCGAACTTGATGCCCTGCGCCAGCGGCAGCGCGTCGGAGTAGTTGATCGTGTTGGTCTGGCGGCGCATGTAGGCGCGCCACGCGTCCGAGCCGGATTCGCGGCCGCCGCCGGTTTCCTTCTCGCCGCCGAATGCGCCGCCGATTTCGGCGCCCGAGGTGCCGATGTTGACGTTGGCGATGCCGCAGTCGCTGCCGGCCGCGCCGAGGAAGGCTTCGGCGGTTTTCAGGTTCTGCGTGAAGATCGACGAGGACAGACCCTGCGGCACGGCGTTCTGCTGCGCGATCGCCTCGCCGAGCGAGGCGAACTTCATCACGTAGAGGATCGGTGCGAAGGTTTCGGTCTGCACGACTTCGTCGGAGTTCTTGAGGCCGGTGACGATCGTCGGCAGCACGAAGTTGCCCTTGCCGTCGATCGCCGCGCCGCCGGTTTCGACCTTGCCGCCGCTGGCCTTGGCCTTCTCGATCGCGCCGAGATAGGCATTGACCGCGTCGCGGCTGTTGAGCGGGCCCATGAGGTTCTTCGCGTCGGTCGGATCGCCGATCTTCTTCTCGACCTGCTTGTACGCGCCGACGAGCTTGGCCAGGACGTCGTCGAAGATCGCCTCGTGCACGAACAGGCGACGCGTCGTCGTGCAGCGCTGGCCGGCGGTGCCGACCGCGCCGAACACGATCGCCGGGATCGCGAGTTTCAGGTCCGCGCTGTCGTCGACGATGATCGCGTTGTTGCCGCCCAGTTCGAGCAGCGAGCGGCCCATGCGCTGGGCGACACGCTCGCCGACGATGCGGCCGATGCGTGTGGAGCCGGTGAAGCTGATCAGCGGGATGCGCTTGTCGTCGACGAACTGCGAGGCGAGCTCGGTGCCGGCGTCGTTGAACAGGAAGAACAGGTCCGGGAAACCGCCGGCCTTCAGCGCCTCGTTGCAGATCTTCATCGACGCGATCGCCGACAGCGGCGTCTTCGGCGATGGCTTCCACAACGTGATGTCGCCGCAGACCGCCGCGATGAACGAGTTCCACGCCCACACCGCGACCGGGAAGTTGAACGCGCTGATGACGCCGACGAGGCCGATCGGATGCCACTGCTCGTACATGCGGTGGCCCGGGCGCTCCGAATGCATGGTCAGGCCATAGAGCTGGCGCGCGAGGCCGACTGCGAAGTCGCCAATGTCGATCATCTCCTGCACTTCGCCGTCGCCTTCCGGCTTGGACTTGCCCATTTCCAGCGCGACCAGCGAGCCGAGCGCGTCCTTGTGCTTGCGCAGCGCGTCCGCGCACAGGCGGATCGCCTCGCCGCGGCGCGGCGCGGGCGTCGTGCGCCAGGTCGCGAAGGCTTCCTGTGCGCGCTTGACGATGGTTTCGTAATCGCTCGCGCTGGAGGCGTGGACTTCGGCGATGACTTCGTTCGTGCTCGGGTTGATCGATTGGACGAGGCCGGCGTCGGTCGTCTTCGACCATTCGCCATGGCCGAGATAGGTGCCCGAATTGATGCCGGCCAGACCGAGGGCCGAGAGGATGGATGACGACATGGGGGATTTCCACAGGGAATCGCGAGGGGCGGGCATTATACGGGATGAACTTGCGCGCCTGTTCCGCGATGGATGGTGCTCGAAGGGCGCGGCTCGGTCGCCGAACCGGTAGGATTTCGCAGCGCCCGCATATCCGTCGCGCTTTGCATCGTTGAACCCACGTTGCGCCGTGAGCAGTTCCCGAAGCAGTCGCCGCCAACTTGCCGATTGGAAAACGACCCATGCAAAACAATCCGTACGTCGCGAACCGATCGAGCGGCTGGAACCGCGATGCGTGGATTCTCGTCGCGCTGGCCGCCGCGAAGTTCGTGTTCCATCTCGCGACGAATGGCCAGTATGGTTTCCATCGCGACGAGTTGCAGACGCTCAGCGACGCGCGCCATCTCGACTGGGGTTTCGTCGCCTATCCGCCGCTGACGCCGTTCCTGGGGCGCATCGAATGGATGCTGTTCGGTCCGTCGCTGGCCGGCTTCCGCTTCTTCCCGGCGCTGGCGCAGAGCGTCGTGTTCGTCGTCGCGGGACTGATGGCGCGTCGCCTGGGCGGCGGCCGCGCGGCGATGCTGCTCGCCGCGTTCGCCGTGGCGCTTGCGCCGGTGTCGCTGTCGGCGAGTTCGCTGATGATGTACGTGAGCTTCGATTTCCTGTGGTTCGTGCTGCTCGCGTATTTCGTCATGCTGCGCATCGATTCCGGCGACGCACGCTGGTGGCTCGCGATCGGCGCCGTCATCGGCTTGGGCATGATGACGAAATACACGATGGCGTTCTTCGCTGCGGGCCTCGTCGCCGGCGTGTTCGCGACGCCGCTGCGGCAGGATCTGCGCAGCAAATGGCTCTGGCTCGGCGCAGCGCTCGCCGTGCTGATCTTCCTGCCGAACCTGGTCTGGCAATGGCGGCACGATTTCGTCTCGCTGACGATGTTGCAATACATCCATGCGCGCGACGTGCGCATCGGCCGCACCGACGGCTTCTGGCTCGATCAGATCAAGGTTGCCGCGAATTTCATGACAGTGCCGTTCTGGCTCGCCGGCCTGTACTTCGCGGTCTGGTCGGCGGACGGTCGCCGCTGGCGCATCCTCGCCTGGATGGCGCTCTTGCCGTTCGCGATCTTCGTGCTCGCGAAGGGGCGCGGCTATTACGCGGCGCCGTTGTATCCGATGCTGCTCGCCTGCGGCGCCGTGCAGTGGCAGCGCTGGCTGGACACGCGCACACCCCGCTTGCGGCGTGCCGGCTGGATTGCCAGCGGCGCGCTGGTCGCCTGCGGCGCGATCGTGCTGCGCATCTGCCTGCCGCTGGCGCCGGTGAATTCCGCGCACTGGAACCGGATCATCAGCTTCAACGGCGATTTCGTCGAGGAATTCGGCTGGCCCGAGCTCGCGCAGGAAACCTCGCGCATCTGGAACGCGCTCACGCCGGAGGAGCGCGAGCACGCGGGCATCTGGGCCAGCAACTACGGCGAGGCCGGCGCGCTGGAACTGTACGGGCCGGCGCTTGGATTGCCGCAACCGTGGAGCGCGGTCAACTCGTTCTGGTTGCGCGGACCGTATGGCGAAACGCCGCAGACGATGATCGTCCTCGGCGCCGATCGCGCCGACCTGGACCAGCCCTGCACCACGGTCGAACTCGTCGGCCATACCGGCAATGCCGCCGGCGTCAGCAACGAAGAAACCCGCTGGCATCCGGACATCTTCCTGTGTCGCGGCGTGCGCAAGCCGCTCGAAAAGCTGTGGCCGAAGCTGCTCGAGTTCGGCTGAGGCGCGACCGCCGGGGGAATCCCGGGTAGGCCGTCGCGACGGCTGCGGCTAGAATGTCGCGTTCGCCGCGCATTCGCCTCGCTCGGATGTCGCGTCCGGAACGTTCCGTGCGAAACTTTTCAAGATGGCCCCGTAGCTCAGCGGGTCGCATGCGGCCATCGGGCCGCATGCGGGTGAGGCAGGGATGCCGATCGGAAGCCGCACCATGGATGGTTCCGTGCGAAACTTTTCAAGATGGCCCCGTAGCTCAGCTGGATAGAGCGCGCCCCTCCTAAGGGCGAGGTCGCCCGTTCGAATCGGGCCGGGGTCGCCAACGATCGCCGCCGCGTGCGGCATGCGGTCCACGCGGGCTTTGCGATGCTCCATGGCAAGAAAATCGTCGTCGTGATGCCCGCGTACCACGCGGAGAAGACGCTGGCCGCATGCCATGCGGCGATCCCGCACGACATCGTCGACGACGTGCTGCTCGTCGACGATGCCAGCGACGATGCCACCGTCGCCGTCGCGCAATCGCTCGGCATCCGCGCGCATCGCCATCCGGCCAACCGCGGCTATGGCGGAAACCAGAAAACCTGCTACGCGCTCGCGCTCGATGCCGGTGCCGACATCGTCGTCATGCTGCATCCGGACTACCAGTACGAACCCAGGCTCATCACCGCGATGGCGGCGATGCTCGCCTCCGACGTGTACGACGTCGTCATCGGCTCGCGCATCCTCGGCAACACGGCGATTGCCGGCGGCATGCCGCGCTACAAGTACGTGTTCAACCGCGCCTTGACCGCGATCGAGAACCTGCTCATCGGCTCGAAGCTGTCGGAATTCCATTCCGGCTATCGCGCGTTCTCGCGCAGCGTGCTCGAGACGCTGCCGCTCGCGGCCAATTCCGACGATTTCGTGTTCGACAACCAGATGCTCGTGCAGGCGCACGCGTTCGGCCAGCGCATCGGCGAGATCTCGTGCCCGACGAAATACTTCCCCGAGGCGAGCGAGATCAATTTCCGCCGTTCGGTCATCTACGGTTTCGGCGTGCTGCGCGTTGCGATGACCTATCGGCTGTGGAAGTGGGGTCTGACGAAGCCGAAACTGTTTTCGACCGATGCCGGCGATCGCCTCGCCGCAGTTCGCATCGCCGATGCACCATGACGGCTTGACGCCGCGCGCGGGCGCGCGCGAACGCAGGACGTGGCCGTGGTGGCTGTTCGGCATCGCGGCGCTCGCCGTCGGTGTCTTCCTGCGCGTGTGGCAACTGCGCTCGCAGATGCTGCTCGACGACGAATGGCACGCCGTGCGCATGCTGATCCGCGCCGACATGGCCGGCATCGCCGGTCATTTCGGTCTTGCCGACTACTGCATTCCGTTGACGCTGTACTACCGCTGGCTCTACGAGCACGCGGCGCTCGACGAATGGGCGATGCACCTGCCGTTGCTCGTCGCCGGCATCGCGCTGCTCGCCGTCGCGCCGTGGCTGCTGCGCCGGTCGCTGCCGTCAGCGACGAATGCGACGTGGATCGCGCTGATGGCCGTTTCACCGCTGCTCGTCTATTTCAGCCGCACGGCGCGGCCGTATGCGCTGCTCGCGCTGTGCGGCGTCGTCGCGTTCGTCGCTTTCCGCAACTGGCACGAACGGCGCGGTCGCGGCATCGGCTGGGCCGTCGCGTATGGCGTCGCGACCTGTTTCGCGGGTTGGGCCCATCTGCTCTCCCTCGTCTTCACCCTGTGGCCGCTTGCCTGCGCCGGTCTGCTTGCTCTGGCCGGCTGCGCGTCGCCGCGCACGCGCACCGATGCGTGGCCGATGCTGCGCCGCCTGCTTCTGCTCGGCGCCGTCGTCGCCGGCATACTCGTCTGCCTGCTCGCGCCGCCGCTCATCAACGACTGGAGCGCGATGGCCGGCAAGGCCGGCACGGACCACGCGACGTGGACGAGCCTGTACCAGACGCTGCTCATGCAATTCGGCGTCGCCGATGCGCTGACGCTCGCCGTGCTGCTCGCGCTTGGTGCCTTCGGTGCTTCGCGGCTTTGGCGCAGCGAGCGTTTCCTCGTCGGCAGCGTGGCCAGCGCGACATTTGTCGGCATGCTCGTGATCGCCATCGCGCGGCCGGCCTGGGTGCAGCACGCGCTCGTCTATGCGCGCTACGCGACGCCGGTGTTGCCGTTCCTGCTGCTGTTCGTCGCGGTCGGACTCGTCGCCGTCGTCGAGCGTGCGCGCGTGCAGCCGATCGCGACGCTCGGATGCGCGGCGGCGATCGCCGCGCTCGTCGCGCGCGGACCGTTGCCGTCGTGGTACTACGCGCCGAACCAGTTCATGGGTCATGCGTTGTTTCAGTTCGACTACGACGCGCGCACGAATCCGTATGTCACGCAGCTCGAACTCGGCCCGGTATCGCCGTTCTTCACGGAACTCGCGAAGAAGCCTCCGGGTAGCGTCACGCTCATCGAGACGCCAGCGCGCGCGCATTCCAACTATGTGCCCGATCCGTGGCTGCAGCAGATCCATCATCAGAACGTGAAGTTCGCGCTTGCCTCGCCCGTGTGTGGCACCGGCGACTGGGACGAATTCCCGTACACGGCCACCGGCACGCGCTTTGCGCGCATCGGCAAGCTCGCCGACATCCTCAATGGCGCGACCTGGGGCGCGGATTACCTCGTGTTGCGCATGAGGCCGTGGACACTGCCGCCCGGCAAGGATTTCCCGTGGCCGGTGGCGTGGCCGGACATGGCCGCGTGTGCGGCGAAGGTCGAGGCGAAGCTCGGCACGCCGTCCTATCGCGACGACGCGATCACGGTGTTCGCGCTCAAGCCCGCGCGTTGAGTCAGTCGTCGTCCTGCGCGGGTGCGGCGGGTTTGAACTCGACGGCTGGCGCCTGCGGCAGCGCGGCGCTCCAGCGCGCGAGCCTGGCTTCAATACTTGGTGAAGTCGCGATCTGCGGCTCGGAATGCTCGACGCCCGCGTCGTTCTTCGCGTCCTCGTCTTCCCATTGCGCGACGGACTTGCGCGCGAGGTCGAAGGCTTCGCGCAGCGAAGTCGTGCGGTTGAGCGCATCGACGAGGAAGGCCTTGCCGAAGTAGGTGATGTCCGAATCGGCTCCGCAGCCGAACGAGGTGCGGTCGGCGCGCGCCGAGGTGATGACGAGCGTGGAGTCATCGCGCAGCGCATCGACGAAACCGCCGGAATAGCAGGCGTTGACGACGATGACTTTCCAGCGCATCGACGGGAGCGTCTTGAATGCGTCGGCGATGTCGTCGGGGCCGATCTGGTTGAGCGGCAACGGGTCGAGGTCGACGAGCAGTTCGTGGTCCTGCGAGCCATGCGTGGTGAGGTAGAGCAGCACGACGTCCTGCGCCGGATCCATCTTCTTCGCGATCGCCTCGAGCGCGCGATGCAGGTTCGTCCACGTCGCCAGCGGGCGCGTCGTCACCGTTGCCGCGTTGTTCTCGAGCACGACGACGTGGCCGTGCGCGTCGAAGCGCTGCCCGAACAAACGTTGCGCGTATTCGGCCTCGTTGCGGAACACGTCCTCGCTCGCATCCCCCGCGAACGCGACGACGTAGAGGTTGGTCTTGCCGGGCGTGCGCGGCGCGAGTTTCGACAGCTCGGCGTCGAGCAGCGCGGGCTGGTCGTACATCGCCTTTTCGGCGTCGAAGGCGGGCGCATCGTCGTCATCCGCGGCGGCGTCGGTCGTCGGCGCCATGCCCGCTTGCTCCACGGCGGCGGCGAGGTCGGCGACGGTCGCCTGCGCGGCGGTGCCGATCGTCGGCGCCGAGGGCAGCCACCACCAGCTCGCCGCCGACACCGCATAGGCGACCACGCTGGCCAGCACGATGCGGCCGAACACATGCGGCATCAGCCAGTGCGCGACGACGAGCAGGACGAAGAACCACCACGCCTGCCCGAGCAGGGCGACCGCCAGCGCGAGCAGGCCGTGGTCGTGCGCCAGCAGCGCATCGCCAATGTGGCGCAGCGGCCAGTGGACGACGACGGCGACCATGATCGTCGCCGCGAGCAGCGTGCAGGCGATGCCGGTCGCGACTTCGCGGCGCTGCGCGAAATACGCGAGCAACCAGGCCGCGATGTAGGTAAGCAAGGAATCGCAGAACACGACGAGCACGCCGCCGGCGTTGAAGCGCCACGGCTGTGCGGCCTCGGACGCGTCGACGAGCAGCGAGACGGCGAGGTACGCCGCCACAAGCGCGACGAACAAGCCCGCGCCGCCGAGCAGGGCGCGGCCGCGCGGCGCACGAAGCAGGGCGGCGCGCAGGCCGTCGAGGAGCGTCTGCAGAAGGTATTTCAAGCGAGGATCCGGATTCTGGGCCGGACAAGGGCGTTCCGGCGTGGTCCGGCATTATCCGTGGCGCGTGGCATGCGAGGGAATAGCCATTGACGGGCGTAACGCCAGCGCGGGCCCATGGGCGGATCATGGCGGGACACGGACATGAAAAAGCCGCCGCAGGTTGCTGCGGCGGCTGCAGATGTAAACCAGGATCAGTGTTGCGTCGCGGGTTTGTCTGTGGTGTCGGCATCTTGGTCGTCGCCATCCACGGTGACGCGCGCCTGCTGCTCGCGGATCGATTCGCGGATCTCGTGGCGGCTGAGGAAACCGTCGTGGTTCGCGTCGATGTCATCGAAGTGTTCGGCCAGCATCGGATTGGCTGCCTGTACTTCGGTCTTGCTCAGCTTGTGATCGTGGTTGGCGTCGGCCGCTTCGAAGTCGCGGTTGAATGCGTGGCGCTGACGGTCGAGGTATTTGCCGATGCCGGCCGCGAATTCGTCGCGATCGATTTTGCCGTCCTTGTTCGTGTCGAATCGTGCGAAGGCGCGGTCGACGTAGTGCTGACGGGCCGCGGCCTGTTCGGCGGAGTTCTCGTCGTCGTTGGCGGTCGTGGCGCTCGTGGTCGCGGCTTTCGCGGCCGGCTTGTCCTGCGCTGCGGCGAATCCGCTGAAGGCGAAGACGACGGCGGCAGCGAGCGCCGTGGCGTGCATGCGATGGCTCATGGATATCTCCTCGGCAGGTTAGCGGTGGTCACGCCAGTCGCGGCGATCGCGTGGATTGCGGCGGTCGTGACGATTGTCGTAATAGCGGCGGTCGTGATGGCGCCAGTCGTGGCGATGATGGTCATCGGTGATCACGTTGCCGATCAGGCCGCCGGCCGCCGCGCCGCCGAGTGCGCCCCAGGGATCGCCGTGCGTGAGCAGCGCGCCGCCGGCCGCGCCGAGCCCGGCGCCGATGAGCGTGTTGCGCGTCTTCTTGCTGCGTGCGCCGGCATCGGCCGCCGCGCCGATCGCGAACAGGGCGGCCAGTGCGACGGCGCCGAAACGGACCGGCGACTTGCGAACGAGCATATGCATGTTGTGTCCTCCCAGGTTGAACGCGGCGCGGTACTTGCGCCGGGCTTTTCGGGATACCACAGCAAGAATGAACGCGCCGTATGCAAAGACGTCTTGCTTGCTGCAATTGCAACAACGTGTGAAGTGCAATCTTGCGTCGGGCCTCAGCCTGGCTCGATGGCGTCGAAATCCATGACGCAAGGGTGCGCGCCGTCGACGGGACAGCTCGCTGGCGCGCGCGCCAGCAGCATCGTGCGCAGCCCCGCGGCGCGTGCGGCATCGAGTTCGGCGGCGATGTCGGAGAGAAACAGGATCGACGATGGCGCCACGCCGATCGCCTGCGCAATGCGCGTGTAGGAAGCCGCTTCGCGCTTGGGCCCGGTTTCGGTGTCGAAATACCCCGAGAACAGCGGCGTGAGGTCGCCGGCCTCGCTGTAACCAAAGAACAGCTTCTGCGCCGCCACCGAGCCGGACGAGTAGACGTAGAGCGCCTTGCCTTCGTCCTTCCAGCGGCGCAGGCGCGCGGCCACTTCCGGATAGAGGTGCGCGCGGTATTCGCCGCTGGCGTAGCCGTCCTTCCAGATCATGCCCTGCAGCGCCTTCAGCGCAGTCGACTTGCGGTCGGTGTCGATCCAGCCGATGAGCAGGTCGATGATTTCCTGGCGCGTCGCCGAGACGAGGCCGGCTTCCTCCGCCGCCTCGTGCAACCAGTGCTGCACGTCGGGCGTGTCGCCATGCGTCTCGACGAACGCGGGCAGGCGCTGGCGTGCGTAGGGGAACAACACGTCCCTGACGAAGTCGATCGAGCTCGTCGTGCCTTCGATGTCGGTAAGGATGGTCGTGATCATGGATGAGCCTCGCGCGTGGCGTGTGCATTCTCGACGTGGTCGGCGTAGGCGCCTTCGATCGCGCGCTTGGCGCCGAGCGGATCGGCGAGCCGCGAGAAGATCATCGCCGTTTCGCCACGTCCCGTGAGGACGATGTCGCCATAGCCGAGCAGGCGGCCCCAGGTCGTCTGGCGCAGGTCGATCGTCTCGATCGAGGCCAGGCGCAGTTCCGTCGTTTCGCGGCTGAGGATGCCGGTCTTGCGCACGACGCGGCGATTCGTCACGCCTTGCTCGATCGCGCGCAGGCGCAGCCATTCGTAGAGCGCGGCCAGCAAGGCGATGCCGAACGTCGGAACGGCGAGGACGAGGAACACGATGAGCCGCCACTTCGCCGTCCAGTGCAGCGCAAAGCGCGCGACGATCGTCTCGCCCGGCGCCAGCGATTCGTCGAGATAACTCATGCCGCGGCGGCCTTCGCGGACGCGTGCGGCGTCATGCGCGGGAAACGCTGCGCGATATCGTTGCCGGTGAAGTTCGCGACCCAGCCTTCGGCATTGGTGAACAGGCGGATCGCGACGAAGTAGGGCGATTCGCTCATGTCGAACCAGTGCCGCGTGCCGTCGGGCACGCCGATGAGGTCGCCGCTTTCGCAAAGGATCTCGTAGACGCGGCCGTCGATGTGCAGCGTGAACTGGCCGGAGCCGGCGACGAAGAAACGCACCTCGTCCTCGCTGTGCGTGTGCTCGTCGAGGAACTTCTTGCGCAGCGCGGCGCGGTCGGGATGGTTGGGTTTGAGGCTGATCACGTCGACGGCGCGATAGCCTTCCTCGCGCATGAGGCGGTCGATGTCCTCGCGGTAGGCGGCGATGACCTCGTCCTGGCTCGCGCCGGGCGCGATCGGCTGGTTTGCCTGCCACTGCTCGAAGCGCACGCCGACCTTGCCGAGTTCGCGCGCGATGTCGGCATGGCCGTCGAACGAGCCGAGCGCGTCGGCGCGCGTTTCGTCGTAGATGCGCAAGCGGCTCATGGTCTGGCTCCTCGCAAGGTGATCAAATCGAGTTCGCATTCGAGCAGGAATTGCAGTGCCTCCAGGTGGCGGCGCGTTTCCGGCATGTCCTTGCCCCATGTGTAGATGCCGTGGCCGTCGATCAAGTAGCCGTGCAACGGCTTGCCCGAATCGAGCCAGCGTTCGACGTCGCGCACGAGCTCGGCCATGTCCTGCGTGTTCGGGAACACCGGCAGTTCCAGCACGCTCTCGTGCGTGGTGTAGCCGCTGATCGCCTTCTGCAGTTCCCAGCCTTCGAAGCGCACCACGCCGCGCTGCGCGAACAGGCGCGAGGCCACAGACTGGGCGCGCGAATGCGTGTGCAGCACCGCGCCCGCGTGCGGGAAGCGGCGATAGACCTGCGTGTGCAGCGCGGTTTCCGCCGACGGCCGCGCGTCGGTGCCGACCGCGTTGCCGTCGAGATCGACGACCATGATGTCGTCGACGCCGAGCTTGCCCTTGTCGCGGCCCGAGATCGTCACCGCGGCGTGTCCGGCGTCGAGCCGCATCGAGAAGTTGCTGCTCGTCGCCGGCGTCCAGCCGAGCGCGCCGAGCGCGCGGCCCACTTCGGCGATCTGGTGCGCGCAGGCTTCGAGGCGGGCGCGGTCTGCGAACGGCATGGCGAGGCTCTTTCCCGATGCTGGAACGTCGCCTAGTGTAGCGGACGGCCATGGCGTCACCCTGAAGGATTGGCATGCGTTCATTCCGGCGCGTCTCGGCAGGTGAGACCGCCGCTGTCACAATGACGGCCAGTCCTGCGAACCGAAAACCGCCGTGCCGAACCTGACGCCCGAACTCCTTGCCATCGTTTGCCTGCTCGGCGGTTTCGCCGTCGGCGCGATCGTTTTCCTGTGGCTCGCCTCGCGCTGGCGTCGTGACGCTCATGCGAGCGGACGCGCCAGCCGCGACGCCGAAGTCGCCTCGCTCGCCGGCCAGCGCGATGCGGAATCCGCGCGCGCCGAATCGGCTGCAGCGCGTATCGAGCGCTTCGAGCGCGACTGGACGCAGGCCGAGCAGAACCTGCGCAAGTTCTCCGCGCACGCCGCCGCGCAACAGGCGCAGGCCGATCGTCTCGGCAACGAGCTCGCCGACGTGCGCCGCGTCCGCGACGACGCGCAGACGCGCCTCGTCGAACTCACGCGCAAACACGCCGCGCTCGAGGCCGGCGCGCAGGCGCAGGCGCAGGCCGCCGCGGAAAAGCTGCAGACGCTCGAACGCGCCGAACAGCGCCTGCGCGAGACGTTCCAGAACCTCGCCAACCAGATCCTCGACGCCAAGGCCGAGCGCATCCGCGAGCAGAACGCCGAACAACTGGGCCATCTGCTCGATCCGTTGCGCACGCAGATCGGCGACTTCCGCAAGCTCGTCAGCGAGTCCTACGAAAAGGAAAACAACGCGCGCGTCGCGTTGCAGACGCAGGTCACGCAACTGGCCGACCTCAACCAGAAGCTGTCGCACGAAGCGAACAGCCTCGCCCGCGCGCTGACCGCCGAGAACCGCACGCAAGGCTACTGGGGCGAACTGCGCCTGGAGCGCCTGCTCGAAACCTCAGGTCTGGTCAAGGGCAGCGAGTACGTCACGCAGGAAAGCTTCCGCGACGCCGACGACGACCGCTACCGGCCCGACGCGATCGTGCGCCTGCCCGAAGGCAAGGACGTCATCATCGACGCCAAGGTCGCGCTCGTCGCCTATCGCGACAGCTGCGACGCTGCCGACGAGGCTGCGCGCGAGCAGGCACTCGTGCGTCACGTGAGCGCGCTGCGCGCGCACGTGCGCGGGCTTGGCGAGAAGAACTACGCGCAGTTGCAAGGTGTCAACGCGCCCGACCTCGTGCTCATGTTCGTGCCGGTCGAAGCGGCGTTTCTCGAAGCGCTCATCCGCGATCCGGCGCTCTACGAAGACGCCTACGTGCGCAAGATCATCATTGTCGGCCCGACCAACCTGCTCGCCTCGCTGCGCCTGATCGCGCACCTGTGGCGTACCGACCAGCAGAACCGCAATGCGCAGGAAATCGCACGTCGCGCGGCGGCGCTCTACGACAAGTTCGTCGGATTCGCCGACGACCTCCAGGCCGTCGGCGTCGCGCTCGACCGCGCGCAGAAGGCGCAGCAGGCCGCGATCGGAAAGCTGTCGCAGGGCAAGGGCAATCTCGTGCGCCAGGCCGAGATGCTGCGCGAACTCGGCGTCGCGCCGTCGAAGCAGCTGCCGGCGGCGCTGCTCGATGTTTCCGCGGACGAATTGGATGCCGGCACGCCGGGTGCCAGCGACGGGTGAGGGTTCGTTGTCCGGCGGTGTCGGCGGACCTGTCTGCTACCATGCCGCATTGGTCGTCTGCGGGGGCATTCGTCTTCTCGCACCGATTTCAGGGGGACGTACGCAAGCCGCCGGGCTTTCGTGGATGACGTTTCGCGGGGTCGCCGTTGGCGTTGGCTTTGAAACAGGCAGACGCGGCGTCGAGGGAATCGCAAACCACAGGGGAATTCCACAAGTGAACAAGTTCAAGAGTTCGTCGGGCTCGCGGCTCGACGTGCGTCCGCTCGCGGCCGCGATCACGTTTGCCGTGGCCGTCGGGGGTGCGTCGGCGCAGGCCGCCGATGTCGAAGTGAAACCGGTGGCCGGCGGGAGTTTCGTCGTCAAGGACTCAACCGGCGCGAACGCGCATTTCGTGGTCGGCGACGATGGCAAGGTCACGATCAGCGGACTGCCGGGTTCGGCGGCGCTGGATTCCCCGGTGTGCTTTGACGCAGCGACCGGCCAGTTGGGCAGCTGCTCCTCGCTGATGGGACCGACGGGCGCGACCGGGGCCACGGGACCCGCGGGACCCACGGGAGCGACAGGCGCCACGGGCGCCATGGGCGACGCCGGAGCGGCGGGCGCCACGGGCGTGACGGGGGCAACCGGCGCTACCGGGCCAACCGGTGCGACGGGTGATGCCGGCCCGACCGGCGCAACCGGCGTCACGGGACCAGCTGGCGCAACCGGCATCACCGGACCGATGGGTGCAACCGGCACTACGGGACCCGTCGGTGCGACCGGCTCGACGGGCTCCACCGGTGCCACGGGTGCGACCGGCAACACCGGCGCCACGGGCGTGACCGGCGCCGCCGGCGATACCGGGCCGATCGGTCCCACCGGCCCGATCGGTCCGATCGGTCCGATCGGTGTAACGGGTTCGACAGGTGTCACGGGTGCCACGGGCAATACCGGTCCGACAGGGGCCAACGGCAGCGTGGGCGCCACCGGTCCGACCGGCTCGAACGGAACCAATGGTTCGACGGGCCCGACCGGCCCGGCGGGTCCAACCGGACCTTCGGGCAGCGGCGCAGTGGTCAAGGATGCGAATGGAGTGACGCTGGGTACATTGGTGTCGTTCGGTTCGGGGCCAAGCAACCCGAACGGCACGACGACAATCTGGATCTATACCCAGACCAAGTACCTTGTCGGTATCGACATGGCCGGCACTCTGGTCAGTCCACAATCGATTTACTACATCAATGCCGGATGCACGGGTACGGCCTACCTCAATGGCGCCGGTACCACCGGTGTCGTGCAGCATGCGTATGGCAAGAGCGCATTCTGGTCGATTGCAAACAAGCAACTGTACGTCCCGACGGCAGCATCGATTGATTCTTTCGGCCGAGCGACTTCCATGAGTGGGGTCAGCTATACGACGCAGGAAGATACGACGGGTGCGTGCGCGGCCGCAGGCGGCACGCCATCGACCAAGAACGTTTTTCCCTTGACGCCGGTCAACCAGACGGCGATCGGTCTGCCGACACAGGTCAGCACCACGCAGAACATCGCCGTGCCGTTGCAGTTCCCGTAGCAGATCCGCATCCGCCGGGCCGCGCATGGCCCGGCGGATGAGTCATGGTCCCGCAGGCGCGCGATCAGCGATCGCGCAGAACATCCGTGGCCGGCGTCTTGTCACGGTAAGCGCACAGGTCGCGGATTGCGCAGTGCGGGCAATCGGGCTTGCGCGCCTTGCATACGTAGCGGCCGTGCAGGATCAGCCAGTGGTGCGCGTCCTGCCTGAACTCCGTAGGCACCACCTTGTTCAACTTGTCCTCGACCGCGCGCACGGTCTTGCCCGGCGCGAGTCCGGTGCGGTTGGCAACGCGGAAGATGTGCGTGTCGACCGCGATCGTCGGTTCGCCGAATGCGGTGTTGAGCACGACGTTCGCAGTCTTGCGGCCGACGCCGGGCAGCGCTTCGAGCGCCTCGCGCGTGCGCGGCACGTCACCGCCGTATTGCTCGACCAGGATGCGGCAGGTCGCGATGACGTTCTTCGCCTTCGCGTTGTAGAGCCCGATCGTGCTGATGTAACGCTTGAGTCCGTCCTCGCCGAGATCGAGCAGCGCCTGCGGCGTATTCGCGACCGGAAACAGCTTCTTCGTCGCCTTGTTCACGCCGACGTCGGTCGCCTGCGCGGAAAGGATCACTGCGACGAGCAGCTCGAACGGCGTCGAGTAGTCGAGTTCGGTCGTCGGATGCGGGTCGAGTTCGCGCAGGCGGCGAAAAAGTTCGACGATCTTCTCGCGCTTCACGATTCGCTCGCGTCCTTCATGCGACGCGCCTTGCCGCGCGCGATGGCCGCGAGGACGCCCGCGCGGTCGATGGGCCGCTTCGTCCTGTCGTCTCCGGCAATCGGGGCGGCCATTGAATCGGCTGTCGCCTGAGAGCAAGTCGCGACGTTTCTTTCCGTTTCCACGACGGCGGCTTGCGTGCGCGCCATGGGCGTCGCACCCAGACGGGAAAGACCGGGACCGTTCGCCGGCCGCGCGCGCCGCATGTTGCGCGCGACGTAGCGCCTTCGGGCCTGCGCCGCGCGCGCGAGCACCTCCACGCGCGCGAGCGGCGCAGCGGCCGTCGGCTCGAGCGCGATGCAATCGACCGGGCAGGGCGGAATGCACAATTCGCAGCCGGTGCATTCGGCGGCGATGACGGTGTGCATGCGCTTGGCCGCGCCGACGATCGCATCGACCGGGCAGGCCTGGATGCACTTGGTGCAACCGATGCAGACGTTTTCGTCGATGAGCGCGACGACGGGTGGCGCCTCGATGCCGTATTGCGGATCGAGCGGCTTGCTGTCGCGGCCGAGCAGGGCTGCCAGCGCCGCGACGCCATCCGCGCCGCCGGGCGGGCATTGATCGATGTCGGCGCTGCCATCGGCGATCGCGTTCGCGTAGTCGCGGCAGGTCGGATAACCGCAGCGCGTGCACTGCGTCTGCGGCAGCAAGGCATCGATGCGATGGGCGAGCGTTGGGATCGACATCCGCTGACGTGTAAGTGATGGCCGTATCCGGCGTCAATCATGCGCGCGTGGCAGCCAACCGCCACGGCGGCGAAGGGCGCGCCGTGGCCATGGTCTTTTCTCGACTACTGGATGCCCACTCCGGCACTCCAATAGCCCGCTACCGTATTGACCAAGCTAATGCCAGCCGCGGTAGCCGAGCCCACGAACAACAGGCGCGTCTGCGCCGTCACCGGAATCGAGAGCCCGGTCGTCACACCGTTTGAAATGGTGCCGGTCGCGAGGACACCGCTCAGGGGAGGAGCCAGGGTTACGACGGCCCCTGGAATGGCCGTGAAGGTGTTGTTCGGCGCCGTCGATGCGTAGAGCTGACCCTGCAGGGTCACCGTCGAGCCGATCAGCGTTAGCGCATTCGTGCCGCTGAAATAGACGGATATCGAGGTGATCGTGCCGTCGCGCGGCATGCTGAAGGCGAAATTCTGCGCCACTCCCGGACCGCCGGTCAGGTCGATCGAGAACGATACAATGGACGGGGTGCTCGCATTGGCGCCAAAGCCGATCAAGGTGCCCATGCCGGGCAAACCGCCTGCGATGGTGGTGACGGTGGCGGGCGTCCCCGACGCATACGGGATGATGGTGCCCGCACCGTCGGCGCCGTTGGCGCCGGTCGCACCCGTCGCGCCGGTCGCACCTGTTGCGCCTGTCGCACCCGTTGCGCCGGCCACGCCGACGAGTCCGTCGGCGCCCGTCGGACCTGTTGCGCCGGTGGGACCGGTCAGGCCTGTTGCACCGGTCGCGCCGGTTGGCCCGGTCAGGCCTGTTGCGCCCGTCGGACCCGCAGGACCGGTAAGACCGGTGGAACCGGTTGCGCCCGTGGCTCCGGCGGCACCGTCCGCGCCGGCGGGGCCGGTCGCACCCGTCGCACCCGTCGCACCCGTCGCACCCGTCGCACCCGTCGCACCCGTCGCACCCGTCGCACCCGTCGCACCCGTCGCACCCGTCGCACCTGTTGCGCCGGTCGGGCCGGAGACACCGCCGTTGCATTTGCCGAGAACGCCCGAGCCTGCCTCGTAGCACAACGGGGTGGCCTGCACAGGCGCCGAATCGAGGTTGGCGATCGTCAATTCACCGTTGGCGTCGATCGTGAACAATGCCTGCGAAGAAGGATTCTGGACGACGAAGGAGCCGCCGGAAGGCGGCGTGACCGTCACGTCGTCGGCATGCGCGGACGACGCGGCTGCCAGGATCGTGGCGACGGCCAAAGCGAGTGGCTTGAACGGGCGAATCTGCATGATCAATCCCCTGTTGTGCGGAATCGCGAACGCGCGATCGGCGCGGCGCGGCGGTGCATCCATAGGCTTGGCGCACGGAACCCGCGAATCGGGCCGCGCGCTTTCCCCTTCGCGAAGATGGTAACAAATACACAATGCCGCACACGCGTGTCGGGTGCCCGCGCATCAAGAGGCGTCGCGATCGGCCGTCCGGAATGCGCGCCGCTTGGTTCTATTTGACCGTCGCGCCCGGCTGTGCGCCCGCATCGGCGTCGAGCAGGAACAGGTCGTCGCCGCCGCTGCCGGCGGAGAGGATCATCCCTTCCGACACGCCGAAGCGCATCTTGCGCGGCGCGAGGTTGGCGATGAACACGACGTTGCGACCGACGAGTCTGTCCGGTTCCGCGTACGCGCCGCGGATGCCGGAAAAGATCTGGCGCTTGCCGAGTTCGCCGGCATCGAGTTCGAAGCGCAGCAGCTTGTCCGAGCCTTCCACGAATTCGCAGGCGACGACCTTGCCGATGCGCAGGTCGAGTCGGGCGAAGTCGTCGATGGAGATGAAAGTGCTCGCATTCGCGGCAGCGTTGCCGGATGCAGGCTTTGCGGGGGCATCGGACGTCGCGACGCTTTTTCCGGCGGTCGCCGCAGGCTTTGCGGCGGAAGCCGCCTCGGTCGATGCGACCGCGTCCGCGGGTTTCAGCGAGTCCTTGGAGGCTTCGATCATGGCTTCGATCTTCTTCGGGTCGACGCGCGTGGTGAGCGCGCTGAATTCGGCGATGCGGGTTCCGAGAACCGGCTTTGCGGCCGCGTCGAAACGCGTCCAGTCTTCGCGCAGCAGTTCGCGCGCGCGCTGCGCGATCGCGGGTACGACCGGACTCAGCCAGATCGAGAGCAAGCGGAAGTAGTTGAGCGCGAGCGTGCACGCAACATGGAGCTCCTCGCGCCTGCTTTCGTCTTTCGCGAGCAGCCATGGGGCTTTTTCGGCGACGTAGGCGTTGGCTTCGTCGGCGACTTCGACGATGCGGCGCGTCGCCGCGGCGTAGTCGCAATCGGCGTAGAGCGCCGCGCAGTCGGCGAGCTTCGCGGCGGCTGCGTCGTAGAGCGCCCGCTCGCGTTCGGGCAGCGCCGACGCGAGCTTTCCATCGAAGAACTTGTGCACGAAGCCCGCGCAGCGGCTCGCGATGTTCACCCACTTGCCGACGAGGTGCGAATTGACGCGTTCCTCGAAGGCCCTGAGATCGAGATCGAGGTCGACCGGTGCGGCGGTGAGCATCGTCGCGAAGTAGTAGCGCAGGTAATCCGGATCGAGTCCGGCGTCGAGATAGGTGCGCGCCATCACGAACGTGCCGCGTGACTTCGACATCTTCTCGCCGTTGACGGTGAGGTAGCCGTTGACGTGCAGCGCGTCCGGCGTGCGCAGGCCGGCACCTTTCAGCATCGCCGGCCAGAACAGGCCGTGGAAGTTGACGATGTCCTTGCCTAGGAAGTGATGCATCTGCGCGTCCGCGTCGAACGCGGGATTGGCGGTCTGCATGAACGCGTCGAACGATGCCGACGTAAGATTTTTCGCGGCCATGCTCGAACTGAATTGCGCGCCATCGATTCGAATGAGGTTGCAGCCGGGTTTGTTCTCGCGAACCCGTTCCACGTTGTCACAAAGCTTCTTGAAGCTTGCGAGATAGCCGATGGGCGCGTCGAGCCAGACGTAGAAGAACTTGCCCGGCGCATCGGGAATCGGAAAGCCGAAATATGGTGCATCGCGCGAGATGTCCCAGTCGCGCACGCCGCCTTCCGCGTCGAGCCATTCGCGCAGCTTGGCGGCGACCGACGGATGCATGACCGCTTCGCCGTGCGTGAGTTGGCCGCCGAGCCATTCGCGCAGCAGCCCGGTGAAGTCGCCGACCTTGAAAAAGTAGTGTTCGGAATCGCGCAGCTCCGGCGTTGCACCGGACAGCACCGAGCGCGGCTCCTTGAGATCGGTCGGCGCATAAGTCGCGCCGCAGACTTCGCAGTTGTCGCCGTACTGATCGGGCGTACCGCAGTTCGGGCAGATGCCCTTGACGTAGCGGTCGGGCAGGAACATCTGCCGCACCGGATCGTAGAGCTGGCGGATCGAACGCGCGGCGATGTGGCCGCCGGCCTTGAGGCGTGCGTAGACGAGTTCGGCGAGTTCGCGATTCTCGTCCGAATGCGTCGTGTAGTAGCAGTCGTGTTCGATGCCGAACGCGGCGAAGTCGCGCACGTGGCCGTCGTAGATGCCGGCGATGAACGCTTCCGGCGTGAGTCCCGCTTTTTCGGCGGCGAGCATGATCGGCGTGCCGTGCACGTCGTCGGCGGCGACGAAATGCACCGTGTCGCCGGCCATGCGCCGCGCGCGCACCCAGATGTCGGACTGGATGTAGCCGAGCAGATGGCCGATGTGCAGCGGGCCGTTCGCATAGGGCAGGGCGTGCGTGACGAGGATGTCCTTGGAGGCCGGCGCGTTCATGCGTCGTGGATTCCGCTTGGTTGCTGCAAAGCGGAATTATGGCATGCGTCGCTGTGGCCGCGGCGCCATGACGTGTGTCAGCAATGGTCGGTGACGCCCGCGAATCGTCTGCGGCATCGCCGGGCGGAATACTCCGTTGCGTGAAGTCCGGTGGCGGACTCGAGCGGAGTCACGCGATGGCTGCATTGAAATCCAGGAAGGAGGCTCATCCGGGTTGGCGCTGGGGCGTTGCGGGCCGACTGGTCGGGATGCTGTTCGGCGTCGTATGGGCTGCTGCCGCGACGTCGCATTGGCCGCAGCCGGCGCACACCATTGCGTGGGCAACGATCGCGCTGATCGTCGCCGTTCTTGCCACGCATGTGTTCCGGCAAGGCGCGCAGCCCGGAATGGAAAAGCCTTCGCCGCAACAGCGTCGTCGCGGCACGCGCGGCTTCCTGCTGTTGCTGGTCGCTGAGGTGTTGGCGATGAACCTGGCTGCGATGCTGCTGGATCGATACCACGGGCTCGACTATCTGATGCCGGCGGTGGCGATCATCGTCGGCCTGCATTTCCTGCCGATGGCGCCGATGTTGCGGCTGCCGGTATACCGCGGCGCGGGCCTGCTGATGGTGGCTTGCGGCATCGCCGCCGCGGCGGCGCTGGCGACGGGCGTTGCGGTCGCACCCGTGCTGCAGGCAATGGAACTGGCGTGCGCGCTCACGTTGTGGGGCGCCGTGTCGCAGCGTTCCCGCCACGCGGGTTGAAAGCGGATCTCCGCGGCAAACGCGTTGTTCATTGCGCGGCGCGGCGTTTCGCCAGCCGGTACAGCGCGAATCCGGCGACAACGAAACCGCAGGCGCCGCCGACGACTTTGAGGAAGAAGTCGGCGCGGTCGGCAGTGTCCGATGGCGGCACCAGCGCCAGCGTGATCGCGGCGAGCGTGGTGGCGAAACCGATGCCGTTGGCCAGCACGCTGCCGCCGGCGCCGCCCGGCAACGCGATCGCGCCGGGCGTCTGCGCGATGCGCTGGCGCAGCCTGATCGCTGCGGCGAACAGGTACAGGTACGGGATGAAGGTCAGGATCGCGGTCGCGTCGACGAGGATCAGGTACGCGGCGTGCACCGACGTGCCCATGTTCGCGGCGACGATGAACAGCGCCGCGAGCGCGCCTTGCACGAGCAGCGCCACGTAAGGCGTGTTCCAGCGAGGATGCACGCGCGCGAGCGCGGGCGGCAGCAGGCGATCCATGCCACCGACGAAGAGCAGGCGCGCGGTGCCGATCATCCACGCGCCGAGCCCGCCGACGCCCGACAGCGCCATCAGCAGCGCCACCGGCGGCCCCAGCCACGACACGCCGTGCGCCGCACCGGCCTGCGCGATCGCCTGGTTGATGCCGGAAATGATCGAGATGTCCGCCGACGGCAGCGCCCACATCAGTGCCAGCGTGTTGAGGATGTAGATGCCGGCGATGACCAGGCCCGACAGCAGCAGCGCGCGCGGAATCGTGCGCCGCGGCTCGCGGATTTCGCCGGCCATGATGAGCGCGAGCTCCAGTCCCGCGAATCCGAAGCAGATCTGCGAGAAGAAGATGACCGTGTCGAGGTTGGAGAACGTCGGTGCGAAGGACTGGATCGGCATCGGCGTCGCCGAACCGTCGGCGACGAGCGCGATGACGCCGATGACGACGACCACGAGCGAAGGCAGCCATTGCGCCCAGCCGCCGAGGTTCTGCAGTCGTCGTCCCGCGTCTTTCCCGGCGATGTTGCAGGCGAGCGCGATCGCGAGCAGCAGGAGCGATGCGCCCATCGCGTAGGCCTGCGAGTTCTCGAGCGCCGTGAATTGATCGTTGAAGATGTACAGCGCGAATACCGCCGCGCTCAACGCAAGCGTCGGGAAATACAGGATCGTCGATGCCCAGTACAGCCAGCCTGCCAGGAAGCCGTGGCGCTCGCCGAACGCCTGCGTGATCCAGACGTACAGGCCGCCCTCCTTGGGCAACGCGGATGACAGCGTCATCACGCAAAGGCCCTGCGGAATGAAGAACACGAGCGCGGCGAGCAGCCACAACGTGATCGAAGACGGACCCGAATGCGCGGTCAATGCGACCCAGCGCATGCCGACGATGGCGACGGTGTTGAACAGCACGAGGTCGAGCGTGCCGAGGGTCTTTCGCGCGGTCATCGGCTGCCTCCCCGGTGTCGGCGCAGGCTAGCGTTCACGAGGCGGCGCGGCAATCGTGGACGGGTTCGCGCACCACGCGCGTGACAGCGCGCTGCGCCGTGCGTCGAGGCTTCGGGACGCGGACGACAAACGGGCGCCGTGTCGGCGCCCGTCGCGGATTCCGGCACGGGAGAAGGCCGCTCAGGGCGACTTGCGCTCCCACATCTGCGAGCGGCCGAGCAGCGAGAAGCCGATGTAGCCGTGCACGTCGAGTTTCTTGCCGTCCTCGCTCGGCGTCAGGCTGACCTTGTAGATCTTCCCCGACTTGGGATCGAGGATGCGGCCGCCGTCCCAGGTCTTGCCGTCCTGCGATACGCCCCACAGGATCGTCATGCCTTCGATCGGCTGGTCCTTGCGCTCGCCGTCGCAGGCCTTGCACACGGGGTGCGGACCATCGTCGGATTGCAGCACCTCGATCACCTTGCCCTGCAGCTTGCCGTTGCTCTCGGTGATCTGCACGACGGATTTCGGCTTGCCGGTGGCATCGTCGATCGTCGTCCAGGTGCCGACCGGTGTGAGTTCGTCGGCGAGCGCCGGCGCGGCCACGGCGAAAGCGAGGGCGATCAGGGCACAGTGGCGGTACGACATGGTGCGGACTCCGTACGGACAGGAATGGCGGACGTTGCCGAGCGCCCGCGCGAGCGTCAAGCCGCGCCGCCGCATCGCCGCCGGCTGGCATAATCGCGGTTTGCTTCGTCCCCCGAAAACCGCATGACCACTCCCCTCGAAGGGCGCGTCCGCGAGATCCTCGCCGGCGTCATCGACCCGCATACAGGCAAGGATCTCGTCGCCGGCGGCGCGCTGCGCGGCGTCGGCGTGTCCGGCGGTGACGTCTCGGTCGACATCCAGCTGCCCTATCCGGCGCTCGGCGCGCAGGCGACCCTGGCCGACGAGGTCAAGCGCGCGCTCGAAGCCGATCCCGCGATCAGCCATGCCGCGGTCGGCATCGGCTGCCGCGTCCATGCGCACGAGGTGCAGCAGGGCCTGACGCCGCTGCCCGGCGTCAAGAACGTCATCGCCGTGGCGTCGGGCAAGGGTGGCGTCGGCAAGTCGACCGTGTCGGCGAACCTCGCGCTCGCGCTCAGGGCCGAAGGCGCGAGCGTCGGCGTGCTCGACGCCGACATCTACGGCCCGAGCCAGGTGCGCATGCTCGGCCTGACCGGCAAGCCGGACACGAAGGACGGCAAACGCATCGAGCCGAAGCTCGCGCACGGCATCCAGGCGATGTCGATCGGCCTCATGGTCGAGGAAGACACCGCGATGATCTGGCGCGGTCCGATGGCGACGCAGGCGCTCACGCAGATGCTCGGCGAGACGAACTGGTCCGACCTCGACTATCTCGTCATCGACCTGCCGCCGGGCACGGGCGACATCCAGCTCACCCTGTGCCAGAAGATTCCCGTCTCCGGCGCGATCATCGTCACCACGCCGCAGGACATCGCCCTGCTCGACGCGAAAAAGGCGCTGAAGATGTTCGAGAAGGTCAACGTGCCCGTGCTCGGCATCGTCGAGAACATGGCCACGCACGTCTGCTCGAACTGCGGCCACGAAGAACACGTGTTCGGCGAAGGTGGCGGCGCGCGCATGGCGCAGCAGTATGGCGTGCCGCTGCTCGGCAGCCTGCCGCTCGACATCCGCATCCGCGAACAGGCCGACGGCGGCACGCCGACCGTCGCCGCGATGCCGGATTCGGACCTCGCCGCGCGCTACCGCGGGATCGCGCGCAATGCGGCCGCGCGGCTGTCCCTGCGCGCGCGCAACAAGGCGCTCGGCATACCGAAGATCGTCGTGCAGAATACGTGACCCGCCGCGAGGCGATCCGCCCGCACGCGCCGCGTTTCCGCGCGGCGAATCACCGCCCACCCATTCCGGAACCGCACCGCCCCATGACCATCAAATCCGACCGCTGGATCCGCAGCATGGCCGAGCAGCAGCGCATGATCGAGCCGTTCGAACCCGGCCAGGTCAAGCTGCGCGACGGCCATCGGCTGATCTCGTACGGCACTTCGAGCTACGGCTACGACGTGCGCTGCGCGAACGAGTTCAAGGTGTTCACCAACATCAACTCGACGATCGTCGATCCGAAGAACTTCGACGCACGCAGTTTCGTCGACGTCACCTCCGACGTCTGCATCATTCCGCCGAACTCCTTCGCGCTGGCGCGCACGGTCGAGTATTTCCGCATCCCGCGTCGCGTGCTCACGATCTGCCTGGGCAAGAGCACCTACGCGCGCTGCGGCATCATCGTCAACGTGACGCCGCTCGAACCGGAATGGGAAGGCCACGTCACGCTCGAATTCTCGAACACGACGCCGCTGCCGGCGCGCATCTACGCCAACGAAGGCGTCGCCCAGATGCTCTTCCTCGAATCCGACGAGGACTGCGAAACGAGCTACAGGGACCGTGGCGGCAAGTACATGGGCCAAACCGGCGTGACGCTGCCCAGCGCGTGAACGCGAGCTGATGCGGCCGGTCGCGCGCATGCTCGCTGCCCGGCGCAGTGGTACGCTTCGGGGCTGACCGACGGAGACAATGCAGTGATGCGCAATACCCGATCCGCAAACCTGTTTCGCGCTGCCGCGCTCGCGGCCGCAGCTGCAATCCTCGCCGCCTGCCATGGTGGCGGTGGCCGGAACATCGCGCCCGACAAGGTGAATGCCGGAAGCGGGCCTGCAACTTTCGACGTGACGCTCGTGGCCGCGAAGGACAACCAGTTCGACTACGACCCGCAAGGTGGCGACAACGGCGCGCCGCTCACCGTCGAGGACCTGCGCGGCGCGTTGCGCTACCGCATCGAGGAGCACCTGCCGGTGCAGACCGTGCTCCTCAAGCGCGGCGAAAAGCAGCGCGTTAACAAGGAGCACCTCGCCTATCTGTTGCGCGTAGCGCAGGAAATGAAGTTCAAGGCGTACATGCTCGAAAAGGACGGGGGTATTTCCGAACTCGTTCCGACCGGGCGCAGCGCTGAAAGCGCCGACGGCGACAAGAAGTGATTTCGATCCCCGGGAACAGGAGAAGGCAGTGAAGAAAACGACGAAAGGCCTGATCGCGGCGCTCGCGCTTGGCCTGACGATGGCCGGCGCCGCGCAGGCGCGCTCGGACATCAAGGACGGCAATGCAATGGTCAAGCCGGCCAAGAACCAGCACTACTCGATCGACGGAAGCACGTTCGACAAGGCCAGCCTGTATGGCTATCTCGGCGAGCTGCGCGATACCGACCACATCACCGGCATCGTGCTCAAGAAGGGCGGCGACGACGAGCAGCGCCGCATCATTGGCGTGATCGCCAAGACGCTCGGCCTGAAGTCGTTCGAGCAGGACGGCCGCGAACTCAAGGAAATCCCGCAGCCGCAGACGGCGCAGCCGGCAACGCCCGAGCCCGCTGCGGCGCCTGCTTCCGCTACGCAGCCCGCTCCGGCGGCGCAGCCGGCGCCCGCGTCGGGCGGCTGAGCGTTTTCTGTCGCCGTCGGTCCGGCTGCAGCCGGACCGACGGCGCGCTGTTCCTTCCCTGCGCAGATCGTGTCCTGATGCCTTCACTCCATCGCCGCGCGCAGCGGTCATCCGGGTTCTGTTTCCCACAAGTCCGACGCGTGCCTTTGCGCTTCGTTGCCGGGGTCGTACTCGGCGCATGGATCGGCGCCGCCGCTGCCAATCCGCTCAGTTTTGTCACCGAGACATTTTCGGACTGGCGCAATCGCCTGTTCGGCAAGGGCCATCCCACGCCGGACATCGTCGATGCACCCGCCACCGGTGACATCAAGCTCGAGCCCGGCCATCCCGTGCGCCTGCGCGTCGGCGAGAAAGCGCCGCAGAAGGATTTCGCCAAGGGCAAGAGCCGCTATCGGGAAATCGAGTTGCCGGAATCGCTCCCGTACGCGTCGGTGCGCGTGCAGGTCGTCGCGCAACGCGGCAAGGAGCACGGCAACACCATGTTCAAGCCGCTGTTCTACGTCCACGGCGAAGGCGATGCCTTGCGCGATCCGGTCGAGGTGAAGCCGCTGCACGTCGACATCCGCCCGTTCCGCAAGACGCGCCTGCTCGGCTGCGCGAAGCTCGAGAACGTGCAGCGCTTCGCCGTCGCCACCGACGCTTCCGCGGTCGGCAAGTCCTACGTCTCCGAAGTGCGCGAAGCGGTCAAGGCGCCGACGCAGAACGGCTTTTACTACACGACCGATTCGATCAAGGCGCGCCTGCCGTACGCCGCGACCGGCACGCTCATCCTCGAAGTGAGCGCCGAGAAGGACGCCAAGTCCGGCTGCTGAGCTTCGCGGCCCCGCGTCGCGCGCGAGGCCGCTGCGTCAGTCGTAGTCGAGCCGGAACGCTTCGAGGCGGATGCCGCTCACGGGATCTTTGGACACGATGCGGCCTGCGCCGATGTTGGCGTAGGGCAGGGGGAAGCTCATGTTCTCCATTTCCGGGAAAGTGGCCCAGGAAACAGCGATATCAAAAGAGCAGCTCGGCGCGGTGGCGGGCGGCGAACCCAATCGCTCGCATACGACACGGGCTGGATAGAAGACTTCTCCCGTGTCGCTGGCCCGCGCGGAAAACAGCCATTGCACCCGTGCGGGCTGATCGTGCGAATCGTTGACGACCACCTTGGCTTGGAATTCAGCCGTGAAGGTTCCTGCGCGGCCGCCATATTCCTCGGGCCACATGGGATCCTCCACGCGGAACGTCACAAGCCATGGCCCGGCGAGGTCAGGCATGTCGTAATGCATGACGCTGGAAAATTCCCGGGACACAGGCACGCCGAACACCTGCGGCACGATATGCGTGCGCGCGCCGCCGCCGATGGCGTAGGTGCCGTGGTTGCGCTGGTCGAATTCCAATTCGATCTGACCCGCATCGAGGAACTTGCGCGGTTTCCGGTACGTGCAGCCAAGACAGGCACCGCCCTCATAGCGCTCCAGCGGCACTGTCAGGCGCAGGAGATGCGGTGCGTCTTCCGGCCGCTGCAGCAGGCCGCGGAATCGATACCACTGCGGCGCGCCGTCGCTGTTGCGGCCGTACCACGTGCCGATCAGCAGGCCGTTCTGCATGACGATGTCGAGCGTGGTGCCGGGATCTTCCGGATTGGACCACAGGCCGGATGTGGGTGCGTCGAAGAACTGCTGACCCTCGCAGCCGTTGCACGGCACGATCGGGCCGCTTTCAGCCAATGCGGAAATGGCCTTGCCCGGTGCATCGTGGGGAAGGGGCGTGCCGCTGATCGCTTCTACAAGCCGACCCGTCGCCTTGTTCGCGGATTCGACCCGTGAGGAATATCCCGACAGGCCGCACGTGCAAGCGACTAACGCAACAGCCAAAGAGATTGTTCGCATCAGTCGAATCTCGAACGAAATGCCCGCATGCGGATACCGGTTTCCGGGTTCGCGGAGGTGATGCGGTTGGCGCCGAAGTTTGCGTATGGCATGGGGAATAGAAAACGGTCGGGGTTACCGCCGAAAGGACTTATATCCGAATATCGGCAGTCGACATGGTCGTAGCTTTGATGGTCGTGGACGTTGGCGCAATAGAAATCACCAGTGCCAAATGCGTCGATCGGGTGATACTCCCACATCGTCGCCCCTTGCCATGGAGTCGTTTCCGACTCGAGAAGCCCTCCGATATAAGAGATGGCTTCCCCTACGCCGGAAATGATCGGTTTCTCCATCACGATGATCCATACGCCATTGAGATCCGGAAAATAATAATCCGCATATTCCGGAAAATGACGTGTCGCATCTATCCCTTCGACGACCGGCACGATATGCGTTTTCTGGTCGCCGGCCAGGGAAAATGAGCCATGATTTCGCTGATCGAATTCCAGCGTGATTGTCTTGTTCGTGCCTTCCAGTATGGCGGTCAGGCGCAGCAGGCGTGGCTCATCTTTCGGGCGTTCCAGCTGGCCGGCAAATGGATGCCAAAGCGCATGGCCTTGTTCGTCGTATCCGTGGTAAAGGCCGGACAAGGAGCTGCCTTGAACGGTGAACGTGAATCCAGTTCCCGGTTCCGAAGGATTTTGCCAGAGGCCGGAACTGGGCGCGTCGAACAGCGGCGGATTGCCTTCGCAGCCGTAGCAGGGGACGTTGGGTCCTTCCGGGTTCGGCGTGGGCAGGATCGGCCATTCGTGTCCGGAATGTCCCGGCGGGCGAATCTGCGCCAACGCGGGTGGCGCGAGCAAGATCAACACAAGGGCGATGAGGAATTTCAAGGATTGCTCCATTGTCAAGGCGGTGCGGAAGGCATCCGCGCGCATGGAAGTAAATGCGTCCTCAGGCGGCATCTTCACCGCGATCCCGACCATACGCCCGTCGCTTCGGGGATGCCAGTCGCTTCGTCGTCAGGCGATCGTGCCGCCGCTCTCGCGCAGGTCGTCGCGCACCGCAAGCGCGCATTCGAGCGCCGCGTGCACGCCCTCGACCATCGTCGCCAGCGCCATGCTCGGTTGTCCCGGATGACGCGCGGCCTGTTCGGGCAGCCACGGCACGTGCAGGAAACCGCCGCGCACCTGCGGATGGTGCGTCGTGAGCTGGTGCGCGAGCGCGAAGAACACCTGGTTGCAGACGAACGTGCCTGCCGACAGCGAAAGGCCTGCCGGAATGCCGCGCGCGCGCAGGTCGGCGACGATGGCCTTGAGCGGCAATGTCGAGAAATACGCGGGCGGCGCGCTGGCGACGACGGCCTCGTCGATCGGTTGCGCGCCTTCGTTGTCGGCAATGCGCGCATCGATGAGGTTGACCGCGATGCGCTCGAAGGACAGTTCGCCGCGCCCGCCGGCAAGGCCGAGCGCGAGCACGATCGCGGGTCGATGACGTTCGACGAGCGCGTCGAGCAGCGCCGGCGCCGTCGCGAACGCGACCGGCAGCACGGCGCCGACGATGCGATGCGCGCCAACGGTTTCGCCATCGAGCGCGCGCACGATCTCCTGCGATGGATTGAGCGCGTCTCCGCCGAACGGTTCGAAACCGGTGAGCAGGATGGGGGCATGCTTCTTCATCGGAATATCAGCATCCACAGCAGCAGGAAATTCACCGCCAGCAGGGCCAGCGCGGTCGGCCATTGCGCACGGATCACGCCATACTGGTCGGGCAGTTCCAGCAACACCGCTGGCACGATGTTGAAATTGGCCGCCATCGGCGTCAGCAAGGTGCCGCAATAGCCGGTGAGCATGCCGATCGAGCCGAGGATGGCCGGATCCGCGCCGTGGTGCTGCACGAGCAGCGGCAGGCCGACGCCGGCCATGAGGACGGGGAACGCGGCGAACGCGTTGCCCATGATCACCGTGAACAGCACCATGCCGAGCACGAACGCGGCGAGGCAGGCGAGGCGGCTGTCGACGGGGATGAGCGCGGCGACGATCGCGGCAATGGTGTCGCCGACGCCGGTCGCTGCGAACACGCTGCCGAGCGTGGCCAGCAGCATCGGCAGCAGCGCGGCCCAGCCGAGCGCGTCGAGCAGGCGACGGCCTTCGCGCAGTCCCGTCGCGGGCATCGTGCGCGTCACGCGTAGCGCCGCGGCGAAGGCGACAATGCAGGCGAGGCCCAGCGCGGTCAACGTCCACTGGCGCGCATCGACGAGCGGCGTTTCGCCCCAGCGCAAATACGGACCGACCAGCACGAGCGCGAGCGTGACCAGCGGAATCGCCAGCGCCGGGCCGAACAGGCGGTTGCCCAGACGCTGCGCGGAAGCACGTCGCCGCGCCTGCGTGGCATCGTCATCGGCCGTCGTGCCCAGGCGCACCCGCGCCGCCATGATGCCCAATGCAAGCACGCCCGCGCCCATCGCCTGCGCCGGCCAGCGCGTGCCTTGCGCGAGCGCGGCGAGGATCGCGTCGCCGAACAGGAACGGGCAGGCGACGATGGCCCAGAAGCCGGCCATGGCCAGGCGCCGCTCGCGGACGTTGAGCCACGCGGCATACAGCAGGAATGCGCCGAGCAGCCAGTAGATCGCCTGCAGTTTCAGCATGCGCCGCCTCCGCGCCGGCGCGCTTCGCGTTCCAGCCGGCGCTGCACCTGCGCGATGCGCAGGGCGTGGATGACGAAGGCCGCGATCGCGGTCGGCAGGGCCCACAACGCGATCGCCAGCGGCTGCAGTTCGATGCCGTGCTGCGCGTAGAAACCCTGGATCAGCAGCACGGCGCCGAGCGCGATGAAGACGTCCTCGCCGAAGAACAGGCCGATGTTGTCGGTGGCCGCGGCGAGCGCGTCGATGCGCTGGCGCTGTTCGTCGTCCAGCGTGCCGACGCTGCGCTCGGCGGCGGCCTCGCTCATCGGCGCGACCAGCGGTCGCACCGTCTGCGCGTGGCCGGCGACGTTGGTCAGGCCGAGCATCGACAGCACCTGGCGCACGCCGAGATAACTGAGCAGGAAGCGCGTCAGCGTCAGGCCGCGGAAGCCGGCGATCCAGTCGCGAGCACGTTCGCGCAGGCCGCAGTGTTCGAGCAGGCCGATCACGGGCAGCGTCAGCGCCATGAGCAGCAGCGCGCGGTTGCTGACGAAAGAGCTGCCGAGCATGGCCAGCAGGTCGCCGACGTTCATGCCGGCGGCGAGGCCGCTGACGACACCGGCGGTGACGACGACGAGTACCGGGTTCCTGCGCAGCACGAAACCGGCGACGACGACGGCGACGCCGAGCAGGGGCCAGTAGTTCACGCGATATTCCCCCTGTCCATTCCAGCCGGGCGGATACCGGTTGCCGCCGCAGCGGCTGCAGCGGCGATGCGCTCGTGCCGAAATGCCTGAAGACAGTCACGGCGGAAACCACTGTCAGGGAGGACGGATGTGCGCATCTCAGGCATGCACGCCGACTCCTGCCTGTTCAAGCGCTGCGCGCAGCTGCCGCGCGAAAGCCGCCGCATTCGGCCGGTCGCCGTGCACGCAGATCGTGTCGGCGCTCAGCGCAACCGTCTTTCCGTCGCGCGCGATGACTTCGCCGCGCGTCGCGATCGCGAGCGCCTGCGCGACGGCAGCGTCGACGTCCTCGATGACGGCATCGGCTTCGCGGCGCGGCGCCAGCGTGCCGTCGGCTTGGTAGCGGCGATCGGCGAAGGCTTCGTGCGCGACCCGGATGCCGGCGCGTTCGCCGGCACGCGTCGATTCGCTGTTGGCGAGTCCGACAAGGATGAGTTGTGCGTCGAAGTCGCGCACCGCGTGCGCAATGGCATCGGCGAGCGCCGCGTCGCGCGCGGCCATGTTGTACAGCGCGCCATGCGGCTTGACATGGCGTACGCGCGCGCCGGCCGCCTGCGCGAAGGCGGCGAGCGCGCCGATCTGGTACAGCGTCATCGCGTAGGTTTCGTCGGCGCCGACGCGCATCTCGCGGCGGCCGAAGCCTTGCAGGTCGGGCAGCGAAACGTGCGCGCCGATCGCGACGCCGTGCTGGACGGCGAGCGCGACCGTGCGCCGCATCGTCTCCGGATCGCCGGCGTGGAAGCCGCAGGCGATGTTCGCCGACGTCACGTGCGCGAGCACGCCGGCGTCGTCGCCCATCGTCCATGCGCCGAAGGATTCGCCGATGTCGCTGTTGAGGTCGATGCGGGTGGTCATGACTGGAGTCGTTGCGCGATCGCCTCGACGAGGCGCGCGAGTTCGCGTTCGCGGCGAAGATAGCGCGTTTGCGCGTCGTCGAGCCCGATTTCGACGAAGCGCAGCGTCGCGCCGGGGCGCCGCTGCGCGAGGCGCGGCAGGTCGATCGCGGCGATTTGCGCAATGCGCGGATAGCCGCCCGTGGTCGGATGTTCGGCCATGAGCACGATGGGCTGGCCGCCTGGCGGCAATTGCACGGTGCCGAAGGCGACGGCTTCGCTGACGAGTTCGAGCGGCGTGCGCAACGTCAGCGCGACACCATCGACGCGCAGGCCGACGCGATTGGAGTCGCTGGAAACGCGGAACGCCGATTCGAACAACGCGCGCTGCGAGGCCGCGTCGAGCGCATCGAAATGCGCGCCGCGGATGACGCGGATCGGTCGCGCCGGGTCGGCGTCGAACCAGGGGCGAGGATCGAGCGACCAGTGCGCGGGCAGGCGCATGTCGTCGTGATGTCGAATGGCCACAGAATCATTCGCGCCGATCGCAAGCACGTCGCCCGTGCGCAGCGCGCGTCCGCCGAACGGGCCGAGCGCAGCGTTGATGTCGGTCGATGCGCTGCCGAGCACGCGCTCGCCAGCGAAACCGCCGGTGACGGCGAGACAGCCGCGAAAGCCGTCGAGCGCGCGGCCGATGGCGAGCACGTCGCCGGCATCGACGCGTACCGGCCGCCATGCCGCGATGCGCGCGTCGCCGATGCGTGCCTCGAACGGCGCGCCGGCCAGCGCGATCGTCGCGTCGCGCTCGAAGCGCAGCGTCGGACCGATCGCGGTGAATTCGAGGGCGGCCGCGTCGTCGCCGTTGCCGACGAGCGCGTTGGCGAGGCGCAGCGAGACCTCGTCCATCGCGCCGCTCGTGCCGACGCCGAACGCGGCGCAGCCGTCGCGGCCACGATCCTGCAGCGTGTCGAGCAGGCCGGCCTTGATGACGACGACGCTCATGCGCGCGCCTGCACGAGCAGCGCATCGAACTCGTCGTCGCCGATCGCGCGGAAGCGAACGCGATCGCCGGGCGCGAGCAACGCGGGTGGGTCGGCCAGCGCATCGAACAGGCGCAGCGGTGTGCGCCCGATCAGTTGCCAGCCGCCGGGCAATTCACGCGGATAGATGCCGGTCTGCGCGCCGCCGATCGCGACCGAACCGGCCGGCACGCGCAGGCGTGGTTGCGCGCGGCGCGGCATGTGCAGCGCGCGATCGAGGCCGAGCAGGTAGGGAAAACCGGGTGCGAAGCCGAGCATCGCGACACGGTATTCGGCGCCGACGTGCCGCGCGACGACGTCGTCGATCGACAGTCGCGCATGCGCGGCAACGGCATCGAGGTCGGCGCCGTCGTAGCGGGTCGGCACTTCGACGAGTCGCCCCGCTGCGTCGTCGACGCGCGGTGGCGTCGCGAACACCGCGCGCAACGCGCCGGCCAGATGCTCCCATGCGGGCGTGCCGTCGCGCCCGGCCCAGAACGCAGCGTCGTAGCGCAGCGCGAGCGTGGCATAGCTGGGAATGACGTCGACGAGCCCGGGCATGTCGACGCGACGCAGCGTGTGCGCGGCGGCATGGACTTTCGCGTTGACGGCCTCGTCGACGCGTTCGCCGAAGCGCAGCAGCAGCATCGTCTCGCCGAGCGGCTCGATCGAGAAGACTTCGCCGGCCTGGGCTGTCATCCGGCCAGCGCGTCGCGCAACGCCTCGCGCAGGCGCGCGACGAGCGCCTCGCGCGCGTCCGGCGCGTAGGCGACGCGTTCGCCGCGCCCCCAGACCGGCTGTGGCCACGCGGCGTCATTGGCGTAACGCGCGATGACGTGCACGTGCAGTTGGGGAACCACGTTGCCGAGCGCGGCGACGTTGAGCTTGTCGGGCGCAAGCAGCGATTCGAGCGCGCGGCCGACGCGCGTGACCTCGCCGAGCAGGCTCGCGCGATCGCCTTCGTCGAGGTCGATGAGTTCGCGCGCACCGGCGATGCGCGGCACGAGGATGAGCCACGGAAAGCGCGCGTCGTCCATGATGCGCAGCTGCGACAGCTCGAAGTCGCCGATGGCGATGCTGTCGGCGGCGAGGCGCGGATCGAGCGCGAAACTCATGCGCCGCCACCCAGGTGGCGCGCGAAGAAACCGAGCGTGCGCTCGCGGGCGAGCGTCGCGCTCGCCGCGTCGTAGGCGTGCGGATCGACGTCGCGGTCGAAGGCATGGCCCGCGCCGGGATAGACGAAGACGTCGGATTGCGGCCACGCTTCGCGATGGCGTTCGATCGCTTCCGGCGGGATCGAGGCGTCGTCCGCGCCGAAGTGGAACATGAGTGGCGCGCGCGCGGCCTCATCGGAAAACTGGACGTTGCGGCTTCCGTAGTAGCTGACCGCGGGCAGGTCGAGCCGCGTCGCGGCGAGCAGCGCGACCGTGCCGCCCCAGCAGAAGCCGATGCAGCCGATGCGGCCGGCGGAGGAAATCGCTTCCGCCGCGCTGGCGACGTCCTCGACGGCGAGGTCGAGGCCGACTTCGCCGATCAACGCGCGGCCCTTCTCGATGCCGGCGCTGTCGTAGGGCAATTCCACGTCGCGTTCGACGTGGTCGAAGAGCGCGGGCGCTATCGCCGTGTAGCCCTCCCGCGCGAAGCGATCGGCGACCGAACGCACCCAGGCGGTGACGCCGAAGATTTCCTGCACGACGACGATGCCGCCCTTTGGCATGCCTTCGGGTTTGGCGAGGTAGGCGCCGATGCACTGCATGCGCGAGGTGTTGATCTGGATCGTCTGGCCCATCGTGTTCTCCGTCGGCGAACTGCAAGCCTATGCGTCGTGCGCGACGTGTCAATCGATGGGTTCGCGCCGCATCCGGAAGCGCCGCACGCAATTGCGGCCGTCGTGCTTGGCGAGATAGAGGGCGCGGTCGGCGGCTTCCAGCAGCAGGGAGCAGTCGACCGGCGCAGGCAGGTCCGCGAGGCAGGCGATGCCGATGCTGATCGTGGCAATGCCTTCCAGTTGCGGCGCCGCGTGCGCGAGCACGGTGGCGACGTGCTCGCGGATGGTTTCGGCCAGCGCGAACACTTGGTCGGCGTCGCGATCGCAGACCACGGCGACGAATTCCTCGCCGCCGAAGCGGCCGAGCAGGTCTTCGGCGGACAGTTTTTCGCCGATCGCGCGCGTTCCGAGGGCGAGCACCTGGTCGCCGAACAGGTGGCCGCGCAGATCGTTGACCTTCTTGAAATGGTCGAAGTCGATGAGCAGGAGCGCAAGTCGACGCCGTTCGGTGACGGCCTCGTCCAGACGCTGCGCGAATCCGTACAGCAGATGGCCGCGGTTGGCGACTTGCGTCAGCGAGTCGGTCGTCGCAGCACGTAGCAGATCGACCGCTTGCGCACGCAGCGTGCTGTTGGCAGCGTCCAGTTCGAAGCTTTGCCGCTCGAATTCCGCGTTGCGTCGAGCGAGTTGCTGGTTTAGCAGACGCACGGCGCGATGGCGCCAGACGAGTACGCCCAGGGCAAGCGCGAGGCTGCCGAGCACGATCAATCCGATGTCGCGGACCAGGGCCTGTCGCTCGATGCGCGCGGCTTGCAGTTCGTTGTCCTTGGCGAGCAGGGCCATGCGCTGTTCGTTCTCCGAGCGCTCGTGGCGCACTTCGAGCGCGGCGAGCTGGCGGTTGGTGCGCAGGCCAATCAGGTCTTCGCGGACCTGCTCGTACTTGTGCGCGAAGCGCAGCGCTTCATCGGCATCGCCTTCGCTGCGCGCGAGTTGCTCGCGCAGCGCATAGGCCAGCGCGAGCTGCTGGCGCAGTTGCGTGGTTTCGAGCCCGGCAATGGCCTCGTCGATGAGGCCGCGGGCGCGCAGCGTGTCGCGTTCGGCGAGTGCGGCCTGGGTCAGGTGCAGCAATGCGCGGGCAACGATCTCGCGCTGGCGCAGATCGCGGCCAAGTTGCAGCGCCTGCTCGAGGTGTTCGACCGCTGCCGCGTTTTGGCGCAGGCCGAGCAGGGCGCGGCCGAGTTCGAGATGGTCCAGGCCTTGGTGCGGACGATCGCCTAGCGCGTTGTCGATGGCCAGCGCTTCGGCGGCGGCATCGCGTGCGCTGCCGTATTCGCCCAGCTCATTGAGCAGGCTCGCGTAGGAGCCGACCGAGGTGGAATACGATGACGGCGTTCCGCGCTGGTCGGCCGCCGCGAGCGCGCGGCGGAAATAGTCGCGAGAGGCGGTTTCGTCCTCGATGTCACGATAGAGAAGGCCGAGGTTGCGGTAGACGTGTTCGAGGCGGTCGCCGTCGGTATCCTGGTTGCCGAGCGCTTCGAGCTGCGCTTCGAGCGCCTTCGCGAAATCGCCATGGTCGCGCCAGACCGTGCCGAGATCGGACAACGCGCGCATCGCGCCGGCTTCGTTGCCGTCTTCGATGAACAGTGCACGCGCCTTCTGCTGGCGTTCGATCGCGCTTTCCAGATGTGCACGACGACGATCGACGATGCCGAGGATGTTTTCCGCGTGCGCCTGCGCGGAGAGGTCGCCGACGACGCGACCAATGACCGCCGTGCGTTCGGCATAGCCGCGTGCGCGATCGTAGTCACCCAGCGCAAGTGCGCTGCGCGCGATAAAGCGGGTCAGCAGCAGCGAAGCAGGCGTGTCGGCGCGGCGGTCGGCGATGGCGAGCGCGCGCGTCCATTCCCGGTCGGCAATGGCCGGAACGTCGATGGCCTCGGCGAAGTCGCCGATGCCGGCCACCAGGGCTTGGCGCGCCGCCGATCCTCCCATTGCTCCCGCGAGTTCGAGCGCGACATCGCCCGCGAAGGCATTTTCCACGGCGGCCGCGATGCGACGACTGTCGGATGCCAGCTGCGCGCGAGGGTAGGCGCGATCCTGCGCACTGGCCGCGACCGCGAAAAAAGCGAAGATGCTGGCGAGGAAGAATCGTCGCGGCAGGCATCGACCTTCGTGGCTTCCCGCATCGCGAGACTGCATGTGATCCGCATGCCCCTGGGCGGCCGCTGTGCGGCGTTCCCGCATTTTAGCACCCGCCCGTCCACGCATTGATTGGCGGTAAACTCGCCGCCCCCTTTTTTAACGTTTCCCGTCCATGTCCCTCCGCAACCCGAAAGTCGGATTCGTGAGCCTGGGCTGCCCGAAGGCGCTCGTCGACTCCGAACGCATCCTCACCCAGCTGCGCGTGGAGGGTTACGACATCGTGCCGAGCTACGGTTCGGCCGACGTCGTCGTGGTCAATACCTGCGGCTTCATCGACGCGGCCGTCGCCGAATCGCTCGACGCAATCGGCGAGGCACTGGAAGAAAATGGCAAGGTCATCGTGACCGGCTGCCTGGGCAAGCGCGCCGAGCTCATCCGCGAGACACATCCCGACGTGCTGTCGATTTCGGGCCCGCAGGACTACGCCAGCGTGATGGGCGCGGTGCATGCGGCGCTGCCGCCGAAGCACGATCCGTTCCTCGACCTGGTGCCGCCGCAGGGTGTGAAGCTCACGCCGAAGCACTACGCCTACCTCAAGATTTCCGAGGGCTGCAACCACCGCTGCACGTTCTGCATCATTCCCTCGATGCGCGGCGACCTCGTCTCGCGTCCGATCGACGAAGTGCTCGTCGAGGCGGAAAAGCTCGTCAAGGGCGGCGTCAAGGAGCTTCTCGTCGTCTCGCAGGACACCAGTGCTTACGGCGTGGATCTGAAATACGCCGAGCGCGAATGGCGCGGAAAGGCCTATGCGACGCGCATGAAAAGCCTGTGCGAAGGCCTCGCCGAACTCGGCGTGTGGTCGCGCCTGCATTACGTCTATCCGTATCCGCACGTCGACGACGTGATTCCGCTGATGGCGGAAGGAAAGATCCTTCCCTACCTCGACATCCCGTTCCAGCACGCGAGCCCGCGCATCCTGAAGCTGATGAAGCGGCCCGGCGCGGTCGACAAGGTGCTCGCGCGCGTGCAGGCATGGCGCCGCGGATGCCCGGATCTCACGATCCGCAGCACGTTCATCGTCGGCTTCCCCGGCGAAACCGAGGCCGAATTCGAGGAGCTGCTCGATTTCCTGCGCGAAGCCGAGCTCGATCGCGTCGGCGCGTTCGCCTATTCGCCCGTCGATGGCGCGAAGGCGAACGAGTTGCCCGACGCGGTGCCGGAAGACGTCAAGGAAGAGCGCCTCGAGCGCTTCATGGAAGTGCAAGCGGAAATCTCCGCGGCGCGCCTCGCGCGCAAGATCGGCACGCGGCAGACGGTGATCGTCGACGAGGTCGACGAGGACGGTGCGGTCGCGCGCTCGAAGGCCGACGCGCCCGAGATCGACGGCATCGTGCGCATCGACGACGGGCACAAGCTCAAGCCCGGCCAGTTCGCCGAAGTCGAAATCGTGCATGCGGACGAGCATGACCTGATCGGGCGGCTGGCGCCCGCTGCGCGCTGATCGGGCGACCGCGCGTTCGCCTCGACCCGCGCAGCATGGCGATTCGAATTCGCGGCGTCGGCTGTCGTGCGCGTGGCCAATGCGACGCCGGCGCAGCTACGATGCACGCGGAACCCATGAAGGAACATCGACACATGCGCGCGGTGCGATGGACATGGCCGCTGATCGCCGCGTCGGCTGGCGTAGCCGCTTTCGCGCGGGGCGATGACTGGCAGGCCAAGTTCGGCGTGTCGGTGTCCTTCGCCGGTCCACATCCGTGAGCGCCGTCGCGGCGATGGCCGGTTCTTGCGCGGCGGAGACGATCGCGCATCCGCTGCTGCGCGCGTGGGGCGAACCCGGCGCTGAATTGCCTGGCCTGGTCGAGCTCGAGGATTTGCGCGCGCGGGCGCAGGCGTCCGATGGCGTGCGGCGACCGGCGTTCCGCGCACAGACGCCGGCGTTGCTCGCCGATGGCCTGCACTACGAAGCGCGAATCGCCGAAACCGGCGCGCTCGCCACGCGCGAAGGCAGCGCTCACGACGCGTTCAACGCGCTGGTTTGGCTGCGCCATCCGCATCTGAAATGGGCGATCAACGCGCGCCAGGTAGCCGACATCGCGCGCGTCGGCACGAAGACGCGCACGCGCGGCCAGTGCGCGTTGACGCATTTCGACGAGGCCGGCGCGATCGTCTGGCTCGCCGGCGATGCGCTCCTGCCGGCATGGGACGCACACGATTGGCCGGCCCTGTTCTGCGACGCGCGGGAGGCGTGGGGCGCGACGATCGCGGTCACCGTGTTCGGGCATGCTCTGTACGAGCACGTCTGGAACGGCCACGACTTGCCCGTCGCAAAGGCGCTCGCCGTGCGCGTGCCCGCGTTGCCGGCGCAGGCGCGCGAGCGCGCGGACGTCGCGTACTGGGCCGCAGCCGAACGCCTCGTCGCGGCGCGCATCGCGGCGGGCGCATGGCTGGCCGATCCGCAGGAGTTGCGCCCGCTGCCGCTGGCCGGCATCGCGGGTTGGCATCCGCGCGGCGGCGAGCGCGATTTCGTCGCCAGCGCGCCATGCTTCCGCCCCGTGCGCGCGGGACGCCGCTATCCGCCGGCCATCACGTTGAACCTGTCGTCGGCCTGACGATGCCGCGCCGCGCGGATCGCGGAACTTTCCGCGATCCTTGCGGTATCTTTTCGCGTTGCCGACGCGTTGGAGTCTTTCGCGCAATCGGGAACTCACCGACTGGGCCGAGCCTGCGCGTTTTTCCGCGCGGAGTGTTTTCTTGCAAAGGGAATCGGGACGACGATGATAGAAACCCGCGAACTCACCAAGCGCTACGGCGATTTCACTGCCGTGGACGCGATCAGCTTCAAGGTCGAGCCCGGACAGGTGCTCGGCTTCCTTGGTCCTAACGGCGCCGGCAAATCGACGACGATGAAGATGGTCGCCGGCTTCCTCGCGCCGACCTTCGGCAGCGCGAAGGTCGCCGGCTACGACGTCGAGACGCAGCCCCTCGAAGCCAAGCGCGTGCTCGGCTACCTGCCCGAAGGCGCGCCGAGCTACGGCGAGATGAGCGTGCGCGAATTCCTCGACTTCGTCGCCAGCGTGCGCGGCCTGACCGGCGACGTGCGCGACAAGCGCATCGACGACTCGATCGGTCGCCTGCACCTGGAGCGCGTGCTCGAACAGCCGATCGATACCTTGTCGAAGGGCTTCAAGCGCCGCGTCGGACTCGCCGGCGCGATCCTGCACGATCCGAAAGTGCTCATCCTCGACGAGCCGACCGACGGCCTCGACCCGAACCAAAAGCAGGAAGTGCGCAGCCTCATCAACTCGATGGCGCGCGACAAGACGATCGTGATTTCCACGCACCTGCTCGAGGAGGTCCACGCGGTATGCACGCGCGCGATCATCATCGCCGGCGGCCGCGTGCTCGCCGACGCGACGCCGGGCGAACTCGAGGCGCGCTCGCGCTACCACCAGGCCGTGTCGCTGACCGCGGGCAACGTGCAGCACGCGAAGGAAGCGCTCGCGAAAGTCGCCGACATCGCCTCGATCGAGGTCGATCCGCAGGACAACCGCATCACCGCGTTCCCGAAACCGGGCCGGCAGATCTTCGTCGCGGTCAGCGATGCGCTCAAGGCGCAGGACGTCGCCGTGCGCGAACTCGCGCTCGAACCCGGTCGTCTCGACGAGGTGTTCCGCACGATCACGCAGAAAGCGGCCGGCACGGAGGCGCGCACATGAGCGGCACGCTGACGATCTTCAAGCGCGAACTGCGCAGCTATTTCGCGACGCCCGTCGCTTACGTCTTCATCGTCATCTTCCTGCTGCTGTCGGGCGCGTTCACGTTCTACCTCGGCGGTTTCTACGAGCGCGGCCAGGCGGATTTGCAGCCATTCTTCAATTTCCATCCGTGGCTGTACCTGTTCCTCGTGCCTGCGGTGTCGATGCGGTTGTGGGCGGAAGAGCGCAAGAGCGGCACGATCGAACTGCTGCTCACGCTGCCGGTGACGATGTGGCAGGCCGTGGTCGGCAAGTTCCTCGCCGCGTGGGCCTTCATCGCGATCGCGCTGGCGCTGACGTTCCCGATCTGGCTCACGGTCAATTACCTGGGCAGTCCGGACAACGGCGTGATCGTCGCGAGCTATCTCGGATCCCTGCTCATGGCCGGCGCGTTCCTCGCCGTCGGTTCGTGCCTGTCGGCGGCGACGCGCAACCAGGTCGTCGCCTTCATCCTCACCGTCGTCATCTGCTTCCTGCTGCTGCTCGCGGGTTATCCGCTGGTGCTCAACGCGATCGGCGCGATCGCGCCGCAGGGCGTCGTCGACGCGATCGCGGGCCTGAGTTTCCTCACTCATTTCGAGTCGATCGGGAAGGGCGTCATCGACCTGCGCGACATCATCTATTTCGTGTTGACGATCCTGGCCTGGCTGTACGCGACCGCGGTCGTCATCGACATGAAGAAAGCGGCCTGAGGAGACGACGATGCAACTCAATCGCAAGGCGCTTTCCGGTTCCGCGCTCGTCGTGCTCGGCGTGCTCTTCGTGGCCGTACTGCTCGTGGCCAACGTGTTGTTCCGTGGCGCGCGTGTCGACCTGACGCAGGGCCACCTGTACACGCTGTCGGATGGCACGAAGAACATCCTCAAATCCATCGACGAGCCGATCAATCTCTATTTCTTCTGGTCCGACAAGGGTTCGCAGGACATCCCGCAGGTACGCGCCTACGCGACGCGCGTGCGCGAGATGCTGCAGGAAATGGCCTCGCGCTCGGGCGGCAAGCTCAAGCTCCAGGTCATCGACCCGCTGCCGTTCTCCGAGGACGAGGATCGCGCGACGAGCATGGGCCTGCAGTCGATCCCGGTGTCCGCCGCGGGCGACAAGATCTTCCTCGGCATCGCGGGCACGAACTCGACGAACGGGCAGGCTTCGATCCCGTTCCTGCAGCCGGACAAGGAGGCGTTCCTCGAGTACGACATCGCCAAGCTCATCCACGAGCTCGAGTCGCCGAAGAAACCCGTCGTCGGCCTGCTCTCGGGGCTGCCGATCACGGCCGGCGCCGATCCGCAGACGCGGCAGATGCGCCAGCCGTGGGCGGTCGACCAGCAGTGGACGCAGCTGTTCGACGTCAAGAACGTCGACGCGGCGACGCTCAAGGCCGTCGACAAGGACATGGACGTGCTCGTCGTCGTGCATCCGAAGAACCTCTCCGACGACGCGCAGTACGCGATCGACCAGTTCGTGTTGCGCGGCGGGCACCTGCTCGTGTTCGTCGATCCGAATTCCGAACTCGATGACGCCGGCGCCGATCCGAACAACCCGATGGCGGCGATGATGGCCGACAAGTCGTCGGACCTGCCCAAGCTGTTCAAGGCGTGGAACGTCGACTACGACCCGCACAAGGTCGTGGTCGATCGCGCGCGCGCGCTGCCGATCAGCATGGGCGAGGGCCAAGCGCCGGTGCGCCATCCGGCGATCCTCGGCCTGACCGAGGCCGACCTCAACCACGACGACGTGCTCACCGCGAACCTTTCCACGATCAACGTGACCACGGCCGGCTTCTTCGACCTGTCGAAGGACGCCAAGGACGAGAAGCTCGAACCGCTGATCCAGACCTCGTCCGACGCGACCACGGTGCCGACCGAACGCGTGCGCATGCTTGCCGACCCGTCCGGCCTGCTCGCCGACTACAAGCCGGCTGGCAGCCCCTTCGTGATCGCCGCGCGCCTGACCGGAAAGCTCAGGACGGCGTTCCCGGATCGCAAGGGCGACGGCGCGCTCGCCGAGTCGAAGGGCGACGCGCAGGTCGTGCTCGTCGCCGACACCGATATCCTGAGCGATCGCATGTGGGTGCAGGTGCGCCAGTTCCTCGGCCAGTCGATCATGAACGCGTTCGCCAACAACGGCGACTTCGCGGTCAACGCGCTCGACAACCTCGCCGGTTCCGGCGACCTCATCGCGATCCGCGGCCGCGCCACCTCGCAGCGTCCGTTCACCACGGTCGAGGCGATCAAGCGCAGCGCGGACGAGCGCTTCCGCGCCAAGGAGCAGGACCTGCAGCGCGAGCTGTCCGACACGGAACGCAAGCTCACCGAACTGCAGAGCGCGAAATCGCAGGACCAGGCGATGATCCTCTCGCCCGAGCAGAAGACCGAGCTCGACAACTTCCTCAAGCGCAAGGTCGAGATCCGCAAGGAACTGCGCGCGGTGCGTCGCCAGCTCGACGCGGAAATCGAATCGCTCGGCACGCGCCTGAAGATCATCAACATCCTGCTGATGCCGCTGCTCGTCACGCTCGGCGCGCTCGCCTACGCTTGGTGGCGCGCGCAGCGTCGCCGCGCCGCGCAGGGAGCCCACGCATGAATCAGAAGACCTTGATTGGCCTCGCTGCTGCCGCCGTCGTCGCGCTCGTCGCGGCGATCGCGGTCGTTCATTTCAACCGCCCTGCGAGCAGCGACGGAGCCGCCGCCGAGGCGTATCTCGCTCCCGACCTGCGCGACCATGTCAACGACGTGAGCAAGGTCGTCGTCAAGGGTGCCGGCGACAAGACGTTGGCCACGCTCGTGCGCGGCGACAAGGGCTGGACGCTCGCCGAGAAGGGCGGCTACGCCGTCGAAAGCGGCAAGCTGCGCGACCTGCTGCTCAAGCTCGCCGACGCGAAACTCGTCGAGCAGAAGACGGCGAACAAGGACAAGTATGCCGCGCTCGGCGTGCAGGACATGTCGGACGCCGGCGCCAGGGGCGTGCAGGTCGAACTGCAAGGCCTCGCGCAGCCGTTCGACGTCATCGTCGGCGACGCCAATCCGCGTGGTGGCAGCTATGTGCGCCGTGCGGGCGATGCGCAGAGCTGGCTGACCGCGGCGACGATCAACGTCGACAAGGAGCCGGCGAGCTGGTTGCGCAAGGATATCGCTTCGATTCCCGCCTCGCACATGCAGAGCGTGACGCTGACGCATGCGGATGGCTCGGTCGTGAAGATCGCCAAGTCCGCCGAGGGCGACGCCAACTTCACGCTCGCCGACGTGCCCAAGGGCCGCGAAGCCGGCGAGGCATTCACGATCAACGGCATCGCCGGCGCGCTCGACGGCCTGCGTTTCGACGACGTGTTGCCGGCGAAGGATGCGGCGCCGGAAGCGAACGCGCTCAAGGCGCGCTTCGAAACCTTCGACGGCGTCGCCGTCGATGCCACGGCTTGGGAAAAGGACGGCAAGGCCCGCGCCGTGTTCGTCGCCTCGCTCGACGCCGCGCAGGCCGGCAAGGGAATCGACGCCGCGCAGGCCAAGGTCAGGGCCGAGTACGAAAAGGCCGTCGCCGATGCGCAGAAGGAAGACGTCGACAAGAAAGACGGTGACGCAAGGAGCGACGCACCGGTCAAGCCGCTCGCCGAAACCGACGCCGCGAAGGACCGCGAAAACCGCCTCGCCGACCTCGACAAGCAGGTCGCCGAACTCAACGCGCGCTTCGACGGCTGGACGTTCGTGCTGCCGGCGTACAAGTACGCGAACTTCAACAAGTCGTTGTCCGAGCTGCTCAAGCCCGTCGAGCCGAAAGCCGACACCAGGCCCGATGCGAAGAAGGGTGGGCCGAAGGCTGCCGCGAAAGGGTGATCCGCATGCGACGCCGCTGCACGGCCGCGCGCCGTGCGGCGGATGATCGTCGATCGAACGGAGAGGACAGGCTCGCGCCACGCATGAAGACCGCACGCATCGCACTCCTCGCCGCGGCCCTGGCCGGTGCCAGCGCCGTCGCGCTCGGCGCCTTCGGCGCGCATGCGCTGCGCGACACGCTCGACGAGCGTGCGCTCGCGACCTGGCGCACCGCGGTCGACTACCAGTTCTGGCACGCACTTGCGCTGTTCGGCACGGCGCTGCTCCCTCGCGAACGATCCCGCGCCATTCTGCGCGTCGCCGCGTTCGCATTTGCGCTCGGCATCGTGTTTTTCTGCGCGAGCCTCTACGCGCTGGCGCTCGGCGCGCCGCGCTGGATTGGAGCGATCACGCCGCTCGGCGGTTTGCTTTTCATCGCCGGCTGGATCGCGCTCGGCGTCGCGGCCTGGCGCCTCCGCGCGGATTGAAGGCCGCTACGCGGCCGCGCCAGGCGGACGCCTGGCGCGCCAGCACCAATGCCACGGTTCGTAGGCGATGCCATGCGCATTGCCGCGCGGATAGGACAGGGCAAAGCCGAATCCGATCGCATGACGTTTCAGCCACGCGAACGCGGGCGAGCGCTCGAATTCCTCTTCGAGTGCAGTGAAGCCGGGCGTGGTCAGGTCGAGCGCGCGGCCGCTGTGGTGTTCGCTGTAACCGGGCGCTGCGCTCACGCGCAGGATGTCGTCGATCGATTGGCCGCGTTCGACCTTGCGCTCGAGGATGCCGAGTTGATAACGCGCCGAGCGGAACGCGGAAACGACCTGCAATTCGATGCCGTCTTCGCGCGCTTGTGCGCGCATGCGCACGAACGCGCGCGCGGCGCGCGGCGCGAGCCATTGTTCGCGCTCGTGGATGTCAGGGCCGATGCTGGCAAGTTCGCGCGGCTCGAGCACGAGACGCAGGCCGCGCGCGCGGCCGTAGTCGCGCGGCACGCCGAGCGCGAACGCCTGTTCGACGACCGCGGCACGTTCACGCGCGTCGCAGCGTTCGGGCGCCGCGCTCGTCACTGCGCCGGCGAATCTTCGATGGGCTTGACGTAGAAGCCTGCAATGCGGCCGTCGCTGCCGCAGGCGACCTGCGCGTAGAGATTGCGCTTCTCGAACACCAGCGGGACCGTGATCGCGATGTAGCCATCGGATTCCGCCGCGTGGCTCTGGCCGCGTGCCTGCAGCGTGCCGAATTGCGCGAGCGAATCCCAGGCTTGCCGGAACTGCTCGGGTTTGAGCTTGCTGCGCATGTTCGCATCGAAGTCGCGCGAGGCCGCGGCGAAGTCCCCTTTCTGCGCGGCGTCGAGCAAGGCCGTTGCACGCGCCTCGCAGCCGGCGGCGATGGATTTCTCGGTGGCC
>Ga0206117_100093_pt1 | contig 160286 bp, 139 predicted proteins | sample 3A5Ametagenome_FD_177997 | JGI IMG/M metagenome (GOLD analysis project Ga0206117, IMG submission 177997) | Enriched microbial communities from leaf-cutter ant dump, University of Wisconsin, Madison, United States - 3A5A | ecosystem: Environmental > Terrestrial > Nest > Insects nest > Nest dump...
AGCGAAGTTGGCACCTTTGTCATCAACCGTCACGCCCAAGGGAAAAGCCGAACCAGGCATCACTTTACGCATTCATGTTTTCTCCGGGCGCGAGGGAGCTGCCGTTGTTGTCTGAGGGATCGCGATAGGTGCCGGAACGCCGGCCGTCCGACGATAGCTCCAAGCCCGTGACGGCGGTGCGGTGCGGCGACGTTCCATCACGGTCGCCACGGCTCACACGGTCGATTGTGCAGTGAAACGCCATTCAGGCTGGGCTCGAAAGGGTGGGTTTGGAGACGTATTCGGTGGTTCGTGAAACTGATCGGGGCGGGATTGGTTCCCTGGCATGGTCGAACTTGGGATGTGTGTGGAACGGGTCGAGCTTTTTGACGAGTGGGTGCAATTCATCGGGGCGGGCTGGGGAAATTCCCGGTCCGCTTGCAGCTTTGGAACTGGTCTAGGTTTCAAAATGTAAAATAATGCACACAGATTTGTTGAATTGGCTTAGCGGGATTAGGTTCCGGCGCCCATACTCCCTTCCATGATGAGCCGCGCAAGCCCGTCTGAGAATGTAGGTCAGCGGCTCGGGAGGAAATGCTATGAAGGTGAAAGCCGTCGTTCTCGAGGGCGTTGGTGAGATTCGTCTCCGCGACATCGAGCTTCCTGGGTCTCTTGAGCCGGCTGCCGACGAGGTTCGGGTCGCCATCAAGGCGGTAGGTATCTGCGGCAGCGATGTTCACTATCTGAAGCACGGTCGCATCGGCGACTTCATCGTCAACGAGCCGATGGTGCTCGGTCATGAAGCCTCGGGCGTCGTGACGGCGGTGGGCGCCAAGGTCTCCCATCTCAAGGTCGGCGACCGCGTCTGCATGGAGCCCGGTATTCCCGACTTCGGCTCGCGCCAGACGCTGGAAGGCCACTACAACCTCGATCCGGCCGTGCGCTTCTGGGCGACGCCGCCGATCCACGGCTGCTTGACGCCGGAGGTGGTGCATCCGGCGGCGCTGACCTACAAGCTGCCCGACAACGTGTCCTTTGCAGAGGGCGCCATGGTGGAACCGCTTGCGATCGGCGTCTACGCCGCCGCCAAGGGTGCCATCCGTCCCGGCGACATCGCCGTGGTGGCCGGTGCCGGCACCATCGGCATGATGGTGGCCTTCGCCGCGCTGGCCTCCGGCTGCTCTGAGGTGATCGTCAGCGACGTCGCCAAGGCCAAGCTCGACATCATCGCCAAGGTGCCCGGCGTCATCGCCGTCGACCTGACCCGCGAGAAGCTTGCCGACGTGGCCGCCAGGCGGACGGCCGGCAAGGGCGCCGACCTGTTCTTCGAGGCGAGCGGCGCTCCGAAGGCTTTCGACGACATGCTGGATGTGGTGACGCAGGGCGGCCGGGTGGTTCTGGTCGGCATGCCGCAGGACCGCGTTCCGCTCGACGTGGTGGCGCTGGAGGTCAAGGAAATCAGCCTGACCGGCATCTTCCGCTATGCCAACGTCTGGGACCGCACGCTGGCGCTGCTCGGGTCTGGCAAGATCGACGTCAAGCCACTGATCTCGGCGAGCTATCCGTTCGACAGGTCGATCGAGGCCTTCGAACGGGCCGCCCAGCAGAACCCGTCGGACGTCAAGGTCCAGATTACGTTCTGAGCAAGACGGCGCGGGGTGCCTCGCGGGACTGCCTGACGAAGGTATGCATGATGAATGCAAGTTCCGGCTGTGGGCACTCCCGACGCGGCCTGCGCCGCGATCATCGAGATGGTCTCGCCCGTTCGATGCAGGCGGTACCTTAATCGTTCGAAATTGTCGCGCCGCAAGGCGCACCCGGTGGGCGAAGGGAAGTCGTTCGCTCGGGCTCAAACGGACGATCGGGGCGAGTTCTGTCGCCCAGAGTAAGTGTCCCGCCGGCAGGTTGTGAGGAACCGGCCGCGGGGGTGGAGATGAGCGATCGGCATGCCGGGCAGAGGAAGCCCGCCGGTTTCGCTTATCCGCCGAATGCCGCCAGACGGCGAGGGAGGGGATGTCATGTTCATCGGAGTAGACTGCGGTACGCAGGGAACCAAGGCGCTCGTCATCGACGACAACGGGCGGGTATGCGGCCGTGGTCATGCTGCCCATAGTCTGATCGAGCGCGACACCGGCGCCCGCGAGCAGCATCCTTCGATCTGGGTCGACGCGATGATCGCCGCCGTGCGCATGGCGCTCAAGGAAGCGGCCCAGCCGGCCGAAGCGATCCGTTGCCTCGCCATCTCCGGCCAGCAGCATGGCCTCGCCGTGCTCGACAAGTCCGGCGCGGTGATCCGTCCGGCCAAGCTTTGGTGCGATACCGAGACGGCGCCCGACAACGAGCGGATCGTCGCCGCCCTCGGCGGAGCGGCTGCCTGGTTCGACAAGGTCGGCATCATCCCTCTCACCGGCTACACCATCTCCAAGCTGGCCTTCCTCGCCGACCGCGAGCCGGACAACTTCGCCCGCATCGCCCACATCCTGCTGCCGCACGACTACCTCAACCACTGGCTCACCGGGCGCTTCGTGGCCGAATACGGCGACGCTTCGGGCACTGGGTTCTTCGACGTGCGCAAGCGGGCCTGGGCGCCGGACGTGCTGTCCCTGATCGATGGCGGAAGAGGGCACCTCGCCGCCGCCCTGCCGGAGCTCGTTGCGCCGGAAGCCATCGTCGGCAAGCTGACGCCGTCCGCTGCCGAAGCGCTTGGCCTTACCACCAACTGCCTGGTGGCCGCCGGCGGTGGCGACAACATGATGGGCGCCATCGGCACCCGCAACGTGCGCGAGGGTGTGGTCACCATCAGCCTGGGCACCTCGGCGACGGTCTTCTCCTATTCCGACACGCCGGTTCTCGACCCGAGCGGCGCCGTCGCTCCCTTCTGCTCGTCGAGCGGTGGCTGGCTGCCGCTCGTCTGCACCATGAACGCCACCAACGTCACCTCCGGCGGCGCCCACCTGCTCGGGCGCGACATCGGCTTCGTTTCCGAAGCGCTGGAGACCGCGGCGCCGGGTGCCGGCGGCATCACCATGCTGCCGTTCCTCAACGGCGAGCGCACGCCCGACCTGCCGACCGCTCGCGGGACCATCCTCGGCCTGTCCGCCGTCAACATGACGCCGGAAAACCTGATGCGGGCCATGGTCGAAGGCGTCACCTTCGGCGTGCTCGCCGGCCTTCATCGCATTCGCGGCGACAAGGCGGCCGAGCGCGTGTTCATGATCGGCGGCGGTGCACGCAGCAAGCCCTGGCGCCAGATGGTCGCGGACATGACGGGCGCCGAGATCGTCGTTCCCACCGGCGACGAGGCGGGATGCCTTGGCGCGGCAATCCAGGCGATCTGGGCCTACGGTCGGTCCACCGGAGCCGGTGAGGATATCGCCGCCATCGCCGATCGCTGCGTCAGCCTCGATGCCGACAAGACGACGACGCCGGTTGCGAGCCGCAAGTCCGCCTACGACGAGGCCTTCGGGCTCTATCGGGGCCGGCTCGCCGACGTGCACGGCGTCAACTGACGAACGCCAAGCCGAACTCACATTTCGCTATCCGGTCGATCAAGGACCTATCCGATGCAGAAAACTCTTCTCGAGGTCAGAAACATAAGCAAGTCCTTTCCAGGCGTGAAAGCGCTCGAGGACGTCTGCTTTTCTGTGAAGGAAGGTTCGGTTCACGTGCTGTGCGGCGAAAACGGCGCCGGCAAGTCGACCCTGATGAAGATCATCAACGGCATTTACCAGCCCGATGGCGGCGAGACGCTGATCAAGGGCGAGAAGGTCGAGATCACCTCGCCGATCAAGGCGGGTGAACTCGGAGTGTCGATGATCTTTCAGGAACTGAACTACACGCCTGAAATGACGATCGAGGAAAGCCTGTTCGCGGGGCGCTGGCCGAAAAAGAAGTTCGGTCGGGTCGACTGGAAGACCATCCGGCAGAAGACGCTGCAACTGCTCAAGCAGGAAAACCTTTCCTACGATCCGGAAACCAAGCTGAAGGATCTTTCGATCTCCAACCTTCAGATGCTGGAAATCCTGAAGGCTATTTCTCGCGACGCCGACATCATCATCATGGATGAGCCGACGTCGTCCATCACCAACAAGGAAATCGAAATTCTCTTCGAGAAGATCGCCGACCTGCGCGCCCGCGGAAAGGGCATCGTCTACATCTCGCACAAGATGGACGAGATCTTCCGCATCGCCGACGAGATTTCGATCCTGCGCGACGGCAAGGTGATCGAGACGCGGCCGAAGGACAAGTTCGACATCGACTCGGTGATCGCCCTGATGGTCGGCCGCGCGCTCGGCCAGGGCTATCCGAAGGAAGAAGTTCCGATCGGCGAGGTTGTTCTCGACGTCGAGAACTTCAGCGGTCCGGCCGGATTCAGCAACGTCTCCTTCAACGTCAAGAAAGGCGAGATCCTCGGCTTTGCCGGTCTCGTCGGCGCTGGCCGGACGGAAGTCATGCGGGCGCTCTTCGGTCTCGACGAGCATTTCGGTGGGGCCATCAAGGTTCATGGCGCCCCGGTCAAGGTCCGCAACGTCCAGGACAGCATCCGCAATGGCGTGGTGATGCTGTCCGAGGACCGGCGACGCTACGGCATCGTGCCGATCCGCGACGTCAAGGAGAACGTCACCCTGGCCTCCATGGATCAGTTCTTCCAGAAGGGGCGCTTGAACAAGGCCAAGGAAAGAAGCCGGGTCGAGGAGATCTGCAAGAAGATCAACGTGAAGATGGCATCCATCGATGTGCAGGTCAGCACATTGAGCGGCGGCAACCAGCAAAAGGTCGTCTTGTCCAAGTGGATGCTGCAGGATCCGGACATTCTCATTCTTGACGAACCTACGCGCGGCATCGACGTCGGCGCGAAGTTCGAGATCTACAAGCTGATGACGAGCCTCGTGAAGGAGGGCAAGTCGATCATCATGGTTTCCTCGGAACTGCCGGAGCTGATCGGGATGTGCGACCGCATGTACGTGATGGCCGAGGGGCGGATAACGGGCGAACTCGAGAGAGCCGAGTTCTCCCAGGAAGCAATCATGCGTTACGCGATGAACATGACCAGGAAAGCGGTCTGATCGCTGCGGTGAAACAAACAGTTAGCGCGTTTTCGGCAAGCCGGGGTTTGCCGGGAAGTGTTCCAGACGACGGGATGTAAAGGGGCGGAACATGAACAACCTGATGACAAGGGAGAAGTGGCAGACGATCAAGTCGCGATACTCCATTTACTTGGTCCTTATCGTGATGATCATCGTCTGCAATCTGCTGAACGAGAACTTCCTCTCGCCGCGGAACATCTCGAACATCTCGGCTCAGATTTCCGTCACGACGATCCTGGCCTTCGGTGAAACGATCTTGATCATCGGCGGCCTCCTGGACCTTTCCTGCGGCTCGGTGTTGGCGCTGGCCGGCGTCCTGTCGGTCTTTGTCTTCAAGGAAACCGGCTCGCTGTCCCTTGCCTTCGCCGTCGGCCTGCTCGTCGGCGTGCTCTGCAACTTCGTCAACGGCCTTCTCGTCCGGCGCTTCAACATTCCGGCCTTCATCGCCACCCTGGCTATGATGACGGTGGCCCGCGGCATCGCGCTTCTCTTCACCAAGGGCCAGAACATCTATCAGATCGGCGATTATGTCTGGTTCGGACAGGGCAAGATCGGCTTCGTTCCGCTTCCGGTCTTCTTCATGATCATCGTCGGCATCGTGACCTGGTACATCCTTGGGCACACCAGCTTCGGACGCTCGCTCTATGCGGTCGGCGGCAACGAGGAGGCGGCCCGTGCCTCCGGCATCAACGTCGGCCGGATCAAGATCGGCGCCTACCTGATCAACGGCGCCTTCGTCGGCCTTGCCGGCATCCTGCTGATGGCTCGTACCAACGTCGGCGCTCCCAATGCCGGTCAGGGCTACGAGTTCGAGGCGCTCACCGCCGCCATCATCGGCGGAACCAGCTTCTCCGGCGGCCTCGGAACGGCCGGCGGAACCCTCGCCGGCGCCTTCATCGTCGGCTTCCTCAACAACATCATGAATTTGACCGGCGTCGACTCGTACCTGCAGCAAGTCATCAAGGGCGGCATCATTGCCCTGGCTGTCGGCTACGACATGTGGGCCAAGGTCAACCGCACCAGGAAGACCCTGGGTGCAGCCAAGCTACCGAATGAGCGAAAGGAGGCAAAAGCTTAGTGCGTTCGCTTTGGAGGAAACGCGGGGCCCATATCGATCGATAGCTGCCCCCTTAAGTAGATATCTTGGAGGAGATACAAATGAAGTTTCTGAAATCGATCCGTACCGTCACGGCCGTGGCCGCCCTTTGTCTGGCTGCGACGACGGTCGCTCAGGCCCAGAACTACAAGATCGCGTTCATCGCCCGCGCCCAGGCCGACTCCTTTGCCGCCTGGCTGGCCAACGGCATCATGGACGAAGTCAAGAAGTACCCGGACATGACGGTCGACGTCATGGACTCCCAGGCCGACGACGCCAAGGAGAACGCGTTCATCGAGAACGCCGTCGCCAACAAGTACGACCTGATCATCGTCCAGCCGAACAACGGCGAAGCCCAGCGTCCCTATGTCGAGCAGGCCGTCAAGGATGGCGTCAAGGTCATCACGACGAACGCCCGCATCAAGGACATCCCCGGCTCGTCGTCGGTCGACGCCGATCCGTATGAGCAGGCTGCCGTGAACGCCCGTCTGGCGCTCACCCAGATCCCGCAGGACGCCAACGTCGTCGTGCTGAACGGCCCGTCGGGCAACATGCATGCCGATATGCGCCGCGATGCCTGGCAGAAGGAGTTCTTCGACAAGCGCTCCGACGTCAAGATCGTCGGCGAGCAGATCGCGCATTGGAACAAAGAAGAAGCCATGCGCTACATGGAAGACTGGGTGCAGGCCAACGACAAGATCGACGCCGTCGTTTCCATGAACGACAACATGGCTGCCGGCGCGCTGGAAGTCGTCAAGGACGACCCGAAGTTCGACAAGATGCTCGCCTACGGCGTCGACGGCACGGCTGAGGCCATGCTGCTGATCCAGTCCGGCCGCATGACGTCCACGGCGCTGCAGAACGCCTACGACCTCGCTGCCAAGAACATCAGCGTCGCTCATGATCTGGTGACCGGCAAGATCACCCAGATCGACACCGACATCGACTGCCCGCTGGTGACCAAGGACAACGTGGCCCAGTTCATCGAAATCCACAAGAAGTCGGGCGCCATCAAGTAATTGATGAAGTAACCGATGATACTTGGGGCGGGATTTTCCCGCCCCTTTTTCGTTTCCAGCGCTCACCCGGTAAAAGCAGTCACCGATGTCCTCGATCCCATGGCAACTCGCAGAACTGGCGCCCGTTTCTGCTGGAACTGCCTGGGTCTCAGGATGCCGTCTGGCACAACCGCACCACGTTGGCGGTGACGCCGAGAGACGACAGGGCCATTGCGGCGGCCAGCACCGGCGACAGCATTCGGCCTGTCCCATCCTGTCCGATCTCGGCGGCGGTCTCGGTGTCTGCCAGCCCCTCGCGCCGGTCGGGCGATGCCGGAGTCACACCTGAAGTCGGGCACGTTGGAGGAAGCGTGCTTTCTCTTAATGCTGACGATTTGAGGCCACATTCTGTGTTTGAAATGGCAGGCTTGCTGTCTCAATAGAGTGGAGACCACGATGATCGTTCAGGCTTGCATCAACGGAGCGCGCCCTTTCGACTATCATCCGGCCCTGCCGTTGACGGTCGAGGCGATGGCGCGGGATAGCGCCGCCTGTGTCGCCGCGGGAGCGGCCGAGATTCACCTTCATGCCCGCGCTGCCGACGGTCGCGAAAGTCTCGCGGCGATCGACGAGACGATCCGCCTTGTACGACGTGCCTGTCCGGGAACGCTCCTTGGCGTGTCCACCGGCGCCTGGATCGAAAACGATCAGCGCAGGACGCGCGACTATATATCCGCCTGGCGCGTGCTGCCGGACTACGCTTCGGTCAACCTCTCCGAGCCTGACGCGCCAGCGATCATCGGTCTTCTGCACGACATGGGTGTCGGCGTCGAAGCGGGCTTGGCGAGCGTCGACGACGCCAGGCGGCTCGTTGCGCTGCCCGAGTGCCGGCGCGTTCTGCGCATTCTGATCGAAATCGAAGAACAGGAGACCGAGGCAGGCGAAGCCGTTGTCGACGGGATCGTGGCTGTTCTCGGCGAGGCGGGCGTGGCCCGGCCGATCCTCCTCCATGGGGCTGACGCGACCGTTTGGCACTTCGTCGAGTTGGCCCGTCAGCACCGGTGGTCCACTCGCGTCGGTCTGGAGGATGGTTGCCGCCGCGAAACGGGCGAGGTGGCCCGCGACAACGCGCAACTGGTGACGGATGCCGTCAGGATGATGCGGTAGGTCTTGGGCGAGGAGACAAGCCTTCGCTCGTGGACGGCGAGCGGCACCAAATGAGGAGCCGAGCATGATTCTGCACCGAGGCCGCCTGATCGACCATATCCAGCTGAGGGCCAGGGACTTTCCTGCCACGGCGAAGTTCTACCGCGCGGTGCTCGGCGCGCTCGACTGCCCGCTGCTGGCGGACGACGACTGGCATATTGCCTGCGACGAGCTCTGGATCGACGCGCTGGGGGAGGACGAGAGCGAGGCGACGCACGTGCATCTGGCGTTCCAGGCGAACGACGAGGAGGCGGTCAAGCGATTTTACGAGGCGGGACTTGCCGCCGGCGGCCGCGACAATGGCGGACCGGGGATAAGGTCCTATCACCCCGGCTATTACGCGGCCTTCCTGTTCGACCCGGACGGTAACAACGTCGAGGCCGTTTTCCAGGGGGTTGCACCCCGCTCGGTGGCTTCGGTCGAGATCGACATCGGCGAACAGTCCCCCTCGTGAGCCTCGACCTTTTGTCAGATTAATGCGAGGCTCACCCCGAAAGCGTTCGGCCGGCCATCGACCGGCCCGACAGATGCGCTTCGAGGGGCGAAGGGAGAGACGGTTCATGGCCAAGCTACGTTGGGGCATTCTGGCGACGGGGTGGATCGCCGATCTCTTTGTGCAGGATCTGCTCGACAACGACATGGAAGTGACGGCGGTCGGCTCTCGGTCCATCGAGACGGCGGTCGCCTTCGCCACCAAGCACGGCATTCCCCGCTCGCACGGCAGTTACGAGGCGCTTGCCGCCGACCCGGAGGTCGACGTCGTCTATATCGCGACGCCGCACCCCTTCCACGCCAGCGCGGCCGAACTCTGCATTGCCGAAGGCAAGCATGTTCTGGTCGAGAAGTCCTTCACGCTGACCGGCGCCGAGGCTCGACGTCTGCTGGCCCTGTCCCGCGAGCACGATGTCGTCGTTCTCGAGGCCATGTGGACCCGCTTCCTGCCGCACATGGTCCGGCTGCGCGAGGCGCTGGCGAGCGGGATGATCGGCGAGATCCGCACTTTGCTGGCAACCCACACGCAGGACCTGCCCGACGATCCGAACCACCGCCTCAATGCGCTGGAGCTCGGCGGAGGCGCCTTGCTGGACCTCGGCATCTACCCCATTTCCTTTGCATTCGACATTCTCGGTCACCCGACCGAGGTGCTCGCGTCGGGGCGTCTGAAGGCGACCGGCGCCGACGCAGAGGTCTCGACCATATTCCGCTATGCGAACGGGGCCAGCGCGTTGACGGTGTCCGCCAGCGACGCCCCCGGCAGCAATCGCGCCGAGATCAACGGTACCGAGGGACACGTCGAGATCGACGGCGTCTGGTACACGCCAACCGGCTTCCGGATCTACAACAGCGAGAAGACGCTGCTCGAGGAGTTCAAGCCCGCCGTCATGAAAGGGCGCGGCATGCACTTCCAGGCCGTCGAGCTGGAGCGTCTGGTTGCCGCCGGCGAGCGGGTGAGTCCCATTCTGCCGCTGGAGCAAAGCGTCGCCATCATGGAAACGCTCGATGACATCAGGCGGCAGATCGGGGTGGTCTATCCCAGCGAAACGAAGAAGCCCGGCTGAGCCGAAGCTCGCTGGAACGAAAGCGGCCGCGACACGGGGTGTCGCGGCCGCCGATTCTTTCGGATGACTGTCGTCAGCCGACGAAGCCCTCAAGAACGAGCACGCCGATCAGGCCGAGCACCGAGACGATGGTGGACAGAACCGTCCACGTCCCGAAGGTCTCCTTCATCGACAGGCCGAAGTACTCCTTGAACATCCAGAAGCCGGCGTCGTTGACGTGGCTGCAGATGGCCGAGCCGGCACCGGTGGCCAGCGTCACCAGGGCGAGGTTGACGTTGTGCGTCGCCAGCATCGGGATGACTAGACCGGCCGTCGAGATGGCGGCCACGGTCGCCGAGCCGAGCGAGATGCGCAGCAGAGCGGCGACACCCCAGGCGAAGATCAGCGGCGAGGCGTTGGTGCCGGCGAACAGGTCGGCGACATACTTGCCGACGCCGCCGTCGATCAGCACCTGCTTGAAGGCACCACCGCCACCGATGATCAGCAGCATCATGCCGATGTGGCTGGCAGCCGAGGTGCAGGACGCCATGATGTCCTTGACCGGGATGCTGCGCTTGACGCCCATGGTCCACATGGCGAACAGCAGCGACACCACCATGGACACCGAAGCGTCACCGACCAGGCGGATGATGGCGAAACCGGTGTTGTCGGCGATGCCCGCTTCGCTGCGGATCACGGCGATGATGGCGGCGGCCGACATCATGATCACCGGCAGCATAGCCGTGAGCACGGAGATGCCGAAGGCGGGCGTCTTGTCGAGATCGAAGGTCTTGAAGGACCCGATGGCGTCGAGGTCGGCCTTCTTGGCAAAGCCCGACGGCACGATCCGCTTGGCGATGGCATTGTAGACCGGGCCGCCGATGATCACCGCCGGAATGGCGATCAGGATGCCATAGACCAGAACCTGGCCGATATCGGCGCCGTACTCGCCGGCGATGACCGTCGGGCCGGGATGCGGCGGCAGGAAGGCGTGGGTGGCCAGGAGCGCGGCGCACATCGGCACGCCGAGGTGCAGCGGCGACAGCTTCATCTGCTTGGCCATGGTCAGGACGATCGGCACCAGCAGCACCAGTCCGACTTCGAAGAACAGCGCGATGCCGATGATGAACGAGGCGACGACCACCGCCCACTGCACGTTCTTCTCGCCGAACTTCTCAATGAGCGTGACGGCGATCCGCTGGGCGCCACCGGCGTCGGAGATCAGGCGACCCAGCATGGCGCCGAGGCCGAAGATCAGGGCGATGTGGCCGAGCGTGCCGCCGAGGCCGCTCTCGATGGACTTCACCACCTTGTCGAGCGGCAGGCCAAGGGCCAGCGCGACGCAGAAGGAGACGATGATCAGCGAAACGAACGTGTTCAGTTTCAGTTTCATGATCAGCAGCAGCAACAGCACGATGCCGGCTACGACGATGACTAAAGGCATTTCCTCATCCCTTGGTTTGTCTAGCGTTGCCGGCCCGGCCGGCGAAGACAACAGACCGCCCCCGCCGGATCGGCTTAGTCGCCGCCCCGGTAGCTATGGTCTGCCGCGTTGTTCGGATGGACGACCGGCCCCCTCGGCCGCCGTGCCCTCCACATGCCGGCTCTGAGTGCCGGCAGTTTTATGGAGAAGAGGCGCTGCCGCCTCTTCTCCGATGTTCAGTCAGTTCTTCTTGGCGGCCAGCGCAGCGCGGCCGGCTTCCAGTACTTCGATGATCCGGTCGGCGTCGTAGACGCAGCCCTGCCAGGTGCCGCCGCTCGCCGCTTGCAACGCCGCCCAGAGGCGGGTGTCGTCGGGCAGTTCGGCCTGTGGCGCCAGATCGGGATGCGGCTGACGGGCAGCCAGAATGGCGGCGCCTTCCTCGGCGCTGACGGGCTTTTCCTCGGTGCCGAGGAAATTGAGCGACCCGGTCAGCTTGCGGCAGTCGACCACCATCTCCACGACGTCGCCGTCGCGTAGCTTGCCGATGGGCCCGCCGGCCAGCGCTTCCGGTCCAACATGGCCGACGCAGGCGCCGGTGGACACGCCGGAGAAGCGGGCGTCGGTGATGAGCGCCACGTGCTTGCCGTAGGAGAGATGCTTCAGCGCGGAGGTGACCTGGTAGGTCTCTTCCATGCCGGTGCCGGACGGCCCGGCGCCGATCAGCACCATCAGATCGCCGGCGACGATCTTGCCGGACTTGATGGCGTGAATGGCATCGACCTCGGACACGAACACCTTGGCCTTGGCCTTGTGCCGGTAGACGCCGTCCTCGCCGATCACCGACGGATCGATGGCCGTCGACTTGATCACCGAACCCTCGGGCGCGATGTTGCCGATCGGGAAGGTGATGGTGGAGGTGAGGCCACGGGCAGCCGCCTTGGCGGGCGGCATGATCACGTCGTCGGGGCTGACGCCGTCCTGCTTCTCAAGCATCTCACGGAAGCGGCGGCGGCGTTCGGAGGTTTCCCACCAATCGAGGTTGGCGCCGAGCGTTTCGCCGGTCACGGTAAGAGCGTCGAGGTTGAGAAGTCCGAGCGCACGGAGATGCAGCATCACCTCCGGCACGCCGCCGGCCATGAAGGCACGAACGGTGGGGTGATAGACCGGCCCGTTGGGAATGACGCTGACGAGGCGCGGCACGCGACGATTGATCGCCGTCCAGTCGTCGACCGTCGGCATGGGGAGACCGGCGGCATGCGCGATGGCCGGCAGGTGCAGCAGCAGGTTGGTCGAACCACCGAAGGCGGCATGCACCACCATGGCGTTTTCGATCGCCTTCGACGTCACGATGTCCTTGGTGGTGATGCCGCGCTCTTCGAGTTGCAGCACCGCGCGCGCCGACTGGCGGGCAACTTCCAGCCAGACCGGCTGGCCGGACGGAGACAGCGCAGAGTGCGGCAGGGCAAGGCCGAGGCCTTCGGAGATCACCTGCGAGGTGCCGGCCGTACCTAGGAACTGGCAACCGCCGCCGGCCGATGCGCAGGCGCGGCAACCGAGCTCGCTGGCTTCGTCCAGCGTCAGCTCGCCATTGGCGAAACGGGCGCCGATGGTCTGTACCTTGCCGGCGTCCTCGCCCTTGGTCGGCATCAGCGTGGCGCCGCCGGGAACGAGAATGGTCGGCAGGTCACGCTGGGAGGCCAGGGCCATCATCAGGGCCGGCAGGCCCTTGTCGCAGGCCGCGAGGCCGATGACCGCCTTGCGCACCGGCGTCGAGCGGATCAGCCGGCGGAAGACGATGGCCGCGTCGTTGCGGTAGGGCAGGGAGTCGAACATGCCGGTTGTGCCCTGCGTGCGACCGTCACAGGGGTCGCTCACATAGGCGGCGTAGGGAACGCCACCGGCCTTGGCCACCTCGCGCGCCACCGCCTCGAACTGAAGCGGCGTCTCGTAGTGGCCGGTGTGCAAGCCGAGGGCGATCGGCTTGCCATCTTCGCCGCGGATGCCGCCGGTGATGCCGATGACCAGCACTTCCTTGCCGTTCAGCTTCTCTGGCTCCCAGCCCATGCCGGCGTTGAGGGTCATGCCGAAAATATCGCCGCTCGGGCGGTTGATCAGCATGTCCGGCGTCAGCGGCAGCTTGCCGGCGGGACCAGGAGCATTGGTTGCCGCGACATAGACGGCTTCATTGCTCTCGTCGTAGATTTCCTTGATGGACATGGGCGCCTTCCTCCGACGGTTGGTTGATTATTTGACGAGACCGGCCTGCTTCAGCAGATCGGCGAGGCGGGCCAGCTTGTCGGCGGACAGCGGGCCGGCGGGCGGCAGGCAGTAGGTGGAGATGTCGAGGCCGGTGAGGCGCATCGCCTCCTTGACCACGTTCACGAAGGGCGTGTCGAGAGCGTACATCGACGGAAGGCGGATCAGGCGGCTGTGCAGTTCCACCGCCTTGGCGAAATCGCCGGCACGGAAAGCCTTGTAGATGCCGATGGAGAGTTCCGGCGCGAAGTTGCCGCTGGCCGAGATGACGCCTGCGCCGCCCAGCATCAGCGTGGTCAGCAGGTGGTCGTCATAGCCGGCAAGAACCTGGAAGCCGGGCTGAACGGCGCCGACGACGTTGATCATCTCGCGGATGTGGCCGATGGAGTCGATGGTCTCCTTGATGCCGACGACATTGGACGCGGCCTCGACCACCGACTTCACGAAGGCCGGCGTCAGATCCTGACCGGTCAGGAAGGGGATGTTGTAGAGCAGAACCGGCAGCTTGGTGGCGGCGGCGATATCGGTGAAGTACTTGAGCAGCCGCGGCTCGGTGACCTTCCAGTAGGAGGGATTGACCGCGACGATGCCGTCGGCGCCCATGGCTTCGGCGTGGACGCTCAGTTCAATGGCCTCGCGCGGGTTGTTGGAGCCGACGCCGATCAGCACCTTGGCGCGACCGGCCGTCTGCTTCACCGCGAACTCGGCCACTGTCTTCCGCTCGGCGGTGGTCATCTGGGAGAACTCTCCGCCGGTGCCGCAGATGAAGAGGCCATCAACGCCGGCGGCGATCAGCTTCTCGATCACCAGCGCCTGGCCCTTCGGGTCGAAAGCGCCTGCCTCGGTGAAGATGGTCGACACTGGCGGAATGATGCCTTCGAAACGCGTTGCAGCCATTGGAAACTCCTGAACCTTACGTCTAGGCGTTCTACATTATAGAACGATGTTTTATAATGTCGTACGTTAACGACGGCTCGCGGACCGGTAAATCCGGGATGCTGTGTAGGCAAAGACCCGCATGATCAGGAGTTTCAGGGGCTTCCAATGGTTATGTTGTTGTCGCAAAACGGGAAATCGATATGTCGAGCAAGAGCGGCATTGCCGCGCCTGTTCGCCCGGATGGCGCCGATGCCGTCTTTCCGCTCTTGGATTGGTCTCGTCGGAGCACTAATCGAACTGAAAACAAGACTCGCAGGGTTCGGTCCTGCCGCTGGAGTTGTCGTGAGATGCCGCTGATTCAGGCTGTGGAGCGCGCCCTTAACATTCTCGAGCTGTTCAGCGAGCAGAAGGTCGAGCTCAATCTGGCCGAGATCAGCCAGATGACGGGAATGCACAAAAGCACCCTCCATTCGCTTTTGAAGACCCTGCAAGCCCAAGGCTATATCGAGCAGACGGGAGCCAATGCTCCGTACCGCCTCGGCGTGAAGCTGCTCGAACGCGGGTATCTGGTGCAGCGATCGCGCGATTTTATCGCCGTCGCGCGCCCCTATCTCGAAAGCCTGTCGGAGCGAACCGGACAGACGGTCCACCTCGGCGTGCTCGACGGCAAGTCGGGCGTCTACGTCGACAAGGTCGAGGGAACGCGGTCGATCATCGTCTATTCCCGAATCGGGCGGCGCATGCCGATCCACACCACGGCCATCGGCAAGGTGCTGCTGGCCTTCCAGTCGCCAAGCTTCATCGGCAAGACCCTTGACGGCTATGACTTCTCAACGTCCACCGAGAACACCATCACCCAGCGGGACGTGTATGAAGCGGCACTCGCCAAGGTGAGGACGGATGGCTTCGCCGTCGACGAGCAGGAGAACGTGCGCGGTTGCCGCTGCGCCGCCGTGCCCATCTGGGGCCATGATCGCAAGCTGGTGGCCGCCATCTCCATTTCGACGGTCGTCGAGAACGTGTCGATGGACGAGTTCAAGGCGTTTATCGAACAACTGAAGGCCACCGGAGCCAGCGTCTCCCACGACCTCGGCTACTGACCGGCGATATCCGAAAGCAAAACCGCCGACCGCTTGTTCGGCGGCCGGCGATTTTAGGTGTTCGGCCAAGGCGAGATCATCTCGCCGGCGCCGAGGCTTCAGCCGGCTTTCGCCGCCTTTGTGGCCTTGGCCCACCAGACCAAATCGTCAAGGGCGGCCTTTGCGGAGGGCAAAAGGTTGGCCTCGATATCCTCGATCGGCTTGTTCGCCCCCATCGGTGACACGGTCATGAAGTCGCCGCCGCCAATATGAACGGCGCTGCGGGTCGGCACCATCTGCAGTTCGATGCCGATCAGGCGCAGGTGTTCGATGGCGCGTCCGGCTCCCAGGCCGCCATAACCGATGGCGGTGAACGGCTTTCGATTCCACTCGACATAAGCCTGATCGAGAGCGTTCTTGAGAGCGCCCGTAATCGAGCGATTGTACTCGGCGACGACGAAAATATAGCCATCGAAACGAGCGATGGTCTGCTGCCAGCGGATCGCTGCCGGATCCTCGCTGGGCATCCACAGGTTCGATGCCTTCTCGGCAAAGAACGGCAGCGCATAGTCGCGCAGGTCGACAAGCTCGACCTCCATGTCGTCTCGGGCTTGGGCTTGCCTGAGCATCCATTGTGCCGGCTTGTCGGCGAAGCGGGTCGGGCGCGTGGATCCGATGATAAGGGCGATCCGGGGCTTATGAGACATGGTGACCTCATCTATGTGCGTATTAATAGGTAAGGACCTTACAACTAGTACGCGCCCTTACAAGGGGCACCTTCGGGTATCGGCCAGCGACGGGAAGCCTCCGGCCGCACCGCTTCAATGAGCGTCTTCGGGATGTGGGCGAAATCAACCAGAAGTGCTGACATCACACTCAAGGATATCGAAGAAAGAGGCTTGGTCTCGCGCCTCGCGACGCCAACCAACGCAGCGCATATCGAGGCGGCCCGCTCGGCCTATGCGGCGCAGCCGACGGACAAGGACTGACCTCAGAGCTGTGCTTCGATGGCTGTCTTGTCGATTATCGACTTCACATCCCAGATTTTGCCGTCGCGATACTCGTAGAATGCATGCTCGGCGAAGGTGACCCGTCGGCCATCGACCGGCAGCCCCATGAACACGCCTGTCGGCGTGCAATCGAACATGAGACGTGCCGCTATTCGAGGCGGACTGGCAACCAGTATCCCGATTTCGAAGCGCAGGTCGGGAATGTCGCGAACATCCGTTTCCAGCAGGTCCCGATAGCCCGAAAGCCCGAGCGGCCGGCCGTTATGCCGGACCTCACGGTGGACGAAGTTGCTCAGGCCGTCCCAGTCCCGGTGGTTCAGGCAGGCAATGTAGTCCCGATAGGACTGCGCGATGTCTTCTCCATCCATGACCGCCTCCTCCTTAGCTCAGGAATAGGCGCGCGGCTGCCGTCAGTTGAGAGCCGTCGCCCCCTCTTCAGCCGTGCCGACGGCTCGCCGCAGCACGCCGAACAGGCGCCTGTCGCTGCTTTCGACGCCGGGTTCTGCCATAGCCTGCCGACGAGTCTCCCACTCTTCCGGGGAAACGAGCACGTCCAGACGGCCGGTCGAGACGTCGAGCCTGACCAGGTCGCCATCTTGGACGCGCCCGATCGGCCCTCCACGCGACGCCTCGGGTGTCACATGAATGGCGGCCGGCACCTTGCCGGAGGCGCCGGACATGCGGCCGTCGGTGACGAGCGCCACCTTGCGCCCCCGGTCCTGCAGCAGACCGAGCGCCGGGGTCAGCTTGTGCAACTCGGGCATGCCATTGGCCTGCGGCCCCTGGAAGCGGACGATGGCGACGAAGTCCTCGTCGAGCCCCGCTTTGAAGGCAGCGAGAAAGGCCTCCTGCGAAGCGAAAACGCGCGCCGGCGCCTCGACGGTCTGGTGCTCCACGGCGACGGCTGACGACTTGATCACCGCCCGTCCGAGGTTGCCGGTCAGGAGATTGATGCCGCCGGTCGGCTGGAAGGGCGCATCGACCGAACGCACCACGCTGTCATCGGCGCTTTCGAGGGGCGTTTCGGCGAAGACGAGCATTCCGGTGACGTCGAGCTGGGGCGTGCGTTCGTAAGGCGCCAGACCGGTTCCGAGCACGGTGAGAACATCGTCGTGCAGCAGGCCGTTGCGCCTGAGTTCGCGCACCAGGAAGGGCACGCCGCCGGCATCGCGGAAGCCGTTGACGTCCGCCTTGCCGTTCGGATAGGCGCGGACCAGAAGCGGCGTCGCCGCCGAAAGAGCGGAGAAATCGTCCCAATCGACAATGAGGCCGGCAGCGCGTGCCATGGCGATCAGGTGAATGGTCAGGTTGGTCGAGCCGCCGGTGGCGCAAAGGCCGACGATGCCGTTGACGAAGCTGCGGGCATCGAGCAGCCGGCCGATGGGTATGCTGTTCTCCCCGGTACCGGCGATGGCGACGGCCCGGGCGACGGCGGCCCGGGTCAGGGCGTCGCGCAGCGGCGTATCGGGCGCCACGAAGGCCGAGCCGGGAAGCATCAGCCCCATGATCTCCATCAGCATCTGGTTGGTGTTGGCGGTACCGTAGAAGGTGCAGGTGCCGGGCGAGTGATAGGACTTGGCCTCCGCCTCCAGAAGGTCGGCGTCGGTTGCAAGGCCCGCGGCGTAGGCCTGACGGACGGCGTTCTTCTCGGCATTGCCGAGACCTGTTGGCATGGGGCCGGAGGGAACGAACATCGTCGGCAGATGTCCGAAGGCCAGGGCGCCCATGACGAGACCGGGGACGATCTTGTCGCAGATGCCCAGCATCAGCGCGGCGTCGAACATGTCGTGCGACAGGGCGACGCCCGTCGACATGGCGATGACGTCCCGCGAGAACAGGCTGAACTCCATGCCGGTGCGACCCTGCGTGATGCCGTCGCACATGGCCGGCGCGCCGCCGGCCACCTCGGCAACGGCCCCGAGCCGGCGTGCTTCGGCGCGGATCAGTTCCGGATAGCGCTCGTAAGGGCGGTGCGCCGACAGCATGTCGTTGTAGGTCGTGACGATGCCGAGGTTGATTGCTTCCCCGCCGGCAAGCCGCTGCTTGTCGTCGGCCGGGCAGGCGGCAAAGCCGTGCGCCAGATTGGAGCAGGGCAGGCGATGGCGGGCCGGGCCTGCGGCACGGATCGCATCGCGCGCCCGTTCGATGCCGTCGAGATAGGCGGTGCGGCCCGTTCGGCTGCGTCGCTCGATACGCTCGGTGACGTCGGCGATGATGGAGCGGACGGTCATGTGCGTCTCTTTTCCTTGCTAGCCACCGGCGCGTCGAGCCGCGCCATGATCTCGTCGGCAACGGTGGCCGGCGGCGGCGCGATATCGACGACGATGGCATCCGTCGGTTCTTCCAGCGTGGCAAGCTGGCTCGCCAGAAGATTGGGGTTCATGTAGTGGCCCTTGCGCGCCTTGAGCCGGCCGGCGATCGTCTCGGCACTGCCCTTGAGGAAGGCGAAGACCACGTCGTCACCAGGCGACAGGACGTCGCGATAGGCCGCCTTCAGGGCCGAACAGGCGATCACGCGGCTTTCGCCGGCCGCCTGCCAGTCGTCGATGGCCTGCCGGAGCGCCTTCAGCCACGGCCAGCGGTCGTCGTCGGTCAGCGGAGTTCCGGCCCGCATCTTGTCGACGTTGGCGGCGGGGTGGAAGTCGTCGGCATCGGAGAAGCCGCAACCCAGGCGCTCGGCGAGCAACTCGCCGACCGTCGTCTTGCCGCTTCCCGACACGCCCATGACGATCACAATCATCGGTCTCTCCCTGCCGCGTTTCAGCGGGGGGCTTTCACCCTCACGTCATAGATACGGCCGGCTTCGATGACGGCAAGCCTGCCGCCCTCAATGCGCTGGCCATCGATCTCTACCACCTGCTCGGCGATGCCGTCATCGCGCGAGAACGCCACGTTGAACGTCGCGCCGCGAAGGCGCCGGGTGAAGGAGAACGTCTGCCAGGACGAGGGCACCTGCGGCGCGACCACCGCGCCCTTGCCGTCGCCGCGCACGCCGCAGAGCTGCTCGATCACCATGCGGTAGACCCAGGCGACGGTGCCCGTGTTGAACAGGTTGCTGGAGCGACCGGCGGTGCGGGGGAACTGGCGATAGGCGCCCCGATAGTAGTTGGGAATGTAGAGCGGCAGCTGACCGCGCGCGGCGATGTCCTCCCGGTCCGGGTTGGTCATCATGGCGCGCAGCACGTTGAAGCCTCGGTCGCCTTCGCCGACATGGTACAGCGAAGCGGCATAGAAGGCGGCGGCGTGGTTGTAGACGGCGCCGTTCTCGGCCACGCCGGGCCATTTCTGGGTGAGGCGTCCGATATCCTCCCGCATGGCGGTGAACGAAGGCGCCTGGATTTCGACGCCATAGGGCGTGACCAGCTGTTCGTCGATGGCCTTCAGCATCCGCGTCTTGCGGTCCTCGTCGGCGGCGCCGCAGAGAAGCGCCCAGCTCTGAGCGTTGAGGAAGATGCGGCCTTCCTTGTCGGTCGACACGCCAAAGACCGCACCGTCGTCGGTGATCCCGCGGCCGTACCAGTCGCCATCCCAGAGGTGGCGGTTGATCCGTTCGACAAGAGCGTCCGCCTCTGCCTTCAGCCAACCGGCCATATCTTCGTCGCCTTCGGCGGCGCAGACCTCCGACCACAGCGACATGGCATGGCTCGACGCCTCGGCCAGCCAGCCGGAGACGCCCTTGCCCTTGTAGCCGACCATGTTCATCGGGTCGCACCAGTCGCCCTGCTCGATGTAGGGCAATCCCCGTTCATCGACCGCCGCCGCGAGGAAGCGCAAGGCGCGCGTGACGTGCTCGCGGACGCTGGCCGGTGCGGGGTCGTCGGTCCAGGCCACCATCTCGTCCAGGATCGAATGGTCGCCCGTCTCGTCGAGATAGGCCTTGGCGGTGATGACGAGCCAGACGCCATGGTCGGTGTGCGGCACCTGGTTGATGTATTTCAGCTCGGCGTCGGGCCGCAGCAGGATGCCGTCGGGCATCTTACCGTTCACATGCTGCTGGCTGACCGCGTGCAGGATGACGGCGCGTGCCGCTTCCGGCTGGATGAACAGCATGCCCAGAGCGTCTTGCAGGTAATTGCGGGTCTGGGGATCGGTGGTGAGGCGGTTGGTATCGCCGTGGTAGAACACCTGGCGCGGCAGCCAGTGATTGACGACGTGGTTGAACGTCTCATCCGGCGACTGGACGTTCAGGCAACTGCGGCCGCCATCGACCACGTAGGCGTGGTAGTCCCGGCGAACCTGCTCGATGTCGCCGTCGAGATATTTTGCCTTGAGCGCGGCGATTTCGGCCTCGTCCTTGGCCGGGCCGAACACGAAACGGAAGTCCTCGCTCTCGCCACCGGCGATGGTCAGATCCCACTGCATGATGCAGGCCGGGATCTCATAATAGGCTTCGCCGTCACGAAGATGGCCGCCATCGGCCAGTGCCGAGGGAGCATGCAGGCCGCCTTCGCCCTCGAAAGCCTGCTGCGCCACTTCGAAATGATCGGGGCGGCGGCTGGCGGCGAGGAAGGTGATGTCCTTGAGATGCTGGTTTTTGAAATACTGCTCGATCTTCTGATAGGGCGTAACCGAGGTGCAGAGCACGGCGTTGAGATCGGCGTCGAAGTGCCCGCCCAGGTTCATCCAGGACATGAAGCCGACCGGAAAGAACGGCACGAAGGACAGCTTCTTTGGCGCGGTCGTCGTGTTGGTGATCTTCACCGTCCAGAGCTCGGCGACGTCATCGACCGGCAGGACGAGGCAAAGCTCGACCCGGACGCCGTCCTTCTCGATCAGCCAGCGGATGTCGGACAAGCCCGGCTCGAAGGCGAAGCGGTCAAGCTGGGCGCGCACCGGTTCGTAAGGCGCCGAGAACAGCTCCCCCGTGTCGTTGTCGCGCACGTAGAAGAAGCGGCCGGGATGATTGGGATAATAGGTCTGCTCCGGCAGCATGAACGTCGGCGCGGGAATGATGGGCGGGTGCGCGTATTTGCGCGGCTCCGGGTCCATGTACTGGCTCACGGCATAGCCGCGGCTGTTCATCTGGATCATCATCCGGCGATTCCACAGGTAGCCGGCCGAGTTGGGCGCCAGCGTCGGATCGTCCAGGTGGAACCGGGTTCCGTTGTCGATGAAGGAAGGCATTGAGGTCTCTCGGAAGGGATGGCCACGCGTGGGTCGGAGCGCGCGTCGATCTAGGAACGGAACGGTCCCGTCGATTGCCGCACGGAAAGTGAGGGCTCGAAGTGTTCCTGGTAGGGCAGTTCGAGGCCGTAGGTGAGGTTGAGGAGCTGATGGCAGGCCGACTGGCTCATCTCTTCGATCGGCGCATGGATCGTGCAGAGAGCCGGGGCGGTGTAAGGCGTGAACTCGACGTCGTCATAGCCGATGATGGACACGTCGCCCGGCACCGAAACGCCGCGTTTGTGCAGTTCGGCGATGAGCACCATCGCCACCTTGTCGTTGCCGCAGAAAACGGCCGAGTAGTCGGCGCCCGAAGCCAGCAGTGCCGCGACGGCTTGCTCGCCGCCGGCATAGGAGAAGGCGCCCTCGATGATCCGCTCCGGGGCGACGGGATGCCCGAGCTTGGCCATCTCGTCGAGAAACGCATGGTGTCGTTCCCGGGCGTCCTGCGCTGAAAGCCGACCGGTGATGGTCGCCACGCGGGTATGTCCCAGCTCGACGAGGTGCCGGGCCGCCAGGCGGCCGCCGAGGTCGTGATCGATCGAGAAGGATCGGCCGACCAACTCTTCGGTGTGGTGGTTGATCACCACCACGTTGGGAAACTTCTCGGCGTATTTCGCCAGCTCGAACTCGCTCTGCAGGGAACTCGAAATCAGAATGCCGTCGCAGTCGCGATTGATGAGATAATCGAGATGGGCGAGGCGGTCCTCGTTCGACTGCGCATCCTCGGCGTTGGCGAGGATCATATGCTTGCCGTGCAAGCGAAGCGCGCTTTCGATCGTTCGGATCATCATGTGGTAGTAGGGCCCTTCGAGCGACGGCACCCATACACCGATGAGGTCGGATCGGCGCGATGACAGCGATCGCGCCATGCTGTTCGGCCGGTAGTTGAGCTGCTCGATGGCCCGGGCAATCTTCTCGGCCGACTTGCGGGAAACGGAACCGGTTCCAGAAATGTATCGCGAAACGGTTCCGGACCCCACGCCGGCCAGCTTTGCCACGTCCTTTACCGTCGCCATTTCGGAACTCCGATCACCCAATCTCCCGGCACAATAGCAATTATCCTTTTGTTTTTAAATGAGAGAAAATCGATACCCACCGATTGCGCATTTTTCCTGCCCTTCTTTTCTCGCAAGGTGCATTGACAAAATCAAGCCTCTTAGTTCAAAAATGGAACCGATCCCATTTTTGGATCAGGAGCCCTTGTCATCCAAGGTCGGACCGGCCGGAACGCCTTGGCGCTACCCGTTTGGGAGGAATCATGATCGGAATGAAGCAAATGGTCGCCGTGTCGGCGATCGCCATTGCGGCTGCGACGGGAGTCGCGAAGGCGGAGGAGCCGCTGAATGCCGAAGTCATCCATTGGTGGACGTCCGGTGGCGAATCCGCTGCCATCAAGGTGTTCGCCGATGCCTTCGATGCCGCTGGCGGCAAGTGGGTCGACAACGCGGTTGCCGGCGGCTCGGCCGCCCGTAGCGCCGCCATCAACCGCATCGTCGGTGGCGATCCCTCGACGGCCGCGCTGTTCAACACCTCGCGCCAGTATCACGAGATCATTGGCGAAGGCCTTCTCAACGACATCGACGAAGTCGCCAAGAAGAACAACTGGGACAAGGTTCTACCGGAGCCGATCGCCAACGCGGTCAAGGTCGACGGCAAGTACTACGCCGCGCCGGTGAACATCCACATGCCCTTGTGGATCTGGTATTCCAACGCCGCCCTCAGCAAGGCCGGTGTCGAGAAGCCGCCGGAAACCATGGAAGAGTTCTTCGCCGCTCTCGACAAGCTCAAGGCGGCCGGCATCACCCCGCTCGCTCTCGGCGGCCAGCGCTGGCAGGAGAACTCGCTGTTCTCGGCGATGCTCACCAACGTCGGTGGCGGCGCTCTGTGGAAGTCCGTCTACGGCGACAAGGACGAAGCCGCGATCCGCTCGCCGGAGTTCCGCAAGGTCGTCGAAACCTTCATCAGCCTGAAGCCCTATGTCGACCAGGCCTCGCCGGGTCGCAATTGGAACGACACCACCGCTCTTCTCATCAAGAACGAGGCCGGCTTCCAGGTGATGGGCGACTGGGCCAAGGGCGAATTCAAGCAGGCCAACAAGGAAATCGGCAAGGACTACGGCTGCATTCCGGGCCTTCGCCCCGACTCGCCCTACGTCCTCGGCGGCGACGTCTTCGTCTTCCCGAAGACTGATGATGCCGAGAAGGTGAAGGCTCAGCATCTGCTGGTCGAGACCATGACCAATCCCGACGTGCAGGTGAAGTTCAACAACCTCAAGGGCTCGATCCCGATCCGCGCCGACGTTGACGTGTCGAGCCTCGACGCCTGCGCCCAGCTCGGCATGAAGATCATGTCCGATCCGGCCCGTCAGGCTCCCGATGCGTCCCAGATGATGGAAGAGTCCGTGTACGGCTCCGTGCAGGACATCGTCACCGAACTCTGGAACTCGCCGATGACCGTCGATCAGGCCGTCGAGCGCTTCGAGAAGGCCCTCAAGGGCTGATCTGCTTCAAGATGCGGGAAGGCGGTCGTCCGTCTTCCCGTCATTCCATAGGGAGGAGCACGTGGGAGCCGAACTTTCCCGGCATGTGAAGCGCAACCTGGTTGCCTACATCGCCCTGCTGCCGATGGCCATTGTCGTCGTCTTCGCCTACCTCGGCACCATGGCCTGGTCGGTCCGGCTGTCGTTCTCGAGCTCGAAGCTTCTGCCGAGGTACGACTTCGTCGGCCTCAATCAGTACCTCACCCTGTTCGATACGCCGCGCTGGCTGACCTCGCTCGGCAACCTCGCGATCATCGCCTTCTTCTTTCTGCTGATCTGCTTCCTGCTCGGCACGCTCCTGGCGATCTTCATCGACCAGAATGTGCGCGGCGAAAGCCTGTTCCGCACCGTGTTCCTCTACCCCTACGCCATGTCCTTCGTGGTGGCGGGCCTCGTCTGGCAGTGGGTGCTCAATCCGGATCTCGGTATCCAGCACACCATGCATGGCTTCGGCTTCACGGACTTCGTTCTCGACTGGGTGGTCAACCCGAAGATGGTGCTCTACGCCGTCATCCTGGCCACCGTCTGGCACGGCGCCGGCCTCGTCATGGCGCTGATCCTCGCCGGTCTGCGCGGCGTCGATACTGAGATCTGGCGGGCCACGCGCATCGACGGCATCCCCGCCTGGCGCGTCTACGTTTCGATCGTCCTGCCCATGCTTCGGCCGATGATCATCACCTCGCTGGTGCTGCTGTCGATCAGCATCGTCAAGATGTACGACGTCGTCGTCGCCATGACCAACGGCGGTCCCGGCACGGCCAGCGAAGTGCCGGCCAAGTTCATCATGGACAATCTGTTCGAGCGCGCCAACATCGGCCTCGCCACGGCGGCCTCCACGGTGATGCTCGTCACGGTTCTCCTGGTCATGGCGCCCGTCATCTACTCTCAGTACTTCCGCAAGAGCGGGAGGATGTCATGATGTCCCAGGCAAAATCGGCCACCGTCCGCAAGCGTCCGCTCACCTACCAGGAAGTCTGGGGACGCGTCGGCATCTACACATTCCTCGGCGTACTGGCGCTGTTCTTCCTGCTGCCGCTCTACGTGATGCTCGTCACGTCGTTCAAGAGCATGGACGAAATCCGCCTCGGCTTGATCTTCTCGCTGCCGCAGCAGTTCAGCATCGATGCCTGGGTGAAGGCCTGGACGTCGGCCTGCACGGGCCTCGAGTGCACCGGCCTTCAGGTCGGCTTCGGCAACTCGGTGAAGATCCTGGTGCCGAGCGTCGTCTTCTCCATTCTGTTCGGTGCCCTCAACGGATACGCGCTGTCCTTCTGGAAGGTGAAGGGCGCCAACGTCCTGTTCGCCTGCCTGCTGCTCGGCTCGTTCGTCCCCTATCAGGTGTTCATCTATCCGCTGGTCCGCTTCTACGCCCAGACCGGCATCTACGGGTCGCTGCCCGCCATCGTCATCACGCACATCATCTTCGGCATGCCGGTGATGACGCTGCTGTTCCGCAACTATTATTCGGGCCTGCCGGTCGAGTTGTTCAAGGCGGCGCGCATCGATGGCGCCGGATTCTGGAAGATCTTCATCTCGATCATCCTGCCGATGTCGATACCGATCGCCATCGTCGCCGTGATCATGCAGGTGACGGCCATCTGGAACGACTTCCTGCTCGGCCTCGTCTTCGCGGGTCGCGACAACCTGCCAATGACGGTGCAGCTCAACAACATCGTCAACACCACCACTGGCGAGCGCGCTTACAACGTCAACATGGCGGCAACCGTGCTCACCTCACTGGTTCCGCTCGTCGTCTATCTGGTGTCCGGCCGCTGGTTCGTGCGCGGCATCGCCTCCGGTGCCGTGAAGGGTTAAGCCATGAGTTCAGTCTCTCTCCAAAATCTGGAAATCAGCTACGGCAACGTGGCGATCGTCAAAAGCCTCGACCTGACGATCCAGGACGGCGAGTTCCTTGTCCTTCTGGGTCCTTCCGGGTGCGGCAAGTCGACGTTGCTGAGCGCCATCGGCGGGCTCGTCGACGTCAGCGGCGGCAGCATCCACTTCAACGACAAGGACGTCACCTGGACCGATCCCAAGGATCGCGGCATCGGCATGGTGTTCCAGTCCTACGCGCTCTATCCGACGATGAGCGTCGAGCGGAACCTGTCCTTCGGCCTCCGCATCGCCGGCATCGACCGCGCGATCATCGAGAAGAAGGTGAAGTGGGCGGCGGAGCTCCTGCAGATCACCCACCTGCTCGACCGCAAGCCGTCGGCCCTCTCCGGCGGTCAGCGGCAGCGCGTCGCCATCGGCCGCGCCCTGGTGCGCGATGCCGACATCTTCCTGTTCGACGAGCCGCTCAGCAATCTCGACGCCAAGCTCCGGGCCGAGCTGCGCCTTGAGATCAAGAAGCTTCACAAGACGCTGAAGTCGACCATGATCTACGTGACCCACGACCAGATCGAGGCGCTGACGCTTGCCGATCGCATCGCGGTCATGAAGGACGGCATCATCCAGCAGCTCGACACGCCGCTCAACGTCTACAACAAGCCGGCCAACGAGTTCGTCGGCAGCTTCCTCGGCTCGCCGGCCATGAACAAGGTCGAGGGCCAGTTCGTCGCGGAGGGTGATCGCCTGTTCTTTGCCGCCGGTGCCTTTCGACTGGACGTCAGCCGCTATGCCTTTGCCCAGGCGGTCGAAAGCGGCCGAAAGGTCGTGCTCGGCCTCAGGCCGGAACACATCCTTCCCGCCAAGGGCGATGCTCAGACCATGGAAGGAAAGGTGTCGCTGATCGAGCCGATGGGCAGCAGCATCCTCGCCTGGTCCACGTTCGACGGCATCAGCCTGTCGCATCTGGTGGGGCAGGACGATGGCTGTGAGGCGGATCGCACCTTCCCCGTCACCATCGACGTTCAGAAAGCGTCCTTCTTCGACGTGGATACCGGCTGGCGACTCTGAAGCAGTCGTCAGCGGGCGCCGGCTTATGAAGTATCGTGCCGACCGGATGGAAACATCCGGTCGGCATGCGATTTAGCGAGGATTGTATCCCGACAGGCGCGAGATCTCGTCGGCGGTGGCCATGACCAGCGGGGCAAAGGAGAAGAGCCTGTCGTCGGTCATTCGGCTCGCTGGGCCGGACGCGCTGACGGCCGCGAACACGCGGCCCGTGACGTTGCGAATCGGCGCCGCGATGCAGCGGATCAGCGGCTGGTGTTCCGCATTGTCTATGGAATAGCCGCGCTGGCGTGTCGCCTCGAGATCGGCGGCCAGAACATCCGGATCGGTAATCGAGTTCGGCGTGAACGGGCGCAGGCCGCCGCGCACGATCTTGGCCACGACCGCGCTGTCCTGGTAGGCAAGCACCGCTTTCCCGACGCCCGTGCAGTAGGCCGGCGATATCGACAGTGCGGTCGTCCAGTTCACCCGACCACTGCCCGGTTCGATGTGCTCGACCGATATGACGTTCGTTCCATCGAAGACGCAGAGGTGCGAGTCCTCGCCCGTCGTGTCCATCAGCCTCTGCACCAGATGGCGAGAGCGCGAGAATATGTCTAGGTTGGCGAGCACGATGCTGCCGAGCTCGAACAGGCGGATGCCCATGCGGTAGCGATCACGCTCATGGTCCTGCTCGAGGAGCTTGACCTCCCTCAACGAGGTGACGAGCCGGTGTGCGGTCGTCTTGGGTATGCCACAGCGCACGGCAATGTCGTTAAGCGTCAGCGACTGCTCGTAGATGGAGAAGCAGTCCAGCACGGCCATCAGCTTCTGCATCGACTTCAGCGACCCACGATCATCGCTTCTCTTCTTCTGCGTGCTCGCGCCGGCTGTTTGCTCGGCGGTCTTATCGTGTCGTTCGGCTGTGGTTTTCATGGTGTCGTTCCGTTGCCCACGGGCTTTCAATGATCCCGCGTGGGATCGCGTGTCATAGCGTTAAATCGTAGCGAGCCCGATTGACAAGAGATAACCCGCGTTCTAGAAGATTATTCCGAATAGCGGAATGAAAATCCGTAATGAGGATACCCAATGTCAGTCCCCATAACGGGTTTCAGGCGCGGTTCCAGGCGACGCGAACTCCCCCAGTCCAGCCGTTTGCGAACCGAAGGTAAGCAATGCGGTCCAGTTGTGTGACATGTAGTTCTCAGCTGGGCAGAAGTTATGCACGTTATGAATCGAGCCGATGGAGGAAAGAGTGAGCGGATCGAACAAGCAGCGGGACGAGCTTAATGAAAAGCTGCGCTCAAACAAGACGACCTATGGTGTAACGCTCTATAGCGGTAGCTGCGCCGGTGTTGAAATCGCTGCCAACTGGGGGCTGGACTTCGCTTTCATTGATGCGGAGCACACGCCTGTCAATATTGACTCGCACATGGAAAAGCTCGTGCTGGCCGCTCGGGTCGGCGGCATCGCGCCGCTGGTGCGAGTTCGCGGCACCAACGAGTGGGATATTCGCAAGACCCTGGAGATCGGCGCCGCCGGCGTGATCATTCCGCAAGTCGGGTCGGCTGCCGAGGCGCGGCAGATCGTTCGCGCCGCCAAGTTCCCGCCGCTTGGCCGGCGTGGAGGAGATGCCTCGGTCCGCTCCGCCGGGTTCGCTGGCCCTGGGTTCCAGTGGTCGAGCTACATGGAGAGCGAGAATAACAACACGCTCGTCATCCCCATGGCGGAAAGCTACGAGTTCTTCGACAACATTGACGAGATCCTTGATGTCGAGGGCATCGACGTCATCAATTTCGGGCCAGCCGACTACTCGATCTCCCGGCGCATCTCGATCGACTATTCAATGTCGAACCCCGAGGTCAACGACAAGCTCGACGAGCTTATCGAGAAGTGCCATGCCCGCGGAATCAAGGTGATGGCGCCCTGCATCCCGCCCGATAAGGAAAGCGCCCAGCGCCTCGCCCAGAAGGGTGTCGACATGATCATCATGGGCAACGACATCATGTTCCTCAATCAGGGCTTCCGCGCCGTCCGAGCCGCGCTCGACGGCTGATCGCCGGCACTGTCTTCCGAAATATGGAACGCGAGGTCCAGCCAATTGGCGGGAGCGGCCGGAACGGTTGCTCCCGAAGGGCCCCCTTGTCTCCTGCCGAGGGGCGGGCGCGAAATTCGATCGCGGCAATGATCACCAGGAAAATCAACAGGATAGTCTCAAATGACGGAACTCTTTAGCGTGAAGGACCGCGTGGCGGTCGTGACTGGCGGCCTCGGCCAGCTTGGAACTCAGTTCAGCAAGTCGCTGGCCGAGGCCGGCGCCAAGGTGGCGATCTTCAGCCGGCGCAGCTTCAGCCGCGAGCAGATCGCGGAAAAGTTTCCGGGCCTTGAGGATCGTATTCGCGTTTACGTGGCGAGCGTTACCGACAAGGTCGCGCTGCAGCAGGCGACCGAGCAGCTGATTGCCGATTGGGGCGTTCCGCACATACTGGTGAACAACGCCGGCATCGACTCCAAACCGTCGGGATCGGCCGATCAGAACAGCCCCTTCGAGATCTATCCCCAGGAGTACTGGAACGAGATCATCGATACCAACCTGACCGGCGTGATGCTGTGCTGCCAGGTGATCGGGTCTCCCATGGCGGCGGCCGGGCGCGGCTCGATCATCAACGTCGGCTCGATCTACGGCATGGTGTCGCCCAACCAGGCCCTGTACGCCTACAGGGAGAAGCGTGATGGAAAGCCGTTCATCAAGGCGATCTCCTACGCGGCCTCCAAGTCGGCATTGCTCAACCTGACGCGCTACCTCGGCACCTACTGGGCGACCAAGAAGGTCCGCGTCAACCTGATCTCGTTCGGCGGCGTCAAAACGGCGAACTTCGACAAGGAGTTCATCGAAGCCTTCCTGGAGCGCGTGCCGATGCGCCGGCAGGCCGAAATCGACGAGTACAACGGTGTCATCCAGTTCCTCGCATCGGACGCCTCGTCCTACATGACCGGCTCCAATGTCGTGGTCGACGGCGGCTTCACCGCCTGGTGAGCCGTCCGCGGCAAGCCGCGGGGTCGCCGTTCTCCCCCCGAGGGCGGAAGGATACTCCCACGTCTGGCGATGCCCGACGATCCTCCCGTCTTGACGACCCCGCGGCGATTGCCGAGGCCGAGTTTCTTCAAGGGTAAAAGATCATGACGAAGTTCAACTATGACGACACCGATTGGGATGCGATCAAGCGCCTGTCGAAATGGTACTCGGGCGATGTGCACGACAGTCTCGAACAACTCGGTGGTCGTGGCTACTTGCCGGGCATTTCCCTGCAGGGGGCGCTGAAGGCTGGCGAGGTGGTCTGCGGGCCGGCGGTGACGGTCCAGTTCGCACCGAGCCAGCGCCGCAATCAGCCGCAGGACGTCTATCACAATGCCATCGACAACGTGCCCAAGGGCGGCATCCTCGTGGTGGATTCGAGCTGTGCCGAAGGCTCATGCTCGGGCGAACTGATGTCGACCGGCGCCAAGACGGCCGGTGCCCTCGCCACCATCGTCAACGGCACGGTGCGTGACCTGGCCCAGGTGAGGGCGCTCGGCTATCCGCTGTTCGGTCGCGCGCCCAGCCCCGTTTCGGTCTCCGGCAAGATGGAGCCTAAGGCCTCGCAGGTCGAGCTGGTGATCGGCGGCATCTCCGTTGCGCCGGGCGACGTCATCTTCGCCGACGTCGATGGCGTCGTCGTCATACCCAAGGCCATGGTCAAGGCCGTTGCCGACAAGGCGGACGAAGTCGGTGCCATGGAGGGGGCTGCTCGCGACCGCATCCTGAAGGGCGAGCGATTGCAGTCTATCTGGCCGGTTGCCTCCACCTACAATTGAAGGCGCCGACGGCGCCTGATCCCGGCCATCCTGTTGCCTTGAACCACAAAAACAATCCCGTATATTGAGCCAGCAACGACAAGCGTCAGCGAGGCTGGGGTCATGCCCCAGCCTCGATTTTTGATGCGTCGGGAGGGTGGTTCCTGTCGCCGGCGGGAGCCGGAGTGGCGTCCGCCGAATGGAATTGCGACAAAATGCGAGTATCCCGGGGTTCTCTTCCGTCGGGCGTTCTTGCCCCGTTGACGACGCCGTTCGACAGTCATGGCGAGATCGATGAAGCCGCCTTCAGGGCGGAGGTCGAATGGCTGGTGGCCGGCGGGGTCGACGGCGTGGTCATCGGCGGCAGCACCGGCGAGGGCTATGCGCTGTCGCCGGACGAGCTGGAGCAGCTGGTTCGGCTGGCCTTCGATGTTGTGTCCGATGGTGTTCAGGTCGTCGCCGGCATCATCGCCGACAGCTCCCGTGCGGCCGCGTCCATCGCCGCCGGTTTCGATCGCTTTCCGCTGACGGCGATACAGGTCACGCCGCCCCACTACATCTTTGCCCCGGACGATGACGGCATGGTCGATTTCTATACGGCCGTCGCGGCCGCGACGTCGGCGCCCGTAGTGATCTACAACGTCATTCCCTGGCTGCAGCTCAGCCCCGTCCTGGTGGAGCGCATCATGGGTGCCCACCCCAGGGTGATCGGGGTGAAGCACAGCCAGAAGAAGCTCGACTCCTATCGCGATCTGGTCGGTTGCGTCGGTGCCGACCGGGTGTTCGCCGCGATCGACAACCGCCTGGCCGATTGCTACGCCATCGGCGCCGCCGGCTCGATCGCTGCCATCAGCGCCGCCGTGCCGTCCGCGAGCGTCCGTCTCCACAGGGCGGTCCGTGCCGGAGATGCTGCCACTGCCGGCGAACTGGCCGCCTTTCTGGAGGCCGTCTGGAAGAGCCTCGACGGGCCCAACCTGCCGGCTCGCGTCAAGGCGGCCCAAGCGGCGCAGGGTATGGCGTCCGGTTATGCCCGGGCGCCGATGCGCGAGGTGTCCGAGGCGGAGCGGGCTGCGATCGCCGAGGTGCTGCGAAGGCTGCCCGCTCTCGGGGCTATTTGAGGTCGGGGGCGATGAAGCTTCTGAGCTCCGGCGTCTTCGGCGCCGAGAAGAGCTCCTTCGACGGCCCTTCCTCCCAGATTTGGCCCTTGTACATGAACACCGTGCGATTGGCGACCTGACGGGCGAAGCCCATTTCGTGCGTGACCAGGATCATGGTCATGCCCGCTGCCGCCAGTTCGGCGATGGTCTTGAGCACCTCGCCGGTCAACTGCGGATCGAGCGCCGACGTCACTTCGTCGAACAGCATGACTTTCGGCTTCATGGCGAGCGATCGCGCGATGGCGACGCGCTGCTGCTGGCCGCCGGACAGTTCGTCCGGATAGGCGCCGGCCTTGTCCGCGAGACCCACCTGCTTCAGGACCGCCTGGGCCGTCTCCCATGCCTCCTCCTTCTTCACCTTCTTGACGATGCGCGGCGCCAGCATGATGTTCTCGGCGACGTTCAGGTGAGGGAAGAGGTTGTAGCTCTGGAACACCATGCCGACCTCCTTGCGAAGGCCGCGGAGGTTGTGGGTTCCGGGCGTGATCGTGTGCCCGGCGATGTCGATGCTGCCGCCCTGGATGGGTTCCAGGCCGTTGATGCAGCGCAGCATGGTGCTCTTGCCGGATCCGCTCTGACCGATGACGGCGACGACATCCCGAGTTTCGACGGCAAGGTTGATCCCGTCTAGTACGCAAAGCGCGCCATAGAACTTCTTGATGTCGTTAAGTTGAACTGCGGGCACGTTTGCCTCCCTGGAGGTACTCGCTGTAGTAGGACAGTGGATAGCAGATGATGAAGTACATGGCGCCAACAGTCAGGAAGACCTCGAACGGCTGGAATGTCATGTTGTTGAGCAGTTGCCCGGCACGTGTAAGCTCGACGAAGCTGATCAGCGCGGTCACCGAGGTGTTCTTGACGATCTGCACCAGGAAGCCGACGGTCGGCCCAAGGGAGATACGGAAGGCCTGCGGCAGGATGACGTAGCGCAGCTTCTGCGGCGTCGACATCGCGAGGGCATCTGCGGCTTCCCATTGCTGCTTGGGGATCGCCTCGATGCAGCCGCGCCAGATGTCGGCCAGGAAGGCCGTGGCATAGAGCGTCAGGGAGATGACGGCGGCGGCCAGCGGCGGAAAGTAGTAGCCGAGGAAGCTGAGCCCGTAATAGGCCAGGAACAGCAGGATCAGCAGGGGCGTCGCCTGGACGAGCTCGATGTAGCCGGCAATCAGGATCCGGACCGGCTTCGGACCGAGCACCCGCAGCAGCGCGAAGATCAGGCTGAAGAAGCCGGCCGCGACGAATGTCGAGGCGGACAGGATCAGGGTCCACAACGCTCCGTGGAGCAGGATGGGCAGGCTGGAAAAGCCGAATGACTGGATCATGCTTGAACCCTTTCCTGGCCCAGCGAGAGGGGGGCGGCGATCCGGAAGCGCGCCGGGTCCTTGCGGTGGAACAGCCAGAGCGAGATCAGCCAGTAGGTAAGGCGGAAGATGAAGGTCAGCGTCACGTAGATGGCGCCTGCCACCAGGAACGTCTCCAGGCTGCGGAACGTGAGGGACTCGACCTTGGAAGCGGCGAGCGTCAGCTCGTTGGCGGAGATGGCGCACACCACCGAACTGCCGAGCAGGGTCAGGGTCAGCTGGCCGGTGAGGGCGGGAAACACCACCTTGAGCGCGGGCACGATCACGACGTAGCGAATGGTTTGCAGCCGCGTCAGCCCGAGCGCCAACCCGGCCTCGATCTGCGATCTGGGGATGGCCAGAAAGCCGGCCCGGAAGATTTCGGCGGAGTAGGCGCCGAGGTTGAAGGATATGGCGATGATCGCCGAGCTGTCGGCCGAAAGTCTCACGCCGATGTAGGGCAACCCGAAGAAGAACAGGAAAACCTGGACCAGCAGCGGCGTGTTGCGGATGATCTCGATGTAGGCGACGGCGATGCGGTCGAGCCAGCGCGGCCCCTCGACCCGGATGATGGCGACCGTGAGGCCGATGATGAGGCCGAACACGATACCCTGTCCCGACAGGAATATCGTGTTGATCGTGCCGTCCACGAACTCCGGCGCTCGGTCCAGAACGGGACCGAAATGCATTTGATATGCCATGTTGAACCTGCGAACGAAAAGCTAGACGGGAGCCCGGCCAGTCACGGCCGGGCAAGAGGTCGTCAGCGGCGGTAGCGGTCCGACCACCGCCGCCCGAGCGATCTCAGAAGGTCGGAAGCTTGCCGCCCGGGATCGGGACGCCGACCCACTTTTCATGCAAGGCACCAAGGCGCCCGGTCACTTCCTCGTAGTAGATGAAGTTGTTGAGCCACTGGTGCAGCTGGGTGGCATCCTTGCGCACGGCCATCGACCAATAGAGCGTGAACAGCGGAACCTCGGACTTCACTTCGAGATCTTCGAGGTTGCGCTTCTTGATGACATCGCCGGCCACGGTGGCGACGGCGGCGGTGGCGTCCACCTGCCCGGAAATGAGAGCCTGCATGGCAAGGGCGTCGTCGTCAAAGCGGACGACCTCCAGACCTTCGACGCCGAGGGCGCTGACCGCCACGTCCTGCGTGCTGCCTTTGGGAACCGAGACGCGCTTGTTGGCGAGATCCTCGACCTTGGTCAGCGGCATGCTCTTCTTTGCCACGAAGCGCATGTCATAGGCGCCGTAGGGGTTCGTCATCAGGAAGAGCTTGGCGCGCTCCGGCGTCGCCGTCATGTGGGCGATCAGCATGTCGACACGGCCGGACTCCAGGGCTGCTGCCCGCGAAGCGTTGTTGACCGGAACCAGCTCCAGCTCGACCTTGAGGTTTTGGGCGACGTCGCGGGCGAGGTCGACGAGGAAGCCATCGGTATTGCCGCTGCTGTCCACGGTGTCGTAAGGCGGAATGCCGGTCAGGACGCCAACCGTGATTTTACCCTTGGCGTCGATGTCGGCGATGCTTTGCGCTGCGGCGGGTCCCGCGCTCATCGCGGCGAACGCGGCGGCCATCATGGTGCCCCCAACCATGGCGCCAAGGCATTTCAGCACACTTCTCATCTTGATAACCTCCCTCAGGTTTCATCGTCCATGCGTTTCAATCGGCGATTCCTCGGCGCCGTTGGACCGGATGCTGGATCGACGTGGCTAGAATAAGTTCTGATTATCGGATGTCAATTCCGAAAAACGGAATTGGGGATTTTTGAACTTAGGGAATGGAGGGTGACAACGGGCGGTTAGGGTTGCCGGAAAAGGTACATCTTTGGCGGGAATTTGATCTCAACGGCCTCTCGCGCAACTCGCGCTGAAGAAAACACCTCATGCGATTCGGAAATCCATTCCGTTCCGGAATCGCCACCAAAGAAATCCTCCTTCCACCTCGCCGCCGCCGCTCTCTATGGGTGCGAGGACGGAAGAACTGCCTGCCTGAATGTTCTGGCGTCGTGTTTTCGTGCCGGCGATAGGGCCGGCGCCGTTTGCGTTCGCGGCCCCCGCCACGCAAGGCCCACCGATCGTGGTGCCGATGCGTCCAGAACGCGCCTTTGGCAAGCGACAGGCTCGTGCCCGCTGCCCTCAAGGTCCATTCGACTTTCGTCGCATTCCGAAAGGCGCGGCTTGCGGGGCGATCGTCTTTGAGCATATTTCAATGCTACCACGAGGTAGCAACTAGGGTTGTCAGCGTGACCAATCTCTCATCACCGCTTTTCGTCGGAGTTGACGTCGGTTCGGCCAGCGTCCGGGCCGGCATTTACGACGCGGCGGGCCACCGCTTGGCCTTCAAGGTCCGGCCGATCCGCCACTTCCATCCCAAGCCGCTCTTCGTCGAGCAGTCCTCGGCCGATATCTGGGACAATGCCTGCATCGCCGTGCGGGAAGCTGTCGCCGCGGCGGGCGTCGATCCCGCGGGAATCGCGGCCATCGGGGTGGACGCCACCTGCTCGCTGGTTGCCTCCGACGCCGACGGACGACCGGTATCGGTGGCCGAGGACGGCGATCCCGCCCGCGACATCATCATGTGGATGGATCACCGCGCCGGTGCCGAAGCCGCGGCGATCAACGCCACCGGAGACCCCGCGCTCGCCTATGTCGGCGGCGAGGTTTCGATCGAGATGGAGCTGCCAAAGGTCCTATGGCTGAAGCGGCATCTGCCGGAGCGCCACGCCCGGGTCGCCCGCTACCGGGACCTTCCCGACCATATGGTGTGGCGCATGACGGGCGCCGATGTGGCGAGCGTCTGCACGTTGGCCTGCAAGTGGAACTATCTGGCCCACGAGGAGCGGTTCCCCGTGGCGATGCTGGCGGCGGTCGGCCTCTCCGAGCTGACCGACCTCGTCCCCGAACGGATCATGCCGCTCGGTTCCTCGGCCGGTCGGCTTGCCGCTGCGCCGGCGGCCGAACTCGGCCTTGCGCCGGGTATCGTTGTGGCGACGGGCATCATCGACGCTCACGCGGGCGGCCTTGCGCTGGTTGGCACGCAGCCCGACGGCACGCTGGCACTGATCGGCGGTACATCGAACTGCCACATGGTGGCGAGCCGGGATCCGGTGATGGTGCCCGGTGTCTGGGGACCTTACTTCGGCGCCATGATCCCTGGCTGGTGGTTGGGCGAGGGTGGGCAGAGTGCCGCCGGCGCCTTGCTGGATTGGACGGTGCGCCAATCGCAGGCCTTCGCGATGCTGGAGGCGCGGGCCAGCGCCGAGGGGCGCCATGTGTTCGACCTTCTCAACGAAGAGGTGGCGAAGCTCAGGGCAAGCGAGACATACCCCTCCGCCGGTCTGCACGTGCTGCCCGACCACCATGGCAATCGTTCGCCGCGCGCCGATCCAGAGGCCCGAGGCTCGGTCGTCGGTCTCACTCTGGAGGATGGCGTGCCGGCGTTGGCGCGTCTCTACCTGTCGACCATCGAGGCACTGGCCTACGGCACGCGCCACATCATCGAAACCATGAACCGCTCCGGGCATCGAGTTGAGCGCATCGTCATGTGCGGCGGCGGTACCCGCAACGCGCTGCTGATGGCCGAGCATGCCAATGCCATCGGTCTCGATATCGCCCTCGTCGAGGACGATGACGCGGTCACATTGGGGTCCGTCCTGCTGGCGGCCGTTGCCTCCGGCACGTTCGCCGACGTCCCGGCGGCGGCCGTCGCCATGGTCCGTCCGGGCAGGGTCTACGCCGCCGATCCGGCTACGCGCGCCTTCCACGACGCAAAATACGCAGTCTTTCTCAAGCTTTACGACCAGCAGGCCGAATGCCGTGCCCTGATGGCCGACTTTCGCTGAACGCGGCGATCACAAGGAGGAAACAATGGGTATACATGTCACGTTGCCGGCGAGCCCGGCGCTGCTCAAGCCGGCATCGAACGAGGTGCTGTTCGTCACCAATGCCGACCTGCGCGAGAGCGCCAACGTCGAGTGCTGGCCGGTCGAAGCCAAGTACGAGGCGCTGCTCACCAAGGCGTTGGCCTCGCTGGGCAAGACGGCAAAGCGCGCCCATCCGATCAAGGCCGATAAGGGGCACGGCTTCATCGCCAGCCAGCGCGAAGGATCGGACGTGTTCGCCTCGATCGATCCCGATGCGCCGGTGATCGTGTTGCTGACCGCCTGGCAATACTCGCACCACATCGCGCCGTCGCTCGCCACCCATCGCGGCCCGGTGCTGCTGCTCGCCAACTTCGACGGCACCTGGCCGGGGCTCGTCGGCATGCTGTGCATGGCCGGTTCGCTGACGGCGCTTGGACGGACCTATTCCCGCCTGTGGTCGGAGGGCTTCGACGATGCCTTCTTCCTAGCCGGCCTGAAGTCATGGCTGGAGACGGGCAAGGTCGAGCATGACCTTTCCTATCTCACCGACATCACGGCCGGGCATCCGGTCATGAAGAGCGAGGCCGGCAAGATCGGTGCCGCCGTCGGTGCCTGGTCGCTCCGGCACAAGGAGATTCTCGGCCTGTTCGACACGCTGTGCATGGGCATGATGAACGGCGTCTTCCCGCAGAAGGCGCTCTGCGACATCGGCATGCCGGTCGAGAGCCTGTCGCAGGCCGACCTGCTGGTCGAGATGGCCAAGGTTCCCGATGCCCTACGCGAGGAATGCGTCGCCTGGTACGAGAAGCGCGGTATGACCTTCAAGTTCGGCAAGAACCCGGCCCTTGAGCTGACGCGCGAGCAGGTCAAGGAGCAGGCGGCGATGATGATCGCCATGGCCCGCTACGTCGAGCGCTTCGGCCTGTCCTGCGTCGGCGTCCAGTACCAGCAGGGCCTCGCACGCTCCTGCGCTGCATCCGACTTCGCCGAGGGAGCGATCGGTTCGATCGAGCGCTTCCCGATCCCGGCCGAGGATGGTCACATCATCCGCGAGGGCAAGCCGATCACCTGCGCCAACGAAGTCGACATGGGCACGGCCATTCCGCAGACCATGATGTTCCGCCTGCTCGACAGCCTCGGTCTGCCGTCGGAGACGACGCTGCACGACATCCGCTGGGGCAGCGACTGGAAAGGCGAGTTCGTCTGGGACTTCGAGATCTCCGGCGCCGTGCCCTTCGGCCACCTCAAGGGCGGCATCGCCGGCGCCACCGGCTATCGCCAGCCTGCGATGTACTTCCCCAAGGGCGGTTCGACCATCACCGGGCAGGGCAAGGCCGGGCGCCTTCTCTGGGCGCGCGCCCACTATGAGGGCACGTCGGTGATCATGCAGATCGGCACCGCCCATGCCGTCGAACTGCCGGAAGAGGAGTTCGAGCGGCGGCGCAAGGCCACCTGCTACGAGTGGCCGCTTCTGAACGCCGTGCTCGACGGCGTCGGTCGGGACGAGCTGATGGCCGGTCATCAGTCCAACCACATCAGCATCGCCTATGTCGACGAAGACAAGCTCGCCGACGTGCTCAAGGCCTTCGTCGCCCAGGCGATCACCCAGAACATCAAGGTGCAGGTCGCCGGCGACGCGCGAAGCCTGCTCTGACGACAAAGGCTCCCGCGTCCATCTCGGTCGCGGGAGCCGTCCTCCGGATTCGCCTTTGCCGGAACAAGGAGTATAAGCGCCCTCAGTCCCGTCGGTGGCAAAGCCAGCCTGCGGACGTCCCGCGAGATGGAGCTTGGCGAGACAGTGGCGACACCTCCCGATCGGAACAAACCCGCCTCGACCCCGATGACGCTCGACGAGGTGGCGGCCGCCACCGGCTTCTCGCGGACGACCGTGCGCTTCGTCGTCAACGGCCAGGCCGAGCGCTTTCGCATCAAGCCCCAGACGCGCGAGCAGATCGAACTGTTCATCCGCGAGCACGGCATCGTCATCGATCGCACGGCGCGCAGCTTGCGCCTCAAGCGCTCGGATGCCGTCGGGCTTGTGCTGCCCGACCTGGCTAACCCCTTCTTTGCCCACCTCACGGCCGCGCTGGAAGACCTCTGCCATGCCGCCGGGCTCGTGCTCCTCACCACCTCCTCGCATGACGATCCGGCAGGCGAGGCAAGGGCCGTCGCACGCCTTCTGGAGCGCGGCGTGGACGGAATGGTGATCGCCCCGTGCTCTCCGGTGGCCGCCATCCCCAAGGCCGGCGGCCGCAGGTCCTGCGCCGTCGTCATCGCCGACCGCGCTTTCCCCGGCCAGCCCTATCCGATGGTTGTGACGGACAACGAGGCTGCCGGCCGCCGGCTCACCGAAATCCTCCTCACGGAGCGTGGAGACGCCGTCTTCCTTGCCGCCAGCCGTTGGCTGCCCAGCGTGGAGGAGCGTATCCGCGGGTTTCTAGCCGCCTGCGCCGCCCATGGGCTGGACGACGGCGAAGCCCGGATCTTCAGCTCCAATAGCGACGATGTCGCCGCCGGCCGGCGCCTGATGACCGAGGTCATAGCCAGCCGGGGCGGGCTGCCCGAGGCTTTCGTCTGCTCGTCGCTTCTGGTTTTCGAGGGGGCGCTGGAGGCGGCCGGAGCACGGGACGGGTTGCCGCCGGACATGCTGCTCGGAACGTTCGACCATCATCCGCTCCTCGACTTCCTGCCCAACCGGATCGTCTCCGCCCGGCAGGATGAAAAGGCGATCGCCGAGGCTATCTTCCAGTGTCTCACCGAGCAGATGGAGGGGAAACCGCCGCGCGCTGAACGGCTGGTGATCGACAGCCGGATCTGGCGCAACGGCGATCGCCCATGAGCGGAGCCGTCACCGAGGGTCAGGTGAGGTAATCGGAGCGCCAGTCGTCGGTGGCGCCGACGGCGCGCCCTTCGCCGTCGAAGATGTGAGCGAACCGGGGATCGACCGCCACCGAGATGGCTTCCCCCGCCTCCACCCGGCTGATGCCGCGCAGCGACAGGGTGAACTCCTCGCCGTTCGCCGTCGTCGCGTGGACGATGGTGCCGGAGCCGAGTACTTCGGTGGTGTGCACCTTGGCCATGAGCCCGTTCGGTTTCGGTTCGGCGTGTTCGGGGCGAATGCCGAGCGACACGTCGCTGCCATCGGCAAGCGAAATCTCCCGACCGGGCAGGAGAACGGCCGTGCCATCGGCCAGGATGACGGCCGGCGCTTCCCCGGCGCGGAAGCGTCCCTTCAGGATGTTCATCGGCGGGGCGCCGAGGAAACGGGCGACGAACAGGTTGTTGGGGCGTGCGTACAGCTCCACCGGCGAGCCGACCTGCTCGATGCGTCCCTCGTTCAGAACGACGATCTGGTCGGCCATGGTCATCGCCTCCACCTGATCGTGCGTGACGTAGACCATGGTGGACTTCAGGCGCCGGTGCAGGGCGATCAGCTCGCCGCGCATCTTGACGCGCAATTCGGCATCGAGATTGGAAAGCGGCTCGTCGAACAGGAAGGCCTTGGGCTCCTTGACGATGGCTCGGCCGATGGCGACGCGCTGGCTCTGCCCGCCCGACAGCTGGTTCGGCCGGCGGGCGAGAAGATGGCCGATCTGCAGGATTTCCGCCGCCTTGGCGACGCGGCTGGCGATCTCCGCCTTGGCCATTCTCTGGTTTTCCAGCCCGAAGCGCAGGTTCTCTTCGACCGACATGTGCGGATAGAGCGCATAGGACTGGAACACCATGGCCATCCCACGCGCCGAGGGCACCAGATGATCGCAGCGGCTGCCATCGATGTGGATCTCGCCGGAAGTAACCTCCTCGAGGCCGGCCATCATTCGAAGCAGGGTCGACTTGCCGCAGCCAGACGGTCCGACCAGTACGGTGAACGAGCCGTCGGGTATGACCAGATCGATGCCGTGGATCACTTCGAGGGCCTGGAAGGATTTGCGAACGTCCTTGAGTTCGATCGCAGCCATTATTCTTCTCCGAGCAGCTGAATATCGCCGGCCGCGAGTGGGTGCGGCAGGGTGTAGGCCTTTCCATCGACAAGCACTGTCGGAACCGCCAGCTTGCCGCCATCCACCGTGATCGAAAGCCTTGTGCCAGTCCGGCGCAGCGTGCCGAAGCCTTCGCCGACCGACCAGAACAGCACGAAGTCACCCGAGGCCTTCGGGGCAAAGCGGAGTTCGCCGGCAACGAGGTTGGCGCCCAGTCCCGAGAAGGCGTTGACGAGTTGCCAGGCCGACATGGAGCGGGCGTAGTAGGAGCCGCATTCGATATCGCTCCAGGGGTTCCGCTCGGCGCCGCTGTGGCGGGCACGAGCGGCCCGGACGATGTCCATGCCCTCGTCGACAAGGCCGTGCATGATCATGTGCGAGGCGGCCATGTACTCGATGCCGGTCCACACCTCCTCGGCATAGGGCGCGGCGACCATCGGCTGGCGGATTCCCTCGGGATAGGTGGCGATCAGCAGCCCGCCTTCGTCCTCGAAGGCGTAGTTTCGGCAGGGATTGAAGTGATCGGCCAGCGTCGGAAGGAAGTTGTTGGCATGGATCGCCTTCAAGGCCGTCTGTACGTGATCGGCATCAAGGAAGGAGCCCAGGCCGGAGACCTCGGCGTGCCATGCGCCGAGAATCTGGTCGGAGATGCAGCCCTCGGCCATCTGGTACTTGATCTCGCCGAACTCTTCCGACCAGTAGACATCCATGAAACGGTCGGCCAGCACGCCGGCGTTGCGGCCGACGTCGAACGGCTCCAGGATCGACTTGTCGCCGAGGTCGATCTTCTGGATGTACCAGCGGCCGTTGAACAGCTCGCTGTCGATATAGTCGGCGCCGGCCTTGCCCATGCGCCGCGTCTCGGCTGCCAGTTCGGCTTCGCCGAGCGCCTCGGCCATCTCGGAGGCTGCCAACAGGGCAGCGACATAGATCGATCCCAGCCAGGAGTTCGGGCCGAACAGTTCCATGTCCAGCGTCTGGTGTTGACGGCCCGACAGGATGCCGGTCTTGTCCGGGTCCCAGCGATCGGGATTCTCGGCCGACCAAGCATACTCAAGCGCTTTTCTGACCTTGGGCCACTGGCGGCGGAGCCAGTCGGTGTCGCCGGACAGCCTCCAGTCGCGGAAGGTCTTGACGATGGCGCCGAAATGGCCGTCGGCGCACGGACCGATGACGTCGAAACCCGACCCGAGCGGCAGTTTCTGGCGGAAGGTCAGGCCGCCGGACGGCAGCATGTTGTAGGTGAACTCGGTCTCCCGCAACGTCCGCTCAACGGCGGGAAACAGATGCGGCAAAGCCTGCTGATAGTTCCACACGTGGGTACAGCTGCCCTCGCAGGAGCCATCGTTGGTATGTTGCCCCTCCCAGCCCCAGAGCTCGCCGCCTTCGAGCCGGATCACCGTTGCCGTGCGCAGCAGCGCCAAGGTCGCACTGGCCGCATCCTTGACCTCGATCGGCAGCGTCGAACCGAACAGGCTGTCGCGGAAGGCGAAGGTGCGGGCGGCGAGGTCGTCCCAGCGGGACAGCGCGTCTCGGGCGCTCGCCAGCGAATTCGGCCACAGGGTCGAATAGTAGTTGGTCCAGTTCGGCGTCGGCCGGTCTGGAATGGCGCCGTCCGGCTTCTCGCGATAGGCCCAGTAGACGTCCCCCTTCGGGAAGTTCCAGGAGATCACGAAGCGGACGCGCCTTTTTTCACCGGGAGCCAGCGAAAGGCGAGCGCCCAGCGTCGCGTGTTCCGGCTGCGCATACATGTGACGGCTGCGGGGGTGATCGTAGCGGCGCGTCGGCAGGCGACCCGGGCGGGCGAACTCCTTCCAGTAGACGGCCAGATCGTCGAACCACTGGCCGCGGAAATGGTAGTCGGTATGCTCGATGAAGGGGGCGTCGGTGGCGATGGTCAGATCGCCGCGCGCGGTTTCGGCAAGATTGGGGTCGGCCGAGGACAGATGGAGGGCATGCAGGCCGTCGCTCGATACGAAGCGGTGGTCGCCGCTGTTCGAGCCATAGTTGCCGAGCGTGCCGGCCAGCGTGTAGTCGAGCCGGTCCTTGCTGGTGTTGACGATCTCGAACTCCAGCATCGCCACCGGCATCGACGAGTTGCGGTCGTCGTGGGGAATGAATGGCGAGAAGGCGGTCAGCCGCACGCGGCCGGGAAAGCGCTCGTCGGAGAATACGAGGTCGGCGGTGGGGAAGCGGCCGTAGAAGTCGACCGACCGGAAGTGGGGAACGCCGGCCAGCGTCTGGCGATTGGCGCCATGCCCGAAGCCGTCGAACATCTTGCGCATGCCGGGCGCGCCGGCCGGATTGAGGTCGTAGGGGCCGTTGAGCACGCGGGCATCGACGAGGGCTCCGTCGCGCTCGGCCTTGATGGCGAAGTGCGAGTAGCCGTTGTAGCTCTGCAGCGCAGGTCGGTTGCGGATCGACCAGTCGATGAGACGGCCGCTGCCGGAAATGGAGAACCCGCCCGTACCGAGGCCGCCCAGCGGAAAGGCGATGTATCGGGTGCGCTCGCCTCGGTAATGGAAGTGCGGCTCGATGGTCTGAAGATCATCCCACATTGTTGTTCTTGTCCTTTGAGATCAGTTCTTGATGCCGCTCATCGTGATGCCTTCGATCACGAACTTCTGGGCGAAGAGGAAGAGGAGGACGACCGGCAGCACCGACATGCTCATGGCCGCCATGACGAGGCTCAGGTTTCCCGAGCCGAGGTAGCCGCGCAGCACATCCATGGCGACGGGCAGCGTCATGGACTCCTCGCGACCGAGCAGGATGCGGGCCTGGAAATAGTAGTTCCAGGTCTGGGTGAAGGTGATGATGCCGAGCGCCGACAGGGCCGGCCGCAGTTGCGGCAGCGAGATGCGCCGGAAGATTTTGAAATAGCCGGCCCCGTCCATCAGCGCCGCTTCTTCGAGCGCCTTCGGCTGGCTCAGCATGAACTGCCGCATCAGGAAGACGCCGAAGCTCGACGTCAGATACATCAGCGCGAGGCCGACGGGCTGGTTGGTGAGACCCACGCGGGCATAACCGAGGTAGATCGGCAGGATCGTCACCTGGGCCGGAAACATCAGACCGATCAGCAGGATGAAGAACAGCGTGTCGCGACCGCGAAACCTGAGCCGGGAAAAGGCGAAGGCGGCGAGCGTGCAGGTCACCAACTGGCCGACGGTGACGAGGCAGGCAATCAGCAGCGAGTTGGCGTAGATGCGCAAGAAGGGAACGCGCGAAGCCAGCACCGCCTTGTAGTTGGCCGGATCGAGGCTGGGCGGCAGGAAACTGGGCGGCAGCTGGTAGGCCTGCGACACCGGCCGGAACGACATCGAGAACAGCCACAGGAAGGGCAGCAGCATGCCGATGGCCAGGATGCCGACGACGAGGATGATGGCCCAGTCGATGCCGCGCCGGGCCGCTTGGGTTTGGAAGGCGCCGCTCATTGGTGCACCCACTTTCGGGAAAGAATCTGCTGCAGGGCGGTGATCGCCAGGATGATCAGCGTCATCACCACCGAGATGGCGGCGGCGTAGCCGATCTGGAAACTGCCGAAGCCCTGCTCGACGATCAGGATCGACAGCGAGCGCGTGGCATCGCCCGGTCCGCCCTGCGTCAGGATGACGATGGACTCGTAGACCTGCAGCGCGCCGATCGAGGCGTAGACGATGGCGAAGAACACCACCGGCGAAATGTAGGGCAGGGTGATGCGGAAGAACCGCCGCCAGGCCGGCGTTCCATCCATGGCCGCGGCCTCCATCAGCGACTTCGGTACGCCCTGCAGTGCGGCGATGAAGATGATCATGAAGAAGCCGGTGTTCTTCCAGACGTCCACGATGATGATCGACGTCATGGCGACCGAGCTGTCCGTGAGCCAAGGCACGCCGGGCAGGCCGAAAAGCCGCAGGTAGTAGTTCGCCACGCCAAGGTCGTTGGCGAGGAAGTAGCTCCAGACGATGGCGGCGAAGGCGATGGCGATCATCACCGGCAGGAAGAAGGCGAGCCGGAAGAAATAGAGCAGCCAGGCCGGCATCGCCCTGTTGAGCGCCACGGCGAGAAGCAGGCCGACGCTGACGTTGAAGGTCACCGCAAAGAAGGTGAACCGCAGCGTGTTCCAGAAGATCTGCAGCGAGCGTGGGTCGGAAAAGAAGCGGGTGTAGTTCTCAAGGCCAACCCAGCGCGAGCCGAGCATCGGATCGTAGAAGGAGAAGCTCAGAATGATCGTCAGCGTCACAGGCGCCAGGACGAAGGTGAGGTAGAGGACGGAGGTCGGCAGCACGAACAGATAGCCGGCGCGCGCCTGAGCACGCTCCAGATCCGACGGGCGCCGCTTGCGAAAGGGGGCTGCGGTCACGGCAGGTCTCTATGGTCGCCGCCCGCCGGCCGTCGTGGCGGCCGGTGAGCGGGCGTTCGGGGGAATGAGGGGGAGGGGGACCGCCGTCGCTGGCTCGCGGCGATCCCGGTGCGGTGGTCAGCCGCCCATTTGCGCTTTCAGTCGAGCGAAGGACTCGTTCATCTCGGCATCGGCCGCCTGGCAGCCGGCGGCGATGGTCTCCTGGCCGGACATCATTGCCGTGTAGTGGCGAATGAAGATCTTCTCGATTTCCTGGAAGTTGGCCGGCGAAGGCACTGCGTGGGCGAACGGCAGCGTCTCGTAGTAGAGGAAGGCGCTGGGCGGGAAGGAGAGGAAGGCCTCCGTCGACGCCGCCGACTTGCGACCTGGCACGCCGCCGCCGCGCTCACCCTGTTCGCGCTGGGTTTCCTCGGAAGTCAGTTCGAGCACCAGTGCCTTGGCGAGATCGGGCTGTTCGGTCTTGGCGGCAATGGCGTAGGCGCCGAAACCGATGATGGTGCCTTCCTCGGTCTTCTTCGGCGGAATGGCGATGTCCATGTTGACCTTGTTGGCCTTGGCGTTCTGGACGATCCATTGGCCGCGGCTAATCATCGCCACCTGTCCGGCCACGAACTGGTTGTCCATGGTTTCGGCTCCGGGAATGGGAGACACGCCGTCGACATGGATGAGGTCGTGCAGGAACTGCAGCGTCTCGGCCACCTTGGGGTCGAGCATGTTGGACGCCGTCCAGTCCTTGTTGAGAACGCTGGTGCCGTTGCTGAAGAACCAGGACTGCGCGGAGAAGTTCTGGTTGGGCACTTCGTAGCCGAACTGCGTCGTGTTGCCGGCGCTGTCCTTGACGGTCAGCTTCTTGGCGGCTTCGCGGAACTCGTCCCAGGTCCAGTCGCGCTTGGGATAGGCAATGCCGGCCTTGTCGAACAGATCACGGTTGTAGTTGACCATGATGTTGTTCCAGGTGATCGGGATGAAGTTGATCGCTCCCTTGTAGGCACAGTGTTCGAACAGGCTCGGAGCGAAGTCCGAGAAGCTGGGATTGGCCTTGATGAAGTCGTTGAGCGGCATGAACAGGCCACGCGCCGAGAACGACTGGAAGGTCTCGATGGCGGTGCCGTAGACGTCGGCGGGCGATCCCGAGGTGAACTGTCCGATGACCTTGGTGACATAGTCGCCCCAGCCGGTCGAGATCGGATCGATCGACACGATGACCTCGACGTTGGGGTATTTCTTGTTGAAGCGTTCGATGGCGTCCTTGATGCCGGCGAGTTCCGCGTCGCCCCCGAACGCCTGCAGGCGCAACGTGGCGGAAACGTCGGATTGGGCAAAGGCGCGCGACAGGCTGAGGCCAGCCGCCAGAGCGGCCGACGACAGCAACATGCCGCGGCGGGTGATGTTGGTCATATTCTCCTCCCTAATGTCCAGAGAGCTCCTCAGCTCCCCATGAACACGAAACGTTTCGTGTTCAAATTCGCCGAAATCGCCCGATTTACGGGTCAAATCGTCGTTTGATTGCGCGAAACGTTTCGTATAATACATATTCCAGAAGCCGTGGCAAGACAGTTGATTCAGGAGAGCAAGCGTGCCGACGATCAAGGATGTGGCAAAACATGCGGGCGTCGCCATATCGACGGCCTCGGCGGCCATAAACCGCTCGGCACCGGTCAGCGAGGAGATCATCGCCAAGGTCGAGGAGGCGGTGCGGGCCATCGGCTATATTCCGCATGGCGCCGCCCAGAGCCTGCGGAGCGGTCACTCGCGCCTGATCGGCCTGATCGTGCCCAACATCTCCAACACGCACTTCTCGATTATCGCCCGTGTGGTGGAGAACATCTGCCTCAGGGCCGGCTACATGTCGGTGGTGTTCTCGACCGGCCAGGACGACGATCGCGAGAACCAGATCCTGCGCATGATGCGGCAGCAGCGGGTCGCGGGCTTGATCATCGTGCCGACCCAGTCACATGCCGACCATGGAAAGCGCCTGAAGGCGGAAATCCACGTTCCCTCCGTCCTGCTCGACATGCCGGTCGAAGGGCTGGCCTATGACGTCGTCAAGCTGGACAATATTGCGGCCACGCGGCTCGCCACGGCGCATCTCATCGATCTCGGACATCGGCGTATCGGGGCGATATGCGGCTTGCCGGGCCTGCTCACGAGCCAGGACCGCCTTGCCGGCTATCTCGAAGCCCATGCGGCCGCCGGTCTGTCTGTCGACCCCCAATTGCAGGTGCGCGGCGATTACATGCAGCCTCGGTCTTTCGAGTCGACACGGGAGTTGATGGCGCGGCCCGATCGCCCGACCGCGCTGGTATCCTTCTCCAACGAGATGAGCATCGGTGCGATGCTGGCGATCAAGGAAAGCGGGCTGCGAGTGCCCGACGACGTGTCGCTGGTCGGCGTCGACGACTTCTACTTCGCCGGGCTGCTCGACCCGCCGCCGACCGTCATCCGCGTGCCGATCCATGAAATGGCCGAACGCTCGATCCGCCTGCTGCTGGAGGAGATCGAGAGCAAGCGTCCGCCGATGGGCAAGTTCGAGGTTTTCCAGCCCGAACTGGTGGAACGGGCATCCTGCCGGCGGATCGACTGATCGGTGCGATCCGCCGGCTTTCGCTCACTCGGGAAGACGGTGTTTCGTCTCGGCGTCGAACAGATGCAGCGGGCCGTCGTCGAACGACAGCCGTACGGCCTGCTGCTCGCGCAGCTCGACGCGGTCCCGGAACAGGCCGACCACCTCTTCGCCGCCGACGTCGAACACCGCATAGGTTTCCGAGCCCGTCGGTTCGACCACCTTGACGGTGGCCGGCAGGCCGCCGGCGTCCGTCAGACGGACGTTCTCCGGCCGTTTGCCGACCAGAACATGTCGCCCCTCTTCGAGACCGATTGGAAGGGAAGCGGCGACCGTGCCGCCGTTGTCGAGCACGATGCCGCTTCCCTGGCGCCGCCCTGGGAGGATGTTCATCGAGGGGGAGCCGATGAACTGGGCGACAAAGGTGTTTTCCGGCCGGTCGTAGAGTTCGATCGGCGCGCCCGCCTGCTCGACTCGGCCGGCCTGCATGACCACGATGCGGTCGGCAAGCGTCATGGCCTCCACCTGGTCATGCGTCACGTAGACCGTGGTGGTGCCGAGCCGCCGATGCAGCGCCTTGATCTCGGCGCGCATGGAGACGCGCAGCTTGGCGTCGAGATTGGAGAGCGGCTCGTCGAACAGGAACACCTGAGGGTTGCGGACGATCGACCGGCCCATGGCGACACGCTGCCGCTGGCCGCCGGACAACTGGCGCGGATAGCGGTCGAGCAGCGAGGTGAGGCCGAGGATGTCCGCCGCCGCCTTGACCTTCTGGTCCTTCTCGGCCGCCGGTGCTCCGGCCAGCGTCATCGAGAAGGCCATGTTCTGCGCAACCGTCATGTGCGGATAGAGGGCGTAGTTCTGGAACACCATCGATATGTCGCGCGCCTTCGGCGGCAGATCGTTGACCACCCGCCCGCCGATGGAAATGGTGCCGCCCGAGATGTCCTCAAGGCCGGCGATCATCCGGAGCAGCGTCGACTTGCCGCAACCGGACGGGCCGACCAGCACGACGAACTCGCCGTCGGCGATGTCCACGGACACGCCGTGGATCACCTTGGCCGCGCCGAAGTTCTTGACCGCCTCGTGGATCGAGACCGATGCCATATTATCTTCTCCCTGTTCGGTCTCAGGCGGCCGAAACGCTGACAGAGTCGGTCGACAGCGCACCTTCGTGAATGACGAGGCCGATGCCGCCGTCGGCAAAGGCCGTGTCGCTCTCGTCGCGAGCTTCAAGGCGCGTGCCCCCGACCACGGCGGAGATGGTGCCGCCGCTGACGCGCACGTCCATCGGCATCGCCTTCTCAAAGACAAAGTCGAACGGCGTCTCGGCAAGCACCGATACGGCCTCGTCGCGCACCTTGACGATCTGCAGCCGGCCATCGCGAACGAGACGGATACCGTAATAGCGGCGAAGGCCCTGGACGCGCACCGCAAGCCCGCCGTAGCCGCCGAGATGCACCGTGAGGTCGGTCTTCACCCTGTAGTCGGTCCATTCCCGCGTGCCATGGCTGACCATGCCTTCGCCGACCGCCTGGGAAATGCGGAAGCTGGGCGGGAACAGTTTGGAGAAGAAGCTGACGCCGTTGACCCAGGCCATGCGCCAGAAGTCGCTGTCCGCCTTTGGCCGGCGCAGCGTGACTTCCGGCGTGCCGTCCCAGCGCAACCAGTCGATGAGCACGCGACCGTCGGCCCGTTGCGCCTGGGTGGTGATGGCAATGCCGACCTCGCCGATCGGCTGACCGTCGAACTCCGGCAGGCGCCACTCGAGAACCGTTTCGGCACCCGGCGCCAGCTGCGCCGGCTTGCCGTCGACATCGAGGAGACGGTCCTTTTCGCCGAAGACCTTCAACGTCAGGCGGACGTCGACGGCACCCGAGTTGTCCTTCGGCGCGACCACGCGGGCACGCACCGTCTGACCGGGATAGACGGTCGGCGTTGCCATCAGCTCGTAGGTGCGCATTTCCGTGACAGCGAGCGGCGCGAAAGTCGGCGTCGTCGCGGCGGCCACCTGGCCCGGCGCCAAGGCCGCGTAGGCTACCTCCAGCGCCCGGCCGTCGCCCAAGGCGCAGTTGCCGACCCGCGACGCCGGGTTGGCGTTCGTCCGCGTGTCCGGCCGGAAGCCCTGGACGCTGCCCGGCAGCGAGAAGTGGAAGCGGGCGCCATCCTTGGGCAGGGGAAGAGGCGCCTCGCCGGCCAGCCGGCGACCGAGGTTTGCGACGTAATAGGCGATGCGCACGGCGTCGTTGATGCCGTTGCCGCCGTCGGCCGAGGAGATCAGCAGACGGTCGGCGACCGGACCGCGCCAGTCGGGGCCTGCCTCGATGCCGTCGAGGCCGAGCATCAGGCCGCTGAGGCAGCCGACGTTGCCGGCATTGCAGTCGGTGTCCCAGCCGGCGGTATTGACGATGCGCTGGGCTGCCTGGAAGTCGTGTGGCGCGTAGAGCATCGCCATGATCATCAGGGCATGGTTGGGCACGACGTGGCAGTTGCCGGGGAACTTGTCGTAGCCATAGGTGTCCTGGATGAGCTGTCGCGTCGTCAGCCAGTCGGGGTTCTCGGCGTGCCAGCGGCGGATGTCGGCGATCAGCCGGGCGATCAGGCAGTCCTTGGGAATGACCGAGAGACCGGTGTCGATCAGATGATCGATATCCTTCGAGACGAAGGCTTCCGCCTCCATCGCCGCCCAGAGTGCGGCGGCGTGGACGGATTCGCCGTCGTGGCTGACCTGACCGGCGGCACGAGCCAGCCGGGCGGCAAGCTCGGGCTGGCCCGGCGCCACCATGGCCCAGCCGTCGATGAAGATCTGGGCGCCGATCTGCTCGGCCACTGTGACGCCGTTGGTGGCGATCGAACCGGAAGCGGGCGCCGAAATGCCGCGCTTGAGGTTGAGCCAGGCGGTGTGCTCGGTCGAGTTGCCGTTGCCACCCCACCAGAGGATGGACCGGTGCTCGATCAGGTAGTTGAGCCAGGACTTGCCGATGTCTTCGGATGAAAGGTCGGGCGAGACGCCGTAATCCTCAAGCGCTCTCAGGAAGGTGAAGGTACCGGCGACGTCGTCGTCGGTGACGACGAGATGCTGGCCGAGCTTCTCGTGGACGTAGTAGTCGATGGGGCCGAGCTTCTCCATGATCTTGGCATAGGTCCAGCCTTCGAAGGGGCGGCCGAGGTAGACGCCGATCAGCTTGCCAAGGACGCCGGCGTAGACGCGCTCGAGATAGTCGGAGGGAAGGGACATCGGAACTCTCCGGTAGGTGTTGCGGGTGGGCGCGGGTCAGCCTTTGACCGATCCGCCGGCCATGCCTTCGATGAAGCGGCGCTGCAGGGCGATGAACAGAACGATCACCGGCAGCACGATGATGAGAGCCGCCGCCATGATCTCACCCCAGTCGGAGGTGTACTGGCCGGACAGCAGGAAGAAGGAGACGACGGCCGTCAGCCGGTCGGTCCGTTGCAGGAAGGTCGTGGCGATCAGGAACTCGTTCCAGGAGTAGAGACCGATGATCAGCGCCACGGTGAGGATGCCGGGCGAGATGATCGGCAGCATCACCTTGGAAAACACCTGCCAGTGGGTGGCCCCGTCGATCAGCGCCGCCTCCTCGAGCTCCTTCGGAACGGCGAGGAAGTAGGTCCTGAGCAGCATCACCGCGAAGGGCGAGTAGATAGCTGTGTAGATCAGCGACACCGCGAAGACGTTGTTGATGAGCCCGAGTTTGGCGAAGCCGAAGTAGAGCGGGAACAGGAACAGCTGGATCGGAGCCGTGGTGGTGGCGAGCAGATAGAAGGTGACGATCTTCCAGCTCTTGATCTTCCGGCGCGCCAGCACGTAGGCGGTGAGCGAACCGGTGGAGCAGACCAGAACGATGGTCATTGCCGCCAGCATCGCCGAGTTGAGCATGGTGGTGCCGAAACGGGCGTCGTTCCAGGCCCGAACGAAGTTGTCCCAACGGTAGACTTCCGGCCAGGCGAGCGGACTCTGGACGATCTGCGTCGCCGGCTTCAGCGAGTTGAGCACTAGGAGGGCGATCGGAAACAGCGTGATCAGCAGCAGGATCGCCAGGGCCGTGTAGGTGAGGACGAAGGTCGTCCGGCTTTCGATCAGCCTCATTGGTCGAACTCCTTCGCCTGCAGGCGGATGTAGACGGCGGTGGTCGCAAGGCCGAACAGGCTGATCACCACGGCCACGGCGGCGGCCTTGCCGACGGCGAGGTCGTAGAAGGCGCTGCGGTAGGCGAGCGTCGACAGGACCTCGCTCGAGAAGGCCGGGCCGCCCTGGGTCAGGATGTAGACGAAGTCAAACACCAGGAACGACCAGATGATGGTCATGATCATCATCAGCGTGATGGTCGGCCGAATTCCGGGCAGCAGCACGTAGCGCAGCATCTGCCAGAAGCTCGCTCCCTCGATGCGGGCCGCCTCGATCTGCTCCTGCGGTACCTGTCGGAGGGCCGCGAAGAAGATGACGCAGAGGAAGCCCCACCAATGCCAGAGGTCGACGACGGCGATGCCGTAGAGGGCGGTCGACGGCTGCGTCAACGGGTTGGGCACGGGGAAGCCGGCACGCGTGACGAGGCCGGCGATACCGGTCAGCGGCGAGTAGATCATGCCCTGCCAGACACGGGCGGTGATGGCGGTAGCGATCACCATCGGCAGGAAATAGATGACCTGGAAGAAGGCGCTGCCGCGGCGGGCGATCAGCATCATGGTCGCGGCCAGGAGGCCCATGGCGATCGGCACCGTCAGGAAGATGGCCGTCCAGATGATGTTGTTGCCAAGCGCCATCCAGAAGACGCGATCGGCGAAGAGCTGCCGGAAGTTGGCGAGCCCGACGAACACCGGCATGCCGATGCCGTCCCAGCGGCAGAAGGCGAGCGCGATGGTCAGCGCGGCGGGAATGAAGATGATGACGACGTTGATGAGCAACGTCGGGATCAGATAAAGGCGATGCATGGGGTGTCTCCGGCGAGCGGAAGCGGCCGAGGCCGCCTCCATCCGTCGAGCTGGGGTATCGCCCGGAACAGCGGGAACCGGGTTCCGGACGATGCGATCACGAAGGATTGGAAGGGCGCGCGTTTGCGACAACGCACGCCGCTCCGGGCGTTAGCGGGCCGGTACGGCCGGCACCTTGCCCTCTGCCTTTTCCTGCTGGAACGTGGCGTCGAGCTGGGCGAGGTAATCCGCGACGGTCGCGCGGCCCAGCCACACCTCCTCGATGCCGTTGATGAGCTGCGTATCCGTAGCCGGCGGCAGGAAGGTCCAGGAGGTGTAGCCATACTTGTTGTCGCCGACCGCGTCGGCCAGCGTCTTCATGGTGTCGGCATAGAGGGCCGGCACTTCGTCGCTGATCTTGACCATGCTGAGGTCTTCGAGCGGCGTGTTCCACTCGCCCTGCCAGACCGAGTTCATGGCGCCGTAGAACTCCGGCGAGAAGACGTAGTCGATGGCGGCGGCGGCGCCATCCGGGTTCTGCGCGGCAGCGGCGATCGACAGGGTCGAGCCGACGCCCAGCGCATAGACCGGAGCGCCGATGCCTTCGGCGCTCGGGAAGCCGACGAAGCCGCACTGGTCGGCCTTATCCTTGAAATAGGACTGGATGTACTGGAAGTGCCAGGTGCCGCTCGGCAGCATGGGCGACTTTCCGGCGGCCATCTGGGCGAAGAACTGCTCGGTCTCCAGCGAGAAGTAATCCGGGCCGAAGTAACCCTTCTGCCACCAGTCGTTCAGCTTGTTGATCGCCGCCACGAAGGGCTCGGCGGTCCAGGGGATCTCGCCCTTCAGCGCCTTGTAGACGTTTTCCGGCCCGGCGATCGAGTTGAAGACGATGGTGACGTAATGCTCGTTGTTGCCGCGCCAGCCGGCGTTGCCGGAGGCGAAGGGAACGAGCTTGGCCTTCAGCGCCTCGTCGGCCAGGGCTTCCATTTCGGCGATCGTGGTCGGAGCCTTCCAGCCGTTCTTCTCGAGCACGGCCTTGTTGTAGAACAGGCCGAGCGTCTCGTAGGTCTTGGGCACGGCGTAGAGCTTGCCGTCGTATTTGCCCATTTCGAGGAACACCGGCAGGATCCGCTTGTTCCAGCCCATTTTCTCGGCGTAGTCGTCGAGGGCCAGCAACTGGCCGGCGCGGGCCATCGGCGCCACGTAGCTCGGCCCGGCGGTATAGACGACATCCGGCCCGTTGCCGGACAGAAGGGCGACGCGCATCTGCTTGTCGAGTTCGGAGCCGCGGTAGTCGATCGCCAGGCTGTAGTCCGGATGGGCGGCGTTGAAGCCAGCCACCAGCACCTTGGCGATGGCTTCCTGCTGCGCCGGAGCGGCGCTTTCATACCACCACGTCACCGGCTTGCCGGCGGCGAAGGCCATGCGATTCATGAAAGGAACGAGAGACGCGCCCAGGCTTCCCGCGAGAAATGTCCGTCTGTCCATTGTGTCCTCCACCTTGTTGTTCTTCCCGGCTCGACGCGCTTGCTGTCTCGACGTCGTCGATCGCGCGATCCGGCTCCTCTTCCGGCCGGCTTTCAGGGCCGGCCGCTTCCCACCGGCAAACACCGACGGGCAAAATCTTCGTTCGAACGCGCCGCAAAGCCTGGGTTTCAGGCCGATGCGCGCTCGACAAGCTGAAAGCGGACCTCTTCCGTGGTCCCATGGGGCGGCCTCTGGCCCCGCAGCCGCTGAAGCAGGGCCTCGGCCGCCAACTCGCCCATCCGGGCCTGAAACTGGCTGACCGTCGTCAGAGGCGGCGACACCAGGCTGGCCGGTGAAATGTCGTCGAACCCGACCACCGCCACGTCCTCGGGAATGCGCAGCCCTCGGTCGCGCAGCGCCCGCATGACGCCGATCGCCATCAGGTCGTTGGCGGCGAAGATGGCAGTGGGCTCGTAGCCGCTTTCAAGAATGGATTGCGCGGCTGCGAAACCGGCTTCCTCGCTGAAAGCCTCGGTGATGGTCACCGAAGGGACAGCTCCGGCCGCTGCCATGGCTTCGCGGTAGCCTTCGACTCGCACGCGCTGAGGGCCGCCGGTGCCGGCCAGCATGGCAATGCGACGATGGCCACGGCCGACGAGGTAGCCGACGACGGCATGAGCAGCCTCGCGACTGTCGACGAAAATGTCGTCGATGGCGATGTCGCCCCCCTTCTTGCGAGCCGATTCTATGCGCACCACCGGGACGCCCGCTTCGACCAGCGAACGAAAATCCGTGGCCGTGAGGGTGAAGAAGACGCCGATGACGCCATCGACCCGGCCTTGATGCGCCCAGTCGAGGAAGTGACGTTCCCGGGCCGGGTCGCCGTCGGTGTTGACCGTTATAACGTCGTAGGCGCCTTCCTGCGCGACGGCCTGAACGCCACGGATCAGCACAGGGTAGAAGGGATTGGTGATGTCGGGGACGATGCAGGCGATGGTCATCGTCCGGCGCGTCTTGAGCGCCTGCGCAAAACGGTTCGGCGCATATCCGAGTGCCTTGGCCGCGTCGGTGATGCGCGTCCATGTGTCGGGTGACACCGTCGGCGCGCCGGTTCCGCTCAGCACCATGGACACAGCCGCCTGCGAGACGCCTGCCAGCTTGGCGACGTCTTTCTGCGTGGGACGCTTCATGGATTCGTTTCCGCCCGTAGTTTTATTATACGTATTAGTGATACGAATAATCTAGCAGACGAAAACCGTCAAGCGGTGCTTCCGGAGAATTCGGTGGACACCGCGATCGGGCGGTCGATCACAAGGTGCCCACACAGGGAACATTTCTTCGCCCGGGGTGTTGGAGGCCATTCGTGCAATGCGAAAGGACCTGACGATGAAAGGGATGATTGCCGCAATCGTGCTGGCTGCCGCCTTCGCGTCGGTCGGCCTGACCTTGGCCCAGGAGCCGCCGCCCGTGACGGCGCCGGTTCCCGGCGAGAACAGCTTCACAGAGGCCCAGGCCAAGGCTTGGATCGAGGGGGAAGGCTACACGAACGTTGCCGATCTCGTGCTTGGAACGGATGGCGTATGGCGCGGCAGCGCGAGGTTGGATGATCTACCTGCCCTGGTTCGCCTCGACTATCAGGGCAATGTCACCGAGCAGTGAGGCAGGTTGACCGAACCGGCCGGGGAAGGGGCGTCCCGGCCTGCGCTCGAGTCGACTGGGCCTATCAGCTATTGGCAGGCTGAGACGCATCCCCAGTCTTGGGGCGGCGCGGAATCCGCTGCTCGCCCTGATCGGTGAGCGTCGGAAACTCGCCGGCGTTCTCGACCGCTTCGATCGGCTCGGCATCGGTGCCGGTGTCGATAGGGAGCAGCGCCGTCTCGTGATTTTCCTCGACAGCAAGGCTTTCCCGGGCGGTGAACCAATGCTGCTCGGCGCGGCCTTCCGGTCGGCCTTCCTCTTCCCAGAGCTGATAGGCCCGGGCACGGATCTCGTCGTCACGGTTGGCTTCCATTTTGGGCTCCTTGATGGTCTGGCTGAAAACGCGGAAGGGCGCATGAGGGTTCCCGCCCCCTTCCGGAAGGGCAGAGTTGGCGGTCCAGGGGATCGCCACAGCAGAGCGGGGGATCACTTCGATCCGGTCAGTTTCCCGACTTCGGCGAAATGCTTTTCGAGGGTGGGGAGCGTCTCTTTGGCAAAGCCGACGAGGGCCTGATCGTTGCCAGAAGAGGCGTAACCGCGGAACAGGGTGATTGCCTCCTGGTGGGCCTGCGCCTGCATGTCGATATAGAGCTTGTCGAAGTCGGCGCCGCTCGTCACCGCTCCGAGCTGTTGCAGCATGCTCTGATGCTTGGGCGTAAGGGCGGCGGGTGGCAGCCCTTCGGGCGCTTCCTCCTTTTTCTCAAGTGTCTCCTTGAGTTTCGCCGCTGCCGCGGTGTGGTCCTCAATGATCATGTCCGCGAACTGCACGACGCTTGTGTTGCTGGACTTCGTCTTGGCGAGCTCGCTCGACTGGATTTCCCAGTCGTTGGAACTCAGCACCATCCGGAGGAACGTGTCGGTGTCGACCGGCATGGTCGCGGTGGCGTCGGCCGGTGCAGCCGGCGCCGCGGTCTGCGCGAAGACAGGCCCAGAGGCGAGAACGGCCGCCGTGAGCGCGGCAGTGACGATGGCGTATTTCATGGATGTGTTCCTTTGCTATTGCTGGGACTTGGCGAAGGCTTTGCGCAGATCGGCGCTTGCCGTCTCGACCGCCGACTTCGTTCTGTCGACGGCGTTGCCCATGTCGGAAAAACCGTGCGTGACGCTGGTGACCTCGCATCGCCGCGTCCCACGGTGATCGGAGGAACAACCGTCAGGCTTGAGACTTGTTCCGATGCTAGGGAAAGATCCTGCGCCCCGCGCGCCGGCGGGCAGGGCAGGGAAAGCGACGCGCGGCGCGGCCGTCAGGTCGACTTGGGTGGCCGGGTGCTGTCGCGGAAGATCAGGTCCACCGGCCACACTTCTTGGCACTCGGCCGGGCTCTTGCCGTCAATGAGGTCGGCCGCGATTTCGGCGATGCGCTCGCCGGCCCGATGGATGGACGAGAAGGTGGTGGTCAGCGGCGGGTGGTGCGCCTCTGGTCGGATCGAGGTGATGCCGTCATCGTGGGCGATCACCGATATGTCTGAGCCGATCGCCAGCCCCCGATCGCGAATGGCGCGGCATGCCCCGATGGCCGAGAAGATGCTGGAACAGATGATGGCGGTGGGCGGGGTCGGGCCTGCCAGCATGCCGGCCGTCAGCCGATATCCCGCCTCGTCGGTCATGATGTCGGATCTGTTGAGGGTATCCGGCGCTTCCAGACCGGCGCGAAGGAGGGCGGAGCGCCAGCCGGTTTCGCGGTCGATGGCAAAGGCTTGGCGCACGTCGCCGTTGACGAGGCCGATGTGCCGATGGCCGAGGCCGATAAGCAGCTCGGCAGCCTGTCGGAAGGCGCCTTCGTTGTCGATGTCGAGGAAGGCATAGGGATGAGCCGATTTGGTGCGGCCATGCACCACGCAAGGGATGCCGAGCTTGTCGAGCAGCGGCACGCGCTGATCCTCGGCGAGCGGGCTCGATAGAACCACGGCGTCCACGGAGCCTCGCTGGGCAAGGCGGCGATAGCTTGCTTCGGCTGTGTCCAGGCTAGCGCTGACCAGAATATCCATCTGCCGCCGTGCGGCGCTGTTGGTAAGCCCGGACAGGAAATCGGTAAACAAGGGATCGAGCAGGGGGTCCTTGTCGGACGGGAAGACGATGCCGATCGCTCCCGAATGCCCGGTTGCCAGACGGTGGGCGCTGGCATTGGGCGAGTAATCGAAGCGCCGCGCCGCCGCCAGAACCCGTTCCCGCGTCTCAGGGCTGACGTCCTGATAGCCGTTGAGGGCGCGACTGACAGTGCTCTGCGAAAGCCCGAGGTGACCTGCCAGTTCCTTGAGGTTCATGAAAGCGCCGGTGGGTATGCAAAACAGGGCGCCTGTATAGCGCCCACGCTCTGAATTGTACAGCTCGCCAAGATTACAAAAGCGCTTTCACTCAGAAACAAACCTTTTCAACTCAAAAATTGAGAACTGAGGTAACCCGACAAAAGTATTATAAATACGTTGGATGGTTGAGGGATTGCAGCATGGATAAAAGCATTGACAGACGGAGAGAGCCGGTGTTACGAGCACAAAAGCGCTTTTGAAGAGTTCCGATCGGCGATCGGGCAGTATAGGGGGAGGGGTGCCGATGAGCGCTCCCTTGTTGACGCTGGACGACCTTGGCGCGCGTTTCGCACGGCGTCCGGAAAGCGTTCTCGATCTCGCCGACGATCTTGCCTCCCGCTTTGTCACGCTGGGCGCGGCCCATGTTCCGGCCCCTCTCGGCGCGGCCGCCCGCGATCTCCTCGCCCGTTGTCCTGATCCGTCCGCCTTGCCGCTTTGGGGCGTGCCCTATGTTGTCGGCGCCAACATCGACGTCGCGGGGCTTCCAACTTCGGCTGGTTTGCCGGCGCTCGACTTCCTGCCCGATTTCGACGCCGTCCTCGTGGAGCGGCTGCGCGCAGCCGGCGCTCTCTTGGTCGGCAAGGTGCCGGCCGACCCTCTCGGCCTTGATGCGCCGGTCTTCGGTTCGTCGGAAGCGGTCGCTGCCGGCCTTGCCGCCTTCGCTATCGCCAGCGACCGGGCCGACATCGCCGGCCACGGTGTGGTCGAGGTTCGGCCGACCCCGGGGCTGATTTCCCTGGATGGCCTCTTTGGCATTGCCCCGGAACTCGATGACGTCGCCATCCATGTGGTTGACGTAGCCAGCGGCGCGGCCGTGCGGACGATTATCGGATGGTCCGGACCGACGGGGCTCAGGGCGCCCAAGCGGTTCGCCCGGCTTGGCCAGCTCGGCGGCGAGAAGTTCTCGATGGTACGGGACATCGGCGAGCGGCTCGGCCTGACGGCTGTCGCTGTGGATGAGGCGCCCTTTGCCGAAGCCGCTACCCTGATGGAAGACGATATATGGCTGGCGCAGCGGCTTGATGACGTGGCGACGGCCTTCGTCGAGCGGCCGGACCTGTTTCCTCCCCGCTGTCGGCGTCGCCTTTCCCTGGCGCTGGACTGTCCCGCTCGCCAACTCGTTCAGGCTCAGTGTTGCCTTGCGGCGCTGCGTCGGCAGATCGACGCGGCCTTCTCGGATATCGATCTGCTGTTCGTCCCGCCCGCATTCGGCTCGGCCATCTTCACCAGCGCTTGCGGCCTCACCGCCGTCGTGCTGCCGGACGGCGGTGCGCTGGTCGGTGCCGGCGGAGATGACGACCGCCTTGCCGCCGCGGCGGCTACCCTCATCGCTCCCAACCAATCGAGGTCCACTCGTCCGATTGACATCCTGGCGTCATCGCCGTTGGCTCATCGGTAGCAGGACCGAAGCTTGACGTGTACCGGCCGCCTGGTCCCGACGGGGCCGCGTGAGCCGGTGTTCGACCATTCCAAGGAGACTGAAGTGACTGCGAATCCCGCCCCAACGCTCTCGTCGCTGCCCACCGATCCCTGGCGTCTGGTCGAAACCCGCTGGGATGCCGACGCCAACCTGCTGCGCGAGACGCTGTTCGCGCTCGGCAATGGCCATATCGGTACCCGTGGCAGTCACGACGAGGCCTGGTTGGGCGAGGCCGATGCCAGCATGGAAGGGACCTACGTCAACGGCTTCTACGACACGGAGGCGATCCGCTATCCCGAGAATGCCTATGGCTTCGCCCGCATCAACGAGTTCATGCTCAACCTGCCCAATGCCAAGGGTGTCGAGATCGCCGTGAACGGCGAGCGCTTCAACCTTGCGACCGGTGCGATCCTCGCCTACGAACGCAGCCTCGATTTCCGCGAAGGCGTTCTGGTCCGCAGCGTAGACTGGAAATCGCCGGCCGGACGGCGGGTGCGCATCGTTTCCAAGCGGCTCGTCAGCTTGTCCCGCAGTGCCATTCTTTCCCAACAGGTGACCGTGACGCCGCTCGATGCCGACGCCAGCATCGAGTTTGTCGCCACGCTCAACAGCGCGGTGCAAGGGGGCGAGGAAAGCTTCGATCCCCGTCTTGGGTCCGGTGCCTCGGCCAGGGCGCTCAGCACCGTGGAAGCCAAGGCCAGCCCAGGTCGGTCGGTCCTGGTCTCGCGAACCCACAATAGCGGACTGACGCTCAGGATCGAAACGCGGGTCGGCGTGGCCGGCGGTGACGCCGGCTCAAGCGAGGCGTCGGAGACGAACGGCGTCCTTTCCCAGCGGTTCGGCGTCTCGGCCAAGGCGGGCGAAACCGTCACGCTGGAGAAGATGACGGCCATCGTCACCAGCCGCGATGCCCCGGCGGACGAACTGGCCGCCCGCGCCGACGAGGCATTGAGTGGAGCACTTGCCGCTGGCTTCAAGGGACTTGCCGGCGAACAGCGTGCCCGCCTTGCCGCCTTCTGGGAAAAGGCCGACATCGAGATCGAGGGGGACGACGCCCTGTCGCAGGGCCTCCACTTCAACCTCTATCACCTCTTCCAGTCGATCGGCCGCGATGGCCGCACCAACATCGCCGCCAAGGGGCTGACTGGGGAGGGCTACGAAGGCCATTCCTTCTGGGACACCGAGATCTACGTCCTGCCGGTCTTCCTGCGCACCATGCCGGAGCTGGCGCGCGCCGTGCTGCAGCACCGCATCGGCTATCTCGACAAGGCCCGCGCCCGCGCCCGCGACCTCGGCCACGTCCGTGGTGCGCTCTACCCCTGGCGGACCATAACCGGCGAAGAATGCTCGGCCTATTTCCCGGCGGGAACGGCGCAATATCACATCAACGCCGACATCGCCTTCGCCATCAAGCAGTATGTCGAAGCCACCGGCGATCTATCCCTGCTCGCCGATGGCGCGGCCGAACTGGTGTTCGAAACGGCGCGCGTCTGGGCGGATCTCGCCCATCTCGTCGATGGCGCCTTCCATATCGACGAGGTGACGGGGCCGGACGAGTACACGGCCCTCGTCAACAACAACTTCTACACCAACGTGATGGCCAAGACCCATCTGGCCTTCGCGGCGGAAATCGCGGGCTGGATGAACCGGGAGAAGCCGGAGGCGTTTGCCAAGCTCTCCGAGCGCATCGATCTTGCCGGCGAGGAGATCGCCCACTGGTCCGACGTTTCGGACCGGTTGCGGCTGCCCTACGACGACAAGCTTGGCATCCACGCCCAGGACGATGTCTTCCTGTCCCGCAAGGTGTGGGACTTTGCGGGCACGCCGGCCGAAAACTATCCGCTTCTCCTGCACTACCATCCGCTGGTGATCTACCGTCATCAGGTCTGCAAGCAGGCCGACGTGTTGCTCGCCCTGTTCCTGCGCGGCGAGCTGTTCTCCAAGGCCGTGAAGCGGCGCGACTTCGACTATTACGAAGCCATCACCACCCACGACTCCTCGCTGTCCACCTGCATCCACTCGATCATCGCCGCAGAGGTCGGGCTGGACGAGCGGGCCTATGAGTTCTTCATGGATGCCGCTCGCATGGACATCGACAACAGCCACGGCAACACGTTCCACGGCGTTCATACGGCGGCGATGGGCGGCACGTGGATGAGTGTCGTGCATGGCTTCGCCGGCCTCCGGGCAGTCAAGGGCGAGCTCCACTTTGCGCCGTCGCTGCCGAAGAGCTGGAGCCGCTATCGCTTCCGCCTGGTCGACCACGGACGGACGCTGGAAGTCGCGGTGTCGGCGGCCGGCGCCAAGTTCCGGCTTGTCGAAGGCGAGGCCATTCGCCTGTTCCATCGCGGCGAACCGGTTGACCTCTCGGCGGCCGAGCCTGTGCGCCGCGTGGCCTTGCCGAAGACCTTCGACAAGAAGCCCTTCAAGGCCGTCGTTTTCGATCTCGATGGCGTCATCACCGATACCGCGCGTTTCCATCACCTCGCCTGGAAGCGGTTGGCCGATACGCTCGGCATCGGTTTCGACGACGAGCTTGCCGAAAGCCTCAAGGGCATCGATCGCCGCATGTCCTTGCAGATGATCCTCGACAAGGGAGGCGTCACGCTGGAGCCGGCCGAGTTCGACCGCCTCGCCGACATGAAGAACGTCTGGTACAAGGAGCTGATCGGCACCATGACCCGAGACGATCTTCTGCCCGGCGCCCTGAACACGCTGGAAGCCGTGCGTGCCGCTGGTCTCAAGATCGGTCTCGCGTCGGTCAGCCAGAATGCCCCGGCCATTCTCGACCGGCTCGGCATCGCCGACATGTTCGATACGGTGGTCGATGCGCGTCTGCTGAAGCGGGGTAAGCCCGATCCGGAAATCTTCCTGAAGGCGGCGGCTCAACTCGGGGCCGATCCGGCCGACTGCCTCGGCGTCGAGGACGCGGTAGCCGGCGTCGCCTCGATCAAGGGGGCGGGCATGGCGGCGCTGGGGATCGGCAAGTCGTCGGTTCTGACCGAAGCCGACGCGGTCATACCCAGCCTCGACGACTTCGTGCTCGCCGACTACGTCGCCTGAGGTCATCGACATCGGGTCGCCGACGCCGTGCGAGCGTCGGCGACCCCTTAGGCCACGTCCGATACTGGAATTCGGATGCGGCAGATAACGCCGGTCGGCTCGAAGTCCAGCGTGGTGCCGCCATGTGGCGAGTAGGAGAGGCTCCGCGCGATGACGGTATGCCCGAAACCCTTGCGGGAAAAGGACTTCACCGGTGGTCCGTCCTTCTCCGTCCACGTTACTTGGACGTAGGGCGCATCCGTTTTGGGGTGAATTTCCAGGTCGATGGAGCCCGTTTCCGCCGATAGCGCGCCGTATTTGGTCGCGTTGGTCGCGAGTTCATGGAAGATCAGGCCCAGCGCGATGGCGGCACGCGGATAGAGGCTGAGATCGGCGCCGGTGATGTTGATGCGGTCGCTGCTGGTTTCGGTGTAGGGCGACACCTCGGCGCTGAAGATCTGGCGTAGCGACAGGCTCTCCCAGGAGGCGCCGGCGAGCAGGTTGTGGGTGGCCGCGAGGGCCTCAATGCGGCCGCTGAACGACCCTTGAAACCCTTCCAGCGTTTCCTCGCTGGCGGCCGTGCGCTTGCTGATCGACAGCACCAGCGCCAAGGTATTCTTGACGCGATGGTCGAGCTCGCGCATCAGCAGATGCATCTGCCGCTCGTCCTTCTTGCGCTGGGAGAGGTCGACCAGGGTCAGCACGCAACCTTCGGGTCCGTCGTCCGATATGTTGAGAGGCGCGGCGCTGACGAGGACATCCCGCGCACCGGGCGACATGGGGGCGTAGGCTTCGATGCTGCGCAGCGGTGTGCCGGCGAGCGAGGATTCGACCAGCTCGCCGATCTCAAGGATGCCGGTCGCATCGGGAAACTTGAGCGGAATTGCCGCATCGAGCCGTGTGCCGACGAGCTTCTCGGTCGACAGCGCCTCAGCGGCGAAATTGGCGTGGGTGATGGTGAGCGTGCGGTCGCAGACGATGACGGCCTCGTTCGCCGAGGCGATGATCGCATTGGCGATCCGTTGCGCCCGCTCGGCCGCTTCGGCACGGACGCGTTCGGTGAGATCGGAGAAGGTGACGGCAAAGCCGCGCACCGTTCCGAGATGCACGGGGCGGGCGGAAACGAGGTAGTTGCGTTCGACGCCCCGCTCAAGGAAGGACACCGAAACAGGTGCCGCATCGTGACTGTCGGGGCTGACCAGCCGGCCGATGAGTTGCGACGCCGGCCCGGGAAGGATCTCCGAGAGGAGCTTGCCCTTCAGGCGATCCCAGTCCTCGGCGAAGATCTGACGGAAGCGGGCATTCGAGTAGAGAAGGCGTCCGGCGGAATCGACGGCGACCGCACCGGGCTCCATGGCCTCCATGAAGTTTCTGAACGCCGAGGCGTCGTCGCCGATGACGAGGACTTCGTCTTTGCCTTCCCCTCCGACCACGACGGCGTCCACACTGCCGTCGCGAATGGCGGCCAGCGTCTCCTCGGCCTCGGCCGCCCGTTGCCTGAGGTCGTCGATGAGGCTTTGCAGCGCCTGTTCCTGAGAGTTCCGCATCATTCGACCTTGAGGTTGATCAGAACCTTCTGCTCATCGGAAAGATCGCCGATAATCTTCCGAATGGGAATGGGCAACTCCCTGACCAGAGTGGGAATCGCCACGATCTTGTGTTCGCGGGCGAGTTGCGGGTTCTTCTTGAGGTCGATGACCTCAATTCGGTACTTTCCCGGCAGATGTTCCCGGCAGATACGCTCGAGGTTCGAGATGGCTGCCAAGGACTTGGGGGTTTCGCCCGCAACATAAAGGATGAGCTTGCGCGTGGAGGCCTCTTCCGTCGACATCGACATGTCCTATCAGTTGCCGCGAGATTTACGCATCTCGGCTTCGTCTGTCTCAATTTGTGCGCGGCGATCCTCTTCCGCTTGTACGAGGCTCCGCAGTTCGGCCTCGTCGGCTTCCAACTCGGATCGCAGGACCTCGATTTGAGCCAGTGCACGCCGCCGCCGCTGTTCGATCAGATGCTGCGCCTTCTCGGCCTCGATCTCGCGAAGCCGCTCCTGGCGCCGCTCCTCGGCCTCGGCCACGCGCCTCGCAGCCCCGGTCAAGGCTTGGCCTCGCCCCGTGTAGGGCAGGACGAGACGGATGCCGTCTCCATCCATCACGAACTCCCGCACTTGATTGGAGTGGCGAAGGCCACGCGCCTTGAGCAGGTAGAGCTCGCGGTTGAACTCGCCGTTTGACTCTCGATTGAGCAGCAGGATCCAGGCGTCCATCAGCGATGAAAGCCCGGATTCGGTTTCGATTACCGTCTGCCCGCTCTGGGTAAGATGGGTGAGGACTCCGGTGATGCCTTCCGACTTCAGGAAGTCGACGATGCGCAGCAGCATGGCATGCACTTCCGTCCTGTTCCCGGTCTCGGTGAAGGCCGACAACGGGTCGAGAACGAAGACATCCGGACGGAATGCCAAGGCTTCCCGCAGCATTAGCGCCAGATGCATTTCAAGGCTGTAGAACGTCGGCCGCGCCGCTACGTATCTCAGCTTGTCGGCAGCGATGTGCTTTCCGAGGTCGATGCCCAGCGATCGCATGTTGCGAACCGTCTGGTCCTGCGATTCCTCGAAAGAGAAATAGAGGGCCTTCTGCCCTGCCTTGCAGGCCGCGTCGACGAAGCTCGCCGCAAGCGACGACTTGCCCGAACCGGCCACGCCGGAAATGAGAATGCTCGACCCGCGATGGAAGCCGCCGCCTCCCACCATGGCGTCGAGATCGGCGACGCCGGTGCTCACCCGCTCGTCGAACACCCGGTGATTGAGGCCGAGCGAGGAGACCGGCAGCACCGAGAAGCCGCCTTGATCGATCAGGAACGGATACTCGTTGGTTCCATGGCTGGAGCCACGGTACTTCACGATCCGGAGCCGCCGTGTGGAAATCTGGTTCTGGACGCGGTGGTCCAGCAGCAGGACGCAGTCCGAGACGTATTCTTCCAGCCCCTGCCGGGTCAGTGCCCCGTCGCCCCGCTCGCCGGTGATGACCGTCGTGAGGCCGCGATCCTTCAGCCAGTCGAACAGGCGGCGGATCTCAGCGCGCAGCACGGCCTGGTTGGTGAAGGCCGAGAAAAGGCTCTCGATCGTATCGAGTACCACACGTTTGGCGCCGATGGAGTCGATGGCGAGTTCCAGACGCAGGAACAGTCCTTCCAGGTCGAAGTCGCCGATCTCGGCCACTTCCGAGGGGTCGACCTCGATGTGTTCGATGACGACCTTCTCCGCCTCGATCAGTGCGTCGAGGTCGAAGCCAAGAGAGGCCACGTTTTCGACGATGTCGCTCGGGCGCTCCTCGAAGCTGACGAAAACGCCGGGCTCGTCGAGTTCACGCGCGCCATGAACGAGAAAGGTCGCTGCGAAAAGCGTCTTGCCGCAACCGGCTGTGCCGCAGACGAGCGTCGGTCGTCCCTTGGGAAGGCCGCCGAGCGTGAGTTCGTCGAAGCCGGAGATGCCGGTTGGAGACTTGGCGAGGGATTTCGTCAAAGGGCGACTGTCGGACATATTGTACTCGCGAAGGGAAACGAAGCGAGGCGCTGCCCAATCCGTTAGGCAAGAACAGGCTCGCCTACTTGCGAATTGGTCTCAGTCTTAACAGGCCTGCGGCTCGTCACAAAACGATTTCGGGAATGGGGGCAATGGTGTGAAAGTGGGGCTGACGAACGCCCCACGAACAGGTTGGTGCGTAGCTATATTCAATAAATGGAATGTGGTCGACTCTCAATCGACCCGGCCGCCTCGCCCAGAAACACGAGCGCGGCCATACTCGCCGGAACCAAGGGATCAGGAGGGATCGGGTGGCGCGTTCTTCGGCTCTGGGCGCTGTTCGGAGCGCCGCTTTCGAAGCTCCTCTTCGGCAGATGTGAGGAGCATGACCAGGACCGAGGCTTCGAGGGCTTTTGCCGCTTCGATGAGGCGGGGTAGTTCGTGGCTGAGCGTCAAGGCTTTCTCATCCATCGCTATCTCCGAAGATGCTCGAGACGATGCAGCATCGCCCTCGGTACTTGCCCTACAGCTTATGCTCGTCCTTGAAGCCGGAAAAGAGGGTACCAAGTCCTCGCTTTGCCGCCAGACGGTCGATCTCGTCCGGAGGGAGGTAGTCCTCTCCGAACCAGGGATATCTCTCCTGATCGAACGACGCCTTGATCCAGTCGATGGTCTGCCTCATATGGCGAAATTCCACGATATCAGGATGATAGCAGAGCCAGATGTCCCGCTTCAGCATGTATTCGCGGGCGACGTGGTGCAGCTTGTGGGTCACCAGCCGGGCGTAGGTCGGCAGAGCCGTCACGCCGGCGCCATGCGTCGCGGCCAGGACCTGTGCCGACGCAGTGTTGACCCGCAAGGCGACGAAACTGCGAGTGTCGTCTTCCGGCAGTTCGTCCTTGAGTGCCCCGCTCTGGATCTGAGGAGCGCTGATCTCGATGAAGCGGTGGCGGGGAATGTCCTGCGACGTCTCGATGATGCCATTGCGGGAGATGTAGTCGCCGGAGGCGAACAGGACGATGTGAAGCCAGCCGAGGCGGACCACCTTCAGTTCCTCGTCCGCCGGCCGTTCGAGTTGGACCGCTATGTCCACCTCCAGTCCGGACACATCGGGCACGCGCATGTCGTTGCGGAAATCCACCTGGATCCCCGGAGCGCGCTCGAACAGATCCACCAACCTGGGAACCAGCCAGAAGGCGCCGAGCCCCTCGGTCGCCCCCACCCGAACCGTTGCCCGAAGGCCGCGCTTGGAGCGTGACGACAGGCGGGCGAGCGCGCGCGCCTGCTCAAGCATCGCCTGCGCGGTTTCCTCCACCTTGCGCCCTTCTTCGGTGAGTTCGACACCCTTGGCCGAACGGGTCAGCAATACGGCGTTGATCTTGTGCTCGAGTGTTTCGATGCGGCGACGCAACGCATTGACCGAAACGCCGCTTTCCAGCGACGCCGCCCGGAAACTGGAGAGTCGCGCAACCAGCAGGAATACGCGGACGTCATCCCAGTTGATATCCAGATCGGCCGGTCCATCACCGTGTTCCATCTACCTCACCACCCCGCGTCAAAATCGGATGCACGGAACAGCCTCCGAATTGGCTACGCTTAAATTCAGATTGAAATGGGATGTGATCACTGAGAACGAGGGGAACAATGAATTCTCACGCTCGAAACTATGAACAAACACCCGATTTCTATCCGTCCCGCCACATTGATCGTATCGATTACTCGAAATATGGCCGGAACATATCTGTCTTCAGTCCTTCCGGCGAAATTATTGCAGATCTCATGAGAAAAGCGACCCCTGAAATTCAAGGAGTTGCCAGTCTCGAAACCGTCATGCGCATCTACACGCGCAATCCCGACACCATCCTGGCCATCGGTCGCGGCCAATGGCGCGAAAAGGCCGGCAATGGGCCGCTCGGCTTCGTTTGTCTCCTGCCCCTCAATCAGGATGGTCTCGATGCGCTCTTCGATGGGCGCATGGACACCGGCGCTCCCGCCGATCGCTTCATCGCTCGGCAGTGGGAAAAGCCGGTCGCCATCTATTTCTGGGGCATCTACATCTCCCCGGCGATCGCCGGCGGCATCTCGCTCGTCATGGAGCGCCTGACGTCGGACAAGTTTCGCGGTTTGCCGGTGTTTTGCAAGGCTGCCAACGACAAGGCCCGCCGTTTGTTCGAGAGCATCGGCTTCACGATGGGAGCGCGGCACGGCGACACCTACGCCCCTGGGATCATGACCTGCCGCCGTTTGACCGACGCGGAGCGGCAGGGTGAGTTCGATGTGCCGAGCGCCCCTTACGATACCTGGCATCCCGGCGCCTCTGATGCAACCGGCCGGCGCAACGCGATCGGCATTACCGTCGTTCACGACGTCAACCAGCTTCTGATGGTCCATGCGATCCGGGCCGCCACCTACCTTGCCGAACAGTCCATCCCCTTTGCCGAGGATGTCGACGGCAACGACCTGACAGCGACGCACCTGCTCGGGTTCGTTGGTGATGAGCCGGCCGGTTGCCTGCGCATTCGCTATTTTGCGGGGTTCGTGAAACTCGAGCGGTTGGCGGTGCTGCCCCGCTTCCGCAAGAGCCGGCTGGCCTTGAAGCTCGTGAGAGCGGGCATCGAGCTCTGTCGGACCAAGGGCTACACGCGCTTCTACGGCCAGACGGCGGCGAACGTCGCCCCAATCTGGCAGCACTTCGGTTTCGTCCTGCGCGAGGGTACGGGCATCAACTACCTGACCGACGAAACCTATTACGAGGCCGATCTTGTCGTTCCACCCGCCGAGGATGCGCTGTCGCCGGAATCCGGTGCCGCGGTGCTCGTGCGGCCGGAAGGGCAGTGGGATCGGCCCGGCATTCTGGAAAGAACATCGGGTGATCAATGAGCGCTAAGATAGACGACCCCATAACGGACGAGCAGATCTACGCCGGCGACGTCCATCGTCCCATGAATATCCGGGCGATGATGACGATGATCGACTATCTGATGCCGCAGGCGCGGGAAGTCAGCGTGTCCGCCGCTCTTTTGCTCGGTCTTGCCAACGCCGAACTCTCGGGCCTTCTGGCCCTTCAGACAGACCCCGACATCGTCGATCTCGACGAGCATCGACGCCGTCACTGAGCCAGCCGGCGTCGTTCAGCTGTCGTGACCGGTGCGCGACATGGAGACGACGAGATCGAGCAGGTGTCGGCGAACAGCCGGATCGCTGATCCCAAGGAAGGCGTTGTTGAGCTTGATGCCTTCCGAACTCTTCACAAACTGATCGAACTCGTCGGGTGCCGAGGCAACCGCTCCGCCAGCAGCCCGCCCTGCTTGGGCGTCATACGTGCTGGTCTCGAAGAAATACCCGATCGGTACGCCAAGATAGTTGGCTATCGCCAACAGCCGCCCGGCACCGACACGGGTCGCCCCCTTCTCGTACTTCTGTACCTGCTGGAAGGTCACGCCGAGCGCCTGGCCGAGCTTCTCCTGCGAGACGCCCAGGATCATGCGCCGCATGCGGATGCGAGCCCCGACATGAACGTCGGCGGGGTTGGGGACTTTCTTCTTGGCGGTATCAGGCTCCATTCACGCACTCCATACCAGCATCCACGGTCCGGGCTGGGCTTTTGTTTACGCGATCGCCATTGCCGTTCTAGGCTCGCCATGGCAGTTCGTCTGTGTCCTTTTACTTGGAACGGCCTCATATGCAAATGCGAGTAAATGCGACTCGGTTGTGCAGTTACCGCATTCTTCGAATACTTGTAGGAAATCGCAGCTTCGGCATTAGAGACAGGCATAGTGTCCGAAAGACGTCGAAGAGCAAGCCTGCCGACAACAATGAAATGCGCCCAAAAAGGGCGCATCCACTTTTCAAGCAGGTCGTGACGGACGTCGGAACGATCATCCCAGCGAGGCAAGCAGATCCTCGATCTCTACACTGGCAAACCCCACCGCGCTGTCCGCGATCCCATAGGGGATGAAGAGGCGTCCGGCATGGGCCATGGCGCCGCAGGTGTAGACCACATTGGGCACATAGCCTTCACGCTCGGCGTCGGACGGCGATAGCAGAGGCACGCGCGAACGGCCGAGTACACGGACCGGGTCGTCCTTGTCGAGCAGCATGGCGCCGATCGCATATTTCCGCATCGGGCCGACGCCATGCGTCAGCACCAGCCACCCCTCGTCGATTTCGATGGGCGACCCGCAGTTGCCGATTTGGAGAAGCTCCCACGGGTGGAGCGGTCCGGCGATGCGCTCACCTTCGCCCCATTCGAAAAGATTGTCCGATCGGATGAGGAAGAGGTTCTCGTTATCCTGCCGCCCCAGCATCGTGTAGCTGTCGCCGATCTTGCGGGGGAACAGGGCCATGCCCTTGTTTCGGGCCGCCGGCCCCGACAGGGGCCTCAGCTCGAAGCGCCGAAAATCACGGGTGATCAAAAACTCCGAGGCGATCGCCTGACCGCTGAAGGCGGTGTAGGTGCCGTACCAGAGCGATCCCTCGTCGGGGTCGGTGAAGTGCACGAGACGCAGATCCTCGAGACCGTTGCGCTGAGCCGAGGTAACCGGCAGCAGGACTGTCTCGTCGAGCGGCCCCTCGCCCTCGCGGACGGCCCACACCCTTCCGTCCTCGCCGATCTCCGGCCGGGACGCGACGGCAAAGGGGCTGTCCTCGGTGAGTTGCAGGTCGCCCTGATCGGAGAGAACGCCTTCCCGGAAGGTGATGGAAGAGATGTGCCCCTCGCCAACCGCCCTGAGCGACAGCAGGAAGCGCACCTCGCCCGGCGCCATGCCCGACTGGTCGGGGTGCGGCACGACGCTGGGGTTCATCAGAGCCGCCGCCTCGAAGGAGTACTCGTGGCAGAAGTACGCCCCGATCAGCAGCCGCTCGGCGTCTCGCAACGGTTCGACGAGACCCAGGTGCGCGGCGATGGTTTCGTAGCGCTCCTCGAAGAAATGGCGAACCTCGCGATGTCGGGTCTCGAAGTCGGCCATGACGAGCGAAAGCTCGGCCTGGACGGTCCGATTGTCCATGGCCTGAACGGTCTCGACGATCCGCCTCGCGCGCGCTTGCGAGGCGGGGTTCAGTCCTCTCGGCTCTCCGGCAAGCTGGAAGTTGCGGACAACCACCCGGCTGGCGTCGGGATAAAGGCGCTGGGGCAACAGGCGCAGTGTCATCGGCCAGCCCTCGCCACCACCCGTTCCGAGCGATTGTTGGCGAGCCTTTGGAGCTGCCGTATCGAGCGCACCGAGAACTGGAAGGCGAGGATCGATTCCGCTCCCTGATTGAGGTTGACGCGATCGACCTGAAGGCCGTCGTAGCAGCCTCCGTTCGGGGTCGCGAGCCTCAGGCCCAGGTCGTTGCGGCCGTTGAACCAGTCGAAGGCGGCCTCGGCGTAGCGTTGCCAGCGGCTGTCGCCAGTGGCATCGAATGCCGCGGCCGATGCCTCGATCATCGCCCAGGCGTCGACCGGCTGCTGGTCGAAGGGCAGGGGACGGCTGTAGAGCTTGCCGAAGCTTTCGGTTCCGACGGGGCGGAAGTGGCCGTCCGTATCGGTCTGGAGCTCGGCCAGCCAGTCGAGGGCGGCGATGCCGTCTCTCACCATGTCGTCCTTGTCCAGCCATTGGCCGGCACGGATCAGCGCCTCCGGCAGGCGGGCGTTGTCATAGGCCAGCACCGGCTCGAACCACAGCCAGTCGGGCCGCCGCTGCTCCCGCAACAGGGCGTGCAGCCGGGCCGCGAAGGTGTCGAGCAACTGCCGTGCCGGTCGATGCCCCGGATAGACCGAGAGCCAACCGATGAGACCCAGCGTGGTGAACGCAGCAGCCCGAGGGCTGGAAAGATGCGCGCTGGCCGGAATGACCCGGTCGGCAAGGCCGGTGGCCCAAAGCTTCAACCCGTGATCGTCGGTGCTTGCCACCACCCGGCCCAGCGACCAGACGGCCCGGCCGTGGCTGTCCTCCGAACCGGTTTCCTCCAGCCAGTTGCGCTGGTAGCCCATGAAGTTGCGGAAGGCGGCGCGATCCTCGTCCCACGCCGAATCCACGAAGGCGGCGCAGATATCGGCGATGCGGGTCGCGCGCTCGGTCTCGATGCCTTCCGCCTTCAGCTCCACCGCCAGCATCATGGCGCGGGCGTTGTCGTCGAGGCAGTAGCCGTGGCGTCGATCGGGGATGGTCGAGCGGCTGTGCTGCAGCATGCCGCAGCCATCCGTCATGCGATCGACCGCGGCCAGCGTCGAGACGAGCGGAGCCCTGCGGCCGATCCTGAGGTTGCTGATCGGCGCCGGCATCCGCGCGCCGGAGCGGGCCTCAGCCAGCAGGTCGAGATAGGCGCGGCCGACGACCGGCCAGATCATCTGGCGGCCGGCGTCATAGGCAAAGGCGCGCAGACGATCGCGGCGGCCGTTGTCGGTGAGCAGATCGCCGATGGTCGAGGCGAGCGCCTTCGGATCGCCGAACGGAACCAGCGCGCCGACGTCGTTGGCCAGCAACTCGCGGGCGTGCCAGTAGGGCGTGGAGACGACCGCCTTGCCGAGGCCTACGGCGTAGGACAGCGTGCCGGAGGTGATCTGCGCCTCGTGCAGATAAGGCGTCACGTAGATGTCGGCCGCCGAGAGCCAATCCTTCAGCACGGGGGCGTCGACATATTCGTTGACGAACATCAGGTGATCGGACACGCCGAGCGCGTCGGCCTGGGCCTGCAGTTTCTCGCGGTAGGCTTCCCCTTCGCGGGCCACCAGATGCGGATGCGTCGCGCCGAGCACAACGTAGGTGAGGTCCGGGTGCGCCCGCACCAGTTCCGGCAGGGCATCGATCATGTTTTCGATGCCCTTGTTGGGCGACAGGAGACCGAAGGTCAAAGCCACCTTGCGTCCGTCCAGACCGAAGCTGTGCTTCTGGAACGCCGGATCGAGGAAGGGAACGTCCGGTATGCCGTGCGGAATGACGGCGATCTTCTCGTCGGGGAAATTCCAGTTGCGCGTCAGGATGGTGCGGCCCATTTCCGTCATGACCACCAGCCGGGCCGAATGCTCGGCCAGTTGCTCCATCACCCGCCGCTGATCTGGGGTCGGGTCGGCCAGAACGGTGTGCAGCGTCGTCACGATGGGCGCGCGCAGGCGTTCGGTCAGCTTGAGCAGGTACTCGCCGGCCTCGCCGCCGAAGATGCCGAACTCGTGCTGGATCGACACGGCATCGGGGTTGAGGGCGTTGATGTGGTCGGCCGCCGCCGCATAGTCGTCGGCCTCGAGCTGGCTGATCTCATAACCAACGGCGGGCGGGTAGGCATGCTTCTGTCCCTCGTCGGTCACGGCGACGGTCGTGATCTTGAGGTTGCTGTCGGTTGTCGCCAGCGCTTCGCGCAGATCGGCGGTAAACGTGGCGATGCCGCACTTGCGAGGCGGAAAATTCCCGATGAGGGCTACATGGCTTACGGGCGGGGTAAGGTTGTCGCTGGTCATTGGCGGGTCTCCCGAAATCGGCAGTCTCATCCACGACAGGCGCGGATGGTTACGGAAAGCGTTGAAGGAAACGGGGCTGAGGCAAGGCTCCGCTCTCTTGCGTCTCGATCAGCATCGGCTCGGTATCCCAAACGGATGATGGTGGTTGACGGTCGGTAAGTCGTTGTAATCAACGGGAAACGCGTATTCGGCCCTTCCGAGATGGGTAAAGGCGGCACAGGTTTCAAGTGATCGGAGACCGGGAGCCGCCGTGCATCGATCGCATCGATGTCCGGTTGGCTCCCCGCACTCCATGCTCATACGCCAAACGTCGAACGGCCTCGTTTGGTTCCCGGCACGGGTACATTTTCAATGCTTTGCGCAGACTGGCGGACGGTTTGCAAAAACTAACGATTGGGAAACCGACGGCGTCTAGAGTGACGTAAATGAAATATACGTACCCTTTAGAATAATTCTCGATATAAATATTCCCGAAGTGTAGGGCTTGGGCTTTCTAGAGAATTGGCCACCGGACGCGAACGGGAGTGATGGGGCGATAACGGCTCGGCTTGGCGCGTGTCTGGCCGTCCGAATTGGGAGGAAGAACAATGAAGCGTGGAGAAGCGCTCGCCAGGCAGTCCATCAGTCGAAAAATCGCAGCAAGCCTCGTCTTGCTTGCCTTGATGGCGGCTGTGGTCGGCGGAACTGGTGCATTCGGACTCAGCCGTCTGGGCATCGCCCTGGACCTGACCTCGCGGTCGTCGGTCGCCGTCGCCGAGGTCGGCGGAGCGGTTGACGCCGTCAATCGCTTCATCGTGACCCGGAGTCCCGATGCCGCGGAAAGCGCTGGAGGTCTGCTGGACCGGGTAACCGCCGACATTGCAGCTCTTGGTGAAGCGGATGATCCGGCGGTGAAGTCGGCGGGCGAGGCGATCGGGGCCTTCAGGCAATCGATCGACGCCCTCGTCAAGGCTTCGGCCGATACGGCCACTGCCTGGGGGAACGCCGACAAGTCCGTTTCCGCCCTTCGCTGGGTCGCTCACAAGCTCCAGGCGGATGCGAAAATGAAGTCGCAGGAAATGGAGCAGCTCGCGGCGTCGGAGCAGGCGAAGGTGCGCGAAGCGTCCGAATTCCTGGCGCTGGCCTATCAGGGGCAGGTGCTGGCCGTCAGGGCCCGGACCTCGCTGGTCCGATATGTGTCGAGCCGCAACACCGCCGACATTGCCGCTGCGAAGGAAGCGATCGACCAGGCGAAGGCGGCCATCGGCCGCATCTATGATTTCGCCAGCTCGGACGCCATCGGCGACCCGATGCGTCTTGCATCGAAGTCGATCAACGAGCTTGCCAAGATCATGGGTTCGATGGCAAGGGCGACCGATGCCACCGAAGTCGAGGGGCTGAGACTTCAGGCCGATTCCGGCATCGACACCTTTGTCAAGGGAACCGAAGCCGTCGTCGCGGCTGCCCGGGAACTTGGCAAGGCGGCAGAGGCCGCTGCCCAGCAGGCCGGTGAAGATCGGGCCAAAGCGAACACGACCTTCGATCAGGGGATCACCCTCAGCTATACCGCCGACAGCCTCACCATCCAGACGGCCGGATACAAACTCGAACCGACGGCCGAAAACGAGGCCAGCGTCCAGACCATGCTGGCTACGGCGGTCGAAACCGGCAAGGCGGTCGCCGACAGCGGACTGGCCGATCCCTCTGCCGATATCCAGAGTTTCGGTGCCGCCTTTGCCGATCTGGTCGTCGGCACCAAGGCTTTTGCCACAGCTCGCGACGCATCGGCCCAGCATGCCGCCGCCGCGGTGTCGGCCATCCGCTCGGTCAGCGACCAGCATGCCGTCGCCGCTGCCAACAGCCGTACGTCCTCCTATGCCCTCATGGCGGTGATAACAGCGGCCACCCTGCTGCTGGCGCTCGCGGTGAGCATCGGCATGTCCAAGCTCGTGTCGAGGCCGATCGTCTCGCTGACCCGCGCCATGGCACGTCTCGCAACGGGCGACACCGACGTCGATCTCGGCAACAACAGCCGGCGCGACGAAATCGGCGACATGCTGAGGGCCGTGCAGGTGTTCAGGGACAACGCCATCGAACGCCATCGCCTCGCCTCGGAAGCGGAAAGCGAACAGTTGAAGAGAACCGCCCGGCAGGAGGCGATCGAAAGCCTTATCCAGGGATTCCGCCAGGAGATCGCCAGCATGCTCACCTCCGTGTCGGGAAATGCCGACCAGATGGAGGAAACCGCGCATGCGCTCGCTTCGATTGCCGAGCAGGCGAGTTCCCGAGCCACCAGCGCCGCCGAGGCGTCGGGTGAGGCGTCGGTCGGCGTTCAGACGGTGGCGGCAGCGGCCGAGGAGCTATCCGCGTCCATCGCCGAGATCGCTCGCCAGACGGAAAACGCCACTCTGGTCGCGCGCCGGGCGTCGGAGGAGGCTCGGCGGACCGACGCGACCATCGGCAGCCTGGCCGAGGCGGCCGAGCGGATCGGTAATGTGGTGACGCTGATCAAGGCCATCGCCGAGCAGACCAACCTTCTTGCCCTCAACGCCACCATCGAGGCGGCGCGCGCCGGCGAAGCGGGCAAGGGATTTGCCGTCGTGGCCTCGGAGGTCAAGAACCTTGCCGGTCAGACGGCCAACGCCACCGAGGAGATCGCCACCCAGATTGCGGCCATCCAGGTTTCCACCGCCGAAGCGGTGACCGCCATCCGTTCGATTTCCGACATCATGGTCGACGTCGATCGTACCACCATGATCATTTCGAGCGCCGTCACCGAGCAGGGCACCGCGACGTCGGAGATTTCCAGCAACGCCCAGAGAGCGGCGGCCGGAACCCGGGCGGTAACCGAGGAAACGCAAGCTCTGACCCGGGTGGTGGGGGAAACGTCGCAATCCGCCTCTGCGGTTTCGGCGGCATCCAACGACATGAACGAGCAGGCCGGCCGATTGAGGGACGCGGTCGAAGGCTTCATAGACCGCGTCATGGCGGCATAGGCGGAAAGGACCGACGGGCGAGTGGCGGTGAAAGCCGCCGCGCTGGTCGGTCGATCAACAAGCCACCCGAAAGACAGAAAGCCGCCTTGATCGGGCGGCTTTCGCGTTTCAACGATCGTCCGTCGGAGCTGGACAAGACCACGCCGGATATGAAAAGGGCCGGCCCCGGGGGAGGGCCGGCCTGCGCCGGAGGAGAGGCGCCTTCAGGGGGAGGCGGTGGAGGAAGCCGCCACCCCTCATTGGTCAGCTGCGGGTCAGCGTGCCGTCCCAGGTGCTGACGGCCTTCTTGGCGTCTTCCTCGGAGAACCAGACGGACGTGACCGACTTGGTTTCGGTGAAGAAGGCGACGCCGTCCTTGCCGAGCGTGTGCAGGTCGCCGAAGAACGACTGCTTGTGGCCCGAGAACGGGAAGATGGAGAAGGGAACGGGGATGCCGACGTTGATGCCGACCATGCCGCCGTCCGTCCGCTTGGCAAACTCGCGGGCGTGGCGGCCCGACGTCGTGTAGATGCAGGAGCCGTTGGCGAAGCGGTTGGCGTTCATGATCGCCAGGCCTTCCTCGAAGTCCTTGACGCGCTTGATGGACGTCACCGGCCCGAAGATCTCCTCCTCGCCGACATAGGAGCCGGGCTTGACGTGATCGAGGATGGTCGGGCCGACGAAGTAGCCGCCCTCATAGCCCGGCACCTTCGCGCCACGACCGTCCAGCACCAGCGTCGCGCCTTCGTCGACACCGCGCTGGATGGCCTTCTCGATCGACTCCTTCTGGGCGGCCGAGATGACCGGGCCAAGCTGCGAACCGGCGACATAGGCCGGGCCGATCTTCAGCTCCTGGGCCAGCTTCTTGAACAGCGCCACGAACTCGTCGGCGATGCTCTCCTGCACGCAGACGACGGGCAGGGCCATGCAGCGCTGGCCGGCGCAGCCGTAGGTCGAGTTGATGATGCCGCGCACCGTACGCTCAAGCACGCAATCCTCAAGGACGAGGGCGTGGTTCTTGGCTTCGGTCAGGGCCTGGACGCGCTTGCCGTTGGCGGCGGCGGTCTTGTAGATGTGCAGGCCCACCGAGGTCGAACCGACGAAGGCGACGCCCTTGATGGCCGGGTTGACCAGCAGGCTGTCGGCCTCGACGCGCGAACAGGTCACGAGGTTGACGACGCCCTTGGGCAAGCCGGCCTCGATCAGCAGCTCCAGCATGCGGCTCGCCGTCTGCGGCACCATGGAGGCGGCCTTCAGCACCACGGTGTTGCCGGTGGTGATCGCAAACGGGATCATCCAGCCCATGGGGATCATGGCCGGGAAGTTGTAGGGCGCGATGGCGGCGAAGACGCCGAGCGGTTCGCGGAATGACACCGTGTCATAGCCGGTCGAGACGTTCATACAGGTGTCGCCCTGCATCAGGTAATGGGTCGAGCAGGCGCACTCGACAACCTCGATCGCCTTGAGAACGTCGCCCTTGGCTTCCGACAAGACCTTGCCGTTTTCCGTGGCCAGAAGTTCGGTCAGTTCGTCGAGATGGGCATCCAGCAACTGCTTGAAGCGGAACATCAGCTGAATGCGCGTCGGGATCGGCGTGTCGCGCCAGGCCGGGAAGGCGCGGGCGGCCGCCTCGACGGCCGAGTCAACCTCTTCCTGCGTGCAGCAGGGCGCCTCGGCGATCTGCTTGCCGGTCGAGGGGTCCATCACCGGCATGTACTTGCTGGTCTTCGACTCCCGCCACTCGTTGTCGACGAGGTACCTGAGACGCTCGACCTTGCCGAACTGGTGCTTCAGGATTTCCATGTTCATGATCTTCTCCGTAGTCCTTGTCTCGGGATATCGATCGCCGCGAAGCCGATGCTTGGGCGATGGGAACTCTTGCCGGTCTGGTCAGCGCGAAGCGGACGGGGCACCCAGCCCGGTGAACAGCCACTCGTGCGCCGGTTCGTTGTGGAACTTCCAGATGCGCTTCGGACCGGCCATGACGTTGAGGTAGTAGTTGTCGTAGCCATGGATGGTCGCGACCGGGTGGTAGCCTTTCGGCACCATGACGACGTCGCCGTCCTCGAGCAGCACCACCTCGTCGAGGCTGCGGTCGTCGGTGTAGACGCGCTGGAAGCCATAACCCTGCGGCGGGTTGAAGCGGTGGTAATAGGTCTCCTCAAGATGGCTTTCCGCCGGAATGTCATCCTGGTCGTGCTTGTGGGGCGGGTAGCTTGAGGTGTTGCCGCCCGGCGTGATTACCTCGACCACCAGCAGCGCATGGGCCGATCCGTCGTTCTCCGGCATGATGTTGGTGACCAGCCGGGTGTTGGAGCCCTTGCCGCGCGTGATCTGCTCATGCGTGCCCGGCGGGATCAGCTTTGCCGGGAAACCGGCTGCGCCGGGAGCCGAGCAGACCGCGACCTCGGCCTCCGTGGTGGCCGTCAGTTCGTAGCGCCCGCCGGGCGGCACGTAGGCCGCCCAGGGCGCGCCATCGAACGGGCTCATCCGCTCGCCGATCTCGCCGAGGTCCTTGCCGTCGATGGCAAGGCGAACCTTGCCCGACACCAGCACCAGGCAGACCTCGCGCTTGCCGGTTTCCGCCGCAAGGCCGCGGCCGGCCGCCAGACGATTGAGGGCAAACCCGACGTAGGACCAGCCGGCGCTTTGCGGCGTCACCTCGCTGACCAGGCCATGGCCGGCTTTCGGCCGCACACGGAGATGAGAGTTGGGCATGGTTTTCTCCTTCGCGTCGGCGGCGTCAGTCAAAGATGCGCTGGAGGCGCTTGGCGGCCTCGTAGGCCTCGCGTGCGCCGGCGACCTGCTTGCGCGGCGAGGTCTCGGGCACGGCCACATCCCACCAATGTCCGCCGGCATCGGTGGTGACCAGCGGGTCCGTGTCGATGACGATCACCGTGGAGCGGTCGGCGGTCTTGGCCTTCGTCAGCTCCGTTTCAAGCTCGGAAATCGACGACACCTTTACGGCGATGGCCCCCATGCTCTCGGCATGGGCGCGGAAGTCGATATCCGGCTGGGCCTGCATGGCGCAGTCCTGCCAGAGGTTGTTGAAGTTGGCACCGCCGGTGGCCATCTGCAGCCGGTTGATGCAGCCGAAGCCGTGATTGTCGAGCAGAACGACCGTCAGCTTCTGGCCGAGGCTAACCGAGGTGGCGAGCTCGGAGTTCATCATCATGTAGGAGCCGTCGCCGACCATGACGACCACTTCCTTGTCGGGGTTGGCCATCTTGACGCCGATGCCGCCGGCGATCTCGTAGCCCATGCAGGAGAAGCCGTATTCCAGGTGGTAGCTGCCCGGCACCGAGGGTACCCACAGCTTGTCGAGCTCGCCGGGAAGTCCGCCGGCGGCGCAGACGACCACCGTCTGGGGCCCGCCGAGCGTTCTTGCCACGGCGCCGATCACCTGGGCGTCCGATGGCTTCTCGACGTTGGTCGGAGCCAGCGCCTTGTCGGCCTCCTGCAGCCATTTCGTCTTCTCGGCAGCGGCGCGCTCCGCGACGCGTGGTGCGGTCCAGGCGCCGAGGCCCTGAGACAACAGACCGAGGCCGACCTTGGCATCCGTCACCAGCGGCGCAGCATTGTGCTTGGTGGTGTCGTAGCTGGCGACGTTGAGGGCGACGATCTTGAGCTCGCCGCTCTTGAACAGCGCCCATGAGCCGGTGGTGAAGTCCTGGAAGCGGGTACCGATCGCCAGCACAAGATCGGAATCGGCGGCGAGCGCATTGGCCGCCGAGGTGCCGGTGACGCCGACGGCGCCGAGCGAAAGCGGGTGCGTCTCGTCGATCGACGATTTGCCGGCCTGAGTCACGGCGACGGGAATGTGGTGCTTTTCGGCGAAGGCGACCAGCTCGGCCGAGGCCTCGGAGTAGAGCACACCGCCGCCGGCGATGATCATCGGATTCTTCGCCGACTTGAGAAGAGCGATGGCGGTGGCGAGCTCGGTCTCGTCGGGGCGGATGCGCCGGGGCGTCCACACCTTTTCCTCGAACAGGCTTTCCGGCCAGTCGTAGGCTTCGGCCTGCACGTCCTGGCACATGGAAAGCGTCACCGGACCGCACTCGGCCGGGTCGGTCAGCACGTGCATGGTCCGCTGCAAGGCCAGGATCAGCTGTTCGGGCCGCTGGATGCGATCGAAATAGCGGGAGACCGGACGGAAGCAGTCGTTGGCCGACACGGTGCCATCCTGGAAGTCTTCCACCTGCTGAAGCACCGGGTCCGGCCGGCGATTGGCGAAGATGTCGCCCGGCAGCAGCAGCAACGGCAGGCGATTGACGTGAGCGACGGCGGCGGCCGTCACCATGTTGAGCGCGCCGGGTCCGATCGAGGTGGTGCAGGCCATGAAGCGGCGGCGGAAGGACGCCTTGGCAAAAGCGATCGCCGACAGGGCCATCGCCTGCTCGTTATGGGCGCGCAGCGTCGGAAACTCGTCGCGAACCTGGTAGAGCGCCTCGCCCAGCCCGGCCACGTTGCCATGCCCGAAGATGGCCCAGCAGCCGGCGAAGATCGGCAGCTTTTCACCGTCGATGATGGTTTTCTGGTTGACGAGGAAACGCACCGTCGCCTGCGCCACCGTCAGTCGCACTGTCTTGCCTGCCATGTTCTTCCTCCCGAAGCGGGCGCCGTCGTCGTTGCGGCCGGCCCCTTCTCGTTTCTCTGTCAATCCGATGTCGATCAAGCCACCCGCGAGACGCCCAGCGACAGCCAGACATCCACCAGGGCGCCGAACTTCTGCGCCATGTCGGCGATGGCCGCCTCGTCGTCGATCTCGCCGTTGAGCCAGCGCTTGGCGGCATCGGCGAAAATGGTCCGGCCGACGGCGAAGCCCTTGACGCACGGCGCCGCCTTGGCAGCCGCAAACCCCTGCTTCAGCGCTTCGATCGGCGCCTCCAGTCCCAGGAGTACCACACCGCGGCAATAGGGGTCGTTGCGCCGGATCACGCCATCGATCGCCTGCCACGCCGCTTCGGAAACCTGCGGCTCAAGCTTCCACCAGTCCGGCTTGAGGCCGGCGGCATAGAGTTCCGTCAAGGCCCTGGCCACCGTGTCGTTCTTGAGGGGGGCGACCTTGGAGGCGATGATCTCGACCAGTATTTCGCGGCCAACCTTGCGCGCCGCCTCATAGGCGGTGAGGAGCTTGGCGGTCTGTTCGGCCTTGAGTTCGGCCGGATCGTCGGGATGATAGAAGCACAGCACCTTGATGCAGTGCTCGAGCGGCCATTCGACCAATCGGCTGCCGAGGTCCTGGCTGAACTCGAACTTCAGCGGGCGCGAGCCCGGCAGTTCGATCGGCTTGGCGACCCACAGCCCCTTGCCGGCGCCAGCGGCGAACAGCGCCTTGTGGCCGTACTTGTCGTCGAGAAGCATGCCGAAGCCCGGCCGACCGGCCGCCACGCGCCGCGCCGCCTTCACGGCCAGCACCTTGAAATCGGGGATGCGCTTCAGCATCTCCGCGTTCTGGGCCAGATCCTCCACCTGGCTGCGGTGGTCGAGGGCAAGGGCCATCAGCGTCGGATAGTTGCCACGGCGGGTGGTCGCCCAGTGGATGTGATTGAGGGACGGATCCTTGCGGAGCGCCCGCTCGCTGCTGCCGTGGGCAAGGAAGTGGCTGAGCTCCTCCCAGGTCGGGTACTCCGGCGAGCAAAGAAGACGCGACACCGCGAAGGCGCCGCAGGCATTGGCCCAGGTGGCGCAGGTGGCGAGCGGTTCGCCCTTCAGCCACCCCCTCAGGAAGCCCGACATGAAGGCGTCACCGGCCCCGAGCACGTTGAACACCTCGATCGGGAAGCCCTTGCCGACGATGCCGTCCTCGAGATCGTCGGAAATCGGCCCATCGTAGACGATGCAGCCCATGGCGCCGCGCTTCAGAACGATGGTCGCGCCGGCATTCATCGACCGGATCAGCTTCAGCGACGCCAGCACACTGTCGGCGCCGGTGGCGATCATGATCTCTTCTTCGGTGCCGACGATCAGGTCGCAGTCGGCAAGCACGGTGCGCAGCAGCCCGGAGACGCGATCCGACTTGACGTAGCGTTCGAAGCCGGCGTCGTGACCGGCGAGGCCCCAGAGGTTCGGACGGTAGTCGATGTCGATCACCACCTTGGCGCCATGCTTCTTGGCAAGCGCGATCGCCTTGCGCTGCGCCGCCTCCGAATGCGGGCGCGAGAAATGCGTGCCGGTGACGACGATCGATCGGCTGCGGGCGATCAGCGCCTCGTCGACGTCATCCTCCGACAGTGCCATGTCGGCGCAGTCGGAGCGGTAGAAGATCATCGGGGACACGCCCTCGTCTTCCACCGCCAGCAGGACCAGGGCGGTCAGGCGATCCTTGTCGACGACGATGCCCGAGGTGTCCACGGTCTCGCGGCCGAGCTGCTCCAGGATGAAGCGGCCCATCTGCTCGTTGCCAACCCGCGTCACCAGCGCCGATCTGAGCCCGAGACGGGCGGTTCCGACGGAAATGTTCGCCGGACATCCGCCGACCGATTTCGCGAAACTGCCAATGTCCTCAAGGCGAGTGCCGATCTGCTGGCCGTAGAGGTCGACCGAGGCCCGGCCAATCGCAATGAGGTCGAGTGTCTTGGCCGCGCTGGGGGTGTCTGTCATTTTTTCCTCGCAGGGCTTTCGTCGTTACGCCGTGTCGCGCTTTTGCAATAAGAATATACGTTCCGATCAAAAACGTCGATGAAATTATTGTTCTACTACCAACGTAGTATCCCGGAGCAGAGCGCGTTTTCCGCGTTCCGTCTGGGTAGGGTCGTCAATCCCACTGTTTCTTCTCGGCAACTGCCACGCACAGTGCCAAGGCGAGCACCATGGAGGCCGACAGTGGACGAAAGCCACCGTAGTCCGCTTCGACAACTTCGAACCAAACGTTCGAAATCGCGGCCATGGGGGAGAATGGTGAGTCCGTGATGGAGACCAGTGGAACGCCTCGCTCGCGCAAAGTCCTGGCCTGTGCGACGGTTTCGGAGGCATAGGGCGAGAAACTGACGGCGAGTGCGGCATCACCGGGGCCGGCGAACTGCAGCAGGTCGCTGTCGACCCCCATCGGCGAACTCGCAAGTTCGCAGCGCAATCCGAGCTTGCCGAAGGAATAGGCCATGTAGCTGACGATCGGAAACGAGCGGCGCCGTGCCAGAAGATAGATGGTCTCGCCATCGGCAAGGACGGATGCCGCCGCCGAAAACACCTCATGGCTGACGGATTGGAGCGCGCCTTCCATCGACCGGCGCCCGGCCGCGAAGAATCCCTCCAGCGTCTTGCCGGCGTCGTCGGCCGGGTCGACGCCACGGCTCAGCGATTGAAGGCGCTCTTCATATTCCGAATTGCGCTCGCGCATCCGATCGCGAAACAGGCGCTGCATCTCCACAAAGCCGTCGAAGCCGAAATGCTGGGCGAAGCGGATGATGGCCGACGGCGGTACGCCGGCGTGTTTCGCGATCGAGGAAACCGTTCCGAAGGCAACTTCGTCGGGCTGGTCGAGGGCGAAGGCAGCGATCTGGAGGAGGCGTTTGGGCAGGGTTTTCTGCCTCCGAACGATTTCCTCCTTCAGCGGCTGATAGCCGGTGAGCGCCGTCCGAGCGGGCAGGAGGTCGCCCGGCTGGTTCGTTGGACTGGGCATGCGGGGGTCCCTTTGTGGCAGGGCCTTGCCAATGGATGATTTCGACGCGCGAGCCCGTCGAAGACGCCCGGGTGCGAACATCCGGCCGAACCGGAGACGACGGCCGGCGTTACCGCCGGCCGTCGGCCGTTCAGTAGGCGATCTCGACCTGCCGGCCTTCCTTCAGCGACTTCACCGCCGCATCGGCCATGGCAAGCGCCTTGAGACCGTCCTCGCCCGAGGGATGCATCGGCTTGCCGGCCTCGAGCGCCTTGATGAAGGCGGCGATCTCGTTGGCGTAGGCCTGCGTGTAGCGGGTCATGAAGAAGTCAAGGAGAGGCTCGCGGCAATAGCCCTGGGCGTTTGCCACCTCGACGGTGGTGGCGCGCAGGTTTTCGGCGTGCACCATCCCCTTCGAGCCATGCACCTCGATGCGCTGGTCGTAGCCATAGGTGGCACGGCGCGAGTTGGAGATCTGGGCGATCTTTCCGGACTTGGTGGTGAGAATGACCGAGCCGCTGTCGATGTCGCCGGCCTTGCCGATTTCGGGATCGACCAGGCTCGAACCGACCGCGAACACCTTGACCGGGTCCTCGCCGAGCAGGAAGGCCGCCATGTCGAAGTCATGGATGGTCATGTCGCGGAACATGCCGCCCGAGCGCGCGACATAAGTGGCCGGCGGCGGGGAGGGGTCGCGCGAGGTGATGGACACCATTTCCACCGCGCCGATCTGGCCGGTATCGATGCGCGCTCGCACTTCCATGAAATTGGGATCGAAGCGACGGTTGAAACCGATCATCAGCGCCGCCTTCTCCTTGGCGACGGTATCGAGGCACCGGCGCACGCGCGCGACATCGAGATCGATCGGCTTCTCGCAGAAGATCGCCTTCTTGGCGCGTGCTGCCTGCTCGATCATGTCGGCGTGCATGTCGGTCGGCGTGGTGATCAGGACCGCGTCGACGTCCTTGGCGTTCATGATCTCGTCGATCGTCCGCACCTCTGCGCCCGACGATTTCGAGATGAAGGCCGCTGCCTCGGGCAGGGCGTCGGCCACGGCCACCAGCTTCGCACCCGGGGTGGCGGCAACTGCGCCAGCATGCACCTTGCCGATGCGCCCGGCGCCCAGCAGTCCAAATCTCAGCGTCATGATTGAGCTCTCTCCCTCGACAGTTTCCGCCGGGGCATCGCGGATTTCCCCGCCGGCTGATTGCGTCTGCCCGTCGCCGCGCCAAAAGGTGAAAACGAGTCACAATCCCTTTCGGATTGGCCATCACAAGCCTGCTCCAACTCCTCCGCGCTGAGCTTGGTGGCGCGTTTTGTGGATGATATGGAACAGTCTATTTTCGAGATGGAATTTAAGTTCCATTTTGTCGGTCCGTCAAGACCTTCCCGGCTCAATCGACCCGTAGCGGACATCCGGATCATTACCATTTGGTCGAAGATGCATGCCCTGGCCGTCCCGCGATTGTGGGGCTGTCCAAGCGATGGATCCTGATATTCCTGTTTTATTATAATGGGTTGATTGCCATTTCATGCCTCGTGACATGGCCCGGCGGGAGGGCGCTCTAACCTGTAGGGATGAGCCGGTGCCAGCAACCGCATGGTGTAGCGTGCCGATACGTCCGGCTGCTTCTTTGTCGATGCCAATAAAGGGTGGATAGGCTAACATCGGCTGGAACGATGGAACGGGCTTGAAACGTCCAATTCGACTGGAGCGATGTGGGGATGAGCGAAGAAGATAGCGAGCCGATGGATTTCGAGGACGCTGACGGTGTCGGAACGCCTCCGCAGGAGTTCCGTGCCTTGCGCGACATCATCGTCGAACGGCGCGACAAGCTGCCGCGCCGGTTGGCGCAGGTGGCCGCCTATGCCGTCGAGTCGCCCGACGAGATCGCGTTTGGCACGGTGGCGAGCATAGCAACCGCCGCCAAGGTGCAGCCCTCGACTCTTGTTCGCTTCGCCAAGGCCATGGGGTACAAGGGTTTTTCAGAGCTCCAGGTGGTGTTTCAGGAGCGTTTGCGAGATCGCCCGACCAATTATGACGAGCGTCTCGATGCCTTCTCCACCCACTCGTCCGGCCGCCCTGTCACCGCAGCCATGCTGGACGGATTCGGCAAGGCGGCGATCCGCTCGGTCGAACGTGTCTGCGAGCGCATCGACCCGGTCGTCATGGAGAAGGCCGCCCGCATTCTCGCCGATGCCGAAACCATCTACCTCCTGGCCCAGCGTCGTTCCTATCCCATCACCTCCTATATGGCCTATGCCTTCGGAAAGCTGGGGGTCCGCACCGTGCTGGTGGGGTCCCCGCTCGGCATCGACCGCGAGATCCTGAACTTCGCCGGTCCCCGCGATGCCGCGTTCGCTATCAGCTTCACGCCCTACGCATCCGGCACGGTCGATCACATGCGGCAGGTCGCCTTGCAGGGTGTGCCTCTGGTGGTGATCACCGACAGCCCGTTCAGCCCTCTGGTGCCGGAGAACGGCGCTTGGTTCGAGATTGTCGAGGCCGATTTCGAAGGGTTCAGGTCGTTGGCGGCCACATTGACGGTTGCCACGGCGCTGACCGTGTCGGTGGCCGACCTTCGTCGAGGTCGTGAAAAACAGAATTTACATACCGAATGAAATGAAATAGGGAATGATCAGATCAGAAATTGACGAGCCCTCGGGCTTGGTCGTCGTCATGGATCGGATTGCTCCAAGATTCCGGTTCGCGTTTGACGCTTGTCCGAGGCGCTGAAGATTCGCTCTTGCGACGGAGCAGGGGCGGAATGCGCGTTCCACGGTCTCGCCGGGCGATGAGGATAGCCTGCGCGACGACCTGACGTCCGGCTCGGACGGAGCGTTTGGCAAACGACAGCCCGGTCGGCCGAAAGCCCGTGCCGGTGCGGATACTGGGAGAGAAGACATGATTCGCATTGGCGCCAACCCCATCTGCTGGTCGAACGACGATCTCTGGGAGATCGGCGGCGACATTCCGGTCGAGCAGTGCCTGACCGAGGCGCGCGACGCCGGCATTCAGGGCATGGAAAAGGGCCACAAGCTGCCCGAGGATGGCCCTGCGCTCAAGAAGCTGCTCGCCGACTACGGCATGGTCTTCGTCTCGGGTTGGTACTCCACCTTTCTGCTTGAGCGCGATGCCGATGCCGAGTTCGCTGCGGCTCAGAACGAGCTGAAGTGGCGCAAGGAAGCGGGCGCCGAGGTTCTCATCGTCTGCGAGTGCACGCGTACCGTTCACGGTACGAAGTCGGCGCCGCTCACCAGCCGCCCGGTACTCACCGATGCCGAATGGGCCGTCTTCCTGCCGCGCATGACCCGTTTCGCCGAGCTGGTGAAGGGCTACGGTCTGCAGGTGGTCTATCACCATCACATGGGCACGGTCGTTCAGACGCCGGAAGAGGTCGATCGCTTCATGGCCGGCACCGGCCCGGCCGTGAAGCTCCTTCTCGACACCGGCCACATGACCTGGGGCGGCGGCGACGCCGTGGCCATGGCACGCAAGTATGCCGACCGCATCGGTCACGTCCACACCAAGGATGTCCGTGCGCCGATCGCCAAGAAGGCGCTTGCCGAAGGCTGGTCCTTCCTCGATGCCGTTCTCGAAGGTGTCTATACGGTGCCGGGAGACGGGGCGATCGACTTCACCGGCGTGTTCAAGGCGCTGCCGAACTACTCGGGCTGGGTTGTGCTGGAAGCCGAGCAGGATCCCGAGAAGGCCAACCCGAAGAAATACGTCAACATGGGCATCGCCAACCTGAAGCGTTTCCTGGCGGAAGCCGGACGCCTCTGACTAAGCATCCCTGCGCGGAACTGGCCCTCCGGAGCACGTCTCCGGAGGGCTTTTTGCTGGTCCTCAATACTGCTTGGCATTCAAGAAGAGGGGGCGACCGCAAACGGTGCCGTCATGACAATGGCCCGGAGACGGTGCCTCCGGGCCACAGGCAGAAGGGGCGAGTGTCGGCGTTTCGCGGGCTGGTCTCAGCCTACGCGCAGCGCCTCGCGCATGGCGCAGGCGAGCCGCGTCGCCTCGCGGGCGTCGGCGATGCTGCTCGGCGTGGGCCCGCCGGTCCGAACGGCATCGACGAAGGCGCGCGCCTCGTGCAGGAAGGCGTCACCGAACCGCTCGAAGAAATCGACCTGACCTTCGATCTGGCGATTGCCGCCGACTTCCAGCGTGACCGGACGGCGCGGCACGTTCCGGCCGATATCGAGCCCGCCGCGCGTTCCGGAAACGGTCATCGTCGCCTCGTATCCGCGATGGGAGGTCCGCGAGACGTGGAACGTCGCGACCTGTCCGCCCTTGAAGGTCACGGTGGCGAAGCCGTTGTCGACGTCGCCGCAATCGCCCAGAGCCGGATACATGACGCGGCTGCCGGCGGCGCTCACCGACGAGACTTCGGCTCCATCCAGCATCCAGCGAACGAGATCGATGTCGTGGATGCAGCAGTCGAGGAAGATGCCGCCGGACGTCGGCGCAAAGCGGACGAAGAAGCCATCGGGATCGACTGGGTCCTCCGACCGGCAGCTGATGGAGAAGACGTCGCCGAGTTTGCCCTCGGCGATCAAGCGCTTGGCGTCTGCATAGGCGGGATCGAACCGGCGCATGAAACCGATCATCACCAACTGCTGGGGGCGTTTGGCGGCGACGGCGACGACGCGGTCGCAGTCGGCGGTCTCCAGCGCGAGAGGCTTCTCGCAGAAGACGTGCTTGCCCGCTTCGAGGGCAAGGATCACCTGGTCGGCATGCAGCGACGTCGGCGTCACCAGCCAGACGGCGTCGAGGCCGGGGTGGGCGAGCAATTCGGACAGGCCTGGGTAGGTCTTGATGCCGGGAAGCGTTGCCTCGGCCCAGGCGCGCTCTTCGGCGATCGGGCTCGCGGCTGCCACCAGCGAGGCGCCGGGGACGCGAAGGGCCAGGTTTTCGGCATGGCGGCGGCCGAGCCGGCCGAGACCAACGATGCCGATGCGGACGGAAGCGGACATGAGGACCTACCTCGAGATGGGCGTCGGACCAAGCCTCCGACAGGGCGGGGCGATCGGCGCAATGTGGTTTGTTGCAGATGGTTGGAAAAACGATTCAGAACGGATGTCGACAAATCGGCCAGTCGGCTCCGCCGCCGAATGGCAGGGCGGAAACTGACCGGCCGTCGGCTCTTGAAGGTGACGAGGCGGCGCGCCGCCTCGTCCATGTTGCCGTCAGCACTCGTTCTGAGCGATGTGGATCACTTGATCGAGGCGCGGAAGTCCAGGAGTTCCTGGGCGTTTTCCTTGGTGATCAAGGTGGCGCCGGAGTCGATGCGCTTGTCGATGGTCTTGCCGGCGATCACTTCCAGCGCCTTCTCGACGCCGAGGCGACCCATGTCATAGTTGCCCTGGGCGATGGAGCCGTAGAGGTCGCCGGCCAGGATGGCCTTGAGGTTGTCGGCATTGGCGTCGACGCCGATGATCGGAACTTCCTTGCCGCTCTGCTTGAGGGCGCGCAGGGCGCCGAGCGCCTCTTCGTCGTTGCCGGCGAACACGCCGGCGATGTCGGGCGTCGACTGCAGCACGTTCTGCGTCACCGTGTAGGCCTTCTCGCGGTCCGAGTAGGCCGGCTGACGCGCGGCGATCTCGATGCCGGCGGCCTCCAGTACTTCCTTGGCGCCGTCACAGCGCTGGGTCATGCTCGGGTTGCCGGGAGCGCCATCGAGCAGCAGCACCTTGTCGCCCTTCTTCAGCACCTTGAGCAGCGCCTCGCCACCCGCCTTGCCGGCGGCGATGTTGTCGGTGCCGATGAAGGACGCGTAGTCGGTGAACTTCTCAGGCATGCCGGTGTCGACCAGCAGGACCGGGATGCCGGCCTTGCGAACCTTGGTGATGACGTTGACGGCGGTATCGGGCTGCGACGGCGAGAAGATCAGGGCGTCCGGTTTCTGGGCGAGAACGTCCTGAACCATGTTGATCTGCTGCTCGACGGCGTCTTCGGTCGGCGGTCCGAGCACGATGAGATCGACGTTGTTCTTGTCGGCGGCAGCCTGAGCACCAGCGGCGACGATCTTCCAATACTGGCTCGACAGCGTCTTGAGGACGACGGCGATCTTCACCTTCTCGGCGGCGGCGGCCGGGCTGCTGACGGCGGTGATCGCGGGCAGCGTTGCGACGGCGAAGGCACCGGCCATCAGGGCGGCGACGAAAGTTCTCCGGTTCATGCTCTCACTCCCAATAAGACTGGTTTGTTTCCGAGCCTCGCATCTCCTCGTTGCGAGGCCTCGTTACGTCCGGTTCCTCGATCGGAACCAAGTCGTGGACGTAGGGCGGGTCGATCCGTCCGCTGAGGATGTGCCTCAGCGCCCGGACTTCAGGACATTCTGGCGAAGGACGTCGACGGCCACGGCCACCACGATCACCGCGCCGATGGCGAAGGTCTGGAAGGCGCTGTCGACGTTGAGAAGGTTGAGGCCGTTGCGCAGCACGGCGATCAGCAGGACGCCGATGATGGTGTTGGCGATCGAGCCGACGCCGCCGAAGAAGCTGGCGCCTCCGATGATGACCGCCGCGATGGCGTCGGTTTCGTAGTCGAGGCCGGCCAGCGGATAGACGGCGTTGACGCGTCCGGCGAGAACCAGCCCGGCGAGCGCGGCGGTGAGGCCGGAGATCGTGTAGACGAGGTTCAGGATGCTGTTGACCTTGATGCCCGACAGGCGCGCCGCTTCCTTGTTACCGCCGACGGCGTAGATGTAGCGCCCGGTCGAGGTGCGGGTCAGGAAGAAGTACATGCCGACGTAGAGTATGGCGACCAGGATGAAGCTGACCGGGACCTGGCCGATGGAGTTGTTGCCGAGATACTGGATCTCGTCGGGGAACATGCTGATCGGGGCGGCGGCGGTCACGAACAGGGCGATGCCGCGGGCCATTTTCTGCATGCCCAGCGTCGAGATGAACGGATGCGGCAGGCGCAGCTTGGTGAGCAACAGGCCGTTGACGAGCCCGAGCAGTGCGCCTGAGCCGAGGCAGACCAGCATCGCGGGATACGGTCCCCAACCCCAGCGGTCGGAGGCGATGCCCATCATCATGGCCGACAGCGCCAGAACCGAGCCGACGCTGAGGTCGATGCCCGCCGTCAGGATTGCCAGGAACATGCCGATCGACACGATGGCGCTGACCGCCGCCTGCGAGGCGACGTTCATCAGGTTGTCCATGGTCAGAAAGCGGGGCGACAGCACGGTCATGACCGCGCAGAGCAGGATCAGGCTCAACAGCACGCCGAGCTGATAGAGTTTTTCGGCCATGGCGGCGTTCTTGCCGGTGGCCTTTTCGGCCGGCAGCTTGCCATTGTTGGTCAGGACGTCGTTGGACATCGAAAATTCCTCCCACGGAGTAGGGTCCGGCAGCGCAGGCCGGGAAAGTCTGGTCTTGAGGTCAGGACGCCTGCTTGAAGCCGGAGGCGGCGTACATGATCCGCTCTTGCGTCGCGTCTTCCTGCGTCATCTCGCCGGTGATCTCGCCCTCGTGCATGACGAGGATGCGGTCGGCCATGCCCATCACCTCCTCCATCTCGGAGCAGATGATGATGACGCCGGCGCCATTGGCGACCAACTGGTTGATAAGCTTGTAGACTTCCACCTTGGCGCCCACGTCGATGCCACGGGTCGGCTCATCGAAGATGAAGATCTTGGCGTTGGACAGCAGCCACTTGGCGATGACCACCTTCTGCTGGTTGCCGCCCGACAGCTTGCCCACCAGCATGTCCATGCCGGAGGTCTTGAGGCGCATCTCGGCGCAGACTCTCCTGGCCGTCTCCTTGATGTTTCCGAGGCTCAGCCAGCCCGCCTTGCCGTACTTGTGCATCTTGACGATGGTGGCGTTGAACGCGACGCTCTGGATCAGGATGAGGCCCTGTTCCTTGCGGTTCTCGGTCAGGAAGGCGATGCCGGCGTCGATGGAGTCGAGCGGCTGCCGGATCTTCACAGGCTTGCCGAACACTTCGATGGTGCCGGAGTCATAGGGATCGGCGCCGGTGATGGCGCGCGCCGTTTCCGTCCGTCCCGCGCCGACCAGCCCGGCGAACCCCAGCACCTCGCCGGCCCGGAGGTCGAAGGAGATGTCGTGCAGCACGCCTTTGCGGTTGAGGTTGCGGACGGACAGGATGACGTCGCCCTGCGGCGCCGGCTCCTTCGGGTACTTGTTCTGGATGCTGCGGCCGACCATCAGCTGGATGATGTCGGCGACCAAACGCTCCTTCATGACGAAGGACTCGATGGTGCGGCCGTCGCGCATCACCGTCACGGTGTCGCAGTTGTCGCGCACCTCGTCGAGACGGTGCGAAATGAAGAGGATGGCGACGCCGCGAGCCTTCATTTGAGCCATTACGCGGAAAAGGTCATGTGCTTCCTTCTCGCTGAGGCTGGACGTCGGCTCGTCCATGATGATCAGTTTGGCGTTCGACCAGACGGCGCGACAGATCTCGACCATCTGCTGGTGACCGACGCCGAGCGTGCCGAGCCTGGCGGTCGGCGACACGGCGAGCCCGAGGTCGGCGAGCAGTTCGGCTGCCTTGGCGTTCATCTGGGCGCGGTCGAGAATGTTGAGCGACTCCGAGAGATAGATCTCACGGCCGAGAAAGATGTTCTCCGCCACGGAGAGGTGCGGAATGAGGTTCAGTTCCTGATAGATGCAACCGATGCCGATGCCCATCGCCCGGCGCGGATCGAGGGACGTGTAGGTGACGCCATCGAACTCAATCGTTCCGCTGTCCGGCGTATGGGCGCCGGTGAGCATCTTGATCAGGGTCGACTTGCCGGCGCCGTTCTCGCCGCAGATGCCGTGAATCTCGCCGGCGCGCGCTTCGATGTCTACGCCGTCGAGTGCGACGACACCGGGGAATTTCTTTGTTAAGCCTTTGACTCTCAGCAGGATTCCATCGGCGACCATTTCCGATACCTCGGTTGCGGTGCTGAGCAGCAGGTCGCCGCGCCGCCCGGAAACCGGCTTCGCTGCCTGACCATCTTCTCCCCACCATCAGCCGGTCGGCTCCCCGCGGACCGGCCTCCTCCCTTGCCTCACTCGGTCAGGAATGAAGCGACTGTTTTTCCGCTTAGAATGGAAGATTAGTTCCACTTTGATCGAAAGACGTCAAGTCCCTTTCGGCTTCGTCTCGTCGCGAACTATGCAGCCTGTGATCGTTGTCAGTGGGGTGTAAAACGGGTAATTAATTGATTTAGAATGAATATCGAAAGAACGATATCTCGTTCAGGCTGTGCACGGAGTGGTGTCTGTCATACTAACGTATGAAATGGACATTTCATATGTATCTGCATGCAATCTGACTGACTCGGTCGTATGGGCGGGGCAAGTCGCGTTCCATCCATGGAATGGCACGTTCGTGCCGAACGCGGTGGAATGTCGGACGCGGTGGGGAAAGGAAGAAGGGTGGGTCGGCATCCGTGGGCGCGGTGCCTAGACGGATTGTTCCGCCCGTGCCGTTCGAACGACGGACGCCACGAAGGCCGCGACGAACACGACGGCCATCAGGAGCACGATGGTCGGCGCCGGGGCGCTGTCAATAAAGAAGGACAGGTAGACGCCGAGGAACGATGCCGCCACTGCCACGGCGGTGGCGACTGCGAGCATGCCGGCAAAGCGCCGGGTGACCAGAAAGGCGATGGCACCTGGCGCGATCAGCATGGCGATGGCCAGAATGATGCCTACCGCTTGAAGAGCGCCGACGATGGTCAGCGAGATCAAGGCCAGAAGACCGTAGTGCAACAGCCCAACCGGCAGTCCGGAGGCTTTCGCCTGTGCCGGGTCGAAGGCGTGCAGCAGCAGATCCTTCCATTTGGCGCCGATGATGGCGGTGGCGATGATGGCGATCGTCGCGGCGAACGCGACGTCCTGCCAGGAGACGCCGAGCATGTCGCCAAACAGGATGTGGTCGAGGTGCACGGTCGCCTGGATCTTGACGTGGAGGACGAGGCCCAGGCCGAACATGCCCGAGAACACGACACCCATGACGGTATCCTGTTTGATGCGGCTGTTGTCCTTGAGAAAGCCGGTGGCGAGCGCACAAAGCATGCCGGCCGTGAACGCGCCGACCGCATAGGGCAGACCGACGATGTAGGCGACGACGACGCCGGGAAAGACGGCGTGCGAAATGGCGTCGCCCATCAGCGACCAGCCTTTCAAGACCAGGAAGCAGGACAACAGGGCCGTCGGCACCGCCACCAGCGCCGCGATGACCAGCGCGCGAACCATGAAGTCGAACTGGAATGGCGAAAGGAGCGTGTCGACGACGGTCATCTGGAGGTCTCCAGACTTCGCTCGGCACGCCGCCGTGCAGCCAGCAGGCCATGGCGGGGCGCCAGCAGAAAGGTCGTGAGGAAGATCGTCGCCTGAAGGACGACGATGATGCCGCCGGTGGCGCCGTCGAGAAAATAGCTGGCGTAGGCGCCGACGAAACTGGTCAGCGTGCCGATCAGCACGGCGATGGCGATCAGGCGCGGGAAGCGGTCTGTGAGGAGGTAGGCCGTGGCGCCCGGTGTCACCACCATGGAGATGACCAGGAAGGCGCCGACGGTCTGGAGGGCTGCCACCGTCGATGCCGACAGCAAGGTGAAGAACACGATCTTGAGGGCGGTGGTATTGAGGCCGATCGAGCGGGCGTGCGTCTCGTCGAAGAAGGTCACCATCAGGTCCTTCCACTTGGCGAGCAGCACGACGAGCGAGACGAGGCCGATGAGCGCGAGTTGCAGAATGTCGGCCGGTGCGATCGCCAGCACGTTGCCGAGAACGATGGTCTGGATGTCCACCGACATCGGCGACAGCGACACCATGAACAGGCCCAGCCCGAAAAAGGAGGAAAAGATCAGGCCGATGATGGCATCCTCGCGCAGCTTGGTGCGCTGGTTGAGAAACAGCATGGCGGCGGCTGCAAGTCCGCCGGCGAAGAAGGCGCCCAGCGAGAACGGCAGGCCAAGCATGTAGGCGCCAGCGACGCCGGGGACGATGGCGTGCGACAGGGCATCGCCGATCAGCGACCATCCCTTCAGCATCAGGTAGCAGGACAGGAAGGCGCAGACGCCGCCGACCAGCGCCGACACCCACATGGCATTGACCATGTAGCTGTAGGAAAAGGGTTCGAGCAGCGCGGCCATCATTCGGGCTCCTGCGCGCTGGCGTTCAGTCGGGTCGCTTTGCCGTCGCGCAATACGAGCGCCCGCTCGTCGTCGGTGATGACGCCGACCGGATAGGATCCGCCGTTGCGCTGCTCGCTGAGGATGAAATGACGGAGGGCGCCGCCGAAGGTCATTTCGAGGTTGGCCTGGGTGAACACCTCGGCGGTCGGGCCGTAGGTCAGCACGGTGCCCTTGACCAGCACCGTACGGTCGCAAAACTCCGGCACGCTGCCGAGATCGTGGGTCGACACCAGCATGACCCTGCCTTCCTCGCGCAGCTCCTTGAGCAGGTCGATGATGGCGCCCTCGGTCTTGAGGTCGACCCCGGTGAATGGCTCGTCGAGCAGAATGACCCGGCTGTCCTGGGCGAGTGCCCGCGCCAGGAACACGCGCTTTCGCTGCCCGCCGGACAGCTCGCCGATTTGGCGCTTGCGAAATTCCGCCATGCCGACACGGGAGAGGGCGACGGCGACCGCTTCATGATCGGCTGGGCGCGGCCGGCGCAGGAAGCCCATGCGACCGTAGCGACCCATCATCACCACATCCTCGACCAGGACCGGAAAGTTCCAGTCGACCTCCTCGCTCTGCGGCACGTAGGCGACCAGGTTCTGGCCGAGCGCCTCCGCCACCGGCATGCCGAATATGGAAATGGAGCCGCGCGCCAGCCGTACGAAGCCCATGATCGCCTTGAACAGCGTCGACTTGCCCGAGCCGTTGACGCCGACCAGCGCGGTTATGGTGCCCGACGGGGCGACGAAACTGGCGTCGCGTATGGCCGTATGGCCGTTGCGATAGGTGATGGTTGCCGATCTCACCTCGATCCCCGCGCTGGCGGAGCCGATGATCGTTCCTTGCTGGTCGGCCATGTCGATCATTGGCGTGCTCTTTCAGCGGCAAATCTTGAGGCGAAGTGGCGTCAGGGTGTCGCTGCCAATCCCTTGGCAATCGTCTCCGCGGTAACGCGCAACAGGTCGAGATAGGTCGGCACGGGGCCGCCCTCTTCGCTGAGCGAGTCCACATAGAGCACGCCGCCGTATCGGGCGCCGGTTTCGCGAGCCACCTGTTCGGCCGGTTTGGACGATACCGTGCTTTCGGAGAAGACGACGGCAATACCGTGCTCGCGCACCGCGTCGATCACCTTGCGGACTTGCTTCGGCGTGCCCTGGCTGTCGGCATTGATCGGCCAGAGATAGAGTTCGTTGAGCTCGAAGTCGCGGGCGAGGTACGAGAAGGCTCCCTCGCTCGTCACCAGCCAGCGCCTGTCGGGCGGCAGGGCGGCAAGCTCCGCCCGAATGGGATCGATGGCCGCCGTGATCTTCGCCTTGTAGGCTTCGGCATTGGCTCGGTAGGTGTCGGCGTTCGCCGGATCGTGCCGGGCGAAGGCATCGCGGATGTTGTCGACGTAGATGAGCGCCGAGGTCGGCGACATCCAGGCATGCGGATTGGGCTTGCCGGAATATGGTCCTTCGGCAATGCCGATCGGCTCGACGCCATCCGATACGGTGGCGCTTGGCACGTCCTGGAGGTTGCCGAAGAACTTCTCGAACCAGAGCTCGAGATTGAGCCCGTTCCACAGGATCAACTTGGCGCCTTGCGCCCGCTGAATGTCGCCGGGCGTCGGCTGGTAATTGTGAATTTCGGCGCCCGGCTTGGTGATCGACTCGACGATGGCGGCGTCGCCGGCCACGTTCTTCGCCATGTCGGCGATGACGGTAAAGGTCGTCACCGCCTTGAACTTCTCCTCGGCGCTGGCCGCCGTCATCGAGAGCGTCTGAGCCAGGATGGCGGCGAGCGCCAGCCTGAACCAGTCTCGCGTGTTTCGGAACCGCAGGCCGCGCATGCTTCGATCTCCTGTAGGCTGATCTCGAATATGTAGCCTAGGCATCATATGCAATTGCGAGGCGTTTGCAAATACAAACTTAAGCACGCCGAAACGCACCGCCTCGTCGAAGGACGCGGTGATCTCGGCGATCGGCGTGGATGGATGCTCGATACGGCTCGTCAGGCACCGCCGAGCTCGACCTCGGGCGGATGGGCAGGCATGAGAGGACGGAGAGCTTGGCGCGACCCGTTGTCCGCGTCAGGCGCGATGGTCGAGCCGGGCGACCAATCGGTCTCCCAGCCACTGAATGCCCGACACCAGTATGATCAGCACGGCGACGACGGCGATCATGATACCGGTCTCAAAGCGCTGATAGCCGTAGCGGATGGCAAGATCGCCGAGGCCGCCGGCTCCGATCGCACCGGCCATGGCCGAGGCGCCGACCAGCGTCACCAGCGTCACGGTGAACCCGGCGACGATACCCGGCAGCGCTTCCGGCACCAGCACCTCGCGCACGATGGTCCATCGATTGCCGCCCATGGCGCGCGCCGCCTCGATCAGGCCGGGATCGACCTCGCGCAGCGACACTTCGGCGACGCGGGCATAGTAGGGCGCCGCGGCGATGGCCAGCGGCACGATGGCCGCTGCCGTGCCGAGCGACGTGCCGACGAGAAGCCGGGTCAGCGGGATCAGGGCAACCAGAAGAATGATGAAGGGCACCGAGCGGAAACCGTTGATCACCCAGCCGAGCGCGCGGTTGACGACGAGGTTTTCGGCGATGCCGCCTCGGTCGGTGGCGACAAGGATCAGCGCCAGCGGCAGGCCGGCGACGAAGGAGATGACGCCGGAGGCCAGCGTCATGACAACCGTCTCCCAGATCGACTGGAGCAACAGGCTAAACAGGACGGGAGACATGGCCAAGCACCTCGACGCGGGCGTTGATGGACCGGAGATAGGCGGTGGCCTCGTCGACGAGGTCGGCCGGCTCGCGCGGGACGGTCAGGAAGAAGCGGGCAACCGGCTGGTCGTGAATGTGGTCGATGCCGCCATGGAGAAAGTGCACAGACGACGGCAGATGCTCCAGCAGGTCGACGAACAGTCCGTCACCAAGGGCGGGATCGGTGAGATTGACGCCAAGCACCGTTTCGCGCCCGTCTGGGGTGAGCCGCGAGGCGATATGCGCCGGCAACTGCGGCCGTACGCCGGACAGGAGGCTCTGCGTCAGCTCCGTCTTCGGGGCGGAGAAGACCTGCCAGACCTCTCCTTCTTCGACGATGCGGCCGGCTTCCAGCACCGCCACGCGATCGCCGATGGTCCGCACCACTTCCATCTCATGGGTAATGAGGACGACGGTGACGCCGAGCTTGCGATTGATGTCCTTGAGAAGCGTCAGGATGGCGCGCGTGGTCTCGGGGTCGAGGGCGGATGTCGCCTCGTCGGAGAGCAGCAGGGCAGGACGCGCCGAGAGCGCCCGGGCGATGCCGACGCGCTGCTTCTGCCCACCCGACAGCGCCGACGGATAGGAGCCGGCCTTGTCGGACAGACCGACGAGATCGAGCAGTTCCAAGGCGCGCGCGCGTCGTTCTGCCTTGGCCCAGCCGGCGATCTTCAAGGGCAGGGCGACGTTGTCCACCACCGTCTTGGCGGACATCAGATTGAAGTGCTGGAAGATCATGCCGATCTTGCGGCGGATCGGCTGCAGTTCGCTTTCGCTGAGGCCGACGATATCGCGCCCTTCGATCTCGATGCGGCCGCTATCGGGGCGTTCGAGGCCGTTGAGGCAGCGGATCAGTGTCGACTTGCCGGCGCCGGATCGGCCGATGATGCCGAGGATTTCGCCGCGCCGCACGGTGAGCGACAAGTCGTTGAGGGCGCGTGTCGGACCGAAGCTGCGGCTGACGCCGGACAATGCGACGACCGGCGCCTCCGGAACGCCGGTTGCGGGATCCACGGCCGCGAAGGCTGTGGCGGACGGCTGCGAGTTCACGTTTCTTCCAGTCATGTCTCGTCCGGAGGGGCACCGCGATCGGGCTCCCCCGATGAACGCGATCCGGCGGAAAACCGCCGGACCGCCTCTTCAACGGCTTTCTGTCCCTTGGGTCAATAGGCGGCGACGCCAGTGCCCTTGTAGACCTCGTCGAAGACGGCCTTGACGGCCGGGTTCTGGTAGGCGGCGACGAGCTTCACGACCCAGGGCTCTTTGGCATCGGCCTGGCGTACGGCAATGAAGTTCCGGTAGGGATTGTCGGCGATCGCTTCCTGGGCGATGCGGTTGTCGGCCGTCAGGCCGGCCTTCAGTGCCCAGTCGGTGTTGACCACCGCACCATCGAGATCGTCGATGGCCCGGCCGACCACGCCGGCGTCGAGCTCCTTGATCTCGAGATTCTTGGGGTTCTCGGCGATGTCCGCGACCGTGGCGAGAATGCCGGTTCCGTCCTTCAGCTTGATGAGGCCCTGCTGCTCCAGCACCTTGAGAGCGCGGCCCTCGTTGGACGGGTCGTTCGGAACGCCGATGCTGGCGCCTTCCTTGAGGTCGGCAACCTTGGTGTGGGTCTTGGAATAGAGACCGATCGGCCACAGGCCGGTGTAGCCGGCAACGACGATATGATAGCCGTTCTGCTGGATCTGGTTGTCGAGATAGGGCTTGTGCTGGAAGGCGTTGGCGTCGATTTCGCCGCGCTCGAGCGCCTCGTTCGGCTGGGTGTAGTCATTGAAGGTGACCAGCTCCAGCGTCAGGCCGACCTTCTCCGCCTCGGCCGCCGCCGCCCGCCAGACGTCTTCATCCTCGCCCGACATGATGCCGACCTTGACCGACGTCTTGTCGGCGGCGAACGCCGCCGTCGTGCCGAGACCGACGACGGATGCAAGCGCCGCGGCGCCGGCAAGGGCGGCGAGGCCCGCGCGACGAGTAAGGGAGGTGGTGAGGAGCGTCTTGGTCATCTCGTAGGTTCCTGTTCGCTGTCCGGCAGTCGGACGTCAGAACGACGGCGTCGTCTTCGCTTGAGACTATGGCAGATGCCGCTTATCACGGCGACGATGTGCACAGCGCTTGTGCAATATGCCTGCGAAAAGTTCTGCCAATATGTTGGTGCAATCCGGATGAATTTTCTACGGCGCAAGATGTGACGAGCGCCAAGCGCCACGACCGGCGGCCGCAGCCGGACTATTGTGCGGCCACCCAACAAAATCGATGCCGCCACGCGCGCCACGTGGCCGGCCGCCAGCGAGGACATCATGGTCGCCATCAGGCTGCTTCCGGAAAACGACACCACCAACGGCTGGTCGGCCGTGTTGCCGCCACGCGCGCCGAAGCCGCGCCTCGCCGAGACGGTCGTGGCGGATTGGGCGGTCATCGGCGCCGGCTATGCCGGCCTTGCCGCCGCGCGTCGTCTTGCCGAGCATCGTCCGGGCGATCGGATCGTCATTCTGGAGGCCGGGACGGCGGGCGAGGGCGCGCAGGGGCGCAATGCCGGTTTCGCCATCGACCTGCCGCACAACGTCACCTCGTCGATGGCCGAGCTTGAGGAAACCGCTCGCTACAAGCGCCTCTACAGGGCGGCCATCGACCATCTCGATGGCGTGATCAAGGCCCACGGCATCGCCTGCGACTGGGCGCAGGACGGCCGTTATCACGCCGCGGTATCGGAAGGAGCGGTGCAGTCGGTGCTGAAGCCGCTGGCCGCCGAACTCGACCGGTCGGCGGAAGACCATCGCTGGGTCGATCGCCAGACACTCGCCGAGGAGATCGGGACCGACTATTACGCGGCCGCCGTGTTCACGCCCGGTGGCTACCTCGTCAATCCGGCGGCGCTGTCGCGTGGCCTCGCCGACAGCCTGCCCGACAACGTGACGCTTTACGAAACGACGCCTGTGGTCCGCTTCGAGCCAGGTGCGCCGTCGCGTCTCGTCACGCCGGAGGGCGAGGTGAAGGCGCGCCAGGTCGTCATTGCCGTCAATGGCTTTGCCGACCGCTTCGGTTACTTCCGGCATCGCCTCCTGAGCTTTGCCGCCCATGCCAGCCTGACGCGACCGCTGACCGACGCCGAGATCGCCAAGCTGCAAGGGAAGGCACGCTGGGGTCTGACGCCGGCCAACGCCTTCGCCGGCATCACCATGCGCCGGACGGCCGACAATCGCATTCTCGTCCGTCAGAACGTCAGCTTCCGGCCAGGGCTTCGCGCCGACGACGCCGAGCGGGCGCGCGTCGCGGTCGACCACAAGCGCCTGTTCGATCAGCGCTTCCCCGGCCTGTCCGACGTCACCATTGCCCACACCTGGACCGGCTATATCTGCCTGTCGAGAAATGGCGCTCCGGGGTTCGGCGAGGTGGCGCCGGGCGTCTGGGCGTCGGTTTGCCAGAACGCGGTCGGCATGACCAAGGGCACCATCGGCGGCCTGCTCCTGGCCGACAAGGCAGTCGGGGTGAAGAACCCGCTGATCGCCGACATCGAGGCGGTATCCGGGCCGGCCTGGATCCCGCCGCGCCCCGCGCTCGACATCGGCGTCCGCACCCGCTTTGCCTTCGAGCTTTGGCGGTCGCGCGCCGAGGCCTGAGCTGCGTCCGCTGCCGTCAGGATCGGTGTGGCGGCCAGACCTCGGTGTCATGATCGGGGTGCTGGTGATTGCTACTGCTGATCCGGTGCAGCATGTCGGGATTGCCGGCATAGGTCGGCAGGTCGCCGGGTACCTGCGGCAGGCCGGCATACCAGGACACGCGGCTCTCGTTGCCATACTGGTTTTCCGGAGGCACGCGATCGGGGTCGTCGAGGGTGCCTGCCAGCACGCCAAACTCGCCATCGTCGGGATAGTCGAAACTCATCGGCGTTCCGCAAGCGCTGCAGAAGCCCCGGCGCCCGACATCCGAGCTCATGAAATAGCTGAGGGCGCCCCGCGTCAGGTGGAAAGCCGACTTGGGTATCGGGCAGATCACCGCGAATGGACCGCCCACGGCCTTCTGGCACATGCGGCAATGACAAACATGCACATTTCGCGGTTGCTGATCGAGTACGTAACGGACGGCGCCACACTGGCAGCCGCCTGTGATGCGAAACTGGCTCATTGATTTGCCCCGAGGCCGGTGAAGCGCTGCGGGGGAGTGTTGCCGCATTGGCGGCGATGATCAAGCCGTCGGCAAGGCCATGGCAGCGCGACTTCCGGCGCAGGCGGTCTCAGGCCGCATCGACCGCTCGGTGGGGATGGACCGGTCCCCGCCCGCTGCCGAGCGCCGGCAGCAACTTGCTGATGTCGGAGAAATCGCGTGCCGACAGGCTGATCTCGGTTGCCCTGGCGGCGGCCGAGAGCTCGTCGGCATTGCGGACGCTGACCGCCAGGGCGGCCACGCCCGGCCAGCTCAGCGTCCAGGCCGCCGCCACGGCGGCCGGATTGGAGTGTCGGCGTATGGCGATGATCCGGAGCAGCCGTTGCATCGATTCCAGGCTGTCGTCGGCTTCAGCCGATCCGATGACGGCGAACGAATGACTGGCGATGACCGCCGGCGTCGGCTGGCGGCGCCACAGCAGTTCGCCGTCGCTGACGCGACGGTCGAAGAGCGACATCTCGACGTGGACGGCGTCGCAGATGCCGATCCGCTCGGCGCGCTCGAGACTGGCGCTGTCCGGCGCGATCAGTCCCAGGCTTCGTACGAGGCCGCTTTGCCGCAGATCGAGGAGCGCGGACCATGCGTCCTCGAACAATGCGTCCGAGGTGGCCGCGAGATGGAGCTTGACCAGGTCCGCCCTCTCGATGCCGAGGCGGGCGAGCGACCGCTCAAGTTGCCGGCGCAGCCGACGTGGCTCCAGGGTCGGGCGCAACTGCGCCTGGCGCGAGCGTCCGTCCCAGTCGAAGCCAACGGCCAGGGCGACGAAGGGCCGATCATCGGGCGGCAATGCCGAGAGGGCACTGCCGACATGACGCTCGATCTCGCCGCGTTCGAAGATGGCGTCGGTATCGATCCAGTTGATGCCGAGTTCGAGCGCACGGTGAATGGCTTCGACGGTCCGGCTTTCGTCGGCGCCGAAAGCCGACGTGCCAAGCCCGATCCGCGATAGCTGCAAGCCGCCGATGGCGGCCGGTCTGCCTGGCGTGCTCCCTTCGGACATGTTCCCTCTCGGATGACTGTCACGGCGGCGATGCCGGCGTCCGAAAAGGCTAACCAATGTCGAAAGGGATCATCAGGGCTGGTTTTTCCTTTTTCTGCCGATCGTCGGAACGATATGCCGCTTGCAGGCCGCTTCGCCGCAAACCGCTTGCGCATGGTGCGTTTCGGTGCGTCCTGTCTGTGGCGACCGGCGTTTCTCTCCGTATCGGGAAGAAGACCTCAAGCCTCTTTCGCTCGACCTTGTTCTTCCCCCTTGCCGGCCGTGATCCGGCGGACGGTGACGAACAGCAGCGGGACGAAGAACACGCCGAGCACGGTGGCCGAGATCATGCCGCCCATCACACCGATGCCGATGGAATTCTGCGCTGCCGAGCCGGCGCCGGTGGCTCGGGCGAGCGGAAGCACACCCAGCACGAAGGCAAGCGACGTCATGACGATCGGCCTGAGGCGCAGGCGGGCAGCCTCGACCACCGCTTCTACCGCCGTACTGCCGCGTTCCATCAGGTCCTTGGCGAACTCGACGATCAGAATGGCGTTCTTGGCAGTGAGACCTATTGTGGTGAGCAGCCCCACCTTGAAGTAGACGTCGTTCGACTGGCCGAACAGCTGGGCGAAGGCGAGCGCGCCGAACACGCCGACCGGCACCGCGAGGAGCACCGAGAAGGGGATCGACCAACTCTCGTAGAGCGCGGCGAGGCACAGGAAGACCACCACAAGCGAAACCGCGTAGAGCAGCATTTCCTGCGAACCGGCCAGACGCTCCTGATAGGAAAGGCCGGACCAGGCCGCCGTATAGCCGCCGTCGAGCTCCGCCACCAACGTTTCGGCTGCCGTCATGGCATCGCCGGAGCTGACGCCACTGGCCGCCGTTCCATCGAGGGCGATGGCCGCCGTTCCGTTGAAGCGGGCAAGCGACGGCGAGCCCTTCACCCATTCCGTGCTGACGAAGGCGGAGAATGGCACCATCTCGCCGCTGCCGTTTCGGGCGTACCAGCGATCGATGTCGCCCGGTTGCATGCGAAAGGGCGTGTCGCCCTGCACGTATACCGGCTTGATCTCTCCATGGTAGATGAAGTCGTTGACGTTCGAGCCTGAGAACACGGTGGTGATCAGGCTGTTGATGCCGGACAGGTCGACGCCGAGCGCGCCGGCCTTGTTCCGGTCGATGTTGATCTTGAGCTGGGACTCCTGGGTGCGGTTATTGCCGCGCAGATTGGCGATCGATGCGTTGGTCGCCGTCTTGTCGGCCATCTCGTTGGCGGCGGCGTTGAGCGCGTCGCGGCCTGCGTTGCCGCTGTCCTGGAGATACATCGAGAAGCCGCTGGTCTGGCCGAGGCCCTGGATGGCGGGCGGCGCCAGCACGAACACCTCTGCATCTCGGATCGTCCGGAAGTGGGCCGAAGCGCGCGCGGCGACCGCGCTCGCCGATAGACGGCTGTCGGTTCGCTGGTCGAAGTCCTTCAGGCGGGCGAACCCCATGGCGCTGTTCTCGCCGCTGCCACCGAAGCCGAAGCCCAGCGTCATGAACACGCTCTCTATCGCGTCTTTCTCGTCGTTGAGAAAATAGTCCTGTACCTTGTCGATCACCGCCTGGGTGCGGGCGGCGTTGGCGCCGGCCGGCAGCGTGATCATCGTCATCAGGACGCCTTGATCCTCCTCGGGCACGAACGACGTCGGCAGCTTGCTGTAGAGCCCGTAGGAACCTGCGATCAGCGCGAGGAAAACGGCGAACATTCGCGCGGGACGCACGACCATTCGGCCGACCATGCCGGAATAGCCGTTCGTCAAACGCGCGAAGCCGCGATCAAACCAGCCGAACCAGCGGTGAAGAGGCCCCTCGTGGCTGGGCTTCAACATGAGAGCGCAAAGAGCCGGGGTCAGGATGACGGCGGCCAGCACCGACAACAGCATGGCGCTGGCGATCGTGACCGAAAACTGTCTGTAGATGACGCCGACCGAGCCGGAAAAGAACGCCATCGGAATGAACACGGCGGTCAAGACCAGCGCAATGCCGATCAGCGCACCGGTAATTTCGCCCATCGATTTCTCGGTCGCTTCACGCGCCGGCAGTTTCTCGTCGCGCATGATGCGCTCGACATTCTCGACCACGACGATGGCGTCGTCGACGAGCAAGCCGATCGCCAGAACCATGGCGAACATGGTCAGCATGTTGATGGAGTATCCGAGGGCGGCAAGCACGCCGAAGGTTCCGAGCAAGACCACCGGTACGGCGATCATCGGGATCAGTGTGGCGCGGATGTTCTGCAAGAAGAGGAGCAGCACCAGGAAGACGAGAACGATGGCCTCGATCAGCGTCTCCACCACCTTCTCGATGGAGAGCTCGACAAAGGGCGTCGTCTCGTAGGAGTAGGCGACCTCCACCCCCTCGGGCAGCGAGTCCTTGAGGCTGTCGAGTTCGGCGTGGACGAGTTCGGCGGTGTTCAAGGCGTTGGCGCCGGATGCGAGCTGGACGCCGAAACCGGCCGCCGGCATGCCGTTGAAGCTTGTCCGCTGGCCATAGCTCTCAAGACCGATCTCGACGCGGGCCACATCGGACAGGCGCACGACGGACCCGTCGGCGGTGGTCTTCAGGCTGATGCGCTTGAACTCGTCGACCGACGTCATTTGCGACTGCGCGACGATGCTGGCCTTGAGCTGCTGTCCCTTGACGACGGGTGAGGCACCGATGAAGCCGGCGGCCACCTGGGCATTCTGCGCCTTGATGGCGGCGGTCACGTCGCTCGGCACCAGTTGGTATTTCAGCATCGCTTCGGGATCGAGCCAGATGCGCATGGCATACCCGGCCCCGAAGGACTGTACGCCACCTACGCCGTCGAGCCGCTCGATGCGATCCTCGATCTGGCTGGACATGATGTCGGACAGCTCGTCCGAACTGTAGCGGCCGTCGCGGGAGATGATGTTGCCGATCATCAGAATGCCGGATGGCGACCGATTGACGCGAACGCCGGCATCCCGCACGGCATCGGGCAGTTGCGACTCGACGCGCGAAAGCTTGTTCTGCACCTCCACCTGGGCCAGTTCGGGATTGGTTCCGTTGGCAAAGGTGAGTTCGATCGAGGCGGATCCGGTGCTTGACGACGACTCCATGTAAAGAAGGCCGTCGAGCCCTGTCATGGCGCTTTCGATCTTCTTGGTGACCGAGTTCTCGACCGCTTCGGCCGTGGCGCCGGAGTAGGTGGCCGAAATGCGGACCGTCACCGGCGCGATATCGGGATATTGCGAGATCGACAGCGAATAGATGCCCATCACGCCGGCGAGCAGCGTGGCGATGGCCAGAACGATTGCGAACACCGGCCGGGCAATGAAGAAGCTGGCGAGCGCGTTGCGCGGCGAGGTGAGGCTCATTTGCCGCTCTCCGCCTTCAAGTCCTGATCGACGACTCCATCGTCGTCGATGGTCGCCTCGACGGGGACGACGTCGGCTCCGGCCGAGAACTTCTGGAAGCCGTCGACGATCAGCCGATCGCCCGGGGAGGCGCCGTCGGTGACGATCCAGTTGTTGCCTGAGGTGCCCACCGTCATGATGCGTTTGGTCTCGGCCTTGTTGTCGGCCGACACGACGTAGATCGTCGCGACGCCGTCGTCGCCGCGCGTCACCGCGCGTTGCGGCACCAGGAAGGCATTGTTGAGCGTGCCGAGATCGACGCTGGCCTGAACGAACATGCCGGGCAGCAGGATTCGCTGGCTGTTCGGGAAGGTGGCGCGAAGGGTGAAGGTTCCGGTGGTTTCGCTGACCACCGGCTCTGCGAGCGAGACCACGCCCGTTTCCGCATAGGCCTTGCCGTTTTCGAGCGTCAGCCTCACCGCGGGCGGCTTTCCGAGGTCCTGGCCCAGCCGTCCGCTATCCACATCTTCGCGGATGCGCAGGAGGTTGGCGCTGGAGTCGACGAGATCGACGTTGATGGGATCGATCTGACGGATGGTGGCGAGCGCGGCGGTCTGGTTCTCGGTGACGAGCGCGCCGACGCTGACCGAAGATACCCCGATCAGGCCATCGATCGGAGCGCGGATGGTGGCGTTTTCGAGGTTTATGCGTGCCGTTTCCAGATCGGCCCGGGCGGCCTCCTCGGAGGCCTCGGCTTGAAGGAGCGTCGAGCGGGAATCGTCGACCGTCTGGGCGGCGACCGCGTTGCTCTCGCCGAGTTTGGAGTAGCGGTCGAAGGCCGTTTGAGCGCCGGCCGTGGCTGCCTCGGCCTTCTTTACGGCAGCTGCCGCGGCGGCGTAGGCGGCCTTGAACTTGGCATCTTCGAGTTCGTAGAGCACGTCGCCAGCCTTGACCACGCGTCCTTCCTTGAACGCAATCTTCCGGACGATGCCGTTCACCTGCGGGCGGATTTCCGCGGTGGCCAACGCGATGATGCGGCCCGGTAGTTCCATGGTGCGCGGCACGCTTGTCGGTTGGAGCGTTATGGTGCCGACCTCAGCCTTGCCGGCCGGCGGTGGCCCGGATGGTCCGCTCGGCTGGCACGCACCAACGAGGGCAAGCAAGAGCAATAGGCCGCCGCATCTTCCGATATTGCGCATGGTCATCGTAGCCCCAGCCTTTAGTTCTGCGATCAAAACGCTTGGAAACACGTCTTAGGACGATAGTCGTAAGCGGGATCAATAGTTTCCCGCACTTTGCCAAGTCAACGTCTTGCTGGAGCGTAATTGTAACCGGATATGGAATTGTCGCAAGCTGGAAACGAAAGTGCCCAATGACTTGCAGGTATGACACAACTTGTCCCGGATGATCGGCAAAGATCATCCGGGACATCAATGAAAACATGACATCGACGCTGAGGGCGTTTACAGCCCGAAGATGGCAGGCCACCAACCGAAGCCGACGAACAGACTGCCGGCAATACCCGGAATGAGGGGCGCCCAGCGTCTGGAGAGCGGCAGTCCCTGACGGCGCAGAATGCGATCGCCGAGCCAGATGCTCCAGACGACACCGATCAGGAACAGGCCGCCGCGGATGACGTGTACGCCTTCCATGCCGACGAAGGTGTAGCGCAACGGCGTCAGAAGCTCGGCGCCGAGACCGATGATCAGGCTCATCAGCGCCACCGGAGCATATTGGTAGCCGAGTTCGGTGAACACCTGGCCGAACCCGCCATCGGCGCCGAGCCGGCGGGCGATCATCGCGCCGACGGCCGTCAGGCTGGCGAGAGCGGCGGTAAGGATCGCCATGGTGCCGAGCATGAAGCCGACGATCATGATGAAGTCGAGCCACAGGAAGGTCTCGGCGCGGGCCGGATGAACGCTCATCAGCCAGGACGGACCGATGCGGGTGATCCAGTCGATGTGGTTCTGGATCGCCCACACGCCGAACTCTTGGCGCATCGCCTGATACTGCGGCAGCACCAGCCACAGGAAGCCGCCGAGCGCCACGCCGGTGTCGAGGAACAAGAACCATGCTTCGGCCGGATTGGCGCGATGGTCGCGGATCTCTTCCACCTCGACGCCCGGTCGCCGCAGATCGAGCCGGATGCTGCCGGCCGCTTTCGGATTGACGCAGCGGAAACACTCGATGCAATGGCGGCTTTCGACCTTGCGCGGCAGGTCGATCATGGTCGGGCAGGCGCCGCGCTCGGTATAGGCGTCGCCGCCGCTGAGCCGGACCTTGGGCGTGAACTGAACGGCGCCCAGCCGGGAATAGAGGCCCAGGACGCGGCCGATCGGGCAGAGATGGCGGCACCAGACGCGTTTGTTGCGGCCGTAGAGGCCGCCAATGGCGATGGCGAGCAGCATGGTGCCGCCGAACAGTCCGGCGGCCGCTTCGGGATGGTCGCGCACACCGATCGTCTGGCCATAGAGCGTCATGATGATGAAGCTGAGGGCCGGCGTGCCCTCCCACTTGATCCAGGCGGGGATGGCGCGCTGAAGACCGTATTTGTTGGCCAGTTCGGAGGCGGCGCCCATCGGGCAGAGCGTCCCGCACCACAGGCGACCGAGGACGATCACCGACAGGAAAACCAGCGGGAACCAGATGCCCCAGAGAAGATAGCGCAGGAACAGCGTCGGGTTGGAGAGGATGCCGGTTTCGACGGGCGGATCCGGAAGCAGGACCGGCAGACCGATGACCACCAGAAACACGCCGAACATCAGCACCTGGACCCAACCGAAGTGCCGGCGCCAGCGGACGAACAATGCTTCCACCTTGCGGGTGAAGGGGCTGCGCGGAGCGGTGCCCTCGGCTTCGATCATGGTTCTCACGGCCGGGCCGACAAAGTCGTCGCCACGGACAAGCCTATTCATCGATGCGTCCCTCCGACACCGGTTCCGAGTGGTGCCGCTTCACCCGTCCGCGAAGGACACCGAGATGCTAACTGCTCGCAATTGCATCTCGCATCAAGCTGGTGGTTTCCCTCATGAAATCTGGAGGATGCACACCCGCCAGAATTTCAGGTGAAATCAGCGGCTTGCGCTGAGTGAAGTCGCTATCCGGAGTTTCCCTACGGTTGACGCGGGTGTCGGGCTGAAAATACTCATGACAATCATTTGCAAAAACGGGGCAACAAAATGCGTATCCTGAAGGGACTGGTCCTGACCTCGGCGGTCATCGGCTTTGCGACGAGCGCCTATGCGCTCGAGTATCCGATCGGCGAGCCGCAGTTCGGCGGTGGCATGGAAGTGGCTGCCGTCTACCTGCAGCCGATCGAGATGGAGCCGGCCGGCATGATGCTGGCTGCCGACAAGGCGGACATCCACCTCGAAGCCGACATCCACGCGACCAAGGACAACGTCAACGGCTTCGCCAACGGCGACTGGGTTCCCTATCTCGAGATCACCTACGAGCTGACCAAGGACGGCAAGACCGTGTCGAAGGGGCCGTTCATGGGCATGGTCGCCTCTGACGGGCCGCATTACGGCGACAACGTCAAGCTGGACGGCCCCGGCGTCTACCAGCTCACCTACCGCATCGCTCCGCCCGCCAGCAGCGGCCACATGGCGATGTTCGGCCGCCACGTCGACAAGGAAACCGGCGTCGCGCCGTGGTTCGAGCCCTTCGAGGCCAAGTACGAGTTCACCTACGCCGGCACGGGGAAGAAGGGTGGTTACTGAGCCCATCCCCAGCACGACGCACCGGCGGCGGCTTTGCCAGGCCGCCGGCTGCCTGCTCGTGGTTCTCGCGGCGACCGCTCCGGCCGCCGCCGAGGACGATCCGGTGTTCCGCATCGAGTTCAACGACGGAACCATGACGCCGGCCCGCATCGAGGTGCCGGCCGATACCCGTTTCGAGCTCCAGCTGGTCAATCTCGGCAAGACGCCGGCCGAATTCGAGAGCGTGCCGCTCCGCAAGGAGAAGGTGATCGGTCCGGGCGTCACCACCTCCATGGTGATCAAGTATCTCGATCCGGGCGAGTATTCCTTCTTCGACGACTTCCACCCGGAAGCGCCGCCCGCCGTGCTTGTCGCCAAGTGAGCGGGCGGGCGTGACGGGCCAAGACGAGGTCTAGTTCAATGTTCGGCTCCATTGCCTTCGTGGTCTGGCGCGAAAGCGTCGAGGCGTTGCTGGTCATCGGCATCCTGGATGCATGGTTGCGCGCCGAGACGCGCGACACCGGTCGCGCCCGCATGTTCCTGTGGGGTGGGGTCGTCGCCGGCCTCGCCTTTGCCGGCGTTCTGGCCGGGCTGCTGGTGCGGCTTGGCGAAGCCATCTCCGAGGAGGCGCAGCTCACCTACACGACGGTCGTCGTGCTGGTCGCCGCCGCGCTGATCCTGCAGATGGTGTTCTGGATGCGCAAGCACGGCCGATCGATGAAGCGCGATCTGGAGGCGCAACTCTCCATCGCCGTTGTCCGCCGTTCGTGGTGGGGCGTTTTCGTTCTGGCGCTGGTCGCCGTCGCCCGCGAGGGCAGCGAAACGGTGATCTTCCTGTACGGCATCCTGTCGTCGGGAGCCGCCGGCGATCTCTTCTCGGGTATCGGCGCCGGCCTGTTCGGCTTCGTTCTGGCGCTCCTGAGCTACGGCCTTCTTCAGGCCGGCAGCCGCGTTCTCTCCTGGCGCCTGTTCTTCCGCATCACCGAAGTCATGCTGCTGTTCCTTGCCTGTGCGCTTCTGATGACCGGCATCGATGGCCTGATCGATCTGGAAGTCCTGCCGCGCCTGTCCCGCCGTCTCTGGGATAGCGGCTGGCTGCTCTCCGACGGCAATGCCACCGGCGGCTTCATCTCGGCACTGACCGGCTATCGGGCTACGCCCAACCTGATGGAACTCCTGGTCTTCGTCGGTTACTGGGCCTTGGTGCTGATGGTGATCCTGCGTCCGAGACGGTCGGCCACGCCGGCAGTCGCCTGATCAAGCATCGCCTCATCGCGGCCATCCCAACCCCGGCGCTCCGAAAGGAACGCCGGGGTTCGTTGCTTTGCGTCACCGATACTCGCCGGTCTCTTACTCGGGCGTGGTCAGTTCCGCGTCAGCGCCGACGCTCAGGATGCAGGTGGAGATACCGCGAATATTTCACGACGAAGGGAACCAAGGGATCGTTCGAAGTGTTCTCCCTTCGAAGGTCGGGCATTTGCCGAGCTTCGCTCGCTACGCCGGGTCATTTGGTCCGGCGACCAAGTTGGGGAGACGTCATGAACCGTCAGATACTTGTTGCCGTCATTGTTCTGCTTGCCGCCGGTGTCGGCGTGCTCGGTTATCAACTCTACGAAGAGAAGAAGCAGCCTGACGGCGTCGAGATCTCGATCGGTGAAAATGGCGTGTCGGTCGAAGGAAAGTAACCCTAGCGATGTTTCGCTAGTCCCCGTCCGCAATCGGCATCGCCGTCTGGCTCAAGGTCCGGCGGTTGTTGCAAGAAGAGGAACAAGCCATGGCCGCTCTTGCCCTCGCTGATCAAGCCGCCCTTTCCCATCTTCCGGCGATGACGGGTCCCGAAGTGACGACCCTGGCCGCACAGTTTCTGGCGTTGGCGCCGCTGATCGCCGCCGTGATCCTGTTGGTGGCCGCGCTCTCCGCCGGCGGACGTCGGCTTCCGGCTGCCGAGATCGTTCCGCGCCGGTCGCGCAATCGGAAGATGGGGGGATGACCCTCGTGCCTTCCATGTTTCGTCCATAGCCCGGTTCCGTTGGAGCCGGGCTTTTTCGTAGGCTAGCGCCCGCCATTCGGCGCAACGAGCGCATGTACGAACTTCAGCTTTGACAAGATGTCTTCCGACAGGACGAAGGGGTAGAAGTCTCGCTGCCCCAGCGACCGGTTGATCTCGTTGATCGCAACGGTGAGCGGCGGCCATGCGTCGGCGAGCGCGGAAAAGTTCCGTTGGCGATAGGGGGAAAAGTCGACCTCAAGGTCGAGCTGCTCCGGGTTCGCCACGCGCGGCGACACGACGAGGCCAAGCGCATGTGCCGTTTCCAACGCGTCCACCATGTGGATGTAGTGGGCGAAGGTTTCGGCGAAATCTTCCCACGGATGGCAGGCGGCGTAGGAAGTGACGAATCGGCTTTGCCAGTCGGCCGGCGGCCCGTCGCGATAGTTTCGCTCGAGCGCTTCGGCATAATCCTGCCGCTCGTCCCCGAACAGGGCGCGAAACGCGTCGAGCTGACCGCCGTCCCGCACCAGTCGATCCCAATAATAATGGCCGATCTCATGTCGGAAATGGCCGAGCAGGGTCCGATAGGGTTCGCCGAGGCGGACGCGACGGTCTTCCCGAGCCGCGTCGTCGGCTTCGGCAATCGCCAGCGTTATGATCCCGTCGGCATGTCCGGTCATGACCGGTTTGACGGCGCCGTCCGGCCCGACCTCGTCGGCGAGAAAATCGAACGCCAGGCCCGCTTCGGCGTCTTCGGTCTTGTCGGGCGCCGGCAGGCCCCAGGCGAGAAGCGAGTAGAAAAGGTGGCGCTCGGCCGACACGATCCGGCGAAAGGCCTCGATCGTCTTGTCGTCGTCGAGAGCGGGGATGGTCCTGTTGTGCCGGCAGGCCGGGCATAGCTGTCCGGCCTGATCGGCGGGAAGCAACCAGTTGCAGGCGGCCACCTCGGCATTGACGCAGAAGGCGTAGCGCGCGCCGCTGGCTGGAGAGACCCAGGCGTCGCCCGAGGGCTCGAGAGCCGTCATGCGCGATTGTCCGGGCATGTAGCCGATCCGCCTGTTGCAGGCCACGCAGGCGTCATTGTCGAAATGGAGGGTGTTGCCGCAGGCATCGCAGGAAAAGAGTCGCATCGCTGTCTCCGCCGGGATCAACCAGGACTTCTGCCGGCACAAAACCGCCGGCCTCCCAAGAAGACCGGCGGCGAAAATCGAGCCAATGTGGACGAGCGGCCAACCGCCCCGTCCGATTGCCGACCTCAGCGATAGAGGAGGGCGATCAGGATGATGATCGGAATGGGAACGCCGAGAAACCAGAGAAGAATGCTTCGCATGGTACCTGCTCCATTGCTGGGGTGAACCGAATGCCCGGCCAGGACAGGTCTCGTCCACGGGCTTCGACGAGTACAACGCTTCATCTTCTTGCCGGTTCCTGACGTCGTGCGCGGCGTTTTCGTAGGGCAGGCGAAACGAGACGTGCAGTATCGCCGGAACCGTCCTTGCGATCCTGCGTTGTTCCATCCGAAAGCGCATCGGATGGAGTTGTTCGCCATGCTTTATTGGTCTCTCATCTTTCTTGTTGTCGCCCTGATTGCCGCCGTCTTCGGCTTTTCCGGCATCGCCGCCGCCTCTGCGGGCATTGCCAGGGTGCTGTTCGGCCTGTTCCTCATCCTGTTCGTGGTGAGTTTCGTCTTCCAGCTGCTTCAGGCCTGACGGCTCTACCCCAGCGTTTTGTGTCCTGCGAGAGAGCGGTCGCTCGAATGGAACTTGTAGTTTCCCGGTTCGCAGGCAGTATGCATCGACTGTTTAAGTGTGGGCGGGGGGAAGCTGACATATGGTGAGATGGGGTGCCGGTCGGTTCGTCGGCTATAGCCTTCTGCTCCTGGCGGGCGGGGCGGTCGTCTTGTTGATGATCGTCTCGGCCGCCTTCATCTTTTCTTCCCGCTCCCAGTTGCACGGCACGGAGTCCCTTAGAGCGGCCCGTGTCGACCGCCTGATTCTGGAGTTCATTTCCGACCTAGTCGACGCGGAAACCGCCCAGCGCGGCTTCATCATCACGAAAAAGGAAGCCTTTCTGCGGCCCTATGAGAACGCGCTGACGCAGTTCGCCAAGGATGCCGCCGATCTGAGGCTGCGGGCCGCGGAAGTCGACGAAGGCAAGGCCATCGCGCCCGAGCCCGTGGAAGAGCTGATCAGCCTCGGTCAGGCCAAAATGGATCTTGTCGGGCACAATCTGGCGGAGTTCCGGGCTGGAAACCTCGACGAGTTGCGATTGGTCATCGCTTCCGACAAGGGGCGCGTACTGATGGACCAGATCCGTCAGAAAGGGGCGGATATCCGCGAGATTGCCGTGGCCGTCCGCATCGCCCGCGCCGCCGCCATGCGCGATACCGCCACCATGCTGAGAACCATGATCACCCTCGGTGTCGCCATGATCGTCGTGCTGACGGCCGGTGCCACGATGATCATGATCCGGCATCTCAGGCAGATCGACGAGGCGCGGCAGGAGCTCATCGAAATCAATCAGGAGCTGGAGTCGCGCGTCCGGGAGCGCACCGAGGCGGTGATGCGCACCAACGACGAGTTGCAGCGGTATGCCTATATCGTCAGCCACGATCTCAGGGCGCCGCTCGTCAATATCATGGGGTTCACCTCGGAGCTCGAATCCGCCACCGAAAGGCTCACCACCTACATTCGGAAAGTCGGCGGCGACGACGCCAACGATCCCGACCGGGCCGATGCCCTTCTTGCCGTCGACGAGGACATCCCGGAGGCGCTCGGCTTCATCCGCTCGTCGATGAAGCGCATGGACGGGCTTATCAACGAGATTCTGAAGCTGTCCCGTGCCGGCCGGCGGGTGCTCGAGCCGGTCCCCTTGGATGCGCAAAGCCTCGTTTCCGAGTGCATAGACTCCATTCGCCAGCGGTTTGACGAGGCCGGAGCCGAAGTTCGCATCGAAGGACGCCTGCCCGACGTCGTGTCCGACCGCTCGGCCCTGCAGCAGGTCTTCACGAACCTCCTCGACAACGCGACCAAATACCTGAAGGATGGACGCCCGGGGCAAATCACTGTACGCGGGCGCCTCGAACGCGGATCGGCGGTGTTCGAGGTGGAAGACAATGGTCGTGGCATCGCCGAGGCTGATTTCGAGCGCATCTTCGAGTTGTTCCGGCGCGCCGGTGCCCAAGACAAGCCGGGAGACGGCATCGGTCTTGCGCACACGCGCATGCTTGCCCGCCGTCTTGGTGGCGACGTGTCCGTCAAGAGCGACGGTGAGACAGGGACGACGTTTATCGTGACGATCGCCCGTGACCTTGTATTGCGTATGGGGAGAAACGAAGCGTGAGCAAAGAGCCCAAGCCCGTGGCGATCATCATGATCGAAGATGACGAGGGGCATGCCCGTCTCATCGAGAAGAACATTCGGCGCGCCGGCGTCACCAACGAGATCATCTCGTTCCGCGATGGTACCACCGGCGTCAACTATCTGCTTGGCTCCGACGGATCGGGCCTGGTCGCCATCGGTCGGCCATCGCTCGTGCTGCTGGACCTCAACCTCCCGGACATGACCGGCATCGACATTCTTGCGCGCCTCAAGGCCAACGAGCACACGCGCCGCACGCCGGTGATCGTCCTCACCACCACCGACGACGCGCGCGAAATTCAGCGCTGCTACGATCTGGGCGCCAACGTCTATATTACCAAGCCTCTCAACTACGAGAGCTTCGCCAACGCCATCCGCCAGCTAGGCCTGTTCCTCTCGGTGATGCAGATTCCGGAGCTGGATTGAATGCCGTACGGAACCGATCTCAAGGAGTCTTTCAGGGTTCTGCACGTCGAGGACGATCTCGCCCTTGCCGCGCTGGTCCGCAAGGCTCTGACCCGGAGGGGGCACGAGTCGGTTCATGTGACGACGGGTGACGAGGCGGTGAAGATCATCGCTTCCGGTGGCGTCGACATTGTCGCTCTCGACCATACGCTTGCCGCCGAGACCGGTCTCGACATCCTGACGCGCATCGGGCCGCGCAGCGCTCGGCCGCCTGTGGTCTACGTCACCGGTTCAATGGACGCCCGGCTGGCCATCGAGGCCCTCAAGCAGGGCGCCGACGATTACGTGATCAAGGACACGTCGCAGGAGTTCTTCGATCTTCTGATTGCCGCCCTGGAGCAGGCGTTCGAACGTTGGCGTCTGAAGAACGCGCAGGCCCGCGATCAGCAGCTCATCCGCGAAGCGCGCGACCGCGCCGAGATGCTGCTGAAGGAAGTCAATCACCGTGTCGCCAATTCGCTGGGGCTGGTCGCGGCCATGGTGCGCATGCAGGCCGCCGCCGTCAGCGATCCCCACGCCAGGCACGCCCTTGAGGAAACGCAAAGCCGTATCTCCGCCGTCGCCGGGGTGCATCGCCATCTCTATACGTCCGATAATATCGGCGAGGTCGATATCGGCGCCTATCTTCGGCACCTTGTCGGCGAACTGTCGGCCTCGCTCGCCGGCGGAGGCGCGCTCCGCATGGTCAAAACGGATCTTCTTCCCATCGCTCTGCCAACAGACAAGGCGGTGACGCTCGGCGTCATGGTCGGAGAGCTGGTGACCAACGCCTTCAAATATGCCTATCCGCCGGAGACGACCGGAGAAATCCGTGTCCACTCCCGCAAACTGGAAAATGGTCGGCTGCAGGTATGCGTCGACGATGATGGCATCGGGTTCGACGGAACGGGGCCGGCGCAAGGGACGGGCATAGGCTCCAAGGTTTTGCGGGCCATGGCGCGCAATCTCGATGCCGAAATCTCCTATTCCGATCTTGCGCCGGGCACCTCGGTCTGTATCGAGTTCCCTCTCGGCTGACGTCCGAGTGACTTCAGCGGCGGAAGGCGTTGCGCGCAAGCCAGAAGCCGACGCTCGCCACTCCGACCACGGCGGCCAACCGGGTATGGCGCGCAGCCATTGAGGCCGCGGTCGGCACGAAGGCAACGGCAGCGCTGGAAGCGACGGCGGATTTCAGCTCTCGCTGGGTTTTGTTGAGCACTTGCCGCGCCACGAGAAGTGCGATCAAGGCCAGAACCATCAGCGAACCGGCGACGATCAGCGCGGCGATCTCCGGATCGAAACGGCGAGAAAGCGCGATGTGCGCCGCCAAAGCGGCAAACCCGATCGCCAGGATCGCCATCATGGCTCCGATCATCGCGGCAACGACGGCAAAGCCGCCGCGCCGCTTGATCCGAGGCACGTCAATGCCGAGGAGACGCGCGAGCATCATGCGCGCGAACTGCCACGCGAGGCGAGGCCGAGAAGCAGGCCCACACCCATTGCGATGGCCATGGCCGTCACGGGACGCTTGGCCGCCGCTTCTGCGATACCGTCGATGCTTTCCTTGCCGAGCGAACTGGCGCCGCTGAGGGCCGCGCCGATGTGGTCGGCCGTATCGGCGCCGGTCGCCTTGACCGTTTCAACCGCTTCCGATGCCTTGGTGCCGGTCTTGGCCGCGAATTCGTCCATGATGCGTTTCATCTGGGTAAGCGCCTCCTGCGCCGCTACTGCCACGTCGCCTGCCTTGCCAGCGAGATCGCTGCCGGCTGCGCCGAGGTCCTCTTTGATTTTCCGAGCATTTTCGGCGACGATCTTGGCGCCGGTGGATTCGGACGCGCCGAACTCCTCGCGCACTTCGCTCGCCGCATCTTCAACGGCCGCCTTGGCCGAAGACATCGCCGCGCCTGCGTCTTTCTTGATTTTGTCGGTTGCGCCCGAGCCGGTCTTCGGGGCCGAGGGGTCAGGAGTGAGCATGGCTTGATCCTTTCATCTCTTAGGCAAGATAGCCCGGGCAAATCGAGGCTATGTCGGCCTTGCTCCAAACGGGCATCTGGCAAAACAACGCTCGATGTTGCGTCGGGTTCCTCGCTTTTCGCCCCGCGCCTCGGTTGTTGCGCCATTCGCCGCCGCACAATCGCGCGGAACCGGACGGTCGCTGGCGCATTGGTGAGGGGTATTGCGCCACATCCTGTCGGATGCGGTCTTCAGGTGACGGAGCGCTTCCTTGAAATACATCGTCCACCGGGCCCCCTTCGACCGGCATCTGCAAGGGGAACGCGCGTTGCCGGACGGCAGGACCTCATCGGAAACGCGCCGGGCGCTGACCGAGTTGTCGATCATCGGGCTGTTCGTGCTGGGGCTGCTGGTGGCGTTGCATGCCGCCGCCTCTCTTGTGATGCCCATGGTGGCGGCCGTCATCGTCGGCAGCGTCATCGCCCATGCCGGCGATCGGGGAGCGCGCATCGGCATCTCGCCTATGGTGGCCGGCCTCGCTCTCACCGCCGTGCTGGGTGCCGGCATGTTTTTCCTGATCGAAGCGGTGGCCGAGCCTGTCACGTCGCTGATCGAACGATTGCCCCAGGTCCTGCCGCGCCTGGTTGCCGCCTTTGGTGAGCTGCTGGCGCCTTTCACGACGCTGCAGGCGCGCCTCACCGGCGGTAGCATGGGCTCGGACAATGGAATGGCCAGCTTGGAGAAGATGCTGGGATCGATGGATTTCGGTCTGGTTGCCGGTTTTCTCGGCGGACTGACGCCCGCCTTCGGCGAGTTCCTGATCTTCCTCGCCACCCTTGTGTTCTACGTGGCCGGACGAGCTCAACTCAGGCGCCAGTCGATCCTCGCCTTCGGTGGTCGGGAAGAGCGCCTTGCCGCCATCCGCATATTCAACGCGACGGAGGCGTCCCTGACCCGCTATTTCGGAACGACATCGGTGATCTATGCCAGCGTCGGCATCGCAACCGGTCTGATCGCCCTGCTGGCGGGGCTACCGGCGCCGATCCTCTGGGGACTGTTCGCTTTTGCCATGAGCTTCGTGCCGTTTCTGGGGCCGGCCGTCGTGTCGTTGGCCATCGCCTCCAGCGGACTGCTGCTCGACTACAGTCTGCTGTCGGTCATGTGGCCGGTCGGCGCCTTCATGGTCGTTCATCTCACCTGCGAAAATGCCGTCGTTCCAGCCGTGTTGGGACGCCGTTTCGAGATCAATCCATTTCTCGTCTTCGTGGCGATCATCTTCTGGACCTGGATGTGGGGTGCCATCGGCGCAATCTTGGCCGTGCCGCTGTTGCTGATAGCCCGTACGATCCGCAGCGAGTTCAAGGCCGAGACCCGGGCAGCGCTGCCATCCTGACATAAGCAAAACGGCCGACGCGCATAGCGAGCCGGCCGCTTATGGAGAGAACGCCGAATGGTCAGAGATCTGCCGCGCTCTGCATGGCCATGAGCTGCAGGAGTTTCTGACGCGCGCGGTTGACGCGGCTCTTGATGGTTCCGACGGCGCAGCCGCAGATTTCCGCCGCCTCCTCGCAGGAAAAGCCCGAGGCGCCGACGAGGATCAGCGCTTCGCGCTGGTCGTCCGGAAGCTTCTCCAACGCCGTGCGAAAGTCGGCCAGATCGAGGTGGCCGTCCTGGGCCGGCGCCGAGACCAGCCGTGCGGCCGCCTCGCCATCGCTGTCCTGCACCTCGCGTCGGGCCTTGCGGTACTGGCTGAAATAGGTGTTGCGCATGATGGTGAACAGCCAGGCCCTGAGACTGGTGCCCGGAATGAAGCTGGCGTGAGCGCCCCAGGCCTTCATCACCGTTTCCTGCACGAGATCGTCGGCATGATCGTGACTGCCGGACAAGGAAATGGCGAAGGCGCGCAACGACGGAAGCTCCGCCAAAAGAGCGGACTTGAAGGCCGCGACAGCTGTCATTGATCGCTACCCCCGTCGGCACGTTCCGACTGGCCCTCTCGCTCCTTTCTCTCTGCTTTTTCGAGTTGGTCGAGCAGCATGGTCAGCTTCTCGGGAATGGGTTCGGACAGGATCGAACCGTAAAGCTTCTTTAGCTGGTCTCCGAGGTGGGCTTGGATCGGCGGCTCTATGGCAGGGCGCTCTGACGTTTCTTTTTTATCTGACATGGCGGCTCTTTCAGGACGACTTCAAGACAACAGTCCTATCGACGATCTCGCGGCGAAGGCTGCATATTCGCATCTTGTGCTGAACGCGGATGAGTGTTTCCGGTTCCGATCGTGCGATAAAAATAAACACCGGGAAAGGGAACCCGTTATCCTCTCCGACGTTTTAATGCAGAACTGCTCTGTTTAGTTGATTGCCCGCCCAAGCGTTGGAAAGGTTTCTCATGTCTATCACGGCCTTGATCGCCCCGCAGCTTCCCCTTCTCCGGCGCTATGCGCGGGCATTGAGCGGTAGTCAGGCGAGTGGCGATAGTCACGTCGTGGCCATGCTGGAACAACTGGTGGCCGACCCCGATGGTTTCGATCAGTCGCTCGATCCGCGGCTTGGCGTCTACAAGCTCTTCTCGTCGGTCTGGAATGCCAACCCCATGAACTACATGAGGCTGGACGAACTGGGCGAGCGCCCGGCGGCCGACCGTCGCCTTGATGCCATCACCCCGCTGCCCCGACAGGCGTTCCTTCTCACCGCCATGGAAGGGTTCTCTCCGTTCGATGCGTCGCGCATCCTGGACGTGGGGCCGGAAGCCTTCTCGGCTTTGCTGTCGGAAGCCGCGCGCCAGATCGGCGAGCAGGTCGCCTCGCGCGTTCTCGTCATCGAGGACGAGCCGCTGATCGCCATGGATCTCGAAGGTCTGGTCGAGGGGCTGGGCCATACGGTGGTCGGCAACGCGCGCACCCGGGATGAGGCGGTCGCGATGGCCCGACGCGAACGGCCGGGCCTGATCCTGGCCGACATCCGTCTTGCCGACGGCTCGTCGGGTCTCGATGCCGTCAACGACATCCTCACCAGCTTCGAGGTGCCGGTCATCTTCATTACGGCCTATCCGGAATCGCTGTTGACGGGCGAACGGCCAGAGCCGACCTTCCTCATTGCCAAACCGTTCCGCGAGGAAATGGTCAAGGCGGTGATCTCCCAGGCTTTGTTCTTCGACAAGGTTGCCTCGCTGCGACTGAAGGACAGCGCGTGACGTTGGTCGGCCACAGGTGGACTTCCCGATCGTCGTCCGTCTGACGCGGAGGGCAAGGTGCAGCCCGATGAGCTCGAGACACTCAAGACGCTGGCGAGAGTGATGACCGTTGCCGCCTGCGCCTCAGTGTCGGCGGGCCTCGTGACGTATCTCTTTCGCATGCGCCAGCGTGCCGGCGGGTTGATCGGCACATCCGCATTGCTGTGCGTCTTTGTCCTGGCTATCGCCGTCGGGGCCATCGGCCGCCTCCTGCCGGTAGAGATCGGCGGCGGCCTTCCCGTGCTGCTGGAAGCGGTGACCGCCATCGTCGCTTTCGTCGTGGGAATTGCCGTCTGGCCGATGATCCCGAGGCTCGTCGGTCAGCCCACCCGACAGGAGGCCAACGAGGCTACCGCGCTGCTCGTCGAAGGGCAGGCGGCGAACCGAAGACTGATCGATCAGCTGAGCGACCTCAATCGCGACCTTGAAAGCCGCGTCGCCGGGCGGACCGCCGAGCTGGAGACCGTGCGGCATCGCTTCGAGATGGCGCTGGAAGGATCCGACATTTCGATCCTGGAGCTTGATGCCGATCTTCTGTTCACTTGGGTGCACAATCCGCCTCGCCCGCTCACCCAGGCCGACGTGTTGGGGCGACGACCGGGCGATCTCCTGCCGCCGGCCGAAGCGGCCGAGTTCGCCAGCATCGCGCGGCGCGTCCTGGCCGGCGGTACGCCGGAGCGATTTGAGATTACCTTCGTTCTGGCCGGGCAGCAGCGCTGGTTCGAAGGATTCATCGAACCAGTCTCGGCGGATGGATGCATTTCCGGCGTTCTGGCGGCGGCCATCGACGTGTCCCGCTACAAGGAACACGAGCGCGAGATGCGGGATATTCTGCGCGAACTCACCCATCGCTCCAAAAATCTGCTGGCGGTGGTGCAGGGCATCGCGCGGCAAAGCGCCGAGGGTTGTCCCGAGGCCGCGGGCTTCCTGGCTCCCTTCAGTGGCCGCCTTCTGGCCCTCTCGGCCGCTCACGAGTTGCTGGTGCAGAACGGCTGGCGCGGCATCCTGCTCGACGAAGTGGTGACCCGCGCTTGGGCCGACGTTGAGGGGACGGCAAGCATCCGCGTCGAACTGGATGGCCCGCGCGTCCTGCTCGGCCCGGATGTCGCGCAGAACGTCATGCTCGGGGCGCACGAACTGGTCGTGGCGGCGGCGGCCGCCGAACGTCCTCCCGAGCGCACGGTCGTGTCGTGGGCGATGTTGCCGGATGGCGGTTTTCGCCTGGAATGGCGCATGGTCGGAGCGTCGTCGATCGAGGTCAGCGCCTTCGGCCAACTGCTGCTGCGCACCGTCATCCCGGTTGTCCTGGACGGCGAGGTGACGGCGCTCGATCTGTCCGCGGCGGGCTTTGCCTACGGAGTGAGGGGACGGGTTGGCCCGCAGCTTCAGCCCGCCCAGCGCTCCGCGTAGCTTTCAAAGCCAGAGAGATCGAAAGCGCCGCCGACAGGCCGATCGGGCGGCAGGTTGGGGCGTCCACCCTGACCGAGCGCCAGCATGGCCGCCCCCGTCGAGGTCCCCGTGGTTCCGCTGGCGATCGCGACCTGTCGGTTGGTGAGCCGCTGCAGGGCTTCGGCGAACAGAGCATCGCGGCCGAACGGGCCCTCGATGATGATCGGGCCGGCTGCGCCGGCCACGGCCATGGCCGCGCGAGCTACCAATGCCAGATAGAGGCTCACCGCCGCCGTGCGTACGCCGCCCGGGAGCGAGGCAGGATCCGTGCTCCATTCGCCCTTTCCATCCGGGAACGGGCCACAGCCCGGCACGAACGTCGGGCGAACCATCACCCGACCGTCGATCACCGCGCGAATGTCGTCCTGTGTCGGCTTCTGGGGGTGTCCACCCGTCAGAAGGTCGAACTCCCTCCCGCCCATGAAGCGTGCCGATGGCACCGGATTGCCGAAGGCATCGACATTGCATAGGCCGTCACGGCGGGCATCGAGGGCCGACGCGTCACCGCCGACGGCCAGAACGATCACCCAGGTTCCGGTGGAAAGCACCGTGAACGGCGGCTGGCGGCCGAGCAGATGCGGCAGCAGCGAGGCATTGGAATCGTGGATGCCGCAATAGACCGGCGTGTCGGAAGAAAGGCCCGTCCGGGCGGCGATGTCAGCCGTCACCGTGCCGAGACGGTCAAAAGCCGAGCACAGGGGGGCGAACAGTCTGCTCCAGCCTTCTGCTTTGGCGAACGACGAGTAGCCGCGCTTCTCCGGCGCCCACAGGTCGGTGTGAACGCCGAGGGAGGTCCGCTCGCTCGCCAGTATGCCGGTGAACCGGAACGCCCAGTACTGCGGGTAGGGGAGGATGGCCGTCACCTTCGCGAAGGCATCCGGGAAGGCTCTCGCCTGCCAGAAAATCTGCGCACCGGCGTTGAGGCCGCCAAGCAGGCGCGGCGTGAAACTCTCGGCAAATGACGGACGGGCAGCGAGATAGTCGCTTTCCAGCGCATCCGGCCCATGGAACTCGTAGTCGAGGATCGGCAGGGCCAACTGATCGCCGGCCAGCAGCGCGAACGTGGCGCCATGGGTGGTGAACGAGAGAGCGTCGATCCTCTGGCTCGACGACGCCTCTCTCAGCGTGTCGAGAAAGAAGGCCCACATGCCCTCCACATCATAGTGGGGGTAGGGGGGAGCGTCGACGACGGCATTCGGCCGGGTGCGGACGAAAACGTCCTCACCGGTCTCAAGGTCGTGGACCACCACCTTGACGTTGGTCTTGCCCACGTCGAGAACCGCGATGAACCTCGGCGTCGTCGACATCACTTCCTCCTTGTCGGCAACCATCACCGGGCGACACGGCGCCGGTAGTTGATCCGCTGCACGACCAGCGGCAGGGCGATCACCAGGATCAGCATCAAGCCCATGAAGATGCTCATGACGATGCCGGGCACGTTGAGCAGCCCGAGGCCGAAGGTGACGAGGCCCATGACGAAGGCGGCGATCACCACGCCGAGGATGTTGCCCGTGCCGCCGTTGATGCCGACGCCGCCGAGAACGGCCATCGTCACCGCATCGAGCTCCCAGCCCACCGCGATCGACGGACGGGTCGAGCCGAGGCGCGAGGTCAGCATCACAGAGGCAAGGCCGGCGGCGACGCCGGTCATCAGGAAGACGATGAACTTGATGCGCCGCACCTTGACGCCCGAGAAGCTGGCGGCGAGGGCATTGTTGCCGACGGCGTAGACCTGCCGGCCGAAGATGGTCTTGTGCAGCACGATGCCGGCGACGACCGCCAGACCGAGGAAGGTGACGAACTCGATCGAGAAGATCCAGAAGGCATACCCTTGCCCGAACACGGCGAAGTCGGCCGGATAGTTCTTGTAGACCTGGTCGCCGAGCACGACGTAGGCGATGCCGCGATAAAGGCTCATGGTACCGATGGTGGCGACGATGGCCGGCAGGCCGAGCCTCGCCACGAGGAAGCCGTTGAACAGACCGCAGCCAAGCCCGACCCCGAGACCGACGAGGAGCAGCACCGGCGTGCCGGCGCCCGCTTCGGCGGCAGCACCCATGGCCGTCGAGGCCAGCGCGATGATCGAGGCCACCGAGAGGTCGATCTCGCCGGTGATGATCACGAATGTCATGGCCAGCGCCAGGATCGCCTTTTCCGTGAAGTTGAACGTCGCGTCGGAGAGGTTCCACGGATCGAGGAAGTAGGGCGAGGCCAGTGAGTTGGCGATGGCGATGGCGATCGCCACGGCGAGCAGCAGCGTCTCCCAGCTCTTCAGCGCCCGCTTGAACGGACCTTCGAGGCGGTCGGGAATATGGCGCGGCGTGAGGGCGGCGGATTGATCGCTCATAGCGGAAGCTCCTTGCGGCGCAGGATGACCCGGCCCTTGACGCGTTCGCCGCGGGCATTGATGACGACGGCGGTGATGATGATCGCGCCCGAGATGGCCATCTGCCAGAACGGCGAGATGCCGATCACCGGCAGTGCGTTCTTGATGATGCCGAGGAACAAGGCGCCCAGCACGACGCCGCCGACGGTGCCGACGCCGCCGATAGTCGAGACGCCGCCGATGACGCAGGCGGCGATGGTGTCGAGCTCGAAGCCCGAGGCCACGTCGACATAGGCGACGGCGTAGCGCGACACCCAGAGATAGCCGCAGAGGCCGGCGACCGTGCCCGATAGCACGAAGGCCAGGAAGCGCGTCTTGCCGATGTCGATGCCCGCATAGACGGCGGCGACGGCATTGCCGCCGGTGGCGTAGAAGGCGCGGCCGAGGCCGGTTCGGGTGAACAGGATGGTGGCGAGCAGGATGGCGAGGATTCCGATCCAGGACAGAACCGGCAGGCCCAGGATCAGCGTGCGCGGCAGCTCCAGGAAGGCCGGCGACATCTCGTGGGCGTTGACCCAGGCACCGCCGGACTCGACGAAGGCGAGGCCGCGAAAGATGGTCATGGTGCCAAGCGTCACCACGATGGCCGGAATGTCGAGCCACCAGACCAGGAAGCCGTTGATGGCGCCGAGCAGCATGCCCATGCCCAGGGCGACCAGGATCAGCACCACCACCGGCAAGCCAGGGGCGAGATGGTTCAGCATGGCAACCGTCATGCCGGTGAGAGCCACGTTGGCGGCCACCGAAAGGTCGATCGACTTGGTCAGGATGACGGCCGACTGGCCGAGCGCCATCATGATCAGGATCGACGTGTCGTTGAACACGCCGGCGAGGTTGCGAGGCGTCGAGAAGGCGGGGAAGCGCGCGGTGATGGCGACGAGCAGCAGGAGGCAGGCCAGCACCAGGAGCGCTTCGCGCCGCGCGAGAAGGCTACGGATGGTGTTCATCGGAAAAGCTCCGGAGCGGAAAGGGCGGGGCGAATGGGGCGGCAAGTCACGCGGCGGCCTCCTTGTTGCCTGTCGCCGCGCGCACCAGCGCTTCCGGTGACAGGCCCTCGCGCCCGAACACGCCGGCCATCCGTCCCTCGCGCATGACGATGACGCGGTCGCTCATGCCGAGGATTTCCGGGATTTCGCTCGACACCATGATCACCGCGAGCCCCTCGACGGCGAGCTGGCTCATGAAGGCGTGGACGGCGGCCTTCGAGCCGATGTCGATGCCCTTGGTCGGCTCGTCGAGGATGATGACTTTCGGCAGCGTGGCCAGCCATTTGCCGATCACCACCTTCTGCTGGTTGCCGCCCGACAGCGTGCCGACCGGCTGGCTGAGCGAGGCGGCTCGGAGGTCGAGCCTTTCGGCATACTTGCGGGCGAGGTCGAACTCCTCGGCCATGCGCAGGAAGTTGCGGCGGCTGGTGACCTTCAGCGACGGCAGGGAGATGTTGGAGACGATCGACATGGCCGTGATGGCACCATGCCGGCCGCGCTCTTCCGGCACGTAGACGATGCCGGCGTCGATGGCGTCCGATGGCGACCGCACGGCGATCGGCTTGCCCGACAGCGTCACCGTTCCCGCCGACGGCCGGGTGACGCCGAACAGCGCCTGGCAGACCTCCGAGCGACCGGCCCCGACCAGCCCGTAGAGGCCGAGGATTTCGCCGCGCCTGAGCTCAAGCGACACATGATCGAACTCGGTGGGATGACAGTAGCCGTCGACCTTGAGCACCACATCGCCGATCTCGGCCGGGAGCTTGGGGAAGGTCTGCGTCACGTCGCGGCCGACCATCAGCTTGACGAGATCGTTGTGCGACACTTCGTCGAGCCGGCCGGCGCCCACCTGGCGACCGTCGCGGAAAACGGCGAAATACTCGCAGATCTGCCAGACTTCCTCGAACTTGTGGCTGATGAACAGGATGGCCTTGCCGGCCTTCTTCAGCCTGTCGATGATGCCGAACAGCTCCTCCACCTCCTTGTAGGAGAGGGCGGCGGTCGGCTCGTCCATGATGACGATGCGGGCGTCGACGGAGAGGGCCCGGGCGATCGCCACGAGGTGGCGCTGGGCGATGGAGAGATCCTTGAGGCGCGTGCGTGTCGAGATCGGCGCGTCGATGCCATGCAGGATGGCGGCGGCGCGCGCATGCATCGCCGCCCAGTCGATCAGACCGTAGCGGTTGCGCGGCTGGTGGCCGATGTAGATGTTCTCGGCGACCGTCAGTTCGTCGAACAGCACGGTTTCCTGGTGAATGGCGGTGATGCCGAGCTCCTGAGCTGCCTCGGCGGTCGGCAGCTCGACCTTCTTGCCGTCGATCTCGATGGTGCCGCCATCCGGCTGGTAGATGCCGGTCAGAATCTTGACCAGCGTCGACTTGCCGGCGCCGTTCTCGCCGATCAGCGCGGTGACGTGGCCGGGCCGAAGCTCGAGCGCCACGTCCGACAGCGCCTTGACGCCGGGAAAGGTCTTGGAGATGCCCGTCATCTTCAGGATGGGCTCTGTCGTTGGTGTGTCCGTGGAAGGCATGGCGTTCATCGGCGCTTTTTGCTGCTGGAGCCTGGAACCCGAGGGCCGTGTGGCCGTCGGCGCGACTGTTGTCGTGACGACAATCACTCCGGGACGACCGGCTGGGATCGGATCGACGGAACTGCCCTCATCCTGTTCCTGCCCCACAAGGGGGAGAGGACCCTGCCGGATCCGCCGACTGCGCTGGAGGGAGGCGCGCCGGGTTGGACGACGGAAGCCGTAAGGAGGGAGTTCCCGATCGGCGGCGACCGCGTCCCCTCCGCCTTGTGGGGGAGGGACAGGGAGAGGAGTTCGTTTGGGATGTCAGGTCCGGACCCGGCCGAAGCCGGGTCCGGATAGCTCGAGCCGGTCGATCAGAAGATCTTCGCGAATTCCTCGACGTTGCCGGCATCGTAGACGAACGGGTCGGCCATGGCCGCCTCGTTGTTGGCGTCGAGCTTGATCTTGCCCATGCGGCCGATGGAGATCTCGGCGTCCGGCTTGGCCTCGGCCTTGCCGGCCTTCAGCTCGTAGGCGATGTAGGTCGCCGAGTAGCCAAGGTCGATCGGATTCCAGATGGCGAAGGCCTTGGACGAACCCGCCTTGACGTGACCGGCCATCTCCGACGGCAGGCCGAGACCGGTAACGTTGACCTTGCCGACAAGGCCGGCGTCCTCAACCGCCTGGGCGGCGGCGACGATGCCGACCGACGTCGGGGCGATGATGGCCTTCAGGTTGGGATACTTGGCGATCAGACCCTGCGTCTCGCGGTAGGACTTGTCGGCGAGATCGTCGCCGTAGACCGTGTCGACGAGATTGACGTTGGCATAGTTCGGCAGGACCTTCTTCATCTCCTCGATCCAGATGTTCTGGTTGGTCGCCGTCGAGGCGGCCGAGAGAATGGCGACATCGCCCTTTTCCGAGCCGAGCCCGTCGGAGGCCAGCTTCACGCACATGTTGCCGATCAGCGGGTTGGACGACGGGTTGAGGTGCATCAGGCGGCCTTCCGGCGCAACGCCCGAGTCCCAGGAAATGACGGTGATGCCGCGCTGCATGGCCTTCTTCAGGGCCGGAACCAGGGCGTCCTTGTCATTGGCGGAGATGGCGATGGCGTCGACCTTCTGGGCGATCAGCGAGTTGACGACGTCGATCTGCGCTTCGGCGGTCGAGGTGGTCGGGCCGGTGTAGATGATCTCGACGTCGCCGAGTTCCTTGGCCGCTTCCTGGGCGCCCTTGTGGGCGGCGTCGAAGAAGCCGTTGCCGAGCGTCTTGACCACCAGGGCGATCTTGACGTTCTCGGCACTGGCCGAGCCCGACATCAGCGCGATGGCGGCGGCGGTGGTTACGATCAGTTTCTTGAACAGGGTCATCTGGGTCTCCTCCCGTTTCGACCTTCCATCGACCTCCGCCTCACTCCTCTGTCAGGCGACGGTCGGGGATTGCTGGGTATCTTCCTTCCGGTCCGTGGATGCGACGATCAGCCCGATGCCGGCGGTCTCCACCATCCGCCGGTCGCGCTCGTCGATGCCGTCATCCGTGATGATCGTGCTCACCCGTTCGAGCGGGCAGAGGATCAGGCTGGACCGTGTCTTGAACTTGGAACTGTCGACCAGGACGATGAGCTCGTCGGCCTGGCGCATCAGGCGCTGCTCGGACTGGATGATCAGCGAGTCCGATTCCATGATGCCGAGCGGCGACACGCCGCGGGCGCCCATGAAGAAGCGGCGGGCATAGAAGTGGCCGGTTCCATCGCTGTCGAACGGCGACAGGATGATGTTCTGCTCGCGATAGACCGCGCCGGCCGGCAGCATCACCGTGCATTTCGAATGCTTGATCAGATGCTCGGCGATCGGGAACGAGTTGGTCATCACCTGCAGGCGCATCTGCGCCAGATAGTGCACCATCGGAAAGGTGGTGGTACCGCCGTTGATGGTGATCGCCTCGCCGTCGTGGCAGAGCTTCACTGCCTCGCGGGCGATGGCGCGCTTCTGCGCCGAGTTGACCGTCTCGTCGGCCCGGAACGACCGAGCCGCCAGCACGCCGATCTGCGGCGGATGCAAAGCCTCGGCGCCGCCGCGCACTTTCTTCAGGCGGTTCTGGAGCGCCAGCGCGCTGATGTCGCGGCGGATCGTCGCCTCGGAGGCGTCGGTCAGCTCGACGATGTCCTGCACCGTCAGGATCGGTCGTTCCTGGACGGCGGAAAGGATGATGCGGTGGCGTTCGCGTTCGTGCATGGGGCTGTCTCGGCTCCGGAGTTGGGGCTCGGACGATGGCGCGCCGGCGCCGCGGGGGCAAGCGCCGGCGCGAGTGATCAGGGCTTGGGAGCGGCGAGCTTCCAGCCGTCGAGCGCCATGGCTTCTGGCTGCGGCACCACCTTGAAGCGGGCGGCGAGGTCGATCAGGTCCTGCGTCGACATCGTCTGGCGCGGCCCTCCCATCGACAGCACCTTCACCAGGATCTCGGCGGCCTTCTCGGCCGTGTCGACCAAGCCGAAGGCGTCGTCGAGCGTCGGACCGACGCCGAATACGCCATGGAACGGCCAGAGCACCAGCGGCCTTTTCGCCAGCAACCGGGCAGTGGCGTCACCCATCTGGTCGGTGCCGGGCACCAGCCATGGCATGGTGCCGACACCGTCGGGGAACACCACCAGGCATTCCGTGGAGCCTTCCCAGAGGGCGCGCGTCACGTTTGCGTCGCTCCAGTCGAGCACATAGGTCAGCGCGATCAGGTTGGTGGCGTGGCAGTGCAGCACCACACGGTCGCTGCCGTTGGTGGCGGTCTGGCGGGCGATATGCCCTTTGAAATGGCTGGAGAATTCCGACGTCGGCCCGCCGCCGTCGCGATAGCCCCATAGCACTTCCAGGAAGCTGCCGTCAGCGCCGACACGCACCACGCCGAGGTTGTTTTCCGGATCGAGCTGGACGTTTCGGAAGAACTTGCCGGTGCCGGTGACGATATAGCTCTGCCCGGCGATTGCCGGCAGCGGCTCGGTCATCGGCAGGCGGCGCGGTTCGCGGATGCCGGCGAGATAGGGCGCAAGGTCGTCGTCGGTGAGCCGCAGGCTGATGTTGCCTCCGTTGCGCTCGTCCCAGCCCTTGTCCCAGCAGTCCGTCGTGGCCTTCACCATCGCCTTGACGAACCAGGCATCGATCATATTCGCAGTCATAGTGGCTCAGGACTCCCGCTTGGCGAGCACGTCGCGCTCGTAAGCCTTGACGACATCGAACCAGGCGGCGCCGACCGGCACGTTCCGGCTTTCGCAATAGTGATTCCAGACGGCGGCCCACGGGCTGGTCTTGTGCTCCTCGAACAGCGCCATGCGCAGCGCGTAGTCGCCGGTCGTTTCGGCGGACTTGAGCTTGGTCGTCGGCTCCAGCATGGCCTTCAGCAGCGCCTTGCGCATGTTGCGCATGCCAATCACCCAGGCGGCGATGCGGTTGATCGAGGCATCGAAATAGTCGAGGCCGATGGCGGTGCGGTCAAGCATTCCGCCGCGCACCAGTTCGTTGGCGATGGCCTGCAGCTCGTCGTCGAACAGCACCACATGGTCGCTGTCCCAGCGCATGGGGCGCGACACGTGCAGCAGCACGCGATCGACGAACTGGAAGACGGCCGACAGCTTGTCGGACACCACCTCGGTCGGGTGGAAGTGGCCGGCGTCGAGGCAGAGCATGGTGCCGCGCGTCGCCGCGTAGCCCATGTAGAACTCGTTGGAACCGACGGTGTAGGCCTCGGCGCCGATGCCGAACAGCTTGCTCTCGACGGCGTCGTAGTGGAACTCCTTGGAGATCTTCTCGGAGATCACCTCGTCGAGCGCCGCCTTCAGCGTCTCGCGCGGTCCGTAGCGGTCGAACGGATAGTCCTTCGAACCGTCGGGAATCCAGATGTTCATCACCGAGGCCGTGCCGAGCGAACGGCCGAAATGCTCGGATACCTTGCGGCTCGCCTTGCAGTGGTCGATCCAGAACTGGCGGATGCCGGCGTCGGGATGGCTGAGCGTCCGGTTGTCGGCACTCTTCGGATGCGAGAAGCAGGAGGGGTTGAAGTCGAGGCCGAGGCCGTTTTCCTTCGCCCAGTCGACCCAGCGCTGGAAGTGCTTCGGCTCGATGGCGTCGCGCTCGACCTTGCGGTCGGCCTCCAGATAGAGGGCATGGAGGTTGAGCCGCTTGGCGCCGGGGATCAGCGACATCGCCTTGTCGAGGTCGGCGCGCAACTGGTCGGCATTGCGGGCCCGGCCGGGGTAGTTGCCCGACACCTGGATGCCGCCGGTGAGCTCGCCATCCGGATTCTCGAAACCCTTGACGTCGTCGCCCTGCCAGCAGTGCATCGACACGGGAATGGTATCGAGCTTGGCCAGGACGGCCTCGGTGTCGATGCCGTCGCGGGCGAAATGCTCGCGGGCGAGTTCGTAGGCTTTGGTGATCGACGCGTTATCGGACATGACTCGCGGTTTCCTCCCGTTGGCTCCGCTGCTCGCTATCAATCATATTTCATCACAAACGATCAAGTGTGATCATGTCGGGCCGTTTCGAATATGCAAGGGCAACCTCACTTGGTTCGGAACGGTGCCGGCTATTTATGTGTTGAAAATACAATGATTTTCAGATTTCGGCGGTGGTTCTGGCGTACATTTGCGTACCGACAAAAGTTCTAGCCGAATGACGGGAACGACGATATGCCGATCAAAGGTTCGAGTTGCGATTGAAAATGATTGAATTTGCGTAGTGATCCCACTGGGAACGATCGGATAGGATTGACTATGATCCGTTCGTGGGCCGATGTGGCGTCGGCAGGGAGGAGAGCCATGATCAGAAAAGCCTTCGTCATGTGGGTCAATCCGGACGCCCACGCCGAGTACAAGCGTCGCCATGACGAGATCTGGCCGGAGCTGGCCGCGGTGCTCAAGGCGCATGGCGCGCACAATTACGCCATCTACCTTGACCCGAAGACATCGACGCTGTTTGCCACCGTGGAAATCGAGTCCGAGGAGCGCTGGGATGCCGTCGCCTCGACGGACGTGTGCCAGAGGTGGTGGAAGTACATGGCCGACATCATGCCGTCCAATCCGGACAACAGCCCGAAGTTGGCGGACCTCCGCGAGGTGTTCTTCCTCGCGTGAGCGTCAGGCGCTTACTGGAGCCGGACCGGTTGAGCCCTTCACGTCGAGGCGGGGCGGCAGGATGATGTGCCGATCGGTCCGACGCCCTTCGATGCGCTCGATCAGCAGCTTCATTGCCTCGCTGCCGAGCAGGTGCCCCGACTGATCGATCGATGTCAGCGACAGCTGCGGCAGCTCGGCGAGGCGCGAGTTGTCGTATCCGACCACGGAGAGGTCTTCCGGTATCCGGATGCCGAGCTTCAGCGCTTCGGCCATCAGGGTGAACGCGACGGAGTCCGTCCAGCAAAAGACGGCGGTCGGGCGCCGAGGGCTGGTCAGAATGCGCCGCGCCACGTCCTCGTCGTAACGCTCGCCGCGAAAATGAGTGCCCTCGAAGATCGAGATGTTCTCGGCCAGGCCATGAGCCGCCATGGTATCCCGATAACCCGACGTTCGCAGTGTGGTCGAATTGTTGGGAGCGGCAGAGGTCGGCTCGAGGCCGAAATAAGCGATGTCGCGATGGCCGAGCGTTATCAGGTGTTCGACCGCAAGCCGCGCGCCGACGCGATCGTCGTTGTTGACGGTGTCATAGCCGCAGTCCCGATCATGGCGGCCGATCATCACGGTCGGGACCGAGGTGGCGACGGTGGCGAGATAGGACTCCTCGAGGCGCGGCGCGATCATTAGGAACCCGTCGATCTTGTGATCGAGCATGGTATCGATGGCGTGCTTCTCGGTGGCTTCGGCTGAGGGGCGAAAGCCGATCAGCGGCTCGTAGCTGGTGCTCCTGAGCGTCGAGATCACGCCGTCGAGGATGTCGGGGAAGAACGGATTGCGCATGTCCGGCAGCACGACGCCAAGCGTATACGTCCGTCCCCTGAGGCCGCGCGCCGCCGTCTGCGGACGATAGTTGAGCGCGGTCATTGCCGCCTCGACGCGGGTCCGCATGTCGTCTGACAGGCCGTAGGCGTTGCGCAGCACCTTGGAGACGGCGGCGCGCGACACGCCGGCCGCCTCCGCCACATCCTTGATCGTCGCGCGCTTCATGGTGCTCCGCCCGTTTCCCGCCCGTTTCCGAGGTTTCCTCTATACATTCGGCAGTTTGCCGGCAACGGCTATCATCCCTTCACGGCGCCGGCCGTCATGCCTTCGACGATCTGGCGATTGAAGAACAGGAACATGATCAGCGGCGGAATGGTGATGATCAGGATGTTCATGAAGAGAAGATTGTAGGACGTATTGAACATGCTCTGGAAGTTGAACAACGTCAGCTGCACCGTGGCGTTCTTGGCCCCCGGCAGATAGTAGAGCGGGTTGGTGAAGTCGTTGAAGATCGCCACCGATTGCACGACGATCACCGTCACCGCCACGGGCTTCAGAAGCGGCAGCACGATGCGGAAGAACAGCGTGAACGGCCCGGCCCCTTCGAGGATCGCTGCCTCGTCGAGTTCCCGGGGAATGGTGGCGATGAAGGCCCGGAACAACAGCACCGAGAAGGACAGGCTGTAGGCGATCTCGATCAGGATCAGCCCGGACAGCGTCTTGAACAGGCTCAGCCATTGCAGCAGCCAGATCGTCGGCACCACGGCCGGCGGCATGATCAGGCCGGCCAGCACCATGAAGTTGATGAGGCCGCTCCAGCGCGATGGCCGCCGCTGCAACACGAAGCCAACCATGGCGCCGAAGACGACGAGCCCGGTCACGGCCACGACGGTCAGGATGATCGAATTGACGAAGGCGGTGATCAGCATGTAGTCGCGCGCCTGCACCACGGCGACGAGATTGTCCCAGAAGTGTGTCTCGGTGGGCCAGGAGAAGTGCAGTTGCGAGGCTTCCGGCTTGTCCTTCAGCGCGTTGACGAGGATGAACAGGAAGGGCACGACGAAGACCGCGAAGGCGGCGGCGAGCGACAGAATGCCGGTCGCGTAGTATCTCAGTTTCTTGGCGGTCATGCCTCGACCTCCTTGCGGTTGAGGACGAAGGACAGGGGCACGACGATGGCCGCCACCAGCACGAACAGCACGACGTTGCCGGCCGTGGAGAGGCCGTAGAAGCCGGCCTGATATTGCTTGTAGATGACCGATGCCACGACGTCGGTGGTGAAGCCGGGGCCGCCCTTGGTCATCGCCCAGATCAGGTCGAAGGATCTGAGGCCGCCGATCAGGCTGAGGATGATCACCGTGACGGTGGCCGGACGGGCGAGCGGCAGCGTCACGTTCCAGAAGCGCTGCAGCGCGTTGGCGCCATCCATCTTGGCCGCCTCGTAATACTCGGCCGGAATGGAGACGATGCCGGCGATGTAGATGACTGTGGCGAGGCCGACGCCCTTCCAGACGTCGACGAAGGCGACCGAGAGCAGGGCGTAGCGCGGATCGGTCAGCCATGCCGGTCCCTTCAGGCCGAAGACGGCGATGATGTCGTTGATGAGGCCGTTGGTCGGATGCATCAGCATGGTGAAGGTGATGCCGACGCCGATGGTCGAGACCAGAACCGGGAAGAACACCACGGCGCGCAGAAGGTCACGCATCATGACGTTGGACGTCAGCAGGATGCCGAGGAGCATGCCGAGCACCACCTTCGACCCCGAGGTGACGACGGCATAGATCAGCGTGTTGACGAGCCCCCAGACCAGGAAGGGCTCGCTGAAGAACTGCCGGAAATTGTCGAGCCCGATGAAGGAATACTGGAACAGCGTCCAGCGGGTCAGGCTGAAGAACAGCGAGGCGAAGGTCGGAACCAGGAACAGGACGCCGAAGATGATGGCGGCCGGCAGATAGAACCAGCTCGGATAGGCCGCCGCGAGCGAGCGTCGGGTGCCTTTTATTCCGTGACGTGTCATGGGGAGCTCCAGAGCCGCTTGTCCTGTCGGTCGCAGCCTCGCGCGAACGCGGGGCCGCTTCTCGGGAGGAGAAGTCTAGATCATCCGTGAGAAAAGTCGTCAGACCTTTCGGATCGATCGGCTAGGCCGAACAATGGGTTGGAGGCAGGCCGGCACCTCGGCGCCGGCCCGGATCCCATTGTTGGCGACGCTTCATTCCCAGCCGGGCAGGCCGAGTTGCAGCGCCTGCTTGCGCACGTCCTCGTCATAGAGCTTGGCACCGTCGAGCGGCGAGCGGATACCCGAGCCGATTTCGACGGTGATCTGCTCGAGCGCTGGCCCCTTGACCGGCGACAGGAACTCGAGCGCCGGCGCATTCTTGCTGCCTTCGGCAAAGTAGCTGACGAGATCCTTGGTCGGGGATGGCACGTCGTCCGGTAGCGTGCAGGACTTGGTCATATACGGCCCCAAGGCCCCGATCGCTTCGGTCTGCACGTCGCAGCCGTCCTTGCTGGCGACGAAGGCGATGAACTTCTTGGCCTCTTCCGGGTGCTCGGTCTGCGAGTAGCCGTAAACGCCTTCTCCGACCCAGACGGTCAGCCCGTTGTTGGCCGCATCGTCGCCAGGCAGGGCGAAGAAGCCGACGTCATCGAGGTTCTCCTTGTAGTTCTCGAACAGATTGCCGATGGCGAAGGTGAGCATGGGGTAGTGGACGCCTTCACCTTTCGACACCATGCGCAGGCCGTCGTCGTAGCTTGCCGAGCCGAAGTCCTCGTTGAGATAGCCGGCCTTGAACACCTCTTCCTGATGCTCGAAGCCCTTCATGGCTGCCGGTGTGGTTGCGAACTTCGCCTTGTTGGCCGTGAAGTCGTCGGGGAAGGTCGGCGCCGCTTGCAGCACGTTGTAGAAGTCGCCCAGGAAGAACAGCTGCGAGGTCCAGGTATCCTTGAACGTCTGGATCACCGGAGCCGCCTTGGTCTTTTCCTTGATGACGGCATTGTTCTTCATGAAGTCGGCCCACGTCTTGGGAACGGACAGGCCGAGCTCGGCATAGATTTTCTTGTTGTAGAGAACGCCGCCGCCCATCGTTGTCCGGAAAGGCGAGCCATAGATCTTGCCATTCTCGCTGACCACCGACTTGAAGGTGTCCATGATGTCGGACTGGTAGGCTTCGTCGGTGAGGTCGAGCATGTTCTGCTGCGGGTTGAGCGCATGGAACAGCGAGCCGGTATTGTACATGAAAACGTCGGTCATCTCGCCGGTGGCGAGCCGCGTCTTGACGATGTTGTCGCCCTCGCCGCCGCCGGGGCGGGATTCGACCTCGACGGTGATGTCAGGATTCTTGGCGTGGAAGGCGGCGGCCAGCGCTTCGGACGCTTTGACGGTCGCCGGAGCGTTGTCGACGAGGAAGGTCAGCTTCACCTCGGCCGACGCCGGGAATGCAAAGGATAGCGCAAGCGCGCTACCGGCCGCGGCCGCCACCAGAAGACGGCGGGAAATCGCAAAGATCATGGTCTCTCCTCCCAGTTTTCCATCCGCCCGGCCGTCCTCTCGGCCAAGGCGGAGAACCGCTCGCTTGCCTCAGTGGGCGACGGCGAACGTGATGACGTGGCGCCCGCTTCCCACGGCAAGACGCTGCTTGCTCTCTTCGGTGGCCGGGGCGACCGGCTTGCCGTCGAGGATGACGTTCCGGGCGCCGACGGGCACGATCAGGGTGCCGCGTGCCCCGTCGGGGACGACGGTCTCCCAGATGACGGTGCCGTCGTCGACGCGCCAGCCCGCTTCGATCCGGCCCGCTGCCGAATGGTGGATGGCTGCCACCGGCGACAGCGCCGGAATGATCGCCGGCTCGAACAGGATGTGCCGGAAGCCCGGTTCGTCTTCGTCGGGCCTGAGGCCGGCCACCTCCTCGAACAGCCACTGGCACACCGCGCCATAGGCGTAGTGGTTGTACGAGTTCATTGATGGATCGAACACCGAGCCGTCCGCCTGGATGGCGTCCCAGCGCTCCCAGATGGTCGTGGCGCCGTTTTTCACCTGATAGAGCCAGCCGGGCACTTCCTCCTGCAGGAAGAGCGCCCCGGCAAGGTCCGGTTCGCCGATCTTGATCAGCGCGGGCAACACGGCGGGTGTGCCGATGAATCCGGTGCTGATGCGCCCGCCCGCCCGGTCGATGGTCGCCTTGAAATAGTCCTTCGCCGCCGCGCGCTTGTCCTCGGGAATGAGGTCGTGCAGGAAGGCGAGGGCATAGGACGTCTGGTCGTCGTAGGCGAGGCGGCCGGACGGTGTGATGAACTCGTGGGCGAAGGCCGCCTTCACCACCGCGGCCCGGTCCGACAGGCGCTTTTCGGTCGCCTTGTCGCCAACGAGACCGGCGATCTTCGCCGTCAGCTTGGCCGCGATGAAGAGATAGATGGTGGCTGCCGCGTCGTCGCCGATGGTTGGCAGCGGTTTCTCGCTGGGGCCTTTCGGCTGCAGCCAGTCGCCGAAGGTGAAGCCGCGCGCTCCCCAGGGGCGTGGCGGCCGGACGATCGGGCCGTTGCTGATCGACCAGACGAAGTCGTTCCAACGGATCATCGCCGGAAGCGTCTCGCGGAGGATGTCGAGGTCGCCATAGTGGCAGTAGAGCGCATGCGGCACGATCGATATGGCGTCGCCCCAACCGGTTGAGCCGTAGAAGCCGACATAGCGATCCTCGTGCCCGCGCGTCGGGTCGGGAACCACATGTGCGATCTCGCCATCCGCCCGCTGGTCGGCCATCACGTCGCGCAGCCACTTGACGAAGAAGTCGTGGCTTTCGTGCAGGTAGCAGGCCGTGGCGGCGAACACCTGCGCGTCGCCGGTCCATCCGAGGCGCTCGTCACGCTGCGGACAGTCGGTCGGCACGTCGACGAAGTTGGAGCGCTGCGACCAGACCGAGTTTTCGACAAGGCGATTGACCAGCGGGTGACCCGTGGTCAGCCAGCCGGTCCGCGTCACCGCCGACGAGATCGGCACCGAGGCGATATCGACGATCTCCGCCTTGCCGGTCACCGTCACCCGCGCGAAGCGGAAGCCCTGGAAGGTGAAGATCGGTCGATAGCTTTTCTGCCCATCGCCCTTCAGGACGTAGGTGACGAGGCAGGGCGCCGAACGCAGGTTGGTGTTGCAGAACTCTCCCTTGTCGAGGATTTCCGAGTGCTCGACCAACACCGTCGCGCCGGCTTCGCCCGTCACGGTCAGGGCGACATAGGCGGCGGCGTTCTGGCCGAAGTCGTAGATCATGCGTCCCTCGGCATCCGTGAAGGACGAGACCGGCCGCAACAGATCGAGTTCCTTGACGCCGTTGACCTCGTGGGCGACCAGTACGGACGGATCGAAGTCCTCGTGCGGCACGCTGCCCTGGTCGGCCGCGGCGCCTTCGAGGCGGGCATCGTAGGTCTCGCCGAAGTAGATGCCGGACTTCAGCACGGGCGTGAGCCCGCTCGACCAGCTTGAGTCGGTGGCGAGGATCGTTCCCCCGTCGGCTTCGATCTCAGCGATGGCGGCGATGCGATCGCCCCAGGTGTTGAAGAGGGCGTGCTCGTGCGCCCACATCATCTGCGAGCGATACCAACCATCGCCCAGCCAGATGTCGATGACGTTGTCGCCGTCGACCAGCATCGGGCCGACGTCGTAGGTCTGGTAGCTGAGGCGATCGTAATAGGAGGTCCAGCCTGGCGTCAGGAGATCGTCACCGACGCGCTTGCCGTTGATGAAGGCGCGATAAAGCCCCAGCGCGCTGATCCTGAGAAGCGCCCGGCCGCCACCTTTCGCCTGAAACGTCTTGCGCAGGAACGGCTGCCGCGTGCCGACGCCGGCATCGGAAAGCGGGCGGATCATCTGCGCCTTCCAGACATGCCCTTGGCCGGCGTTCAACGCGCCGACGGTTGCACGAGGGCTCGATCCCATCACGTTCATCTGTCCTGTCCTCCCACGGAGCGATCAGGCCGTAGCCAACCGTTCCGGTTTCCCGTTTGGCGTCGTTTGCGACGCATTTTGTGGACCGGTTTACATTGAGGATGAACTAGCATCCGTCCCGTTCCAACCTTGCTTGCAAAAAAGTGTAGACCAGTTTACAAAATTGTAAAGAGGGAGCCTCGAGGAAAAGATCCGGGCCCAGCGTTGGAGGCGTTGGGTCGCGGAATTCTAAATGAATTCAATGCGAAGAAACATCTGTCGCAGAGCGGCGTGGTGGGCAAGGGGAGGGCGGCGTGGCTGGACTGAAACTTGAGAGCGTGCGCAAGAGCTTCGGCGAGCTCGCGGTGATCCACTCGGTCGATCTCGATATCGACAGCGGCGAGTTTGTCGTCTTCGTCGGTCCGTCGGGCTGCGGCAAGTCGACGCTGCTGCGCCTCATCGCCGGCCTTGAAGACACCACGTCGGGCCGCATTGAGATCGACGGCGAGGACGTCACCGAGACGCCGCCCTCGCAACGCGGCGTCGCCATGGTGTTCCAGTCCTACGCCCTCTATCCCCACATGACGGTGGCGGAGAACATGGGCTTCGGCCTGAAGATCAATCGCGCACCCAAGGCCGAGATCGCCCGCAAGGTGGGAGAGGCCGCGCGGGTGCTGCACCTTGAGGAACTGCTCGACCGCAAGCCCAAGCAGCTTTCGGGCGGCCAGCGCCAGCGCGTCGCCATCGGCCGCGCCATCGTTCGTAATCCCAAGGTCTTCCTGTTCGACGAACCGCTGTCCAATCTCGATGCCGAGCTGCGCGTTCAGATGCGCCTCGAAATCGCCCGCCTGCATCGCGAGGTGAAGGCGACCATGATCTACGTGACGCACGACCAGGTGGAGGCCATGACGCTGGCCGACAAGATCGTCGTGCTGAGGTCGGGCCGCGTCGAGCAGGTGGGTCGGCCGATCGACCTCTATGCCGACCCCGACAACCTGTTCGTTGCCGGCTTCATCGGCTCGCCGAAGATGAACTTCCTGAAGGGCGTCGTCGGCGGTCGGACCGACGCCGGCACCGAAGTCCGCATTCCCGCTTTCGATCTGGTGCTGCATCTGCCTGCCGACGCCGACCTCGTGCCGGGCACGGCGGTGCTGGCCGGCGTGCGCCCCGAGCATTTCCACCAGACGGCAGCCCACATGATGGCCCTGCCGATCGAGGTACTGGAGAACCTCGGCGGACAAACATACGCCTACGGCAGGGCGCCGGATGGCGATCAGATCATCGCCGAGGCGCGCTTCCTGCCACCTGGCTGGCGCGGCGCAACGCTCGATATCGGCTTCGATGCCGCGAGCGTTCTGCTGTTCGACCCGGATACGGGATTGCGAATCCGCTGAGCGGCTAAGCCGCAAACCCATCCAGGAACAATGCGATCGACGCCTTCACCCAGCTTTGCCGCTCGGCCGGGGTAAATGGGTCTCTGAGGCCCAGCAGGATCTGCCGTTGCGCCTCGTTGATCGTGCCGCGCAGGAGGTGCGCCACCGTCTCGATGTCGCCGTCTCGCAGAAAGCCGCTGGTCTGGTGGTCGCGAACCCAGGTCTCGAACGCCTTGGTGATGCGGGCCGTGGCTTGTCGGTAGCTGTCGGCAAGTGCGGGCACCTCCTGGCGCTCGCCGGCGATGAGGCGGGTAAGCCGTACCGCCTCGTCCGATAATGCGAGATCGGCGTAGTTGGTCAGCAGGGCTTCGAGGCTAGAACGAGGGTCGACCCTTGCCAGACGCGCCGCGTCGAGCCCCCCGATGGCGGCATCGATTCGCGCCTCCATCGCTTCCTTCAGGAGATCTTCCTTGGCGTTGAACAAGCGGTAGAGCGTTCGCGTCGACACGCCGGCATCGCGGGCGATGGTGTCTATGCCCGTGCGAACGTAGCCCGTTTCCAGAAAGGCCTTCGCCGCCGCCGCGATGATCAGGGCGCGCGTCTCGTCCTCGCTTCTGACCGGCGGTCTGCCGGGGCCGCGCGTTTGGGGCTGAGTACTGTCGACCATGATGGTTCCCTCTTGCTTGACACAGGGTGGCGTCCGGAAATAAAGAAAACAATGATTTTCCATATTTTCGCAAGCCGAATCCGTTCTGGTTGCAGTTGCGGAAGGCAAGGATGAGATCGTTGTCCGCTTGGCGCCCCCTCGTTATCGCCGGCCTGGCTGCGGCCGGCCTCGGTCTTTCCGTCATCTGGGCGGTCGATCATCCCGAGCCGCTGATGCTGCAAGGCGAGGTGGAGGCGACCCGCGTCGACCTTGCCGCGCGCGTCGCCGGCCGTGTCGTCAGGACGCCGGTCGACATCGGCGACCGGGTCGCCGCCGGCGATCTGGTGATAGAGCTCGACAGTCCGGCGCTCAGGGCCGGGCTCGACACGTCGAAGGCTGCGCTCGCGGTGGCCAACTCCAACCGCGACCTCGCTTTTTCGACGCGGCAGGAAATGATCGACGCCCGCCGGGCCGAACGGGAGAAGGCGGAGGCCGACGTGCTGCTGGCGCAGAAGACCTACGACCGCGTCAGTCAGCTGCAGGAGCGGTCCTTCGCCTCCGAGCAGGTGCTCGACGAAGTCTCCAACAAGCTCAATGCCGCGTTCAAGGCGCGTGCCGCCACCGAGGCCAATCTTCAGCTCGCGATCAAGGGCAACAGCCCCGAGCAGAAGGCGGTCGCCGTGGCGCAGGTCGAACAGGCCGCGGCGGCCGTCGCCCAGATCGAGACGGACCTTGCCGAACTCACTGTGAAGGCGCCGATGGCCGGCGAGGTGACGGCGCGGACCGCCGAAATCGGCGAACTGTTCGGCGCCGGCACGCCGCTCCTTTCGATCGTCGACATCGACAATGCTTGGTTCACCTTCAATGTCCGCGAAGATCTGCTGAACGGCCTTGCCGTCGGCGACGTGCTGAAGGTGCGGGTGCCGGCGTTGGGCGGACGCGAAATCGAAACCCGCGTGACGGTCATCAACGCTCAAGGGTCCTATGCCAACTGGCGCGCTACCAAGGCGACCGGCGATTTCGATCTGCGCACCTTCGAAGTGCGGGCTCGGCCCCAAGAGGCGATCGAAGGTCTGCGCCCCGGCATGAGCGGGCTGATCGATTGGTCCGGTCCCCGGCTCATGGACCGCTGAATCATGGCGCGAAGGGCCCATCTCGCGGCCGGCTTCCGACGGGTTCTTCTTGCCGAACTGCGGCAGATCGGTGCGCGGCCGGGCCTGATGTTCATGCTGGCGCCGTTCCCGCTGCTGCTGTTCGTGCTGCTGGCGGCGGTGTTTCAGCTCGGCCTGCCGCGCGAGCTGCCCATCACCGTCGTCGATCAGGATCGTTCAACGCTGTCGCGACAGATGGTCCGCATCGTCGATGCGACACCGGAGGTGGCGGTCACGCGCGAGGAGGGCACGCTCAGCGAGGGGCGGCAACGGCTTCTCTCGGGTGAGGCCTATGCCGTGGTGCTGATACCGCCCCGCACCGAGCGCGACGTGCTGGCTGGCCGCCGGCCCGAGGTGGTGCTGTTCTACAACAACCAGTACATGACGCCGGGCAGCCTCGTCGCGCGCGGTGTCGGCGGAGCTCTCGGCACGATGGCGGCCGGCATTTCGATCGAGGCGCGCGTCGCCCGTGGCGCCGACGTGGAGAGCGCCACGCAGTCGGTGGCGCCGGTGCCGGTGCGGCAGAGCGCGCTGTTCAATCCGAGCTTAGAATACGTCCAGTTCCTGCTGGCGGCGGTGATGCCGACGGTGTTGCAGATCTTCATCGGGGCCAGCGCTGCGCTGTCCTTTTCCCGAGATCGTCAGGGCGTCGCCGGTCTCGGCAAGTCGCTCCGGCTCGGCGGTACCCTCTTGAAAACGACGGCTGGCAAGATGGCGCCCTATACGCTCGCCTATCTCCTCGTGCTCTGGGGCGCCGACGCCTTGCTGTTCGGCCCGATGGGCGCGCGCTTCGGCGGCAGTTTGGCCTTTCACGTCGCCTACGGCGTCGCCTTCGTGCTCGCCTCGCAGATGCTCGGCGCGGCGGCGGCGCTCATTGCCCGCGATACGGTCTCGGCGCTGGCGGCCGTCGGCGTCATCACGGGGCCGGCGTTCGGTTTCACAGGCATCACCTTTCCCCGTCTGTCCATGAACGGCTTTTCCGACATATGGGCCGACCTGCTGCCGGTGACGCACTATCTCGAACTGCGGACCGACAACATCCTGAGGGGAGCGCCGCTCGACATTTCGATGCCGGCCTTCGGCTGGCTGCTATCGCTGGCGCTCGCCTATGGCGGAGTGACGCTGCTTCTCCTGTGGCTCCACGGCCGTCCCCGGTCGTCCGTCGCCAAGGCGGTGGCCCGATGATCGCCGCCTTCTTGCGCGAGATCGCCGTGGCGATCCAAGCCATCTGGAACGACAAGGGCGCCCGCTCGACCATGTTGGGCGCGACGCTGTTCTTCTCGGTCTTCTTCCCGCAGCCCTATCTGTCCGAGGTGGTGCGCGACATGCCGGTGGCGGTCATCGATCAGGATGGTTCGACGCTGAGTCGCGAACTGATCCGCCGGATCGACGCTGCCGACGCTGTCGCCGTTACCCGTTATGCGGCCGATATGCCCTCGGCCCGCAAGCTTTTCCTCACGCGCCAGATTTACGGCATCATCGTCGTTCCGCCGCAGTTCGAGCGCGATCTGCTCGCCGGCCGTGCAGCGCCGATCGCAGCCTTTTCCGACGGCGGCTATTTCCTGCTCAACTCGGTCATGTCCTCGGCGCTGTCCAACGCGGCACGCAGCCTGGGTGCCGAGGTACAGGTCGGGCGGCTCACAGCCTCCGGCGTCGACATGGCCCAGGCCATGGCCATCGTCGAACCGCTGCGCGTCACGACGGTGCCGCTGTTCAACCCGACCGGCGGCTATGCCAGCTTCGTCCTGCCGGCCGTCTTCGTGCTGATCCTGCAACAGACCCTTCTGATGGGGATCGGCAATCTCAAGGCGGGGCGCCGTTCGGCGGGCGGACTGTCGACCTTTGCCGACGCGATCGTCTACGTCGCCCTCTACAGTCTTTGGGCAGGCGTGGTCCTGGTCCTGCTGCCCTGGGTTTATCGGCTGCCCCGCATCGGCGATGTCGTCGTCATGTATGCGGTCGCCGTGCCCTTCCTTGCCGCCGTCACGGCGATGGGCTTCGCCGTCGCCCGGCTGATTCCCAGCAAGGAAGGCGTCATCTTCTTCCTGGTCGTGCTCGGCATGCCGCTGTTTTTCCTGTCCGGCGTCTCCTGGCCGGCCGAGGCCATGCCGCAGTTCCTCCGTACCGTGGCTTTCGCCATTCCCTCGACGACAGCGGTGCCGGCATTGGTGCGCGTCAATCAGATGGGCGCCGAGCTGCGGTCGGTCGAGACGACGATTTTCGTCCAGCTTGCCCTTTGCCTCGCCTACTCGATGCTCGCCGTCGCAGCGGAGCGGTGGAAGAAAAAGCCATCAACCTGACGCGACTTGCGCACCGCAACGGTTTCTGACCACACTCGGGAAAACACTGAGACGAGGTGCAGTATGGCGGCGGCGGGTCTGGGGTCGACGATCGGCCCTGTGGTGGTCCTTCTTTCGGCCGGCGTCCTGGCGGTGCCGCTGTTCCGCCGTCTCGGCCTCGGCTCGGTGCTGGGTTATTTTGCCGCCGGCGCCCTGGTCGGCCCCTCGGCGTTCGGCCTGTTCTCCGACCCCTCCGCCATGCTCCACGTGTCGGAACTCGGCGTTGTCATGTTCCTCTTCCTGATCGGTCTAGAGCTGCGGCCGCAGAAACTGTGGGCGATGCGCGGCCAGATCTTCGGCCTCGGCCTTGCGCAGGTGGTGGCCTGCACTGGCTTGCTGACCGCCTGCGGCGTCGCGGTGTTCGGCCTTTCGCCCATCGCCGCCTTCATTGCCGGTGCCGGTTTCGTGCTGTCGTCGACGGCCGTCATCATGTCCATGCTGCAAGAGCGTGGCGAGCTGGCCGGTCCCGATGGACAGAAGGCCGTGTCGATCCTCCTGTTCGAAGACCTGTCGATCGTGCCGCTTCTCGCACTGGTGGCCTGGCTGGCGCCCAACGAGCATGGCGGAACCGGCTGGCTCGGAGTTGGGCTCGGCGCGGCGGGCGTGGCGGCGCTGCTGCTCGCCGGCCGGTTTCTGATCGATCCCTTCTTCGGCCTGCTTGCCCGCGCCCGCGCTCGCGAGGTGCTGACGGCCGGTGCACTGCTGGTCGTCCTCGGCGCGGCGCTGCTGATGGAGGCGGTGGGTCTCTCGATGGCGATGGGCACATTTCTCGCCGGCGTCATGCTGTCGGGGTCGAGCTATCGGCATCAGGTGGAAGCCGACGTGGAGCCGTTCAAAGGCCTCTTGATGGGCCTGTTCTTTCTGGCCGTCGGCATGTCGCTCGACATCCGCGTCGTGGTCGAGCGCTGGCCGCTGCTGATCGGCCTGCTCTTCGCCTTCGCCCTGGTGAAGGCGGTCGGCATCTATGCCGTGGCGCGTCTCTTCGGCTCCAGCCATCGGCCAGCCTTCGGACGCGCCTTGATGTTTGCCCAAGGCGGCGAATTCGCCTTCGTCCTGTACACGGCGGCGGCGGGCGGTGGCGTCATTCCCACCGGTGATGCCGCGCTGTTCTCGACGGTGATCATCCTCTCCATGGCCTTGACGCCGTTGGTGCTCGTCGTCGCCGGCCACTTCCGTCGGGAGGAGGAAAAGTCGCTCGATGGCGTCGAGGAGGCGCGCGACCTGCGCGGCCGCGTCCTCCTGATCGGCTTCGGCCGCTTCGGCCAGATCGCCGCGCAACTACTGCTGTCACGCGGCGTCGACGTCTCGATGATCGAGAACGATCCCGACCGCATCCGCGAGGCGGGGCGGTTCGGCTTCCGCATTTTCTACGGCGACGGGACCCGGCTGGATACGCTCCAGCATTCCGGCGCCGCCGAGGCCGAGGTCATCATGGTTTGCGTCGACGATCGCAAGGCGGCCAACCGCATCGTAGAGCTCGTCAAGGCGCACTTCCCCTTGGCGCGCCTGCTCGTGCGCTCCTACGACCGCGTCCACTCGATCGAGCTCATTCGTGCCGGCGTCGACATCGAGGTGCGCGAGACCTTCGACGCGGCCCTGCACATGGGGGCCGAGGGCCTGAAGGCGCTCGGCTGCAGCGAGGAACGCACGACCGAAGCGCTTACCACCATCCGTCGTCTCGATGCCGAGCGTCTGGTGGCGCAGGTGCAAGGTGGCGTCATGGCCGGCCGCGAGAATTTGACCACGCGGCCGGTTCCCGAACCTCTGACGCCACCCAGGAAGCTGGCGGCAGACGAGGCTTGACGTCAGGCGGCGCGTATCGCCGCGTTGGCTTCGAGCCCCGCGAGATCGAGCGCGTAGAGCGCGTCGCACAGTTCCTGCGGCAGGAAGCCCGGCCCCTTGACGCGCTTGCCGGCGATGGCGCCAGCCGCAGCGTAGACGGCAAGCGCCGCCACCGTACCCTCGAACGCCGGAGCGACGGCAACGAAGGCTCCGACGAGACCGGTCAGCGAGCAGCCGAGGGCGGTGGACAGCGGCATCAGTTCGTGGCCACCTTCGATGGCCACGGTTCGCGCGCCATCGGTGACATAGTCGATCTCGCCGGTGACGGCGACGACCGCGCCGCTGGAGCGGGCGAGGGCGACGGCACTGTCGAGAGCGGCATTGGAGCTCGCCGAGCTGTCGACCCCTTTCGAGGCCAGGCCGGCAACGCCCGAAAGCGCCATGATCTCCGAGGCATTGCCGCGGATCACCGTCGGTCCCATCGCGACGAGATCGGCGGCGGCGGTGTTGCGAAGACGCGTTGCGCCGACGGCGACGGGATCGAACACGACGGGTTTGCCGGCGGCCTTGTAAACGGCCGCCGCCAGCTTCATGCCGGCGATCCAATCGGACGACAGCGTGCCGATGTTCAGCGTCAGCGCGCGGGCGATGCGGCCGAAGTCCTCCACCTCGTCCACGGAGTGCACCATGGCCGGCGAAGCGCCGGCGGCAAGCAGTACGTTGGCAGCGATGTTCATCGCCACGAAGTTGGTGATGTTGTGCACGAGCGGCCGTTCGGCGCGCACCTTCTCATGAAGGGTGTGAACGTCGGCAAGCGTCAGGGTGGTCATCGCGGGCTCCTTGCGCGAAGATCGCCCGCGGACAAGAAGACGTGTGGCTGCCGGACAGGCCGGGCCGCTCGCTCAATCCCTCCGCCGGCATGATCCGGATCAGGTTCGTGGGGTTGGATCGCTCCTCTCAGTCCGGTCAAGCCGGACACCCCCTTGAGACGTCGCGAGCATAGGCGGGGCGGGAAAGCGGCGCAAGTGGCGGTGGCGGAGCGCGGCCAATCATGGCGGGTCCCCATCACCGCCCACCATCAAGCTTTGCGGGGTGCGCCGGCGAGCCGCAACAAATCGTCGGTTTGGGCCGGAATCCGCTCCGCCAGGCGAGCGGCGGCAACCGGCTGCAGCCAGGCCATGATGTCGGCGGTCGTCGTTTCGCCCAGTCTGGCATAGGCGTCGACGTACTCGGCCGCTGCCATCGGGTCGGCATGGTGGATCAAAACATAGCTTCTGCAGACATCGGCAGCCGGCGTGCCGCTGCAGGCATCCAGCCAGTCCAGGATCATGATGTCGTCGGCGGAGCCGTGAATGTTCCAGGGGTGAAAGTCGCCATGACATAGGCAGTCGCCATCCGGCAGTGCGTCGAGTTGGCGAAGGAGGCGGTCCTGCGAGCTTCGATCAAGCTCTTGGGCACGCTGGATATTGTCCGATAGCCGCGCTTTCAGGGATGGCAAACCGCTTCCTGGCTGACGGTGCACGAGAAGGTGCAGCCGTGCCAGTTCTTCGATATGGAGCCTCCGGTCGCCCGACATCATCCGATCCGCGAAGCTCGGTCCACGCGCACGGTCCATCACCAGACCCCAGCGGCCGCCATACTCACCGACGGCGTGGATCCTGGGCGTCGGCAGGGCGAGCTGTTCGAGGATGGACAGATTGGACGCTTCCCGGAATGCGGCGGCTTTCTGGGACTCGCTCCGATAGAGCTTGAGCGCGAAGTCTCCGTACTCGAACACCTCGGCTTCCTTGCCCGAGCCGAGCCGGCGACCAATCTCGCACATTCGAAAATCCTGTCGATAGCCGTCGAACTCCCCCCATCCTACAGGGAAAAGAGGGAGTGACCGGCGCTTTTTCCCCGGCCAGCTTTTCTAGGCCGCGACGCCAAGGAGTTGGCGCACCGACGCCAGCAGGAACTCGTCCTGATAGTGCCCGGCGGCAAAGGACAGTCCGACAGGGCAGTCGTTGACCGTCAGCAGCGGGGCGGAGATCTCCGGCAGACGACCAACGCCGGCGAAGGCGGTGATGGTCATGGTGCGATCGTAGAAATCCAGCACCCTGTCGAGGGTCGTCAGGGTCCCTTTCAGGGGCGCTATGACAGGTGTCGTCGGAAAGCAGATGACGACGCCGGCCGGCAGGAAAGCGTTGATCGCCTCAAAAAAGCGTTCGCACCGCACCAGACTGTCCAGAGCAGCAAGACGGTCGAACCGCTGCACGTTGCCGTAGGCCAGGGTGAAGGTCGTGCCGAGCTCCGGCTTGGCAGTCTCGATCCAGTTGCCGATGGTGCTTTGAAACTCGGCGGTCTGCAGGTCGCGCAGCGCCTTGTCGTTGCAATCGCCAAGCGGCAGGTCTTCTCCCGCGATCTCGGAGAAGCGGGCTGTCTCCAGTGGAATCCCGGTCCGCTCGGAAACTCGATGCAATACGGCGTTGGCCTGCTCACGTACGGCTTCGTCGCAAATGTCGAATGCATCGGTCAGGAGCAGCAGCCGGCGGAGCGGGGCGACAGCGCGGGAGCCGCTCCGCAGCAGGACGCGGGCCGCCGCGTCGAGGTGTTCGAAGTGGGCTGCCAACACGCCAACCGTACTGACGCTCGGCATGAACGGCAAAACGCCGGCTTCCGAGATCCGGTGGAGCGAAGGCCGTATTCCCCAGAGCCCGCACAGGCTCGCCGGAACGCGAATGGAGCCGCCGGAATCGGTGCCGATCGAGAACTGCGCCAGCCCATTGGCAACGGAGGCGGCCGACCCGCTTGAAGAGCCGCCGGGAACCCGGTCCGGCGCCCTGGCGTTGCGCGGCGTTCCAAAGAAATGGCTTTCGCCGTCGAGGCTGTAGGTAAACTCGTCGGCGACGACCTTGCCGACGCACTGCGCTCCGGCGGAGAGCAACTGGTCGACACAGACGGCGTTGTGCACCGGCGCGGCATGGCTGTCCCTCCACGCGGGGCTGCCATAGGAGGTGCGGTGGCCGGCAACGTCGATGTTGTCCTTGACCGTGAAGGTCAAGCCATCCAGCGGTCCGCTCCCGACAGGTCTGAGATCCAGTCGCTCGACAAGAGAACCGGATGGGTCGGACGGAACGATTTTGGACATGATTTTCACTCGGACGTTGCCCCAAGGGTGGGCAGATCACGATTCGCGATTGGGGGACAACGCTGATCCGACGGGAGAGAAAGTCGACGGTGGATATCGGCAGGCCAGCGGCGAGAAATCGGCAGGTCGCGGCCCTTCGCCTTGGCTGAAACCTTGGCATTTATAGACAAGAATATTTCCGAATATGAATTGTTTACCTGGCGCATTTAGGATTGCGCCCGGCTTTTGCGAAAGGCTGATCTATCGGGCAGTGTGACGATCTATGCGTATCAGACTGGTCATGTTCGTGCTGATCGGGCTCAGCCTGATGCCGTTTCTGGTCAACCAGATTCTTCTCGCCCAGAAGAATATGCGTAGCGCCGTCGATGTGGCGGAGGACAGCTTGCAGCTGTCGCTCGGCCGCGCCGAGGACATGTTTGCCGACGCACAGACGGAACTCGAAAATCTCTCCTCAACCGTCGCCTTGATCGACTCTCTTCGCTACGTCTCGCCCGAGCAATGCGGCCAGACGCTAAGCGAGATTGCCAACGCCTATTCGAGCGTCGAGGCGATTGCGCTGTTGACGCCTCAGGGGACGGCCTATTGCGCCTCGGAGCCAAGGGCCTTCGGCGTTTCCTTCGCCGAGCGCCAGTATTTCACCGACAGCCTGCCCTCGAAGGGCATTGTCTGGGGCGACCTTCAGGTCAGCAAGGTCACGGGACGGGTCATCGTCGCCTCTGCGCGCGCCGTTCGCCACGCGGGCGAGGTGTCCTTCGTCGTTCTGGTTCTGCTCGACGTCGCGGCACTGAAGGACCAGACCTTCGAGCAGTTCCAACTCCATGTCGCGCAGGCCGCCCTTGTGAACGGCAAGGGCGACATCCTCGACAGGATCGCCTTCGACGATGGCGTGGCGCCGTTCGATGCGGCGACGCGAGAGCGGCTGCGGTCGGCAGGGACCGGCATCCTGAAACCCGAAACGCGCGACGCGGCTTCAACCCTCATCGGGGTCATGAAGCTGCCCATGGCCGACGGCCGCATCGTCTTTTCCGCGCCGATCGGGCAGATCTATGCCGAAGCCCGCCGCGAAATGATCGCGGCCATCGTCCTGACCTGTCTGGAGACGCTCGTGATCGCCGTCTTTCTGCTCGCGGCGCTGGAGCTCCTGATCCTGCGCGGCCTGCGCCGGATAGCGCAGTTCGCGGGGCGCATCACGGCTGGCAATCACAATCAACGGGTGATCGTCCGATCGCCTCTGCCCGAGTTTGCCGTCTTGTCGTCGGCGCTCAACATGATGATCGACACGCTGGAAAAAGCCAGCTTTACCGATGCCTTGACCGGCCTGGCCAATCGGCGCTCCCTTGAGGTTCATTTCGGCCGTTGTGACGAACGCCTGGGCAAGACGGGCGTCGGATTCTCGATCGCCATGATCGATATCGACCATTTCAAGCTGTTCAACGACAGGTTCGGCCATGCCACGGGTGACGCCGTGCTCCGCATGGTCGGCGAGACGCTGAGGGGCTCCATTTCGTCCGAAGGTGAGGTCGCGGCCCGCTACGGTGGTGAGGAGTTCACGCTGATCCTGTCGGGGACCAGTCGCGAGAATGTAACCGAACGACTGGAGATGCTGCGCCGCGCCGTCGAGGATCTGGATATCCTTCACCCCGACTCGCCGCATGACAAGTTGACGGTCAGCATCGGCTTTGCCACCGCCCAGCCCGGCGGAGCCGCCCAGGAAACGCTCGAACGCGCCGACCTCGCCCTCTATGCCGCCAAGGCGGCAGGTCGAAACCGTGTCGAGAGCGAGGCTCGGCCGCAGCCGAGCGTGCAAGACCTTCCGTGGCCGGAAGGTTCGGTCGCGGCGGTTGCTTCCTGAACCGTCCACGACCCGCCGCCCTCACTCTCTCCAACGTCCGAAAGCTCCCTAGCCGGCGAGCCAGCGGCCCGATTTGCCGCCGTCTTTCTCGATGAGGCGAATGGCCTCGATACGAACGCCTTTTTCGACCGCCTTCACCATGTCGTAGACGGTGAGGCAGGCGACGGACACGGCGGTCAGCGCCTCCATCTCCACGCCCGTGTTGCCGGTGCAGCGGACGATGGCGGTGATTTCGAGGCCCGGCAAGGTGGGGTCCGGCGAGATGTCGATCGCCGCCTTGCTGATCGGCAGCGGATGGCAGAGCGGAATGAGGTCGGACGCTTTCTTGGCGGCCATGATGCCGGCAAGGCGCGCGGTGGCGATGACGTCGCCCTTGGGCGTCCGTCCGTCGATGATGAGCGCCAGCGTCTCGGCTTTCATCACCACCTTGCCGCCGGCGATCGCCGTGCGGGCGGTGATCGCCTTGTCGCCGACGTCGACCATGTGGGCGGCGCCCTTCTCGTCAAGGTGGCTGAGAGAGGGCGGCATCTCAGGCCCCCCGTGGCAGCGCTTCGACGAAGCGAACCGGCTCGCCGGTGGACGGCGTCACGAGATCGCCCTCCCACATCACCTTTCGCCCGCGCAGGATCGTGCCGACCGGCCATCCGGTCACTTCGACGCCGTCATAGGGTGTCCAGCCGCACCGCGAAGCGATCCAGCCGTTGCGGATGGTCTCGCGCCGCTTCAGGTCGACGATGGTGAAATCGGCGTCGTAGCCGACGGCGATCCGGCCTTTCCTGGCCATGCCGAAGATGCGCGCCGGACCGGCCGAGCTCAGGTCCACGAAGCGTTGCAGCGTCAGGCGGCCGGCGTTGACGTGATCGAGCATGATCGGCACCAGCGTCTGCACGCCGGTCATTCCCGAGGGGCTGTCGGGGTAGGGCTTGGCCTTCTCCTCCAGCGTGTGTGGCGCATGATCCGACCCGAGCACGTCGGCGATGCCCTGCGTCAGGCCACGCCAGATACGCTCGCGATGAGCCGCAGAGCGAACGGGCGGGTTCATCTGAACGAGCGTGCCGAGCCGCTGATGATCGACCTCGGTGAGCGTCAGGTGGTGCGGCGTCACCTCGACCGTGGCGACATCCTTGTGGTTCCTGAGAAAGTTCATCTCCTCGCCGGTGGATATGTGCAGCACATGGATGCGGGCGCCCTTGTCGCGCGCGATGCGGACAAGGCGCTCGGTCGACTTCAACGCCGTTTCGACGTCGCGCCAGACGGGATGGCTCGACGGATCGCCGGCGATGCGCAACGGCTTTCTTTCGATCAGGCGCGCTTCGTCCTCGGAGTGAAAGGCGGCGCGGCGGCGCGTGGCGCCGAGGATGGCGGCGACGCCATCGTCATCGGCAACCAGCAGGTCGCCGGTCGACGACCCCATGAACACCTTGATGCCGGCGGCGCCGGGCAGCCGCTCCAGTTCTGGAATGTCGCGCACGTTGCCATGCGTGCCACCGACCCAGAAGGCGAAGTCGCAGTGCATGCGATGCGTGCCGGCCGCGACCTTGTCGGCAAGGCGCTCGGCGGTTGTCGTCAACGGATTGGTGTTCGGCATCTCGAAGACGGCGGTCACTCCGCCGAGGACCGCGGCGCGGGAGCCGGTCTCCAGGTCTTCTTTGTGGGTGGCGCCGGGTTCGCGGAAATGGACCTGGCTGTCGATGACGCCCGGCAGCACGGTGAGGCCGGAACAATCGATCGTCTCACCGGCCGAGGCACGGGAGAGGTCGCCGATTTCGGCGATGCGGCCTTGGCGAAGTCCGATGTCGCGCACACCGATGCCGTCGTGGTTGACGACAGTTCCGTTTCTGAGGACGGTGTCGAAAGTCATGGGGGCGTAATCCTATGCGAGTGGCCGAAGGCCGGCAGGACGACCTCTTATCGGTCTTTCCACTTATTCGCTAGATTTACCCCTCTCCGCCTTCCCGGGGGAAGACGGCGCCGCTCGCGCTCCGGCGAGGCCGACCATCGATTTCGTACACGGCCCCGTAAGGCCGGTCGTCTCGACAAGCTCTCTTCCCATTCTAGAGAAGAGCTGGAGAGGGGTGGCGGCCCGCCCTCCTGGCGGTGTCCTTGCGGAAATGGCTCCGGCGCCAGGGCGCCGGAGCCGATATCATCACTTGTAGGCGGCGGCGATGCCGAGGAAATCGGTAGCCTTCAGCGAGGCGCCACCGACCAGCGCGCCGTTGACGTCCTCGACGGCCATCAACTCGGCGGCGTTCGACGGCTTCACCGAACCGCCGTAGAGGATGCGGATGCCGTTGGCGTCGGCGCCGAAGCGCTTGACCAGTTCCTTGCGGATGAAGTTGTGCACTTCCTTGACGTCGGCGGCGGTCGGCGTCAGGCCGGTGCCGATGGCCCACACGGGCTCGTAGGCGATGACGGTGTTGGCGGCCGTCGTGCCGTCGGGCAGCGATCCGGCAACCTGGGTGCCGACAACCTCGAGCGTCTTGCCGCCGGTGCGCTCGGCATGCGTTTCGCCGACGCAGACGATGGCAACGAGACCGGCGCGCCAGGCAGCTTCGGTCTTGGCCTTGACGACGGCGTCGGTCTCGGCGTGGTCGGTGCGGCGCTCGGAGTGGCCGACGATGACGTAGGTGGCGCCAGCGTCCTTCAGCATCTCGGCCGACGTGTCACCCGTGTGGGCGCCGGACACCTTGGCATGGCAGTCCTGGCCGCCGACCGGCAGCAGACCCTTCGCAGCGAGGGTGGCGACGAGGGTGAAGGGCGGGCAGATGGCCAGCTCGGCCTTGGCCTTGAGGGCGGCGTCATAGCCGGCGGCGATGGCTTCGAATTCGGCGACGGAGGCCTTGAGGCCGTTCATTTTCCAGTTTCCGGCAACCAGCGGCTTGACCGACATGCTCTCGTTCCTTCGATGTGCGTTGCGTGGGCGTGGATCATTCCGAACCGGGCCCGGCGTGAATCCTTGGAGCGGCGTGGAAGATGATCTTGTAGGCGAAAACCCGCAAGCGCATTTATATCCGGCAGGTGCAAAACGCTAGCAAGGGCTATTGACTATGAAGGCACTGGAGACGGTCGTTGAGCGTATCATTTTGGGAAGCCGCTGGATTCTGGTCGTCTTTCTCATCGGTCTTGCCGTGGCGCTCGCCGTCTATGGTCTTTCCTTCGGCGTCAAGCTCTGGAAAGTCATCGGCAACGTCTTCGTCTACGAAGAGTCCGAGATGATTCTCGCCATGCTCGGACTGATCGACGCGGCTCTCGTCGCCAGCCTCCTCGTCATGGTGATGATCGCCTCCTACGAGAACTTCGTCGGCCGGTTCGACGACCACAATGCCGAGATCCATTGGCTCGGCAAACTCGACAGCGGCAGCCTGAAGATCAAGGTCGCCTCCTCGATCGTCGCCATTTCCTCGATCCATCTGCTGCAGGTGTTCCTGAACGCCAGGGAGTACACCGACAGCCAGATCATGTGGCAGGTGATCATGCACATCACCTTCGTGGTGTCGGCGCTGATGCTAGGCGTTCTCGACAAGATCATGGCCAAGCATTGAGCGAAGCCGGATTTCGGGACTTTGTCAGGCAAAACCGGCGCTTGCGGCATCAAGCCGCCGCCCCTATGATCCCGCGCGCCGAAGCGGTCCCTGCGAGACCGGTGGCGTGACTGGGATGGATGGGCGCGCGCGCCCCCGAGACGGACGACACAATGCTTGATTCAATGCGCCGCGGGGCGAACACGCTTCCCGCGAAGATCTTTCTGGGCCTCTTGACGCTGTCCTTCATCGGCTGGGGCGTTGGCTCCCGGCTGGGAACCTCGCACACCGACACGCTTGCCACAGTGGGCGACACCAAGATCACGCTCGGCGAGTTCCAGCTTGCCTACCAGCGGCAATCGCAGACGCTGGCCCGTCAGCTCGGCCAGGCGATGACGCCTGACATGGCGCGTGCCATCGGCTTGCCGCAGGGGATACTCAGCACGCTGATGGCCGATGCGACGGTGGCCGACATGGCTGCCGCCAACGGCCTCGGCGTGTCCGACGATCGCCTGGCACAGGGCATTGCGGACGATCCGCAGTTGAGGCCGCCGGGAGCCGAGAGCTTCAATCGCAATTATTTCACCGAGCTTCTCAACCAGAACGGTCTCAACGAGGCGATGTTCATCGCCCAGCGGCGTACGGCGGAACTGCGGTGGCAGCTGTCGTCGGGTCTGGTTGGCGGCCTGACGGTGCCGAAGACCATGGTCGGCGCCATGTATCGCTACCAGAACGAAGCGCGTGACATTCGCTATCTCACGCTGGCCCGCGCCCAGGTGGAGCCGATCGGCAAGCCGGCCGACGACGTTCTTGCCAAGTGGTACGAGGAGAACAAGGCCAAGTTCCGGGCGCCGGAGTTCCGTTCCATCGAGACGCTTGCGCTGACCCCCGACGCGGTCGCCGACCCCTCGGCCGTCACCGAGGCGGACGTGTCGCGCGAATACGAGCGCACCAAGGACCAGTATGGCGCGCCCGAGCAGCGCCGTATCCAGCAGTTGTTCTTCGCCACGCCGGAAGAGGCGGCGGCTGCGGCTGCAAAACTCAAGTCCGGTGCCAGCTTCGACCAGCTCATCACGGATGCCGGCTCCAAGCCCGAGGATGTCGATCTCGGCCTGCTCTCCCGCGACAAGGTGCTCGACCCGGCGGTGGCCGAGGCGGCTTTCGGCCTGGCGCTCAACGTTCCGAGCGAGCCGGTGAAGTCGTCCTTCGGCAGCGTTTTGCTGCGCGTCACCACCATCGAGCCGGCGCACACCAAGGCGCTGGCCGAGGTGGCGCCCGAGATCCGCAAGACGATTGCCACCAAGGCGGCCGAACGCTCCGTGATGGAGATGCACGACGAGATCGAGGACGCTCTGGCTGGCGGCGCGACGTTGCTGGAGGTGGCGAACCGCTTCAAGCTGAAGCTGGTGACCGCCGAAGTCGATCCGGAAGGCAATGGTACCGACGGCCAGCCCGTGGCCGGTCTGCCCGATCAGGCCGAACTGCTGAAGGCCGCCTTCACCGCCGAGGAGGGGAGCGAGAACGAGCCGCTCTCCATCAACCACGGCTTCATCTGGTACAACGTGGTCAAGGTGGTCCCGGGCCGCGACCGTACGCTGGACGAGGTGAAGGACAAGGCGATCGTTGCCTGGACAGACGACGAGGCTCAGGTTCGCCTGACGGCCAAGGCCGAGGAAATGGCAAAGGCGCTGAAGTCCGGTACGTCGATCGACGATCTTGCCAAGACTGCCTTGGTGGAAGTCGAGACCGCCACGGGCGTGACGCGCAAGGCTGGAGACGCCGGCCTGGGACAGGAAGGCGTGACCGCCGCCTTTGCCGGCCCCAAGGGACACGTGGCCGCCATCCCCGGCCTCGATGGCACGCGCATCGTGCTGACGGTCGCAGAGGTCGTCAATCCGCCGATGCCCGAAGGGGCGGGCGACTCGATCGTCATTGCCGATCAGGCCGCTTCGGATGTGAGCCAGGATCTTTATGCCCAGTATCTCGGCGCTGCGCAGGAGAAGCTGGGGACCACGGTCAATCAGTCGCTGCTCAACGCGGTGGTCGGAAGCAGCAACGCCAACTGACGCGGAGGCCGGCATTCTAGCCGTGGTTCCGCGTTCCATGTTTCGGCATTGCGTGGCAATCTGCCGGAGATTGCACAAACGGGGTGACAACGAGCGATGGCCGATTTCAAGACCCTGATTGCCAAGGTGGCTTCGGGAGCCAGCTTGAGCCGGGAGGAGGCGACGTCGGCCTTCGACATCATGATGACCGGCGAGGCGACCCCGTCGCAGATCGGCGGTTTTCTGATGGCGCTCCGCGTTCGCGGCGAGACGGTCGAAGAGATCGCCGGCGCCGTGTCGTCCATGCGGTCGCGCATGCTGCCGGTCGTGGCCCCCGTGGACGCGGTCGACATCGTCGGCACGGGTGGCGACGCCTCCGGCAGTCTCAACATCTCCACCGCCTCGGCTCTGGTGTCGGCTGGCGCCGGCCTGTCGGTCGCCAAGCATGGCAACCGGGCTCTTTCGTCGAAATCGGGCGCGGCCGACGTGCTGATGGCGCTCGGCGTGAAGATCGACATCGGGCCGGAGGTCATCGCCGCCTGCATTCGCGAGGCGGGCGTGGGCTTCATGTTCGCGCCGGTGCATCACTCGGCGATGAAGCATGTCGGCCCGAGCCGGGTCGAACTCGGCACGCGCACCATCTTCAACATCCTGGGTCCGCTGTCCAATCCCGCCGGGGTCCGGCGGCAGCTGGTCGGCGTCTTCTCGCGCCAGTGGCTGCTGCCGGTGGCCGAGACTCTGGCCGCGCTCGGCTCGGAGTCGGTGTGGGTCGTGCATGGCTCCGATGGCCTCGACGAGATGACGCTGTCCGGCCCGACCTACGTCGCTGAACTGAGAAATGGCGCGGTGCGCAGCTTTGAGGTGACCCCGGACGACGCCGGTCTGCCGCACCATGCTCCCGATGCGGTCCGTGGCGGTTCCGCCGAGGATAATGCCCAGGCGCTCCGCGCGCTGCTCGATGGCGCCCCCGGCGCCTATCGTGACACGGTGCTGCTCAACGTCGCCGCCGCCCTCGCGATCGCCGATCGGGTGCCGACGCTGAAGGACGGCGTGACGCTCGCCGCCGACGCCATCGACAGTGGTCGCGCCCGCGCCGCGCTCGACCGGCTGATCGCCCGCTCCAACGCCTGAGGAAGACCGGTGGCCGATATCCTTGCTCGCATCGAGGCCTACAAGCGGCAGGAAATCGCCGCCGCCGAGGCAGCCATTCCGCTTGCCGAGATCAAGGCGATGGCCGCAGATCAGGCGCCTCCACGCGGCTTCCGCGTCGCCATCGGGAAAAAGCATGCCGAGGGTCGCCACGCGCTGATTGCCGAGATCAAGAAAGCCAGCCCTTCCAAGGGGCTGATACGGGCCGATTTTGATCCGCCGGCGCTGGCTCGCGCCTATGAAGAGGGTGGGGCGGCTTGCCTGTCGGTTCTGACCGATGCGCCGTCCTTCCAGGGGCATCCGGATTATCTGAAGGCCGCGCGTGCCGCCACGGCGCTGCCGGCGCTCCGCAAGGACTTCCTGTTCTCGACCTATCAGGTCTACGAGGCGCGGGCCTGGGGAGCGGACTGCATCCTTATCATTCTCGCCGCCGTCGACGACGACACGGCAAGACGCCTCGAGGAGACCGCCTTCGAGCTCGGCATGGACGTGCTGCTCGAAGTGCACGATGCGGCCGAATTCGAGCGGGCGCTGAAGCTGCGGTCACCTCTGCTCGGCGTCAACAACCGCAATCTTCGTACCTTCGAAACCCGGCTCGAAACGACCGAGGAGCTGGCGAGAAACGTGCCCGAGGATCGCATCCTGGTCGCCGAGTCCGGCCTGTTCGTGCCGGCCGACCTCGCACGCCTGGCGCGCGTCGGCGCTCGCACCTTCCTCATCGGTGAGAGCCTGATGCGGCAGGCGGACGTTGCGGCCGCGACGAAGGCGCTCCTCGCCTGAGCGAGGCGCCAACCGGCGCAAGTTTTCGGGAAAAGACGTGAAGGCTGGAGTCCGCCCGGCTTACCGGACAGACTCCAGGTTGGAGAGAACATCAGGCCGTCAGCACCATGTGCGGCCGGCCGTTCGATGTTTTCGACGGGCTTATGCCTTCCTCGTCGATGGTGGCGGTAACGCGCTTGCGGAACGCCGAGAAGCTGTCGAAATCGACCACGTCCACCGGCTCGTCGAAATCGACAGTGATGGTGTAGTAGCCCGGTACCGAGGTGGCCGCCTTGAGCGCCAGCACGGTGCCTTCGAAAGCCTTGCCGAGATAGGAGCCCTTGACGCGATCGCCCGGATTCCAGGAGCGCCGCGGCGGCTCGTTGCCGGCCTTTGCACAGAGCGTGTTCCAGTCGGCGAAGCCGTACTGCTTGGCAATCAGCTCCAGCGATTTCGAGTGGGTGATATCGCTGCCGGCTTCGGCGAGCGAACTTCTGAGACGACGAGCCTGGGCCTTCAGCTCATCGAGTGTTGGCAGTCGGGACGACATGACCGTTCTCCAGATGGCATCGGACATGACCGTAAGCAGGGTGCCCGCATTGCCGAGAGGTCTCGATGCCTGGAAACGGAAGCGATCGACGGGAACTTCACCATGGCTTGCGCCGGCGGGCGGCTGGGGTCCCTCACCCATGGCCGCTCATCTAGGAG